>ENA-OPCP01000252-OPCP01000252.1-human-gut-metagenome-genome-assembly--contig:-NODE-252-length-50863-cov-10.629566_pt1 | contig 50863 bp, 47 predicted proteins | sample MGYA00241563_ERZ501477 | MGnify/ENA primary metagenome ERZ501477 (study PRJEB25962, sample SAMEA2042572) | human gut metagenome | biome: human gut; feature: human-associated habitat; material: faeces... | reverse complement strand
TCTTCGCCAGCTCCGTCCTGTACGCAACGCCCATTACCATCATTCTGATGCCGGTATTTTTCGCCCTGCTGGAGGGCGTCGTCTACTTCATCATCGGCACGAAGGTGAAAAAGCCCGATGCGATCCTCATTTACAGCATTGTCCGCGCCATTATGGGCGGATATCTGCCGTACATCATCCTCTTTATTCTCTCCGGTGTCATTGCCGAGCTGCTGCTGCGGAAGATGGGCTACGGCAATGCGAAGGTGCTGACCGTCAGCTATGTCATCAATCAGGTGCTGGCCGCATTCGGCAGCACTATCATTCCCTACGCCATCGCAGCCAAGGCTATGGCAGATCAGATGGTCACCGATGGCCGTCAGGACACCATCCTTGCCGCATCCCAGATGCTGCAGTCCTGGGTGTCTGTGGCGCTGGTCGCGGGTGTGATCGTGGCCGCTCTGATCGGTGCAGCTATCGGCAAGGGCATCGTGAAGAAGCATCTGGCGGCGTAAGGGGGCACGATTCATGAACAGAACCTCTGCGCAAAAACGCTCCGCCGCCTCGTGGCTGGCAGAGCTGGCAAAAGGGCGGTACGGCGAGTACGCTTTGAGCGTCCTTACGGCGCTGCTGGGCGTCGCCTGCTCGCTTATTCCGTATTTCATCATCATCCGGCTCATCACCGCACTGGTAAACGGCACGGCGGAGCTGACGTACTGCCTGACGCTCTGCGCGTGGATGGCGGGCTTCTGGGTGCTGCGCTATGTACTGCACAGCGTGTCCACGTCCCTCTCCCATCACGCCACCTTCCATGTGCTGGCGGGTATCCGCACACGGCTGCTGGATAAGCTGGCGACGCTGCCCCTTGGCACAGTGCTGGACCATTCCTCCGGCTCCTATAAGAACATTATCGTCGAGCGGGTGGATTCCATCGAGACCACCTTGGCCCACTTGCTGCCGGAAATGACTGCCAACATTGTGGGTGCCTTGGCGGTGCTGGTGCTGCTGTTTATGGAGGACTGGCGCATGGGGCTTTCCATGCTGATCGTTGTGCCCCTGGGCATTGGCTGCTTCATGTCCATGTTCGGCGGCTACGAAGAAAAATTCCAGCGCACCGTCACCGCCACAAAAGCACTGAACGACACCGCCGTGGAATACATCAACGGCATCGAGGTCATCAAGGCTTTCAGTCAGTCCGGAACCAGCTACGCAAAGTTCGTCTCCGCCGCAAAGGAAGGTGCGGACTGCTTTATTGACTGGATGCGGGGCAGTTTGTTCGGCCAGGTGGCGGGCATGGCGATATTTCCCTCTACGCTGCTGGGCATTCTGCCGGTGGGGTGCATGCTCTATATGCACGGCACACTGCCGGCAGAGACATTCCTGTCGATCATTGTCCTCTCCTTTGGTGTTATGCAGCCGCTGATCACCGCTTTCTCCTACACCGACGACATTGCACAGGTCAAAATCATAGTCGGCGAGGTGGCGGAGGTGCTGTCCGGTGAGGATATGCAGCGCCCGGAAAACGCGGAAAAGCTGCCGACCGATAACGCCATCCAACTGAAGGATGTCCGCTTTGCCTATCGCGACAAGGAGGTACTGCACGGAATCAATCTGCGCATCGCCCCGGGGACGGTCAATGCATTGGCCGGGCCTTCCGGCAGCGGAAAATCCACCATCGCCCGGCTCATCGCCTCCCTTTGGGACGTGAAGGACGGCTCTATCGAGCTGGGCGGCGTGGACATTCGCACGTTGCCGCTGGCGGAGTGCACGAAGCGCATCGCCTATGTATCGCAGGACAACTACCTTTTTGATCTCTCAGTCATGGACAATATCCGTATGGGCAAAAAGGGCGCGACCGACGAGGAAGTCATCGACGCCGCGAAGAAATGCGGCTGCCATGCGTTTATCATGGGGCTTGAAAACGGCTACCAGACCGTGTGCGGCGCGTCGGGTGGACATCTGTCCGGCGGCGAACGGCAGCGCATCTCCATTGCCCGGGCCATGCTGAAGGACGCGCCCATCGTCATTTTAGATGAGGCTACCTCCTTCACTGACCCGGAAAACGAGGCGGTCATCCAGTCGGCACTGGCAAGGCTGGTGCGGGGCAAGACGCTGCTGGTCATCGCCCACCGGCTGTCTACCATCGCCGATGCCGATCAGATCATTGTTGTCAATCAAGGCAAGATCGAAGCCACCGGCACACAGGCGGAGCTTCTTGCCTCCTGCCCGCTTTATCAAACCATGTGGGAAGCCCACATCAGCGTTAAAGACGACAGGGAGGTGGCGTAATGCTCAAGACACTGAAAAAATTTTTTGCCTTCTGCGGGGTGGACAACCGCAAGCTGTTTATGGCATCCATCTGGCTGGGCGTGGTCAGCGTCATCTGCTCCGCCATGCGTATTCCTGCCACTGCCATTGTCATTCAGGCGCTGCTGCAACAGAATGTCACCATGGCGACACTCTGGACGAGCCTTGGTATCATCGTCGCTTCTCTGATTGTGACCATCGCCATCAACATGAAGGCCACCATGCTCCAGACCCGAGCAGGCTACCGCGCCTGCGCCAACAAGCGGATTGAGATTGCAGAGCATCTGCGGTACCTGCCTATGGGCTGGTTCAACGACAACAGTCTCGGCGAGGTCACCTCCGTCACCACCAACACCATGGAGAACATGGCCAACATTGCCACACGGGTGGTCATGGTCACAACGAGGGGCTTCCTGACCTCCGGCATCGTCGCAGCGATGATGTTCCTCTTTGACTGGCGTATGGGGCTTATCACGCTGGCGGGACTGGTGCTGTTCTTCGCCGTCAACGCCGCCATGCAGCGGGCGGAGCAGGCCCTTTCCCAGCGGAAGTTCAATGCCGACGAGCGGCTTGTGTCCAAGGTGCTGGAATATGTGCAGGGTATCGCCGAGGTCAAGAACTTCGACCTGACCCACGATTCCGCCACGCAGGTACACGGGGCGGTGGAGGAAGCCCGCAAGGCTTCCTTTGCCATGGAGATCCCGTCGGTACTTTATATGCTGGCGCAGTTTGTTGTCAACAAGCTCACCGGTGTCGCCGTCTGCGCGGCCGCCATCGTCTTTTACTTCAGCGGAACGATGGAGCTGACAAACTGCCTTTTGATGCTGATCTGCTCCTTCATCCTCTTTGAACAGCTGGACAGCGCCGGGAGCTTTTCGGCTTTGTTCCGCTCCATCGACATCGGCGTGGACAAGGCAAATGCCATCCTGCGTGTGGAGCCCATGGATATTGATGGGAAGGATCTGTCGCCGGAACGGGAGGACATCACCCTGTCCCATGTGGATTTCTCCTATGACAGCAAGCCCATCCTGCACGATGTGTCCCTGACCATCCCGGAGAAAACCACCGTGGCCATCGTCGGTCCGTCCGGAAGTGGCAAGACCACGCTGTGCAATCTCATGGCGCGGTTCTGGGACGTGCAGGGCGGCAGCGTGCGCCTCGGCGGACGGGATGTGCGGGAGTACAGCTACGACAGCCTCATCCGCAATTTCTCCTTTGTGTTTCAGCGGGTCTATCTGTTCTCCGACACCATCGCCAACAATATCCGCTTTGGCAAGCCCGACGCCTCCATGGAGGAGGTGCAGGCCGCTGCAAAGAAGGCGCGGTGCTACGACTTTATCATGGCACTGCCGGACGGCTTTGACACTGTTATCGGTGAGGGCGGTGCAACGCTCTCCGGCGGCGAGCGGGGCATCTCTGCGGAGTTCCACCTCGTCTCCCAGGCCGTGTGCACGGACAGCGTGCGCGTGAAGTGCGTCACGGACTGTTACAGCAACAGCCGCGAGCTGGATATCACAAGCGAGGAGACGGAGCTCGGCTGCGTCCAGCGCCGCAGCACCGTGCGCGCCACGGTGCACGAGAGCCTGCCCGCAACGCCTGCGCCGACGGAGATATGCCGCGTGATGTGCCGGACCGGCACCGCGGTCTGCGAGAGCGGCACGCTCAAGTGCCCTGTGACCGTGACAGTGCTCTACAAGTCCTCCGACGGGCAGTACTATTCGGTCTCGCGGCGGCTGACCTCTGAGGCCCCGGCGGAGCTGGGCGAGAATGAATATGCCGCGCTGGTGCGCGCGAGCTGTACGGACTGCTCCGCGGCTCCCTCGGCGGCGGGTGCTGACGTGAGACTGCTGGTGGACTTCGAGCTGCTTGTGGTCAAGCGCATAACGGTACCGCAGATCGCCTCCGTGGTCTGCGGAGAGGAGCTCGACCCCGGCTGCCTGCCCTCCATCACAGTAGTCAGGGCCGGGGCAGGGGAGAGCCTCTGGGCCCTCGGCAAGCGCTACCGCTCGACGGCGCGGCTCATAGCCGAGCAAAACGGCCTCGCGGACGGCGAGTGCCCTGAGGGGCGGACTCTGCTCATACCCACGGCGAGGCACAAATAGGCATAAAAGCACAGCGCGAAGGCGGACCGCTTTCGCGCTGTTTCATATTTCTCTTGCATGAATGGTTGCGTAGTGCTAAAATACATAAGAATACAAAAGCTCAAGGGGTTGTTACGATGTCAGGACATTCCAAGTGGCACAACATACAAAAGACTAAGGGTGCGCAGGACGCCAAGCGCGCGCAGGCCTTCACCAAGATCGCCAGAGAGATGATAGTTGCCGTCAAGGAGGGCGGAAGCGGAGATCCCGCCAACAACTCCCGCCTTGCCGCAGTCATCACCAAGGCCAAGGCCGCGAACATGCCCAACGACAATATAAAGCGCACCATAGAAAAGGCGCTCGGCAGCGGCAACACGGACAATTACGAGTCCATCACCTACGAGGGCTACGGCCCCAGCGGCGTCGCCATAATCGTCGAGGCCATGACCGATAACCGGAACCGAACCGCCTCCGACGTGCGCCACGCCTTCGACAAGAACAACGGCAACATGGGCGCCGCGGGCTGCGTGTCCTGGAGCTTCGACCGCAAGGGCGTCATCGTCATAAACAACGAGGACGGCGACCTGGACGAGGACAAGGTCATGGAGGACGCTCTCGAGGCCGGCGCCGAGGACATAGAGGCCGACGGCGACGTGTTCTCCGTCTCCACCGCGCCCGACGACGTCACCGCCGTTGCGGATTACCTCACCTCCCACGGCTACGAGCTGCTCTCCGCCCAGGTGGAGATGGTCCCGCAGACCTACATCAAGCTCACCGACGAGGGCGATATCAAGAACATGCAGAAGATGCTCGACATGTTCGAGGATAACGACGACGTGCAGAACGTCTGGCACAACTGGGAGCAGGACTAAAACAGCTGAACATCAAAAAACCCCGGGAGCCTTTTGGCTCCCGGGGTTTTTGCCGTTTCTTATCAATACTGCCGCTCGTAGTTGGCCTGGATGGCCTTTATCTCCTTGGTAAGGATGTCGCAGGTGGGGGTGGGGATGCCGACCTTGCGCCCGAACATGGAGATGGCGCCGGTGAGGGAGTCCACCTCGGTCTGACGGTGGGCCTGGGCGTCCTGGGCCATGGAGGGGTAGTAGTCGCCGAGGCCTTTGACTATCCTCGGCATCTCCTCGTGCATGTACTCCCAAATGCCCGGAATGCCCAGCGCCTCGGCCACGTCGCTGGCCTCCTTCCAGACGGACCAGACGAGGGAGACGCCCTCGGGGTCGTCGTACACTTCCTTTATCTTGAGCCTGAGCACGGCACAGACGGTGTTGAAGCCGCTGTTGGAGGTGGCCTTGCGCCAGACCTTGGGCCTCACGTCGTCATAGAAGTGGGGCAGCAGGCCGCCGGCGGCGAACTTCTCCTCCAGATACTTGCCGACCTTGTCGGTGAGCTCGTTCTTGACGCAGGGGCCGAAGTACATGTTCTCGGTGCCGGCGGAGGGCTTGGCCACGCAGGTGCCGGGCTCGGGCAGCTCAGTGCCCATGTTGCCGCAGCCGAACATGACGCGCTCTTCGGGGATGAGCTTCTTGACGACCTCCTCGTTGCCGAGGCCGTTTTGCAGCGTGACGACCACAGTCTCAGGGCCGACGCAGCACATGGCGCCCTTGAGCGCAAGCTCCGTTATCGTGGCCTTGACCATGATGATGACTATATCGGCCACGCCGACCTCCTCGGCCGAATACGCGGTCTTAAAGCCCGTGACGTGAAATTCTCCGTCAGGGTTGCGGAATATCATGCCGTCCTTGGCTACCTTGTCCATGTGTGCCTTATTCGGGTCGACCAGCCAGACCTCCTCGGCACCGCCCTTTTTTAGGTAGGATGCGAAGACGCTTCCAGCAGCGCCGCTGCCTATCATGGCTATTTTCATGAGTTGTCCTCCTTTACGTGGTAAATTGCTAAATCAAGAATATAACCCATTTGTAAGAAAAGTCAAGAGCATAAAGTAGATTTATACAAAATTTCTTAGCACAATTTGCCGCATACGTAAAGATTATCAAAAAAATAACACGGTAAATCGCGAAATTAGTCTTGACATTTTTGCCCTGAACCTTTAGTATTCAGGTATCGTGATGCACCGTAATAAAGTGTACGCGGTATGGAGCAAAGCATCCCAACCAAATCAGTTAGGAGGAAACCTTGTATGGAAAAAAGCAAAGCTAAAAAGGGCCTGCCTGTATTCATAGGCGTGGCCGCAGTGTGGATGGGTACTCATTTCGGCCCCGGCGTCGCCAGCGGCACTCAGCTGAATCAGTACTATGTCCGATTTGGTCTGCCCGGCATCTTCGTCACGATCATTGCTATGGGCTTTCTGGGCTATGCTCTCTATTGCTCCATGGAGTTTTCCCGCATCTATAAGGCGTATGACTACCAGTCCTGGGTCGTCAAGCTCTTCGGGAACAAATATGTCGTCATCCTCTTCGACATTTCCTTCCTCGTCACGATACTCACAGCGGCCAGCGGCAGCATGAACGCTGTGGCGGTCCTGCTTGAGGATAACTTCGGCATCAACTACTGGCTCGGCGTCGCGATAATCATCGTCTGCGCCATGCTGCTGTGCGCATACGGCGCCAAGCTGGTGCGCGCGGCCTCGTCCTACATGATGTTCATAGTCGTGGGCATCCTGCTCGTCATCATGGTGCTGCTCGCCGTGAACGGCAACGGCGACCTCTCCGGTTCCATCGCCAACCAGGCTCAGAACCTCTCCGACGCGGGCAGCGGCAGCTGGCTCGGCGCGCTCTGGAGCGCCATAATCTACGGCAGCTTCCAGGCCACCATCGTCGCCAACATCGCCTCCGTCGCCGAGGACATCCCCAACCGCCGCGAGTCCAAGAAGGCCGCCGTCACCGGCTTCCTGGCCAACACCATTCTGCTCATAGTCCTCTGCATGATGCTCTTCAGCTACACTAACGTCTACGACATCACCAGTGAGGACCTTCCGTTCTACTCCCTGCTCCAGCGCCTCGGCTACGACTGGCTGACCGTCGTGTACATAATCATCGTCTTCATCGCCGTCCTCAGCACGGTCGTCGGCTTCGCCTTCGCGGGCGTCGCGCGCTTCAGCAAGTACTACCAGCCCAAGGAAGGCAAGAAGAGCTCCCTGCGCGATGCCATCTTCGTCGGCGTGATGCTCATCGCCTGCGCCCTGGTCTCCAAGCTCGGCATCATGGTCCTTGTCTCCAAGGGCTACACGATCCTCGGATACCTGAACCTGCCCATCATTGTCCTGCCCGCGATCATCATCGGCGGACACAAGATCAGCAAAAAGTACCTCAAAAAGAAGAATATCGCAGACCCCGGCGTGGATATGTAAAAATCAAAACCAAATCGCAAAAATCTCCGGCTAAGCCGGGGATTTTTGCGTAATATGCGGAATTCAGGACTTTAAAACGTAACGATTTGGTCTGGTGTTTCGCCCGGAAAGCATTTATAATAATAGCGACAGGCCGCGGCGCGCGGCACAAACCTTTCAGAAACGGCGGTTCAATATGGCTGAGTTCAAAGTACCCGAACAGAAAAACCTGGTTTTCATTGGCGAGGCCGGCTCCGGCAAGACGGAGACGGCGGTCAACCTTGCCCTGCGCATGGCGCGGGAAGGGGGACGCCGGGTGCATTTCTTCGACATGGACCAGACCAAGCCGCTTTTCCGCGCGCGCGACTGCGAGGCGCAGCTCGAGAGGGAGGGCGTGGTGTTCCACTTCCAGGCCCAGTATCTCGACGCGCCCACCGTCGCCTCCGGCGTCATTGAGACGCTGAGGGACGAGTCCTCCGCCGTGCTCATGGACATCGGCGGCGGTGCGCACGGTTCGCACATGATAGGGCAGTTCTCGCACCTCCTCAACGGGGAGAATACCCGCGTGCTCTACATCGTGAACCCGTTCCGCCCCTGGTCCGGCAGGAGGGAGGACATAGACGTGACCATGCGCCGTGTGCTCGGCGCGGCGAGGCTCTCCGGCTTCAGCCTGGTCGCGAATCCCAATCTTGGCCCTGATACGCGGCCGGAGGATGTCCTGGAGGGCCTCCGCCGTTTCAGTGGACTGTTCCCCGGCGAGGAGGCGCTCTTCGTCTGCGCGCTGGAGGGACTCTGCAGCAAACTGGAAGGGCAGATACGGGAGCTTCTGCTTCCGATCCGCCTTAATACTGTCCCTGAGTGGTTGGCTGGTTCGGGGACATGACTCTTTTAGCGAATATCAGAAAAAAGGAGTGGTAAACGTAATGGCCAAAGGCAAAGTAGAGATCTATACCGAAGCCTGCAAGAGTTGCCGCTACTGCATCATCACCTGCCCACAGAAGGTTCTGGGCACTACTGACGCGGTCAACTCCAAGGGCTATCAGTATGCCGTGCCAGTGAATCCGGATGCCTGCATAGGCTGCGCCATGTGCGCCACGATCTGTCCGGACGCGGCGATAACCGTTTATAGGGAGGTGAAGTGAGATGGCTGAGAAGATTTTCATGAAGGGCTGCGAGGCCGTGGCTGAGACCGCGGTGCGTGCCGGCTGCCGATTCTTCGCCGGCTATCCCATCACCCCGCAGAACGATGTCCCCGAGTATTTTGCGCGCCGCATGCCCCAGGTGGGCGGCGTGTTCATCCAGGGCGAGAGCGAAGTCGCTTCCGCCAACATGGCTTACGGCGCCGCTGCTGCCGGCGTCAGAAGCATGACCAGCTCCTCCAGCTGCGGCATCTCGCTCAAGAGCGAGGCCATCTCCTGGATGGCCGGCGCCAGGCTGCCTGTCGTCGTCGCCAACTTCCAGCGCGGCGGCCCCGGCATCGGCACCATCCAGCCCGCCCAGCAGGACTACACCCAGGCCACCAAGGCCAGCGGCAACGGCGGCTTCAAGATGCTCGTGCTGTCCCCCTCCACTCTGCAGGAGGCCGTGGACATGACCTGGGAAGCCTTCGATCTCGCGGACAAGTACTCCAACCCCGTGCTGCTGCTCATGGACGGCTTCACCGGCACCATGATGGAGCCCGTGGTCCTGCCCGAGGCCAAGACGCCTGAGGAAGTGGCCGCCATCCGCGCCACCAAGACCTGGGCCGCCACCGGCAAGAAGGGCGGAGCGCAGCACAAGGTCATGTGCGGCCCCGGCCTCGACACCCGCATCAGCCAGGAGGATATGAACCGCCGCGACGCCGAGCTCTACGAGAGCTGGAAGACCAGCGAGGTGGAGTATGAGGACTACATGACCGAGGACGCCGAGGTCATCCTCACCGCCTACGGCATCACCGGCCGTATCGCCAAGTCCGCCGTCGGCATCCTGCGTGCCGAGGGCATCAAGGCCGGCCTTATCCGCCCGAAGAAGGTCTATCCCTTCCCGGAGGTGGCCTACGACAAGCTCAATTACAGCACTCTGCGCGGCATAGTCAGCGCGGAGATGGCCATCCCCGCCCAGTTTGCTGTGGACGTGGAGAACGCCGTGCGCGGCAGGACGAAGATAGTCACTGCCCTGTCCTCCGGCGGCGAGGTGCTCGACCGCAGCGCCATCATCGAGGCCGCGCGCGGCCTCTGCGGCAGATAAGGAGGCATGAGAATAAAATGATGGAAAAAGTATATTCCCGGCCCTCCGGAATTTTCGAGGGCGCCGTCACGGGCTTCTGCCCCGGCTGCATGCACTCGAGCGTCTGCAAGATAGTCACCGAGGCGCTCGACGAGCTGGGCATGGTCGATAACGCCTGCTATGTGCAGGGCGTCGGCTGCTGCGGCCTGGCCGTTACCTATTTCGATTTCGACACCGTCGCGGCCCCGCACGGCAGGGCCTGCGCCATCGCCAGCTCCTTCAAGCGCTGCAGCCCGGAGACGCTGGTGTTCACCTACCAGGGCGACGGCGACCTCGCCGCTATCGGCCTTGCCGAGACGATGTCCGCTGCCAACCGCGGCGAGAACTTCACCGTCATCTTCGTCAACAACGGCATCTACGGCATGACCGGCGGCCAGATGGCCCCGACCACCATGCTCGGCGTCAAGACCACCACTACGCCCTACGGCCGCGACATCCACGAGCACGGCGCGCCTCTGCACATGTGCGAGATCCTCAGCCAGCTCGAGGCCCCGGCCTACATCGCCCGCGTGACCGCCGCCGACGTGCCCAACGCCAAGAAGGCCAAGGCCGCGGTGAAGAAGGCGTTCCAGTACCAGCTCGAGGGCAAGGGCTTCTCCTTCGTGGAGTTCGTCTCCAACTGCCCGACCAACTGGGGCATGAGCCCGGTGGAATCGCTCGATCACGTCCACAACGTCATCATGAAGGAATTCCCGCTCGGCGAATTCCGCGCGAAGTAAGGGGGTAGAGGCATGGAGAAATCTTTCATCATAGCCGGATTCGGCGGCCAGGGCGTCATGGTCATGGGCCAGCTGCTGAGCTACACCGCTTGCGAGACCACTGAGAAATACGTCACCTACTTCCCGAGCTACGGCGCTGAGATGCGCGGCGGCACCGCCAACTGCTACGTCGTCATCTCCGACGACCCCGTCGGCGCGCCGAAGGTGACCAAGGCCGACTACGTCGTTGCTCTTAACGACCCCTCCATGGTCAAGTTCAAGGACGCCGTCGTCCCCGGCGGCACCATCTTCATCAACAGCTCCGTTGTCACGGTTGAGCCTGACCGCAAGGACGTCCACGTCGTCAAGGTCGACGCCGGCTCCATCGCCTACGAGCTGGGCAACCCGAAGGTCCTGAACCTCGTCATGGTCGGCGCGATCATCGGCTACACCGAGGTCCTGCCCGCCGAGAACGTGCTGCAGACCGCCTTCAAGAAGCTCGGCGCCAAGCGCCCCGAGCTCAACCCGCTCAACGAGAAGGCCTTCCGCCGCGGCTGGGAGATCGGCCACGCCGCCAAGCAGGGCTGAGTTTGAACTAAGCAAAAAATACCGGGAAGCGTTGCTTCCCGGTATTTTTTATCGTTTACCACACCTGTAAGTTCAGCGTGAACGCCACGAGATACAGCAGCGAGAGCGGCGTGCTCACCGCAAAGGCCAGGCGCTCGCGTGCAGGCTTTTCGGTCACAAGCGAGAGGGAGAGGCAGACGGCGGGCATCGCTATGAGGTACCTCGGCGCGCTCAGCAGCCAGGTCGCGCCGATGGCGATAACGTAATAGGCAATGAACCAGGCCGTATAGCCGGGACGCAGCCGCTTTGCGCCGGGGATCATGATGATGAGGGCAAAGAAGCTCCAGATGAGGTTCGGTATCCAGAGCCCCCAGACCGAGCTGCGGCTGCTTTGCAGATAGGACACGGCGTTCTCCAGCTGATATGCCGCGGTGCCGAAGAAGAAGCCGAAGTTCTGGCCCCAGTGCTCGGACTGATACTCCATGTACTTGAACGGATTCCCCGAGACGCGGTAGTTGATGTAGCAGTAGACGCCGAAGCCCGCGGGGATGAGCAGCGCCCAGAGGAAGCGCGGCAGAGCGCTCTTGCGCTTTCCGCCCCGCAGATACGCGCTCACGAGCTCAAATATCACAGGCACGAACAGCATGAGCCCCAGCGAGCGTGTGAAGGCCGCATAAGCGCCCGCAAGACAGCCGAGGCCGAATCTACCGCGCCGGACAAGATAGACGCACAGCGCACAGCAGAGCAGGAACAGGCCCTCGCTCATCGGTGAGGCGAAGAAGAAGGAGCCGGGCAGCACGCACAGCAGCTTTATAGCCCTGAGCGCCGCCGCGTGGCCGTAGTCCAGGCGGAAGAGGCTGTACAGCACGCAGCCCGCCCCGGCAAAGCAGAGCGCCGAGACGAGGAAGGCCGCGAGGATGTAATTGCGCACCAGCAGATACATCAGCCCGATGGCAGCGGGGTAGCCCGGCAGGAATACCAGCTGCACCAGCCTGTCCATCGCGGCGTTCTCGTCGGCAAACACCCCAAGTTCAATGAGCCCGGGAACGTCGGCCTTGCTGATGTAGCCGTCGCGCGCGATGTCGATGTAGTGATGGCTGTCGGTGTAGGTCCAGTATTGCAGCGAGGCATAGTAGCTCTCGTGGTTGCCCTCAAGCAGGCGCAGCAGCCAGACCAGCAGAGTCATGCCGATGAAGAAGCCCAGCAGCGAGAGAAATATCTTCAGCCGTATATGCTCCGGCGCGGCCTTGGCCGCCTCCGGCGCCGCGGGCAGCTCATTCCCGCGCCAGGCCGCCACCCAGACGGGCACAAAGCGCAGACAGACCCATATGAAGAGCGCAAGGATCACAAGCGCCGCCGCGCGCCCGGCAAGGCTCCTCGGCGTTGACGTCCACCAGTAGACGTAGATCGCCGCGAGAACGAGTATGCCGCAGGCCGAGATGCAGCTCTCGACCTTGCCGTAAGCGCGCAGGCGGTCAGATATCGAATGCAAAGCACAACCCTCCTAACGGGAATCTTAGACGGGCACGACCTTCAAATGTTCCTCGCCGCTCCTGAGGCTCACCGCCAGGTAAAGCCGCGCCGACAGCAGTATCATAACACCCATAGTCAAATAGTACACGCCTAGCGCAGCGGAAAGGCTCCCGGCGGGCAGAGTCGAGCGCAGTATGCGCGCGTCGAGCAGTTCGTATATTAGCAGCGTCCCGCTGCCGGACCAGGGCCGGAGCAGCGCCGCGCGTACGGCGACAGCAGCGACTCCCAGCGGCAAAAGCGCCGTCTCCCGCCGCGTGAAGCTCTCCGTTCCCGTCACAATGAGGCCAAGCACGAGCAGAGAGCCGTGGCAAAAGAGCGAGAGCAGCACATCCGAGGGCGGATAAGTGCCATAGATGGCGTCCCCGGCCAGGACCATGGCGGAGTAGTACACCGAGCCTGCCAGCAGCCCCGCATACGCCGCCCAGCAGCGCAGACGCTTCGGCCCAAAGAGCAGTATCGCCGGGGTCGTGAAGTACGCTGCGGCGGAAAACTCCACAGGCAGCACCAGCTCCCCTCCCATGAGTGGCGGCAGGGCGTATTTGAGGACATTCACGCCCAAAAGCAGGGCGGAGAGACGACGTACGGCGCGCGTTCTCAGGTTTTCAGGCCGTTTTGAGAGCTCGTGCGCCGTCCAAACCAGCGAGGCAAAGAAGCAGAGGGCAAAGACATTGAGTGCCGACACGCACAGCACCCCCCCACATGAACCAGCCCCAGACGTGCCAGTACTCGACCGCACCCGCAGTGAGCATGGACGTCACCATGGCAGCCGCCGCAAAGACCACGAAGGCGATGAGCGATACGAGCAGAACGCGGCGAATACGGCGCTTGCGCTCCGGCGCAAACTGAGGCACGCAGGGCAGGGGAGGGAGGACCGGACGCCCGGCTGCCGCGGCGGAGGCGTTGCGGTGGAAGCGGAAATACGCCCGCCAGAGCTGCGCCAGCAGCGCGGCAAAGTACCGGCAGCCCACCGCGGCGAGCACGGCAAGCGCCGCCAGTGCCAGCGCGTAGACCGCGCCGCACCAGTAGGGCATCACGGGCAGACTCACATACGGCTGCATGTCAAAGGGAATGAGCAGGCAGAGCGCGATTAGCCCCGATGACACGGCGGCGCACGCCACAACGAGCACCCAGCAAGCGAACACCAGGAAAAAGCTCAGCACAAAGATGTCCAAAAACACCAGACCGGTCCAGGTCACGGCGGACCTTGCACCGCCGCCGTGCTTTTCGCTCTTTTCCGGGGCCTCGGACTCGAACTGAGCGGCCAGCTCCTCGGGACTGCCCAGGCGTGCGGCAATCTCCTCCTAAGAGTAGCCGTCAGCCAGCTTGTAGTCGAAGTGGCGGCTGTATTCGCCCAGTATGTCGTCCATATCGGCCACTTTACGGGCCTTGAGCTCCGCGCCGAGGCGCGTGAGAAATTCAGTTTTGGTCATTTGAGTCATCCTCCTCCAAAAGTTGCAGCACCGTGCGAGCAAAGGCCAGGTACTCGTCCCTGTCCCGCGCGTATGCCTCCGCACCGAGGGAAGTCAGCTTGTAATACTTCCTCGGCGGCCCGCCGCTCTCCTCCTGCAAATAGGTCGTCAGCAGCCCGTCCGCCTTCAGCTTGCGCAAGATGGGGTAGACCGTGCCGTCCGCGATGTCTATGTGCCGGGAGAGGTATTCCGAGATCTCGTAGCCGTAGCAGTCCCGCTTCTTGAGCAGCGAGAGCACGCACAGCTCCAGCACGCCTTTCTTATATTGAGAGTTCACAGAGTCACTCCTTTCTGTCAAGCACTACTGAATAATAACTAGTAGTGTGCTAAATGTCAATAGGATAAATTAAAACGTCCGCAGACCGTAATAGATCTTCGGACGTTTACTTATTCTTCTGTATTGGTTCTATAGAAAATTTCAGATGGAGAATAGCCGAAATAACTCTTGAAGCACTTGCTGAAGTATGAAGCATCGTCAAAGCCAACCTGACGAGATACCTGTTGTATTTGCAGCTGCCCTTCAGTCAGCAGTCTCTTCGCTTCCGCCATGCGTATATCCTTGAGTGCTGCGTTCGGCGACTTGCCAAATGCCTCTTTGAAAACCCTGCGTACATACCCCTCATGAAAATGCATCATGTTAGCAAGATCAACCACACTGAAATGAGGGTCGTGGTAATTCTGCATTATTATACCGTAAATTTCATCAGCCGTCTGTCGGCCCTTTGACCGAGCTTTTGAAGCTCTCCCTGCTTTAAGGCATAAGTCAAGCAGCACATTTGCTACTTCACCCTTAAGCATACCATCCCGCACTAGGCTGAGAAGATTGAGTTTATTGTCAAAAGGAGGTACCATTTCACCACCCATACTCTGGAGCTTGTCCAGACACACCAGAGCCACGAAGGAATAAAGCCAGATATTCCTTCCCTGTGATATACCGTGGTTTTCAATGCAATGCACATATTGCATTATTATATCGTGTATATCGTCAAGGGAGTTGTTGTTTAGCCTCGACCTCAACTTCTTGCTCAGTCCAAGAACAGTCTGTTCAGGCGCATCCTCCTGCATAACAGCAGATATATCGACGACATAAGATGTATCCATGAGGTTTCGGGCTGCCAGCTGAGATAGGCGGTTCATCCAGTACTCATTTACTGTGCGCTGCAGAGCCATGTCGAGGCTGGTCTTGGCGACCGGCTTGAGTAAAATATCTGTTATACCGAATCTAGCACCCAGTTGGGCGTATTTAAACTTGTCATGGCCGGTTACGAGTATGATTTGGCACTGGCTGCAGCTTGTGCGGATCTGCTCTATGCATTCCAGGCCGCTCATCTCGGGCATCTCGACATCCATTATAACTATATCGGGATTTATGTCGGAGATCATTTTTATGGCCTCTCTGCCATTCCTTGCGCGTCCAAGCAGCTCTGTACACTGGCTCTCCCAGTCAACGCATTTCCTTACATATTTAGCAAATATCTCATCATCGTCCGCTATGAGAGCTTTCAGCATATGTTAACACCGCCTGACCGCTGATATGATTATGTAGGACTGCCGGCTCCCGTATCTTTTGAAATATTACCTGCATCATACTCAATGATGATTGCAGTTCCTTTGCCTGGTTCGCTCTCGGCACTGAAAGAATAATCCTTGCCGCACACAAGCTCCAGGCAACGTTTGACACTATAAAGCCCAAAGTGGCCTTCACACCTGCCGGAAATGATGTCGTCAAAACTGCTAAGATTCATCCCTATGCCATTGTCTTTGACGCAAATTCTGACCTGGCTCTTCCTACTTACGGATATAGAGATGTCAATGGTATTGCCTCGTGGGCTGAGAAATGCGTGCTTAACCGCATTTTCAACCAAAGGCTGTATTGTCATCTTAGGTATGGGCAGAATGACTGCTTCAGGGTCGCACTGAAGAGAAAAGACAATAGCGTCACTGCGGCTGTGTGAGGCTATTTCGAAGTAAAGCTGCACATGCTCAAGTTCCTGCCCAATCGTCACGATATCCTGCCCATCACTCAAAACACTACGGTAGTATTCGGCGGTCATATGAGAAATACGGCAGGCATCCTCATTCTCTTCAAGCTGGCACAGAGCACTTATAGTGTTCAAAACATTATAGAGAAAGTGCGGCTGGATTTTGTTCTGCTGCACCGCAAGCTCTGTCCTGAGCTTCTCTTTGTGTACCGCATCAAGGCTTGCAATGAGCTGCTCTATTCTGTCAAGCATACTGTTGAAGCTCTTTGACAGGACGGCTATTTCTGTGCTCTCAGAGCTTTCCTCGCAACGGACCTGCATATTTCCATCGGCTATTTCGTTCGCTGTATTTGTGAGGGCCGTCAGGGGAGAGAGTGTCCTTTTTGTTATAATCCCTGCCTGGTAGATTGCAAAAGCCAGTCCGAAGAGGAGGGCTGCCAAAACGACGATCACTGATATTCCGCTGCTCTTATAAAGTTCAAGCGCAGGGATCAGCAGTATCAGCTCTGCATGCAGAGAAGGCACATATTTTTGCTGTCGAAGCCACAGACCGCCATCAGCTACAGTAAGAACACGGGCTTCATCTCCCGAGATATCAAGAACAGTACCCAGTTCATCTTTCTCTGTGGACGACAGAACAACGCCCTCAGAGTTGAGCAAATAGATCCTCTGTCCCTTAGAGATCATCTGCTCCTCATAGAGTTTGTCTAACACGCTGCCATCTGCGATTGCATAAAGATATCCTATTTTTTGTATATCATCAATGTATCTGAGCATTTTGCCCACGAGTATGACTGGCCCCAAGCCATCTTCATCAGATGGATCATACAGCCCAAAACTGTAAGTTCTGCCATGCTCAGACTCGAGAACTTCATGCAAAGACGTATCGAAGCTGGAACTCAGTTCAGCCTCAAGAATGGAGCTGTCGGCATACACTTTTCCTTCTGTATCGAATAGGAAAAACATATCTACGCCATCATACATCTGCCTTGTCAAATAGAGATGATTATTGATAGCATTATACTTTTTCAGATTATCCGTATCGCTTGAAAACAGGATTGTGCTGTCAATGCTGTTGATGTTTAAAAAAGCTGAGTCAATGGCGGTCATGAGGTAAGAGCACTCTTCATCCAGACGGTTCCCAAGCTCATTCACTTTGCTCTGCATGGTAATTCTCATACTGGGCAGCACACTGATCCACACGGTGAGCACAAGGCCCAAAAGCATTATAACTGCAACCGCAATAAGGAGGTAGATATAAGAAACCGTAAGTTTTTTGTGAAAAGATTTTGTCCTCATGCCCCTCCTCCTTCAGTTTAGTTCCAGTTAGTGCATAGTGCTTTTTCTAGAAATCTTCACATTATCCTCGTACATATTTATTTCAAACATTGACCTGGTGCTTGGCATAATCGAAGTAGTGTATTCTATCAGGACCTCATTCTGGTCCCAGGTGGAGCGCTTCAGCAGGAAAGCAGGCAGCCCCTTATCGCAGTCGAGCAGCTTGCTTTCCTCCTCTGTCATGATAATTGCCTCGTAAGTCTCAACTGCCCGGCGTGGTTTCAGGCCGTAATGCTCCGACAGAATGGAATAAAGCGCATTATTCTCAAGCCTCTCCCAGGATAGATCTGGACAGAGGTCTACGGATAGGAACGTCTTTTCCAGCAACAGCGGGGTGTCATTGGCCAGCCTCAGCCTGACGACCTCTATCAGACGCTCTGACTTAAACCTTTGCAACGGAGACGAGCACTCGTCTTTCCGCACCAACCTGTAACTGAGGATCTTTGATGATGGTGTCATACCGATTTTTTTCATATCCTCAGTAAAGCTGTACAGGTTGCCAAGGCTTCGGGCAACCTTTTGCTCGGCCACAAAAGTGCCCAAGCCCTGTTTGCGAACGATCATTCCCTGTTGCTCTAATTCATGGAATGCTTGCCTGACCGTGGTGCGGCTCACATGATATGCGTCGCACAGTTCATTTTCTGATGGCAGCATTTCACCGTGGCGCAGCTTTCTTGTGTTGATTTGGTCTTCTATTATGTCTTGAAGCTGGAGGTATATCGCTCTGGACGCATTTGGGTCTACTTTTGCAGTAAAATCAAAGCCCATACTTTAACACTCCCGTGTCTGACTTACTATGAATATTGGTACCTGTTAGAAGGAACTGAAACACGCCGGCTATTTTCTCCTTATCGGCGCGATATCTGGCATCCAGCTCCGGTCCGCAGCTGTTTGAACCGACTCCGCTCTGCAATAGATCCACGCACAATACGCTGGAGCCGCTTGGTACGACTTCATGCCAGTGGCGCTTTTGAGTCAGTTCCTCCTGAGTATACTCGCTGAAATTAAAGCTGAATCTTGAATCCGAACGCACCTCAATGCGGCTCGACTTACCACACGCCTGCAAATGGGCGCAATTCCAATGGCTGCCGCTTTCCTGGGGCCTTATATATGGCTCTGTCCCTTCCGCTATTTCCATGCGGTAGCATCCAAACAAAGAGGCTTGGTGCTTGTCTATATAACTCTCATATGGTCCAAATCCTATGTAATCTGCAGCCGAAAACTCAGAAGGCAAGAACAGCCTCCATCCAAACCTGGGTAAATAAGGCATTGCTGTGTTGCGTATTGCAGATACAGATACCTCGATGGTTCCTGAAACCGTCAGCTTCCAGACAAGTTCGGCCTCAAATATGTTTTGAAGGGAGACCGCACCTGCCGAAACATGACTGCTTATCTGAAATACGCCGTCCTTAACGCTGGAGTGAAATGATTTTGCGCGGTAGATCACTCTGTCATATCCAGCCGCTTCCCATTCGCGGCGAATATACATGTCGTTGTCTGTTGGCGCTCTCCATATGTTAAGAGAAACATCTTTCATAATAACGTTGCTGCCAAGGGTAAAGCTTTTCAGCATTCCATCAGCTTTGCTCCATACTGCGCGAAGATGTCCGTAGCTGGCAACGCTCTCTAGGTCATCCTCAAATACTGTCCAGGTCTCTCCGCTACCAGACAACGCAATTGGGCTAAATGCCGGCTCTCTGATGATGACCTGGTCATGTCCTACGTCCTCTTCTCGACTATTATACCACCTAAATACAAGGGATGCAAAATCACTTGTAGGTTCAGAATAGGCAAAATAGAATTTTTTGCTTTGATGTGGAGCAATATCAACAGCTTGGCCCTTGAGACTAAAAAGTTCGGACTCAACATTGTTTTCTATCATATAGCATCGCAGGCGAAGGTCATCAGCAGGGCTAAGGAAGTCGCGGGTATTTTCGAAAACAAATCTGTGAGCTGCTATGTCATAGTCAATCAATCTAACTGGCCTTATCACTTGCTTATACTCGTGCAAGCCTGTGTGCGGCCGCCGATTTGGAAAAACCATGCCGTCTACGCAGAAATTGCCGTCGTTCGGGATGTCTCCAAAGTCTCCGCCATATAGATATATATCGTGTCCATTCTCATCATGCTCGAGTACGGCATGATCGCACCATTCCCATATGAACCCGCCGCAGAAACCCGGATACCGTCTCATGCACTGCCGATAGTCCTCAAGGTCTCCAGGGCCATTGCCCATCGAGTGGCAGTATTCGCAAAGAATAAGCGGCTTTTTAGGATGGGATGAAAAATACTCTTCAATCTCAGCTATGCTTGGATACATCCGGCTGTATACGTCGAGACAATCGGTACTGAACTCACTCTCTTTGTAGGGGTGAATGGAAGACTCATAATGGGTAAGCCTTGTCGGATCAGTCGACTTGGTCCACTCCAATGCGGCAACAAAGTTCCTGCCATATCCAGCTTCATTGCCCATTGACCAAATAAGAACGCATGGATGGTTCATGTCTCTGAGCACCATGTGGCGCACCCTGTCAAGAATGGACTCGCCATATGCAGGGTCGTCAGCCAGCAGGCCGAAATCCGCATCCTCGCCATAAAGTGCAGTGACACCATGTGTTTCTATGCAGGCCTCGTCGATAACATAAAAGCCAAGCCTATCACAAAGGTCCAGTAGGGCAGGGCAGGGTGGATAATGAGAGGTCCTGACAGCATTTATATTGAACGACTTCATCATGTGAAGATCACGCTCAATCTGCTCAAAGGATGCGTATGCCCCTGTGACCGGATCACTGTCATGCCTGTTCATTCCGTTGAAGATTATAGGGCTTCCGTTAAGACAAATCCTGAGATCCTCATCAATTGATATCTTACGTATTCCAACGTTTTGAGCAATGTATTCCGTTCCGCAATGGAGCAGGAGGGTATAAAGTTCGGGGGTCTCAGCGGTCCATAGCTTAGGCGATTCTACCTTTATTGAGAGCCCATCCTCATAGATCCCGGACGATATGACGTTTCCTCCGGGTGAAAAGAGCCGATAGCGGACCTCAGGATTCCCTCCGGATAAACTCAGCCCCACAGCTATCTCAGCCCCATGAGGCATTATATCCGTGGTGACCTTGATATCCTCTATGCAGGACTCATCCCTCTCAATAATGTAGATATCCCTGAATATTCCCGACATTCTGAACTTGTCCTGGTCTTCAAAGTAACTGCCGTCACACCACTTAAGGACAAGTATGCTAATTGTATTGTCACCGTTTTTAATATGATCGGTTATGTCAAAGCGGCTTGTGCTGTATGATATCTGACTGTATCCCACAAACCGCCCGTTTATCCAAAGGTAGTAGCAGCTGTCAATACCCTCACAGGCAAGAATAGCGCGCTTCCCGGCGCGCTTTTGATATTGAAAATCACGCTTATATGCGCCGCAAGGGTTCACAAACGGAACATACGGCGGGTCATAAGGGAAAGGATAGCGTATGTTTGTATACTGATTTCTGTCGAATCCTTTTGTTTGCCACGAAGAAGGCACGTCTATCTGGCAATCCCAGACATAATTGCTGCCTTCCTCCCAATACGGGGTACTCAGGCTACGCACATTTTCAATAAATTTAAAGTTCCACTTTCCATTCAAGCTGTGGAAATACTCTGAATATTCGCGCCGCAGACGAGCGGCATGTTCATTGCCGGCTGGAACAAAATATGAACATACCGGCATTGTACCGATATGAAGAATGGAAGGATCTTCAAAGTAATTTGGTATCAGCATATGTACCTCCGGCGCATACTTTTGTAAGTCATTTATATCCATTGGCGGCAGGACATTGTATGAATTTCCCGCCGCCAATGCTCTTAAATTCGAAAATTTTCTATGATTATTTGCTGAGCCCAAGAACAATGGGAGTGGATTTGTAGCCGATTCCCATCCGGTCTATTCCCATATCTATGAGCTTGAGGAAGTGCTCTCGGGTCCTTATGCATCCGGAGCCTTTCACCTTCGCTTTGCCCTCGGTATTTTCCATCATGATAGCAACCACTTCCTCAGTCGCGCCAACACAAGGTCCACCAGTGTAAAAGCCTGTAGAGCTCTTTACGAAATCAGCTCCCGCCTCAACCGCAACTCTGGTGGCCTTGGCTATCTCCTCATGGGTCAGAGCGTCGGTCTCAAGAATAACCTTGACCGCAGTGCCGTACTTATGGCATACTTCGACCACAGCTTGGATGTCCTCTTTGACCTTGTCCCAGAGTCCGCTTCTTATCCAGCCATAGTTTGCAACAATGTCAAGCTCAAAAATATCACCTCTGCGGCAATATTCCTCCGCCTGAAGGCATTTAGAGCGCGTGGTGGAAAGGCCAAAGGGGAAATCGCAAACTACGCAGATCTTGGTTTCCGAGTCCGCGCAAAGCTCTGCAGCGATATCCAGAGATGCTGGATTTACGCATACGGTGCGGCAGCCGTAGTCAATGCCCTCCTGTATATATCTGCGGATATCGTCCTGTGTGAATTCGGGTTTCAGAACTGACTGGTCGATATAAGATGCCAGTTCTTTAACGGTCATTTCCGCTGCTTTTTTTCTGTGCTCCATGTTCATTGCTACACCGCGAAGGATGCATGCTCCTTTCTTGTATTGAGTCAGACAAAGTTGTCACCTCGGCTGGCACTAGTTGTATGATAATGTATTGATAATTGCTTGTCAACATAAATACAATGAAGATGTAGTAGATACACATTAAATATAGCAAATCAGATTTTTGCTCAAAATTGTTTATATGCATAATTGCAAGACTATAAATTTTAGTATTTTCACAAATTATACAACATACGAGAAATTAGGTTCGTTTTTTCCAAGACATATTCACAAATTCCATGTACATCTATGCCTTATTACTCTATGCTAATTGTATCATACAACCGTATGAAATTCATAAATTGAGGAGCAGAGGAGAATGAAAAAAGCTTTGGCACTTATGCTCGCGCTTGCGATGATATTTAGCCTGGCGGCGTGTGGAAGCACTGATCAGCAGCCCAGCGACGCCCCGGCACAGGACACCGGAGCCGCGCAGACCAGTGAAGCCACCGGTGGCGACGAGCACGAGCCCGTAACGCTTCGCATCTATGTTCGCTATTCTGATGATGACACGATTTTGCCCTACGACTATGCAGTCGAGTGCCTCAAAGAGGACATGCCTTGGGTAACACTTGAGCTGGACGCTATGCCCGCTGATGACGGTGTGAAGCTCAAGTCCATGGTCGCCACCGGCGATCTGCCGGATATCTTCTCGCTTCAGGGCACGGACCTCATAGACTCCATGGTCCAGGCCGGTGCTGTGAAAGATCTTACGGCTGACATCGAAGAAAACGGCTTCTTTGACAAGGTTCAGCCCGCGGCTTACTCCAAGCTCTATCACACCGACGGCAAGATCTACACTCTGCCCTATACCAGCACTGAGGTCGCTCTGCTGTTTGTTAACAAAGCCATTTTTGAGGAGAACGGTGTTGCCATTCCTACCACCATTGATGAGTGGGTCACCGCCTCCGAGGAGCTCACGGCCAAGGGCATTACTGTTCTGCCGATCTTCGGTAAGGAGCAGTGGATCTGCAATACCTTCTATGATGCGCTCGTTACCCGTTATATCCCTGAGGGCCTGACCGGCCTGCAGGAGGGCACGACCAGTATTCGTGACGAGGGCTATCTCAAGGCTGCGCAGGATCTTGAGCGTCTTGCTGCCGCCGGCGCTTTCCCCGCTGGCGTTACCACTCTGAACTATGAGCAGGCTACTAACCTCTGGTACAACGGTGAGGCTGCCATGTTCCTCAACGGCCAGTGGGAGATCACTACCACTGTCGAATACCTCGGAGACAAAGCCGACTGGATCCCCATTCCCGCCGCCACCGCTGAGGATGTCGAGACTTCCCAGTACGCCTTCGTTGGCGGTTCCGGCACTGCTGCCGGACTTGGTGTGTCCGCCTGGAGCGAGAACTACGACGTCGCCGTCGAAGTTGCGTGCTACCTTGCTGAGAAGTATGCAGAGTACAACTACACCCAGCGCGGAGCTGCCACCGTCGCTGTTCAGTGCGACAAGCCCGTTGAGGTTGAGCCTCCCGCAATGATGGCAAAGCTGGGCGAGTGGATGCCCAAGATCACAAGCACCACCGTTCTTGCCGGCAGCGGCGGAAACATGGAGCTCTATACCGTACTCGGCGAAGGCACCCAGAGCCTGCTTGCGGGTGTTATGACGCCTGAGGAGTTTATCGAGAGCATCGCTCTGGTACTTGGTGAGTAAGAAAGCAGATTTTCGACCAAATCTTAAGGAGAGGCCGCATGGCCTCTCCTTATGGATAGGGAAAGGGGTGTCCATTCCATGAAAAAGTATCTTGGGAATAAGCGGGTCATAATCTTCCTCATTGCTCCCACCATGATACTCATAACGGTTATGGTCCTGTATCCCATGTTTGTGCTGGTAGTACACAGCTTTACTCAATGGGATGGATTAAATCCGGCTAAATTCAACGGGATTAGCAACTATATCAGGCTTTTCAAAGACCCGATATTCTACACCGGCCTAAAAAATGGCCTAATATTTGCGGCATTACAGGCCTGCATTCAGATACCAATTGCAACTGTGCTGGCTTTTGCGGTTAAGCACTCCGGAAAAATAGAAAAGAAGTTTTTCAGGATCTCCTATTACATACCCGCCGTTCTCTCCATCACAGTTGTGTCGCAGCTCTGGCTCTCTATGTATAACGCTGACAACGGTCTTATAAACAAGCTGTTTGAAGTACTAGGCATCTCGTACAGGCAAAACTGGCTTGGTGATGAGCATGCTGCAATAATTGCCATAGCCATGGTCAACATCTGGCAGTTTACGGGTTATCAGTTTATTTTGCTCTTGTCTGCTGCGAACTCGATTCCCGACCACTATTTTGAAGCCGCCCGAATCGACGGCTGCACCAAAATGCAGGCACACATAAAGATCACCATGCCGCTCATGCAGGAGACATACAAGTATTGCCTTATAATTGCTATAACCGGCGGTCTTAACGCTTTTGCCAGCATGAACATAATGACCGGCGGTGGTCCTGGTACTGCCACTTATACGCTGACGTACCTTATGTACCGATCAGCTTTCAAGATAGGCAACTATGGCTATGGCTGTACTTCGGCTGTCATGCTGGTCGTCCAGTGCCTCATAGTGTCCATCATAATAAATAGACTGGTAGCGCGAGAGCGCATAGTTTACTGACAAGGGGCTGCGCAGAATGAGACATCACAAGAAACTGACAGTTGGGACCTTATTATTTAAGGTGATCCTCTATATCTACGCGGTCATTAACCTGTATCCTCTGATATGGATGCTGTTCTATTCCTTTAAGGACAACCTCGAGATATTTGCAACTAACCCATTTGGCCCTCCCACTGTGCTCAGGGTAGAAAACTATGCCAAGGCATGGAACACATTCAATCTGCCGACCTACTTCTTCAACAGCGTCAAAGTTACCGCAGCGGTAATAATTTTCGTTGTAGTATTCGCCACGATGTTTGCCTATGCAACTGCCAGAATGCGCTTCAAGGGCCAGGGCTTTCTCCGTATGCTCACGCTCATTGGCTTGTTCCTGCCGCTGCAGTGCATCATGATTCCCATAGCCGTACTCGTGCGAGACCTGCACATAAACAATACCCTTTGGGCTGTCATAGTACCTTACACTGCATTTAACCTTTCGTTTTCAATAATGGTTCTCTACGGCTATATGCGCAGCCTGCCGTTTGAGCTTGAGGAATCAGCCTGCATAGATGGTGCGTCAATATTAACCTGTTTCCTCAGGGTAATTGTTCCAAATGTAAAGTCAGCCATAGCGACAGTTTCAATTTTCATATTCATGAGCGTTTGGAACGAGTATAATCTGGCGCTCATCCTGCTGACTCGCGAGGAGCTGAAGACACTGCCGTTGGGTCTGCTCTTCTTCCAGGGAGAATATACGACTGACTGGGGCGCCATGGGCGCGACGATGGTCATCGCCAGCATTCCCACTGTGCTAGTTTACACTCTGTTCAGTTCGCAGGTGGAGAGAGCCATGACGGTTTCAGGTGCTGTGAAGGGTTGAGCTTCCTTTCAGCAGCAAAAAGGAGGATCCTATTATTATGAATAACAGTTTCAATTTTAAAATTGGTTTTCAGCAATTTGCAAATAGGTGCCCTGAAAGCCTTAAACCCGGTAGGGAGTCTTTCGTCTGGTATATCGAGGAGTGCAAGCGCATGGACGCGCACTCGCTTTCGATGATGCCGGTGGCCAAAATACCGGAAGGCGAAAAGTACGACGCTGGTTACCTTGAATTCTCCGATATGGGCTATGTCAGGGAGATGGCCGCCCTGGCAAAAGAAGCCGACGTGCACTTCGTGGTGTATTGCATTCCCGCTTTCAGCCTGGCCGGACTCAAGCATCCTGTCACGGGTGAAATGGGCATGGAGCCGGCGGCGGCAAGGAAATACCTTGATAAATTAATTGAAATATGCCAGATTTTCGGGGCCAACACGCTTGGAGGAGGCTATGGGAAGCTCGAGGTCAAGTACAGCAGATACAACAAAGACGTCAGCTTCAACGAAGTCAAGGCATTTGTCAAGGCGAATATGCTGGAGCTCGGCAAGGCGCTTGAAGGTACGGATATCGTGATGGCCTATGAAAATCACTGTGATTTCACGGGCAAAGAAATCGCCGAGATACTTGAGGATATAGATCACCCCAACATCGGCGGAATGTTTGACATAGGGAACGGCGCTGTAATATGCTGCGACCCGATGGCGGATGTGGACTATCTGGCGCCCTGGGCCGTTGCTGCGCACTTCAAGGATTTCAAGGTTATAAACAATCCGGTTTTCGAGCATCTGTGGCAGGATATGCCCATGATTTTCAAGGGCTGCTGCCTTGGCGAAGGCATCATGGACTTTGACGTGATAATGAAGGCCATATGCGAGAAGGCCAAGCGCAAGGAAAATATGATACTCATGGCCGAGCCTGCATTTATACTCCCTGAGCAGCACTATAACTGCCTTGAAGAAATGCACGAGTTCGACAGAAAATGCACACGTCAGTTTGTCAGCTTTATGCAGAAGCTGGTTGAAAAGTACTGAGATCGGAGGGCTTTATAAATGAAAAAAATGGGTATCGGTGTTGCCGGCTGTGGTTCCACCGGCATACAGTCCGTCTGCCAGCACACGGTTTTTCCCGATGAGTGCGAGCTCGTCTATACAGCAGCGGTAATGGACCCCGTCCCCGGGCGCGCAAAGTACATTGCAGAAAAGTTCAATGTTCCCAAATACTATGAGGATTACGACGAGATGCTGGCCGACCCGAACGTTGAGCTGGTTACTCTTGCGTCTCCCATCGGCGTCCATTTTGAGCAGGGGATGAAGGCCATTCGTGCAGGAAAGCATGTTCACTTCAATAAGACCATGTGTCTCACTGCCGAAGAGGCAACGGAAATGATAGAAGAGGCTGAAAAGTACGGCGTAAAGCTCGTATCTTCTCCCGGCCAGATGACCTCTCCCGCACTCAGGCGAATGCGTAAAGCCATCCTAACAGGCGAGATAGGAATACCCAGCTGGACCATAGGCGGTTCCGAGGGCGTTCTCTATTGGCACTGCTGGCAGCCCAACCGTGACTTTGGCAACGGCATGGAGAAAATAGACCCGACCTGGTACTTCCGTCTGCCCGCTGGCGGGCCCATCTGGGACTGCACTGTTTATGCGCTCCACGCCATGACCGGCATATACGGGCCTGCAAAGAGAGTCACTGCTTTTTCTGGCCAGAGGGTAAAGGAATTCGAGTATGACGGCGGGATGATCCAGTCCGAGGTTGACGACTCCACTCAGATGATCCTGGACTTTGGCGATGCTTTTTACGGCGTAGTATATACCTCTCTCAAGGGCGACTTTGGCAACTATAACGGCTTTGGAACAATCACATTCGGCACCGAGGGCCGCATCATGGATGGCAAGATCGTTGGCAAGAACGGTGAGATACAGCTCTATGACCCGACTAAACTCGATCTTAATTTTGTTCGTGCCAACATGGGCCTCCCGCACCTGAATGACCATCAGGTCACGCTTGGCGAGTGCCACATATTCGAGGACATAAATCAGCTCTCCGAGTGGGCACAGGGCGGTAAACCTGCCTACGGCACTGCTGAGCACGCAAGGCATGTAATCGAGATCATCGGAGCTGCCTATGAGTCTGCAAGGACCGGCAGAGCCATTGATCTCAAGACCAGCTTTGAGCCCATACCGCTGGAAGAGCTGTAATGGCTGCGCACTGAAAGGAGTACGCAATGATCAAAGTAATACAGGTGGGTTACGGCTACTGGGGAGAGAGCTGGGTACAGTATCTACGCGACGACCCCAACTTTGAACTCACAGCGCTTGTCGTGAGAACAGAGGAAACCTTGGCAAAAGCAAAAGAAAAGTGGGCTCTGCCTGACTCGGCGTGCTTCACTGATTATGACGAGGCGCTTAAACTTGATGCCGACCTTGTGATAATCGTGATGCCTCACTATGCGCATATCGAGTTTGCCAAGAAGGCCGTCGAAGCAGGGAAGAACGTTCTCATTGAAAAGCCCCTGTGCGACGACATGGATGAGGCAAAGGAGTTTGCAATGTGGATGCGCGGCAGAAAAGAACGCGTATTCGTGAGTCACAATTACCGCTACCGTGAGGAACTATGGCGCGTCCGGAGCGGTATAGAGGGCGGCGGGTTAGGAGAGCTTGAGTTTATCGAGCTTGACTATCGCGCAGGCATGACGACCGACCCCAAGGAGCACATCTGGAACATACAGGGTTGGCGCGGCAAACAGGTTTGCATGCAGATATATGAGGTGTGCATACACCACTTTGACATGTTCAGGTTTCTCACTCGCTCGAATGCCAAATCCGTATATGCTCTGGGCTGGAACCCGGAGTGGGCGGTGACACGCGGGCCTGAGTCGCTGTTTATAACGATAGAGTTTGAAAACGGCGCAAAGGTGCAGTTTTCCAGCCATATGAGTTCCGTCGGCGCGCCCACGGAATTTCAAGGTAGCTGGCAGATACAATGCAGCAAGGGCCTTGTTACATGGCTCTCCGGCAAGGGGCTGGATATAAGCCCTGCAGCGGATGACCCCGGTAAAATACCAGAGCTGGGATGCGGTGAATTCCCGGGTACAGACCGCAAGGGTGTGCTGCACGATCTGCATCTTGCCCTGGGCGGGGAGCGGACTGACCTTCCCACGCTTGAGGACAACCTCAACAGCCTTGCCATTGCTGCCGCAGTTCTGCTTTCCGTAAAAGAGAAGAGAGTTGTACAGCTCAGTGAGATTCTTTGATGTGGAGTAAACTATGAAAGTTGCAATAATTGGTGCAGGTCTTGTCGCCAAGACGTTTCACATTCCCGCTTTTCAGGCGTGTGAAGGAGTAAAAATAACAGCAATATATGACAGAAAGCCCGAGAAAGCGAAAGCTCTGGCCGATGCTGTCGGCGCTGAGCCGTTTTCTGACTACGACGAACTGCTTCGGCATGGAGACATAGATGCCGTATCAATCTGCACGCGAACCGACCTTCACTGCCAGATGGCAGTGAAGGCCGCCAGGGCAGGGAAGAATATATTTCTTGAAAAGCCAATGGCAGCAAGCGAAGCTGAAGCAAAAGAGATCCTTGATGAGACTCAGAAAAACGGTGTGACGTTCATGCTGGGTATGCTCAACCGTTTCAGGACAGAGACAATGTTTATAAATGAGCGCCGGACTCAGGGAAAGATGGGTGACATTTATCACGCCGATGTCCGCTGGATAAGACGGCGCGGTATCCCATCGAACGGCTGGTTTGTGCAGAAGTCTCTCTCAGGCGGCGGTGCCGGCATTGATATCGGCGTTCACGCCATCGATACCGCCTGGTACCTAATGGGCTGCCCTGAACCGATCGCCGTGAGCGCGGTGACACACAGCCGTCTCGGAGATGCAAAGGCAAAAGGCCTGAGCAGCTGGGGCACAGAGGCTCCTGCCGACAGGCCCATGGACGTTGAGGAAACTGCCGTGGCGCTTGTCCGCTTCGCAGAGGGAAAAAGCATGACTGTGACAGTCAGCTGGGCAATAAATGGGCCGGAAGAGGACTTTAATCTCAAGGTATATGGGACTAAGGAGGGAGCAAGTCTCAATCCATTTGTGATTTATGGTCAGGAAGAAGGCTATTGCGCAGATATTACGCCCCTGTTCGTTAGAGACGACGCGTGGAAGGAAGGCTTCCGAAACGAAATACAGCACTTTGTAGACTGCGTGCAAAAAGGCGAGATCCCAATAACCTCCGCAGAGAATTGCTACAAGGTTCAGCGTATCATAGGTGCAATGTACGCCTCGGCTTCAGCAGGCCGTGAGATCATACTAAAGTGAGGTGCAGTGCATGGAGCTCGAAAGGCGTTGGTGGAAAGAGTGTGTATTCTATCAGATATATCCACGGAGCTTCCAAGACTCGAACGGCGACGGCATAGGTGACCTGCGCGGCATCATCGACAGGGTCGATTACCTTGCTGACCTGGGAATCGGAGGCATATGGCTGGGACCGGTGTTTGAGTCTCCCGGCGATGACATGGGGTACGATATTTCTGACTACCAGAAGATACTGGACATTTTCGGCACCATGGATGACTGGGAGGAACTCAGAGACAAGCTGCACTCACGGGGAATAAAGATCCTTGTGGATCTGGTTGTAAACCACACCTCCGACGAGCATCCGTGGTTTATAAGCTCCCGCAGCAGCAAAGATGACCCCAAGCGAGATTACTACATCTGGGCAGAGGGCAAAGATGGGCATGAGCCAAACAACTGGGCCTCGTTCTTTACTCCGTCTGCGTGGGAATATGATCAGCATACAGGGGAGTACTATCTGCATCTCTTCTCAAAAAAGCAGCCTGACCTGAACTGGCACAATCCAAATGTCCGAAAAGACGTATACGACATGATGACCTGGTGGCTGGACAAGGGAGCCGACGGTTTCAGAATGGACGTAATTAATTTGCTTTGCAAGACCGATGGACTGCCGGATGCCTCTGGACCGACGGATATGAACGGGTACGTTTTTCCTGTCGAACATATCTGCGACGTTGATCCCATCCATGAATATCTTCAGGAGATGGCGGAGACTGTATACAAGGATAAGGATATTTTCACTGTCGGTGAATGTATCGCACTCAGTACCGAGCAGGGCAAAAGGTATACAGCCGGAGATAAGCGAGAGCTGGATGCCGTGTTTTCATTCGAGCACATCGACATGGATGGACAGGCCCTTGGCAAATGGTATTACCGACCTTGGAAGCTGCCTGAACTCAAAGAAAGGCTAACAAGGTGGCAGAAGGAACTCAAGGACGGCTGGCTTGGTCTGTTCTGGTCGAATCAGGATCAGCCGAGGGCGCTGTCTCGCTTTGGAACAACGGGCAAGTATCGAATGAGATGCGCCAAAATGCTGGCAGCAGTTTTGCATACTCTGCGCGGCACGCCGTTTGTCTACCAAGGCGAGGAACTAGGTATGGTCAACGTGCCCTGGACCGACGTAAGTCAGCTCCGGGACATAGAGAGCCTGACTTTTGCAGAAAACTGCCGCAGGACTGGTGCAGGTGAGGAGTTTATGTGGGACGCTATACATCGCAAAGCCCGCGATAACGCAAGAACACCTATGCCTTGGAACGGCAGCAAAAATGGAGGCTTTACCAGCGGAACACCATGGATAATGCTTAACCCTGATTATCCAGAGATAAACGTGGAAAAGGCTCTCGCTGACCCTGACTCAGTTTTCTACTTCTATAAAAAGCTTATAGCCTTGCGCAAGGACAATCCAATAATGCCTTACGGAGAGGTCGAGCTGATCTGGCCGGAAGACAAGGAGATATTCGCATATTACAAGCATTTTGAAGGCGAAAAATGGTTCATAGCGGCAAACTTCAGTGAAGTTGAAGCAAATCGATTTCTCCCCATGGACCTGAGCAAAGCAGAACTCATTTTGACTAATGTGCCGGATTCCGATTGGCACAGCAGCGAGCGTCTGATTCTAGCTCCCTATCAGGTGGTCATTTTACGAGCTTCTGGTAAAACCTAATTACAGCAATGTAACGCGTCTGCAGACAATTCGGCAGGCGCGTTTACATTGCACCATCAATTTTTATAACTTGGGTCTTTCTACTCTAACTAAACTGTGTTAATTCTGCCGATTGACTTTTCAGCGGCGGGCACTATAATAAATTAGCTAAATTACATATGCCAATTTTGTGCAATATTTCTGGTTGGGGAGTAATATGGAGAAGCTCAAGTCCGTTAAGAACGAAAACAACATTCTGAGCCTGACGTGGCCTATTTTTATTGAGCTGGTATTGCAGATGCTGGTCGGCAATGCGGACCAGATCATGGTCGGGTGGTATGACCCGGATCTGGTCGGGGCCATCGGCAATGCGAACCAGATAGTCAACCTGCTGCTCATCGTATTCTCGGTCATCTGCACCGCGGCGACGATACTCATCTCCCAGTATCTCGGCGCGAAGAGCACGGAGCGTCTGCGCGAGACTTACACGGTGTCGCTGCTTGCGAATCTCATCTTCGGCCTCGCGGTGAGCGCGATCCTGGTGTTCCTCTGCGGGCCCATCTACCGCATGATGAGCGTACCCGAGGAGATATTCGACGAGGCTGTGCTCTACATCCGCATCATCGGCGCCGGTATGGTGCTGCAGGCGGTATACCTGACCTTCACGGCCTTCTTCCGCAGCTGCCAGCTCATGAAGCAGACGATGCTGGTATCCGTCCTCGTGAACGTCATGAACATAGGCTGCAACGCGCTGCTAATAAACGGCCTCATCGGTCTGCCAGCCCTCGGCGTCGCGGGCGCGGCCATCTCCAGCGGCCTCTCCAGGCTCGTCGGCGTCGTGGTCATCGCGCTGCTCTTCCGCAGGTACTTCGGCAAGGGCGCGATCTCCGTCTCCTGCCTGAAACCCTTCCCGAAGACGCAGTTCCGGGGGCTGCTGCACATCGGCATACCCTCCGGCGGCGAGTCCATCTCCTACAACCTCTCGCAGATCTGCATCCAGGCCGTCTGCAACAGGTTCGAGCTCTTTGTCATCAACACCCGCGTCTACGCCAACATGTTCGCCATGCTCTCCTACATGTTTGCCTCCGCCGTGGCTCAGGCGGCGCAGGTCGTCGTCGCGCGCTACATGGGCGGCGGGGACACCGAGGCGACCGACAAGTGCGTCCGACGCACGATGTACGCCTCCGTAGTCATCTCCGGTCTGGTCTCGGTGCTCATCTACATATTCGCCGAGCCGCTCTGCGGCATCTTCACCAGCGACGCGCGGGTCATTGCGCTTGCAAAGACCATCATGCTCATCGAGATACCGCTGGAGCTTGGCAGGGCGGTCAATATCGTAATGTGCCGCGCGCTCCAGGCCTGTGGGGACATACGCTTCCCGATAACCATCTGCGTCATCAGCGCCTGGCTTACCGCATTCGGCGGCGGAATGCTGCTCTCCGGCCCGCTCGGGCTCGGCCTCGAGGGCATCTGGATAGCCATGGCCTGCGACGAGTGCCTGCGCGCCGGGCTCTTCCTCTGGCGCTGGCACACCCGCACCTGGAGCCACATCCGCCTCGCCGCAGCGTACAACTGAAAAGAAAAATGCCAGTCGAGAGACTGGCATTTTTTCTGCTTATTATGAGCGGGCCTGTAAGCCGGGTTCTGTGATCGACGGCCATCTATCTGGGACGCACGTTGCCGCACGCCTCAAGCCACCTCCTCGGGACGGCCGGGCCGGCCTATTGTCCCTCCACGGTGTTGCTCCGGATAGAGTTTACAGCACCGAACTGTCTCCAGCCGATGGGCGGGCGCTTATCTCCGCCTTTCCACCCTTACTGGTTCGCAGGAACCAGCGGTATATCTCTGTTGCACTTGTCCGAGGGTCGCCCCTGGCGGGTGTTACCCGTTATCCTTGCCCTATGGAGCCCGGACTTTCCTCACGTGCCGGCTTTAGCCTGACACGCGCGGCCGTCCGGCCCGCTCAATGTGGTATTTTAACCTCTGGCCCGGACTTAGTCAACCTCTGTTCCGAGCTTTTTGCGCAGGCCGACGAGATACCTCGAAAAAATCTTGGACACCTGGCCCAAGAGCAGCGCCGCCGCTACCGTGCCCTCGCGCACGCCCTCGAGCCGGCCTAGGAAGATGAAGCCCGCGGCGACGGAGAGGACAACGAGCGTAACGTCCAGCGCGACTTTCATGTTGCCGAACTTGAAGGGGGTCACCTGGCAGACGGCGAGCACCAGACCTTCGCCCGCGGTGGGCACGAGGTTGGCCGCGACCTCAATACTTATTCCAAGGGCGACAAACACGATTCCGCCCGCGCAAAGCAGCCACTGCACGGCATAGTTCCCGGCCGCCACAGGCTCCAGCATCAGCCCGAAGAGGTCTATCAGCATGCCGAACACCACGGCGATGCCTATCTGCAGCAGCTGGAACCACTCATAGTTTCGCCGAAGCAGGATCATCTGGATAAGTACGAAAAGCGAGTTGACGATTATCGTCGTCGTGCCGACGCTCAGCCCGCTTATAACGGCTGTAACATACGGCAGGCTGGAGATGGGCGAGGTGCCGAGCTCTGCCTTGATGGACAGCGCCACGCCGAAGGCCATAACAGAAAGTCCCGCAAGCAGTAGGGCCAGCCTGGCCGCAAACCGCTTGCGGGAGTCATGATTTTCCATATTAAGACTCCTTTTTTATTTTCTTGGTATTATTATAAATCTTTATGCATGGAGGCTGTCAAGAGGGCATATGCAACAAAGTTGTTGTATTCATCAGAATTTCGGGATATAATCTTGGGTTGAGAGGTGATTATTTTGACACTTCAGGAATATGTTGACTCCCTCAAGGGCCGGCGCATCGCCGTGCTCGGAATAGGCGTGAGCAATACTCCGCTCATAGACCTTCTGCTCAAAAACGATCTGCCCCTGACCGTCTGCGATATGCGCACCGAGGAGGCGCTCGGCGACGCGGCCGCTGCTCTGCGTGCGCGCGGCGCCCAGCTCCGGCTCGGCCCCGGCTACCTCGACGACCTCGATGGCTTTGATTACATCTTCCGCACCCCGGGCCTGCTGCCCACGGACCCCGCCCTCGTCAAGGCAAAGGCGCGCGGCGCCGTTGTTACCAGCGAGATGGAGATCTTCTTCCGACTCTGCCCCTGCCGCACGATAGGCATCACGGGCTCTGACGGCAAGACCACCACCTCGTCCATCATTGCCGAGCTGCTCAAGGCCGCTGGTCGGCGCGTGCACCTCGGCGGCAACATCGGCAAGCCGCTGCTGTGCGAGATACCGGACTTCCAGCCGGATGACATCGCCGTGCTGGAGCTCTCGAGCTTCCAGCTGCACAGCATCAATATACGCCCCGACGTCGCCGTCATCACCAACGTCTCGCCGAACCACCTCGACAAGCACTCGGACTTTGACGACTACGTCAACGCCAAGCGCCAGATCTTCGCGAACCAGACTGCCGACGACGTGCTGGTCGTCAACCGCGACAACGCCTACACCGCCCGCTTCGGCGAGGAGGCGAAGAGCCGCGTGCTGTATTTCAGCCGCAAGGAGACGCTCTCCGACGGCGTGTTCTGCCGCAACGGCATGATCTACCGCAGCCACAATTACGAGGTCGAGAGCATCATCCCCGAGTCCGAGATCCTGCTGCCCGGCGTGCACAACGTGGAAAACTACATGGCCGCGTTTGCGGCGGTGGACGGCGTTGTCTCGCCCGAGATGTGCCGCGCCGTGGCGCGCACTTACGGCGGCGTGACCCACCGTCTGGAGCTCATACGCAAGCTCAACGGCGTCTCCTACATCAACGACTCCATCGCCACCAGCCCGACCCGCACCATAGCGGGCCTGCGCGCGATGCGGGCAAAGCCGATACTCATCGCCGGAGGCCACGACAAGCACGTGAGCTTCGACGGCCTCGCCGACGAGATATGCGAGCGCGTCCGCGCCCTGCTGCTCACGGGCGACACGGCGGAGCAGATAGCCATCGCCGTGCGGCGCAGCGTGTTCTATGACCCGATGCGCCTGCCGATAAAGATAGTCCCCGACCTCACCACCGCGGTGTTGGAGGCCAAGGCCATGGCCTCGCCGGGGGACATCGTGCTGCTTTCTCCGGCCTGCTCGTCCTTCGACAGGTTCCGGAACTTCGCCGAGCGCGGCGACAAATTCAGAGAGATAGTTATGGGGTTCAAAGACGATGAAGCTGAGTGATATTCCGACGAATATAGAGCGCCTCGCGGACGACTGCGAGGCGGAGCTTAGCGGCCGATTTGCCGAGATCGACCGCGTGTCGCGCATAAATACGCGGCGCATAATGGAGGCGTTCCAGGAGTTCAAGGTCTCCGAGAGCTGCTTTGCCGGCACCACCGGCTACGGCTACGACGACCTGGGCCGCGAGACGCTCGACAAGATATGGGCCCGCGTTTTCGGCGCGGAGGCCGCGCTGGTGCGCACGGGCTTTGTAAACGGCACGCATGCCATAGCTTCGGCGCTCTTCGCCGCCGTGGGCCCGGGCGAGACGCTCATGTGCCTCATGGGCGCGCCCTATGACACGCTCAGGACGGCCATCGGTATCTCCGGCGACGCCTACGGCTCGCTGGGCTTCTACGGCGTCAAGTACGCCGAGGTGCCCACGAAGGACGGCGGCCCGGACATGGAGGCCATAGGGCGCGAGGTGGGGGAGAAGCGCCCCCGCGCCGTGCTCATCCAGCGCTCGAGGGGCTACGACAGCCGCCGGGCGCTCTCGGCCGAGGAGGTGGGCGAGATCTGCCGCCTCGTCAAGCGCGTGTCGCCCGAGACGGTGTGCGTCGTGGACAACTGCTACGGCGAGTTCACCGAGGAGGTGGAGCCGACGATGCTCGGCGCCGACCTCGCCGCGGGCTCGCTCATAAAGAACCCGGGCGGCGGCCTGGCGCCCACCGGCGGCTACATCACCGGCCGCGCGGAGCTGGTGGAGCGCGCCGCGTTCCGGCTCACAGTGCCCGGCATAGGCGGCGAGTGCGGCTGTACGCTGGGCACGAACAGACAGCTGTATCAGGGCCTGTTCATGGCCCCGCACACCACGGCTCAGGCGCTCAAGACCGCGGCCCTCTGCGCCGCGATGCTCGAAAAGCTCGGCTTTGACTCCGAGCCCGGACCGCTGGAGCCGAGGTACGATATCATCCAGACCATAACCCTCAAGTCGGCGGAAAACCTCTGCCGCTTCTGCCGCGGCATACAGGCCGGCTCGCCCGTGGATTCCTACGTCACGCCCGAGCCCTGGAAGATGCCGGGCTATGAGGACGAGGTCATCATGGCCGCGGGCGCGTTCATACAGGGCTCGTCCATAGAGCTCTCGGCCGACGGCCCGATGCGCGAGCCGTACCGCGCCTTTTTGCAGGGCGGACTGACCTATGAGTCGGGCAGGCTCGGAATAATGAACGCAATAGCGGAAATGCTGGACAAATAGCCCTCATATAAATGGCATGGGGGTGATCACCCATGCTCAACCGCAGAAGGCGCAGGCCGCTGTACGTGGACGTACACCTGCCGCCGATGCGCCGGAGGACTAAGCTCGCGATAGTACTTGTGCTCATCGCCGCCGTGCTCGTCTCCGTGGGCATCCGCGGCGCGGTTTATCTGCGCGAGCTGAGCTGCTCCATGGTGCTCTCGGACGCGACGGACCTCATGACGCTGTGCATAAACGACACCATCAGCCGCAAACTCGCCAGCGAGGACTATGACTACGACTATTTCGTGACTCTCGAGCACGATGCCGAGGGCAGCGTCACCGCCGTGAGGGCGAACATGGCGCGGATTAACGCCATGTCGTCGGAGCTGCTCTCCGACATAGTCAAGGCCGCGGACGGGGGAGAGCTGTCGCTGGAGATACCCATAGGCAACCTGCTCGGCTCGAGCCTGCTGCTCGGGCGCGGGCCGGATATACCCGTGGATATCACGATGCTCAGCTCCTCTCGCGTGGACTTCAAGAACGAGCTCGTCTCAGCGGGGATAAACCAGACCAAGCACCAGATGAAGCTCGACGTCGTCATCGACATCGACGTCATCATGCCCTGGCGGACCGTCTCTACCCAGGTCGTCAGCGAGATACTCATCGCCGAGACCGTCATAGTCGGCCAGGTGCCGCAGACCTATTTGGATATGGAGAGTTGAAATGGAAGTTAAACAGGAGATAGAGGCCCTCAGAGCCGAGATAATGGAGCACAACCGGCACTATTACGACGAGGATGCGCCGGTGATATCCGACTTTGAATACGACGCGCTCATGCGCCGGCTCGAGGAGCTGGAGGCCGCGCACCCGGAGTTTTACTCGCCCACGTCGCCCACGCAGAAGGTGGGCGGTACGGCCAAGAGCACCTTTGCGCCCGTGACGCACGAGGTGCCGCTCGAGAGCCTCAACGACGTGTTTTCATTTGACGAGCTGCGCGAATTTGACGAGCGCATGCTCGCCGCCCTGCCGCAGGGGCGCGAATACTCGGCGGAGCCGAAGATAGACGGCCTCTCCATGTCGCTGGAGTATGAAAACGGCGTGTTCGTCCGCGGCGCTACGCGCGGTGACGGCGTAACCGGCGAGGACGTCACCGAAAACCTCCGCACCGTGCGGAACCTGCCTCAAAAGCTCAAAAACGCCCCGGAGAGGCTCATCGTCCGCGGTGAGGTCTACATGTCCCGCGCGGTGTTCGAGGAGCTCAACGCCGAGCGCGAGCTCCGAGGCGAGCCGCTGCTTGCCAACCCGCGCAACGCCGCCGCGGGCTCCATGCGCCAGCAGAACCCTAAGGTCGCCGCCTCGCGCAAGCTCGACATCTGCGTCTTCAACATCCAGAAATCCGTGGGCCGGGACTTCATCACCCACACGGAAACGCTTGACGCCCTGCGTGAATTCGGCTTTGACGCCGTGCCCTACACCGTCTGCCACAATTTTGAGGAATGCAAGGCCGCGGTCGAGGCCATAGGTGAGAACAGGGGGGACTTCCCCTACGACATAGACGGCGCGGTCATCAAGATAAACTCCCTCGCCGAGCGCGAGAAGCTGGGCAGCACGGCCAAGGCCCCGCACTGGGCGGCGGCCGAGGGCGTGACGGGTATCTGCTCGGCGCTCATCCTGCTGGGAGCCGCCGCGACGGCAGGGACATCGTCGTCCAGGTCGGCCGCACAGGCGTGCTCACACCCAAGGCGGTCATCGAACCTGTCCGCCTCGCGGGGACGACGGTGACCAACGCCACGCTGCACAATCAGGACTTCATCGACAAGCTGGACGTCCGCATAGGCGACACGGTCGTCGTCCGTAAGGCGGGGGAGATAATCCCCGAGGTGCTCGAGGTCGTGAAGAGCAAGCGGCCCGAGGGCGCCTTACCCTTCCACCTGCCTGACACCTGCCCGGAGTGCGGCTCGCCCATCGTCCGGGACGAGGACGGCGTCGCCATGCGCTGCACGGGCGCCGAGTGCCCGGCGCAGAGGCTCAGAAACATCGTACACTTCGCCTCGCGCGAGGCGATGGACATCGAGGGCCTCGGCGTCGCCGTGGCGGACTCGCTCATAAGGGCCGGGCTGCTGACCACGCCCGCAGGCATCTATTATCTCGAAGCCGACAAGGTCGCAGAGCTCGACCGCATGGGCAAAAAGTCGGCGGCAAACCTCATGGCCGCCATAGAAAAGAGCAAATCCGCGGGCCTCGCGCGCCTGATCTGCGCCTTTGGCATCCGCCAGGTCGGCCAGAAGGCAGGCAAGGTGCTCGCCGCGCATTTCGGCACGCTGGACAAGCTCATGTCCGCGAGTCTGGAGGAGCTTTGCGCCGTACCGGATATCGGCGAGATCACGGCGGGCTTCATCCGCCAGTGGTTCGACGAGCCGCAGGCCCAGCACCAGATAAAGCTGCTGCGCGAGGCCGGCGTCTCCTTCGAGAGCGGCGAGGAGCGGCGCGACGACCGCTTTGCGGGCAAGACCTTCGTCCTAACCGGCACGCTCGAGAGCTGGACACGTGACGAGGCCGCCGCAATAATCGAGAGCTTCGGCGGCAAAACCGCGGGCTCCGTGTCCAAAAAGACCAGCTACGTCCTGGCCGGCGAAAACGCGGGCTCCAAACTCACAAAAGCCGAGAGCCTCGGCGTGGAGATTATCGACGAGGCGCGCTTTAGGGAAATGATAAGCTGAGAATTATACCGAAGAGGGCGATACGCTTAATGGAAAACTACAGCAAGAAAGAAAGATCAAGGTCTGTCGAAAATGCCATTCGTTTGATTGAATGCTATTCTGATAAAGAAGAACGTGGGATTTCAGAGCTAGCACGCGAACTTAATTTGAGTAAAGCAAGTGTCGCAAGAATTGTTGCTGCGCTTGAAAAGGGTAAATTCCTAATGCAAAACGCTGAGACCGGCAAGTATAGGCTAGGTATCAGTATGATGCTTTACGGCTATTTGGCATGGGAACGAAACGAACTCGCAAACACTCTTGCTCCGGCAATGAGAGATATAGCTCAGAAATATCAATGTACGACACACCTCGCAACTCTAAGTGGAAATGAGCTCATGATTATAAATAAAGTGTCAGCAGGTCCATTTGTATACATGACGTCTAGGATCGGAGGAACTCTTTTAGCACACGCTACAGCAGCTGGCAAGTGCATATTGGCTTATCTAGATTTAGATCGCCAACGCGAATACATATCGAACGCGAAATTAGAGAAATTGACCTGCAATACGATTACCGATAAAGATATGCTGGTTTTGGAGTTGCGGACAATAAAGGAAAGAGGATATTCAGTTGACAATGAAGAATCACACGAAGGCCTTTATTGCATAGCAGTGCCAGTGTTCGACATTTCAAATAGGCCAATTGCAGCTTTATCTGTAAGCGGACGTAAAGAACTTTTAGCGTCAAAACAAGATGAAATTGTAAAGTATCTAAGTGCAACCATAAAAAAATATCTAATTTAAGGATGTGCCATATGACACATCCTTAAATTCTGTTATAAAGAGTCATAATATTTTATTTAAAAATACTTGACTTGTTGTGTACTTGGTGGTATTAATAAATTAAAGTCGTAAATACGGCTTAGCTTTTAAGCTCGTTAACGAAACATCGTACCGATTATAGGAACATATTTCGTTTTAGTTTATACAATATTAGAAACGATGTTCCTATTATCGGTACACTTGGAGGTTGTATTATGCCAGCTATTGTTACGCCAAACAAGGCTGCTGAAATAATTCAAGACAGAATGAAGGTTGGAATCTGTAGTTTTGGAGGATGGCTGGGAGCTGACTTGGTTTTCCAGGCTATAAGGAGCCGCTTTAATAAATCTAATTCTCCACGAGAGATATCTGTGTTTTCGGGCGTTTTGCCTGGTAATTTGAGTGGCGATGACGTTGGCATGAATGTCTTGGCGATTGACGGTCTCATAGATTCAGTAACTGCTGCGCATTTAGGTATGGCACCCATTTTCAGCCACATGGTTTATGATGAAAAGCTTGCGGCTTATGCTGTGCCTTTAGGTGTTATCGGCGGATTACTCAGGGCTGCAGCTGGACGTAAGCCAGGAATCCTTACCAAGGTCGGCTTGGGTACATTTTGCGACCCAAGGCTTGAAGGATGCGCTATGAATGCCTTGGCCAATAGAGCAGGTGAATCCCCTGTCGAGTTGATGGAAGTTAGCGGCGAGGAATATTTATTTTATCGTGCTCCAAAACTTGATGTTTGCATTTTGCGTGTTTCTGCTGTAGATAGGGAAGGAAACGCTAGTACAAAGTTTGATCCTATAACAGCTGAGCAGCTTGAAATGGCATTAGCCGTAAGAGCAAACGGAGGCAAGGTCATTGTTCAGGCCGATAGGCTAGTTGAAGCCGGAACATTTGAGCCTCGGGAAGTGCTAATTCATCGAAGCTTAATAGATTATATTGTTTTAGATAATAACAGGATTTGTCCTCCGGGCTATGATTGCCCAGTTTACAGGCCAGAGCTAATTGAATCTGGTAGGGCCCAAGTTCGGCTTGATTCCGATGCTCCTTTAGACTATCGAAAAATTTGTGGCAGACGAGGAGTCCTTGAGCTTCACGGTGGCAGTATTGCCAACCTTGGAATAGGTGTTCCAGATTCTGTTGCATCAGCAGCAGCACTTGAAGGACTTTCAAATCGGCTGATTCTATCACTTGAAAGTGGGCCTCTAGGTGGTGTACCTGTCGGAGGCGTTGGTTTCGGAGCTTCTGTGCATCCAGAAGTAATCATGCGGTCCTGCGATACATTTGATTTTTATGATGGTGGAGGTCTTGATATTGCCTTTTTAGGAGCGGCTGAAATCGATGCCACTGGAAATGTTAATGTTTCCAGGTTTGCAGATCGGATGACTGGCCCTGGCGGATTTATCGATATTGCCCAAAATACTTCGAGAGTATGCTTTATGGGATCGTTCACAGCATCCGGCTTTAAGGTTTCTGTGTCAAACGGAAACCTTAAAATTGACAGAGAAGGCAAAGCCAAAAAATTTGTTAAACAAGTTTCACAAGTTACATTTTCTGCTTCCACAGCTTTGGAAACGGGACAAGAAGTTTTGTACATAACCGAAAGAGCTGTATTTAGGCTTGGAAGCAAAGGCCCAGAGTTGATTGAGATAGCCCCCGGCGTGGATATTGAGCAAGACATAATTGCGCGAATGGATTTTATACCTGTTGTGTCGCCTGAGCTAAAGCTGATGGACAAACGCATTTTTACTTATGGAAAAATGGGATGATCTTAGTGAGTTACTGCCGTGCGGCAAAAATTTAGGCGTAGGAGGGCGCAGACGTTTGCGTACAGCAGAGAATGTATAAATAAGAATTCTTAAAGGGGAAAGGAAGCTGGGTATGGATATTATATCACTTATAGTGTTCGTAGTTCTGATAGCGCTGGCATTTTGGCGGAAAACTAATATGGGCGTTTTAGCTTTTGCAGCGGCGCTTATACTTGGACGAATTCTCGGCATGACCGACAAGGAAATTGTTAAGACACTAAGTTCCTCGCTTTTCGTTACTCTGACTGGTATCACTTTGCTGTTTGCGGCAGTAAATACTACAGGCGCTTTTGAGATGCTTTCGCACAAAATAGTAGCAATTACTGGCAAACGTGTATGGGTTTTGCCCATAATTGCCTATCTTGTCGGCTTTATTCTTGCGGCGATAGGACCTGGGGCAATCCCACCTACTACACTTGTTGTCACGCTGACGGTATCAATTGCGATTTCCGCAGGATACAACCCAATAATGATGGGCATCATAGGTGGCCTAGGACTGATGGGAGGGCGTGTGTGTGCCTGGACTCCAGAGGGGGCGCTGGTTGCTGAGCTTGCGGCTGAACAGGGTCTGGATACTGGCGTAATACTCCCGGTATTCGCTTTTCAGGTAATAACAACCGTGCTTTACGCCGTTGCACTGTTCTTTGTGTTCAAGGGCTACAAGGTAAAGGCTGACGATGGGAACTTCACCGCTACCAAGGTCAAGGCCACCAGAAACCAGCTTATTGCTCTGCTTTCAGTTGTAATTATGCTCGTCATGGTAATGGTCTTTGACTTCGACGTTGGTCTGGTCTCCTTCCTAATAGCTGTAATTCTCTTTCTTCTCGGCCTTGCAGATGATTCGGCCAGCATTAAGGCCGTGCCCTGGGGTACTATCATGATGATACTCGGTGTCGGTGTACTAATGAGCGTGATATCTGCGGCAGGCGGCATCGACTTGCTGTGCAACATGCTTTCGAATGTCATGTCCAAATCCACAGTGGCGCCGTTTACCGGCATTACTGCTGGCATAATGAGCCTAGTAAGTTCCGGATTCGGTGTTGTGTACCCGACACTGCTGCCCATGTCCACAGAGCTTGTAGCTTCTGTCGGCGGAGGCGAACCTGTGGCTGTTATGGCCGCTATAGTCGCTGGCGGATCGCTTGCAGGCTTTAGCCCCATGTCCACCTGCGGCGCCCTCACTCTCAGCACCATGGTTGGGCTGAGGGGAAATATGTCCAAACAGGAGCAAAATAAAGCATTTGTATCTCTCATTATTATTGCGGCCTGTGCTATAATCTGGGTAGGAATAAGTGCTTTCCTGTTCTCCGGCCTCTGTGTAAGTATTTTTGGCTAATAAGAGGCTGAATGTCCCATTAAGGAAGGCATAAAAAGGAGTTGTTAGTATGAAGGAGATTCGTTTGCACGGCAGAGGCGGGCAAGGCGTTGTTAAGGCATCGCATATTGCCGTCGCTGCAGCTGTGAAGGGCGGGCTTTACGGGCAGTTTATACCGTTCTTTGGAGTTGAGCGCAAAGGCTCACCTGTGTTTGGTTATTTGAGACTGAGCCGGGATGAGATCAGGCGCAAGACGCAAATCTACGAGCCGGATGTACTCGTCATCATGGACGACACATTGATACATCTGCCGCAGACCTATGCTGGACTTAAAGATGGCGGCACGGTGCTTATAAATAGCACAAAAACGCTTGAAGAGCTTGCAGTTCCCGACTGTGCAGGTGTGGTTGCAGAGGTGGACGCCACTGGCATATCTGAGGAGCTGTTCGGTAAGAATCTGCCTAACACAGCTGTGCTTGGTGCATTCGCAAAGGTTGTAGGTCTTGTAGATAAAGCATTACTTTTCAATGAGATAGACGCAACCTTTGGGTCGCAGAACCGTAAAGCTGCGGAAATAGCGTTCGAGAGCGTAAAGTATCTGAAGGGAGGCGAAGCCGATGTATGACCGCAAATTTGTGACGCCTGTTGGTAACAAGGGACTTTACGTGCTTGATACAGCAAGCTGGCGTACCCACAGGCCGGTAATGGACAAATCTGTGTGCATAAACTGCGGTATCTGCCTTGGCTACTGTCCGGTAAATTCGATAAAGTGGTCTGAGGAACAAGGTTACTATATTACTTACGACTACTGCAAAGGCTGTGGCATATGTGCCGTGGAATGCCCGAAAAAGGCGATAAGCATGGTCAAAGAGGGAGGCGAGAAGTGATGGGAAACAGGATGGTACTTACAGGCAACTATGCGGCAGCTGAGGCCGCCGCACTGTGCAGGCCGGATCTCATCGCAGCATACCCAATCACCCCGCAGTCTTCTGTCGTGGAGCACCTATCAGAAATGGTCTATGACGGCAGGCTTAAATCTGATCTGGTTCAGGTCGAATCCGAACATTCAGCAATGAGTGTTGTACAGGGCGCGGCCGCCGGCGGTGCCAGAACCTTCACGGCCACTAGCGCCCAGGGTCTTGCGCTTATGTATGAGCCTTACTTTAAAATGGCTACCATCAGGCTACCAATGGTCATGGCTATAGCAACCCGAGAAATGACCTCACCGGAAACTATTTGGAGCGGCCAGCAGGATGCTGTATCCGTGCGCGAGACCGGATGGATACAGATGTTTTGCGACAGTAACCAGGAAATTGCAGACATGATAATCCAAGGCTATATGATAGCTGAACATCCAGATGTATGTATTCCGGTCAACGTGTGTTACGACGGCTTCTACAGCTCTCACTTGTGTGCTGGCGTTGACCTTCCGACGCAGGAGGAAGTGGACTCATTTCTTCCGCCTCACAGTGCAAACCATCAGGCCCTTCTCGATCCCAAGTACCCGCTTGCGCTCGACCCCATGACTCCTGGTGAACTGCTCATGCACTACAGGCAAAATCACCTTTCTGCAATGCAGAAGGCCCTCACGATAATTGACGAGACCGACAGAAAGTTTGCCGAAAAGTTTGGTCGCAGCTACGGCGGCGTGATTAGTGAGTACCGCACTGAGGATGCCGAGACCGTCATTGTGACTATGGGCGGTATGACAGGAGCTGGCATGGACGCAGTGGACGAGGCCAGATCTCTAGGAATAAAGGTAGGCCTTTTGAAAATCAGATTCTACCGTCCATTTCCGGCGGCGAGGATAGCGGCGGCGCTGCGCGGTAAGAAAGCTTTCTGCGTTGTGGACCGCAGCGTGTCATTTGGCTGGAACTGCGGCTCCATGTACGTTGAGACGCGCTCCGCACTTTTCGGTGCAGGCGAGTACGCCAGCTTCTCTGCAATTGGTGGGCTTGGCGGTGCGGACATATCGGTGGCAGACTTCACAGCGGCCATCGACAAGCTCGAGAGCATAAAGGATAATCCCGGCGTATATGACACGCTTTGGTTCATGAAGGCATGAGGGGGGCAGAATGATGAGCTACATTGAAATACTTAGAGAGCGCCCCGACATGGTGTCGCCAGGCGTATCCGCCTGCCAGGGTTGCGGCGGAGAACTGGTGCTCAGAAGGGTAATGCAACTTGCTGGTAACAACACAATACTCTGTGTACCGCCCGGATGTATGGCAGGCAGCGGTGTTGTTGGCTGGAACTACGACAGTGGTGTAAAGGTACCGGTACATATTCCTTTGCTTGATAACACAGCGTCGTTTATGAGCGGCTTGAGCCATATTTATGAGCGCAATGGACGGTCTGATGTTAATATCGTAGCTGTTGCCGGCGACGGCGCCACTGCCGACTGCGGCTTCCAGAGTCTTTCTGGCGCAGCCGAGCGAGGGGAAAAGATGCTGTATGTATGCTACGACAATGAAGGCTACATGAACACAGGCTATCAGCGCAGTTCGACCACGACTGAAGGCTCACGCACCTCGACAACGCCACTTGGCGCGGCTATCAGTGGAAAGCAGCAGCCGCAGAAGTATCTGCCGCTCATTCTTGCAATGCATGGCGTAGAGTACTGCGCCACGGCCACTCCATGGAACATGAAGGACCTTGTTGAGAAGATACAGAAAGGACTTGCAGCATCAAAACGCGGCTTTGCATATATCCACGTTTTTACGCCCTGCCCTACTGGCTGGAGCTTCCCGCAAGACCAAACTATAGAGGTATCTAAGAAGGCTGTAAAATCTAACATGTTCCCGCTCTGGGAGAGGGATATCTCAGGCTATACGCTGAACTATAGGAACAACGACCCCATAAAGGTCTCTGAGTTCACAAAAGGTATTGGCAAGTTTAAGAAGCTGAGCGCTGAACAGCTCGAATCCATCCAACATGCCGCCGACGAGCGCTACGCAACTGTATGTGCGCTTGCCTCAATGCACGGCTGACTTCTCTAAGGAGGGATCAAATGTATATTGACCATGAAAAGTGCGTTGGCTGCGGAAAATGTATCCCGTACTGTCCAGTTAACGCCATAGCTCAGGCGGAAGATGGAAAAACGTCCATAGACCTTGACCGGTGTGTGGAATGTGGAGTATGCCAAAAGAATGCAAAGTGCCCCAGGGACGCGATATATAATGTCCATCTGGAGGCACCGAGAGCATACCGCAAGGCCTTTAGTGACCCTTTTGGCAAGCATGAGAATACGGCCCTCAAACATATGGGCCGCGGTACTGAAGAAGTAAAAACCATAGATGTCACCGGTATTCTGCACGACACCGATAGGGTTGGATTTGCAGTTGAGCTCGGCAGACCGAGTATATCAGCGAGCTTTGCTGACATAGAGAAAGTGGCAATGGCCGTCGCTCCCTATGCAGAGGAGTTTGAGGTAAACAATCCAATAACTGCGCTGATAGTGGATAAGAAAACTGGTAAGATGGAACCGAGTGTGCTGGGAGAGCGTGTGCTGTCTGCTATAGTCGAGTTTCGCTGCCTCAATGAAAACATAGAAGCAGTACTAGCGGCACTCCGGAAAGTAGCTGGTGAAATAGACACGGTGTTCAGCTTGGGCCTTATCAGTCTTGTAAACAAAACTGACGACTCGATATACGCCAGAAAGATAATCGATAAACTAAATATCGACGTGGACAAGACCTCAGCCAAGACCAATTTGGGACTCGGCAGGCCGAGTTATGAAGAGAGAATGAGAGGTGCCGGGCAATGACACATACACTGCACAGAGTTAAAACGGTCGAGGGCCGCACCAACGACTACGTTGTACTGATAATGCCAGCAAGGAGCATTAACAATCAGAACTGCGTCGAAGTATATAAAAAGTACATTGACTTGCTTGCGCCGTTTCACCCTGTGAACATGGGAGGCATAGGCATAGGCAATCTTGCAACCAATACGATTGAAGAGCTGCGCGAAAACGTGACCGCTGAAGCGCCAATGCTGCACGCTGTTTTTAAAGACAGGGACACGCTCATTGAAGTCATGAAAGCTTTAAAGAAAGCTGACTATGGATACTCGGTCGTCGTATCTGGCCTGGTTGACGATGTTGACTGCTGCGCTAAGAAAGCAGGCATACAGCGTCATGCGGTTGATCTCTCACTCGGCATTTGGGGCGCAGTTCAAAAGCTTCCCGATGAGCAGGTGATGGAAATCACGACAATGTGCGGTCATGCCATGATATCTGCAAATCTTGTGTACAAGATGATTGACGATATCAAGAATGGAAAGACAACTGCCAAGAAGGCAGCCTATAAACTGGCCGAACCATGCGCATGCGGTATTTTCAATATTGAAAAAGCTGAACAGCTTCTTGGCGAACTCTCTTCAAAACTTTAAACAACAGATATAATAGCAAAAGGTGCTTCGGCAATTGCCGAAGCACCTTTTGCTCTATACCAACTTATTTGTTCACTTATCGAAGGCGGGGTTGATGGCGTATACGTTCTTCTGGTCGAGCTTCTCGGAGGCGATGCGCAGGGCCTCGCCGAAGCGCTGGTAGTGGATGACCTCCCGCTCGCGCAGGAAGCGGATGATGTCGCTGACGTCGGGGTCGTCGCACAGGCGCAGGATGTTGTCGTAGGTGACGCGGGCCTTCTGCTCGGCGGCCATATCCTCGGAGAGGTCGGCGAGAACGTCGCCCTTGACGCCGATGCCTGCGGCATTCCAGGGCGCGCCGGAGGCGGCGGTGGGGTAGACGCCGGCCGTGTGGTCCACGAAGTAGGCCTCGTATCCGGCCTTTTTGATCTGCTCGGGCGTCATGTTGCGCGTGAGCTGGTGGACGATTGCGCCGATCATCTCAAGGTGTCCCAGCTCCTCGGTACCGATATCGGTCAGCAGCCCCTTGAGCTCAGGACTGGGCATGGAATAGCGCTGGCTGAGGTAGCGCAGCGACGCCCCCAGCTCCCCATCCGGGCCCCCGTATTGGCTGATGATGAACTTGGCGAGGGCGGGGTTGGTGTTTTTGATCTTTACGGGGTACTGCAGCTTCTTCTCATATACGAACATGTTCAGCCCTCCTTACTCACATAGTCCCAGGGCCAGGGGTCGTTGAGCCAGGTGTAGCTCTTGGCCGTGGCCAGATCGGAGAGGCTGAGCGGGCCGAAGCGGGCGACGTACTCCTTGCGGCCCTCCTCGTACATCTTCAGGAAGGACTGCAGGGTCTGGAACGCCTGAGTGTCGCTGGAATGTGTATCGAGATAGAGATTCAGCTCCGCCGTGACGAAGTCGAGCGCCATGAGCTCGCGCAGCTCGGTGGTCTCGGCGGGCATCTGGTTGACGATGTTCTTGAAGGGCAGATCGAGGCCCGGGAAAAGCGTGCCGCGGGAGAGCGCCTCGCCGCTCTTATAGGCCGGCTCGCTGCTCTGCTGCGCCGGGATCTGCGCAAGAGCAAGCGGGGCGCATCCGGGCAGGCTGCCCTGTTTATAGGTGCAGGTGGCCTGCATGTTAGTGTTTTCCAATTTCGTTGCCTCCTAAATGTCGTCGCGAGGGCGGAGGCCCTCAAGCCATGTTATGCTACACCGCGCCGGGCCGTGAGGGCAATAAAAGAGCGCCGCCCAAATGGGCGGCGCTCCGCAATTTCCGGCGAGGTTATTTACTTCGCGAGGACCTTCTTGAGCCTGGCGTAGCGGGGCAGGGAGTTCTCGGTGGCGCGCTCGGGCTCGCCCTGGATGAGGGGCAGGGCATAGTCGATGAAGTCCTGGGTCACGCCCTTGCCGTCGGGGAGTATCCACTCGGCGGGGACCTTCTTCTCGAAGTTGGCGACGCCGGTGAGGGGCACGAGCTTGGGCACGCAGTTGTACTTGCCGTCCACATACTCGCGGGCAAAGGCGACCATCTTGCCGGTCTCGCCGCCGACAGCGGAGAGGACCGCGACTTCGCCGGCCATGAAGGCCTCGTCGACGTCGGTCTTGGAGGCGAGGTGAGCGCCGCAGCGCTGGAGCAGGGAGAGCTCTATGCCGCGGACCTTGGCGCCGGTCTTCTCCTTGACGACGGAGGCGAGCAGGGAGGCGAGGCCGCCGAGCTGGGCGTGGCCGAAGCCGTCGGTCGCGCTGGTCTTGGCCTCGGAGACGAAGCTGCCGTCGGCATAGTGGATGCCCTCGGAGACGGCGACGATGCAGTTGCCCTTCTCCTTGTAGATGCGGGTGGCGTCGGCGAGGAACTGGTCCATGTCGAAGTTGGTCTCGGGCAGGTAGATGAGGTCCGGGCCGCAGCCGACGAGGCCGGCGAGGGCGGAGCTGGCGGCGAGCCAGCCGGCGTGACGGCCCATGATCTCGATGATGACGATCATGCCGGTGTCATAGACGTGGGCGTCCTTGTAAACCTCGGCGCAGGAGGTGGCGATGTACTTCGCCGCGCTGCCGAAGCCGGGGCAGTGGTCGGTGTTGTAGAGGTCATTGTCTATGGTCTTGGGCACGCCCATGACGCGGCACTCGTAGCCGCTCTTCTCCATGAAGCGGCTGATCTTGTCGCAGGTGTCCATGGAGTCGTTGCCGCCATTGTAGAAGAAGTAGCGGACGTCGTATTTCTTGAATATCTCAAGGATGCGCTTGTAGTCGGTGTCGTCCTTGTCGGGATCGGCCATCTTGTAGCGGCAGGAGCCGAGTTCGGAGGAGGGGGTGTTCATGAGCAGGCTGAGCTCATAGGCGTCCTCCTCGCCCATGTCGTAGAGCTTGTCCTCGAGCACGCCCTTGATGCCGTGGGCGGCGCCGTAGACCTTGGTTATGCAGTCAGTGTCGAGCGCAGTCCTGATGACGCCGTAGGCGCTGGAGTTGATGACGGAGGTCGGACCTCCGGACTGGCCTATGACACAGGCTCCCCTGAGCGTTTTTTCCATACTGTTACCTCCAAAATCTTAAAAAGGTGTTATTGATTATATCACACGTTTGGGATATAATAAATAAGCAATAGCATAAATTTACCGCTTGCAAAGGAGATAATTTTTATGAGCCTCGTAACATCCAAGGAAATGTTCCGCAAAGCCTACGACGGTGGGTACGCCATTGGCGCGTTCAACGTGAACAACATGGAGATCGTCCAGGGCATCACCGAGGCTGCCCGCGAGGTCAACGCTCCCCTGATCCTCCAGGTTTCCAAGGGCGCCCGCGCCTACGCCAACCACACCTATCTGGTGAA
>ENA-OPCP01000240-OPCP01000240.1-human-gut-metagenome-genome-assembly--contig:-NODE-240-length-52586-cov-9.367612_pt1 | contig 52586 bp, 47 predicted proteins | sample MGYA00241563_ERZ501477 | MGnify/ENA primary metagenome ERZ501477 (study PRJEB25962, sample SAMEA2042572) | human gut metagenome | biome: human gut; feature: human-associated habitat; material: faeces... | reverse complement strand
GAGTAAACTTTTTTGCTTTTGGGAGGATAATTTAGCGTTAGCTAAATTTCAATGCCCGACCGACACTCTGCTAAACCATAATTTACCCCAATGTTTGATAAAGAAAAAAATCCCTCTCCGATTTTTCAGAGAGGGAAAAGGTTTAAATTTAAAAATTATGCCCAATTAAGAGTATCGTTATATACATTGATGTAGTCGTTAGCCGAACGATCCCAACTGTTGTCGCTCATCATTGCACGCCACATAAGCTGATGCCAGCCTGCGTCATCATGAATACCCCACAAAGCTCTTCTTACGGCATTTACCATATCTGCCGTATCGTAGTTCTTGAATGTAAAGCCGTTACCGTAGTTGTCTGCACTGTCAAATACAGAGTCTTTAAGTCCGCCAACTTCACGAACAACAGGAATTGTACCGTAACGGAGAGCAATCATCTGTGCAAGGCCGCATGGCTCCTGAGCAGACGGCATAAGGAATATATCAGCACCTGAATAAATCTTTCTTGCAAGTTCAGGTACAAAACCGTGACAGAAGCAAAGTCTGCCCGGATATTTTGCCTGCATATAGTTAAAGTAGTCCTCGTATTCCTTATCACCCGAGCCGAGAATTACAAACTGCATATTCTCGGTATTCATAAGCTCTTCAAGTCCCATTCTTACAAGGTCAAGTCCCTTATGACCTACAAGTCTTGTTACCATACCAACCATTGGTACATCCCAGCGCTGTTCAAGGCAAAGACGCTCCTGAAGTGCTCTCTTACACTCACCCTTGCCGCTCATATCGTCCTTAGAGTAGTTACGATAGATCTGATAGTCTGTTTCAGGATTATAGCTTTCGGTATCAATACCATTTTTAATACCGCAAAGTTTATAGTGACGGAGGTTAAGTTCGTCGTGAAGTCCCCAGCTGAACCATGGGTCTTTAATTTCAGCCGCATAGCTTGGAGATACTGTTGAAACTCTTGTTGCTGTTTCAATAGCGCCCTTCATCATATTGAGTTTGCCGTTCATCTCAAGAATTTTTGTTTCATTGGCAGGAATACCTACACATTCCGTATTGACTTCCCAGCCGTATTCACCCTGATACTGAATATTGTGAATTGTAAACAGGCTCTTGATATTGTGATACCATGGTCTGTGTGAATAGAACAGATAGTAGTAAACAGGTACAAGTGCTGTCTGCCAGTCATTACAGTGAATCATATCAGGATGGAAGTCAATGTATGGGAGCATTTCGAGAATTGCTCTTGAGAAGAATGCAAATCTCTCGGCATCGTCATAGTGACCGTAAAGTGTACCACGCTTGAAATAGTATTCATTGTCAATGAAATAATATGTACAGTCGTGCCATCTTGCCCAGAAAAGTCCGCAATACTGATGACGCCATGCAACAGGTACGGTAAAGTTTGTAATGAAATTTAGTGAATTTCTAAGTTCCTGCGGAATTGTGCCGTAAAGCGGAACTACAATTCTGCAGTCCTGACCCTTTCTGCAAAGTGTGTGTGGCAGACTTCCTGCAACATCTGCAAGTCCGCCGCTACCGCAAAACGGATTTGCTTCAGATGCACAATATAAAATTCTCATTTGATTTTACCTCCATTAAACTACAGATTTTTTTGCTATATATACAGGATAGGAGTCATATCCCATAAGTGAACGACCATCCTGAATTTTAACATCCTTATCTATGATAACATAATTCAGGTTGGTATTGCAACCGATTTTTGTATCTTGCATAATTATTGAGTTGCTTACTTTAGCACCCTCGCCGATATATACACCCTTAGAAATAACACAGTTCTCAACCTCACCGTTGATTACACAGCCTTGAGCAATAATTGAATTTTTGACACTGCTTGTAAGACCGTAGCGTGACGGAGCGTCATCTCTAACCTTTGTGTAAATCGGACGCTGTGGGTTAAAGAGAGCATCTCTTACTTCTTTTTTGATTAAATCCATATTGAAATTGAAGTAATCCTGATTAGAAGTAATTGCCGCTGTATAACCTTTATCTTCAAAGCCGTAAACATTGTATTTGCCGACGGCAGCCTGAATAATATTTTTAATATCTTTCTGATTTACGGCGAGAGCCTGATTTATTTCCTGCATAAGGAGATCTTTTTTCAGGAGTATTGCACCGAATACTACATTTTCAACAGTATCTGTCTTTTGCGGATTGAGGAAAAGTCTGTTTACTCTGCCGTTATCGTCAACGCTGATTGTCATAGGACGGTCGTAGCCTGACGGTACAACCATTTTGTTGTAAATTACTGTAATGTCTGCATTCTTTTTGGTGTGAAAACCAAAAAGGTCTGTGCAGTCAAAATTAGAAATAATATTGCCCGGTGAGAGCAATACATATTCCTCACGGCTGTTTTCAATGTATCCGTGCATATTATAAATGGTTTCGGGATAGCTTGAGAAAGAACTGCCGTTATAAGGTGTGAGCAATGTAAGCTGACTTCTTCTCTTTGAAAGGTCATAAGCAGAACCCGAGCCGAGGTGGTCGGCAAGAGAAAGATAGTTCTTTGTGGCAACTACGCCTACATTGTTGATACCTGAATTTGACATATTAGAAAGAACAAAGTCAATTATTCTGTATTTGCCCCCGATAGGAACGCTTGCCATTGTGCGTGATGAGGTGAGGTCAGGCATTTTTTCGTCAAGAGTGCCTGCAAAAATAAGTCCCAAAACATTATTACATCTCATTTGCTTTTACCTCCGTGCATCTGTCAATCATTTCCTTTGGCTTTACAACTGCGCCTTCGTCAATAACAGAGTTCTCGCCGACTACGGCAATGCCCCAGTCATCTCTGTTAGCACAGTCCTCAGGTTTTGCGCCTACAACAGCGTTTTTGCGTACAACTGTATTTTCTGCAATAATTGCAAACTGAACTGTTGCACCCTCTTCAATTACCGCACCCGGCATAATGATAGAAGAGTTGATTGTAGCGCCCTTTCCGATAGTAACGCCCGAGAAAAGAATAGAAAACTCAAGATTACCGTAAACATTACAGCCGTCTGCAACAAGTGAATTCTGAATAACTGCGTCATTAGATACAAAGTGTGGCGGCATCATTGGATTTCTTGAATAAATATCCTTTAAGTCAAGTGTAACATTAGGGTCAAGAAGATCCATATTAGCTTCCCAAAGGCTGTCGATTGTTCCGACATCTTTCCAATAACCCTCAAACGGATATGCAAACATACGCTCGCCTGCGTTGAGCATTGCGGGAAGAACATCTTTACCAAAATCATGGCTTGAGTTTTTGTTTTCGTCATCTTCAATGAGGTATTTTCTTAACTCTTTGTAGCTGAAAATGTAGATACCCATTGATGCGTGTGTGCTTTTTGGCTTTTCGGGCTTTTCATCAAATTCGTAAATTTCGCCGTCCTCGTGTGTGTTGAGAATACCGAATCTTGACGCCTCTTCAAGAGGTACATCTATAACAGCTATAGTACAAGCTGCATTCTTTTCTTTGTGGTATTCAAGCATTTTGTTGTAGTCCATTTTGTAGATATGGTCACCTGACAAAACAACAACATATTCGGGGTCATAGCGGTCAATGTAGTTAATATTCTGGAAAATTGCGTTTGCAGTACCTGAGTACCAATCTGCACCGTCAACAGCCTGATACGGACTTAGGCAGTTTACACCCGAGTGCATACCGTCAAGGTCCCACGGCTGACCGTTGCCTATGTATTCGTTAAGAACAAGCGGCTGATACTGTGTGAGAATACCAACAGCTTCGATGCCTGAATTTACGCAGTTTGATAGTGGAAAGTCAATAATTCGATATTTTCCGCCGAATGGAACGGCAGGTTTTGCAATTTTTCTTGTTAAAACGCCAAGACGGGAACCTTGTCCGCCGGCAAGAAGCATTGCAACTACTTCCTTCTTAGGGAACATTTTTCTACCTCCAGAGATTATTTAAGAGTAGGGCAGAGTGTGAGCATACTGTCCTACAATTATAAGTATATTTATTTTAAATCCTCTGCCTTTACGGCTTCGGAATTGAGAACAACGGTTTTTCTCGGCTTTTCGGTGTTGCCTTCGGGATTTTCAAGTTCCTTTGTACATTTAAGATAAATTACACCGAGCGGCGGCAGGGTAAGTGAAAGTCCCTGCTTGTAACCATGAATTTTCATCGGCACCGTGGTAAGAGTGCCTGTATTTGATACACCTGTTCCGCCAAATTCGGTTAAGTCGGAATTAAATATTTCCTCATATTCGCCAAAGCGGGGAACACCTATCATATAGTTTTCGTGAACGGTCGGCTGAAAATTGCAGACTGCAATGATTTCGTTGCCGTCCGAGTCGGTTCTTCTGAAAGCAATAACGCTTTGAGTGTAGTCGTTACGGTGTATCCATTCAAAGCCTTTCGGAGTATTGTCAAGCTCATAAAGCGGCTTATGTTCAATATAAAATTTATTTATTGCTTTAAAGAATGTATATAGAGCATTATGTTTTTCAAACTTAAGAAGATCCCACTGAATACCCGAGTCGGAATCCCATTCATCAAACTGTCCTATTTCGCAGCCCATAAATACAAGCTTTTTACCGGGATGAGCGTACATATATGTAATAAATGTTCTTACGCCTGCAAACTTGCTGTCATAGTCACCCGGCATTTTGCTGATAAGCGAGCCTTTGCCGTGAGCGACTTCATCGTGAGAAATAGGAAGAATGAATCTCTCTGAAAAAGCATAGAAAAAGCTGAATGTAAGGTTATCGTGGTTAAACGGTCGCCACAACGGGTCAAGCGACATATAGTGGAGAGTATCGTTCATCCAACCCATATTCCATTTGTAGTCAAATCCGAGTCCGCCCTCCTCAATAGGCAGGGTAAGTTTTGGCCATGAAGTGTTTTCCTCGGCAAATGTAAGAGCCGACGGGTGATACATATGTACTGCCTTGTTCAAACGCTTGATAAAGTCGATTGCCTCAAGGTTTTCGTTACCGCCAAAGCGGTTAGGTACCCATTCGCCGTCCTTTTTGCCGTAGTCAAGGTAAAGCATAGAAGAAACCGCACCGATTCGCATACCGTCAATGTGGTATTTGTCGAACCAGAACATTACAGCCGAAATCAAAAAGCTGATTACCTCATAGCGCTGGAAATTAAAGAGGCAAGTGCCCCAACTGTCACGCTGACCTTTTTTAGGATTGTTGTCCTCGTAAAGGCAGGTGCCGTCAAATTTATAAAGTCCGTAATCGTCCTTAGGAAAGTTTGACGGTACAATTTCCATAATAACGCCGATTCCCTCCATATGACAGCGGTCAATGAGAGCCATAAGGTCACACGGCGTACCGTAACGAGAGGTTGCGGCAAAGTATCCTGTTGTCTGATAGCCCCAGCTTGGGTCATACGGATATTCCATAAGCGGCATAAGCTGAACATGCGTGTAGTTCATTTCCTTTAAATAAGGAATAAGCTCATCTGCCATTTTTTGATAGTTAAAGTAATTGCCGTCAGGATATTTTTTCCACGAGCCTGCGTGAATTTCATATATATTCATCGGCTTGTCGGGTGAAGATGTATTCTGACGATTTTCCATCCAATAGCTGTCATGCCATACATATTGATTTGTATTAAATACCATAGAGGCATTTTCGGGTCTTGTCTGACAATGAAAAGCAAACGGATCCGATTTTAAAATGTTTGTGTGGTCAACGGTTTCTATACAGAATTTATATACGGCAAATTCATTGAGATTTTCAATGAACAGTTCCCATACACCGCCGCCGATTTTATACATATAATTAGCTTTTTGATTCCAATTGTTAAAATCACCAACAAGAGAAACGGTAATTGCGTTTGGCGCCCATACTCTGAAAATTACACCGTTTCTGCCGTCTAAATTTATAAAATGAGCGCCGAGAAAGTCGTAAGCACGAACAGCGTCACCGTCAGAAAACAGTCGCAGCGGAGAACGCTCATCATTAAAGACATACTTCATATATTCAACTCCTTATTATGACTGCCGAATCACCCAATCGACAGTCAACCATTCCGAATAATGCGGATTGTTTGATAATCACTGTTAATTATAAAAACTTCTTGTATAAGAATACCAATTAAAACTACTACTATATTCCTATAATATATAATACCAAATAAATATGTTGTTTTCAAGCAAATTTGAAAATTTTTACACAATATTTTCGTGTAAATTTTATAAATAACCTCTCTAAATTCCCATAAGGAACATAATTTTACATAAAAATAGTTTTTTTATAAATAAATCAAGTAAATTTTATTAAAATGTAAAAATCAAATTTATTTTATATGTTTTATGAGCTGTACATAACTATAAAAATGTGCATAGATTTTCTGAAGTAAATATATTGAAAAAAAGTATTTACAAATATTATTTTTTATAGTATATTAATACAACAATAGACAATAAAACAGCAACAATAAACAATTCTGTTTATTGCTAATTGAATAAATAGCGGTGAGGTGATACGAATTTGTTTTAGTACAATTGCACACACAATAAAATTAGGATGAGGAGATGAAGAATGATAAATAAAAAAAATATAAAAATTATAGGTACAATTGTAGGTATAATTGCAATTATTATAATCGGAGTATATATATATAATCAGATAAAAATTTCAAATTATCTTAGTAAACTAACTTATGATATAGTACAGGAATCTTATGATACTTACGGTGATTACTCGAAAAGCAAATATCAGGATATAGTACCGGAAAACATTTATAGCATTATGAATCTTTTGCCGGGACCTGGGGTGGGCGATGGCAGTAATTATCATATAGCTGAATGTTATCATACAAATCCCATAACATTAGTTTTACCCGGAAATACAGCCAAATCGTTCTATAAGGAAAAATGTTTTTATATAATAAAAAACGAAGATCATAGATCCGGTGGGGCAACTTCACCGACAGTATATTGGGAATTAGATGATGATAATGTTTGGCGAGTATCAGATTTTGATTCTCCTCCGTGATAAAAATATTATTTTGACAAAACCACCTCTGACTGCTATGTCAGGGGTGGTAATTAACAGAAAAACAAAGAGTGTAAAGTGTTCAGTTTTTTAATTACGGTACAGATAACAATTCAGTACTACTTGCAAAGTTTCTAATGAATATCGTGCTTTTTTTGATGATTTTATGACTTATAATAATTTGAAATGGTGTGTATAGTTATGCGAAAAATAATAAATAAAAATATTTGCTTTATGGGGATATTAATTACTCTGCTTGAATTAGCTGTATTCTTATCGACACCTTACTCAAAATCAATTTTGCCGGTTTATCCTTTAAATAATTTAATATGGTCAATTGTTTTATTTACTGTATTCTTTTTTTCATTCAGTGCATTTGTTATATTTGGCTTTGCTAAGAAAACTTTTTTACTGTATAAAAAGCAAATAGTAATATCTTTTTTTGCTCTTTTATTCATAAGAGTTATACTTGATATTGGCTGTTATATTTTCAAAAGTACAGAGATTAAATCTATATATAGCTTATTAACGGATTGCATATTTTTTGTAATTGTATTCCAAATTATTACATTTGCTTATACCGGCAGAAATTTATTAAAAGATATATATGGTAAAATTAAGGGCAAAGATAAATCTATAGTAGTTATATTATTATTTTATGTTTTAGTTGTGGCTATAGTTGTTTCTTATTTAGTCTATATATTTATAAATTTGCAAATGTATGCAGAAAAATATACAATTGATTCGTCATTTTATCTTTTTAAAAGTATGAATTATAACTTTAATTCACAGTTGTTAAGAATGTTTACAGCAATCATTTTACAAATACTTCTTGTAATAATACTTAATAATCTATATGCAAATAATTTTGACGCAGATTTATATTGGTCAAAAATATTTTTAAAGATTATTGCACGAACAATAATAGCTTTTATAGCAATATTTGTATTATTGTTTATTAAAATCTGTATCTCAAATGTCGGTACTATTGCAAAAATACCGGAAAGATCATCTGATTGCTACATTGGATTACCGAATTTAATTTCTAATAGCTTTGTCTATAAACAAATATATAGGGTAAAAGGTAATTCATCGCAGATATTATCATACGAAAATACAGATGTTAAAATAAAATATCATGACGAAGAATTACTCGATTTTAAGCTAAATAATTTTTTCGATTATGAATACATAAATAAAGAGCAGAATAACATAAATAATTCAAATTCAGGCGCATCAATTAAAATACAAGATCAAGAAGTGGTATTTTTTTCAAATCAATATATAGCTTATGCAAAAAACGATACCCCTTATGTCATAGCCTTTGATGATATTAAAAATCAAAATGAGAATGAGGTTATAACAAATTTTTTAGAGTATATGATTACTTGTGGATATTGGGATTACTTTGAGTACGGTTGTGATTATCTTAAAAAGTATGATTCGGATTTTATAAATCCATACATAGAGAGATATGCGAACGGTGATTTTACAGAAAATGAAAATAAAGTAAATCAAGAAATCAATACTGAATATATGACGAATTTTGCTCAAAAAATGCTTGAAATTAAATGAAAAAAGAGATGGATATGTTGGAAGATAAAATTATAGAATTATTATCTAAAAAAAATAAATGTCCTGTTTGCGGAGAAGAATGTATCAGTTGGTATAAAAAGGGTTTTATACCAATTTTTGGAAAGAAAAAGAATGCCCTAATTGCAAAGCAACTTTAAAACTTAAAGGCAAAATAATATGGGTAAATAGGTTGATTGATCTGCTTTTTTTGATATGGTATATTTTCTTGTTTATTAATATACCGCAATTGTGTAGCTTATTATTGCTGTTTTATATTTGCTTCAAATTATTTTGGGAAGTTTTAGTGGTTGGTCCGTTTTCAGAAATAGTTCCATATAACAGTACCCCTCTTGATGATTTATTAAACAGTTTCAGAAAATTAAAAGCACTGGATAAAAAGGGAAAAATAAAGGTTGCAGCGGTAATAACAGCATTTGTTCTTGTTTTTGTCGGAATTGGGGTTTGTATTAATCATCGGAAAAATATAGAAAATAATCTTACCGACCTAACTTATGACATAGTACAGGAGTCTTGTGATAATTACGGAGATTACTCAAAAAGCAAATATCAGGATATAGTATCGGAGCAAATTTATAAAAATATGAATTATCTGTATGTGGAGAATTGTACAGACAAAAACAATTTAGAAATTTTTGAGTCAAAGTTTACGAGTATTGAACCGCAGATATTGTCTTTAAAATCTGCGGAAGTAAACTATAGCTGTTATGTTAGATATCAATTGAATAATGAGAAGGACAGTTATATTGCTAAGGATCTTTCTTATACGGTGCAATGGAAATCGGATGATAATAATGTTTGGCGAGTGTCTGATTTTGACGGGGATTTGTGATAAAAGGAAAACTTAATTTTTAGGTGAATTACAATGAAAATAAAAAAATCTAAAACAAAAATAATCGTATTGTCTGTTTTTTCTGTTTTGGCAATTATAGGATTTTTGGCATATCGTGTTGAGCTTTATCACAGAACAAATGATCCTAATAAAGAAAGAATATTTGAAATAGAGGATTGCGCTCGTAACAGGAAATTAAAATTATACGATTATGAAAAAGAACTTCCTTATAATGCTGAATCAGTGCGTGTTTTTATGATACAAGATTGCCCGAATAATGAAGAAGATACTAAAAATTTAATTTATGAATTTTTAGACGCCTATGACTATAAAAATGAAATGAAAAAGTATAATACCGATAAATTTGTAGTTAATTTTATGAAACCGAGTTGGAGATTTCCTGTGTATTGGACAGAAGAATGGGATATGAAACATACATGGCACAGAGATGGCAGTTATTTGGCAAATTATTTTGAAAGCAACAGAGTTGCGTATTTGCGGTGCGATGCTAACGGAATTAGATTTGAAAAGTATTTTTAGACAAAACCACCTCTGATTGTTATGTCAGGGGTGGTAAGGTACCATTTGATAATCAATGGAAAAACAGAGGAGGAGAAAGATGAGTGTACAATCATATCCGTGGACAGTAAGAATATATAAAGGAGAGGGAAGATTTTTAATTGTTGAAGAAGTTGAACATAAGGCCGGTTATAATACATATTCTGATAAAATAACAATAGTTAGTGAAGCAGAAGATAACCTTGTAGCTAAGTTAGGAACTGAAGCTTTTTTAGGATTAAAATCTATTGAGGATAGTCCGTTGTATGTAGGAAAGCCTAAACAATTTTGGAAAAATGGTTCTAAGTATAAGGGATATATAACTTTTTGGAAACATAATAACCTCGCAAGTGTTAGGTTGTATCAAAACCAAAGTTACGAAGTTTATTCATCTGAGAAATGCAGAGAAAAGAAGGGCGGATATAATGGCTGCATAAAGTCAATAAACTTGCCTGCCAATGCTACGGCGGAAGAAATAGGAAATGCAATAATTGATGTATTCAAAGCCGCCGAAGAATATTATGAGCGAAATCCTATGGAATATTAATTAAAAAGAAATATAGATATGGATAAAAATAAAATTACAAAACTTAGTTTTCAGGTGAATTACAATGAAAATAAAAAAATCTAAAACAAAAATAATCGTATTATCTGTTTGTTCTGTTTTGGCAATTATAGGATTTTTGGCATATCGTGTTGAGCTTTATCACAGAACAAATGATCCTAATAAGGAAAGAATATTTGAAATAGAGGATTATTCTCATGACAGGAAATTAACACCGTACGGTACCGAAAAAGATCTTCAATATAATTCTGAATCGATTAGGGCATTTATAATACAAAATTGTCCCGATAATGAGGAGAAAACCAAAGCATTAATTTATGAATTTTTAAATACATATAATTACAAAAATGAAATGGAAAACTGCGGTACGGATAAAATTTATATAGATTTTATGAAACCGAGTTGGAGATTTCCTGTGTATTGGACAGAAAAATGGGATATGAAACATACATGGCACAGAGATGGCAGTTATTTGGCTAATTATTATAACAGCAACAGAGTTGCATGGGTTGAATGTGATGTAAACGGTATTTTGGGAGAAAATTATTATTTTGACAAAACCACCTCTGATTCTTATGTCAGGGGTGGTAAATACCGATAACAGTCGCTACATTGCTAATCGTTCTAATTGTACGGTACAATGGGTATTGGAAGATAATGTTTGGCAAGTTTCCGGTTATGACGAGCGTTCGTGATTCAGAAAAGCAGAGATTGAAAATTTTTCTTGCTTTAGGCTTGAACGAAAAAATATAAGAATGAGGGAGAATAATATGAACAGTAAATTGAAAAAATGCTTACCTTTTATAATTGTGGTTGCACTCGAATTAATATCGCTGATTTTTTATAATGAGGAACATAGCTTTTTGCGGATGAAGTGCATAGGAATACTTGCTATGGGAGGATTCAAATTTGCAATACCAATGCTAATATTTAATGCGGCTTTTGTGTTTGTGTATCTGCTGGCATATAATTATGTGGTGATATTGGTTACCGATACACAATTTATGGCGAAAAAGGTGTTTAAAAATATCGGTATTTTGTTTGCCGTAAGAACAGGTTTTGATATTTTATATTATTTGCTTAACGCATCAGTGACATGTTTAAGTGAAACCTACATTGATTTTTCGTATTTAATAAATTCATCGTTTGCGGTTGTTATGTTTGTGGTAATACTAAAAAATTGTGCAAACATATCATTAAAGGAGATTAAAACCAATGTCAAGGCGAGAAAAAGTGCAATATTTTTTGCTGTAATATTTCTGATTACAAATATTATCTTCTTTGTGTATTATATTATTATGAAAGGCCTTGCTTTGGAGAATTATATGATAGGCCTTGCTTTGAAGAATTATGAAATTTTTGATAATATGATGTCAGAAAATATATTTATGTATAATTTTATATCTTATTCGTTCTATGTTATCAGTGCTGTTTCATTGACATTACTCGGTGTTTTGTTTATTAACTTTGTAAAAAAGTTAGTAATAAAGAAAATGTAAACGCTATGGTTTAGCTTGAAATAATTAAAATTCAGGTCACTTTTTTTGTGATTTGCGTGTTAAAAAGAGAATAATTAAGTAATACTCCGCCACTTTACAACGATGGCGGAGTATCTTTGTTGAACGGCTTAAAAAATATTTTTCTTTATTCTGTCAAGTGCGCCTTTTTCTATTCTGCTGACTTGTGCCTGCGAAATGCCTATTTCGCTTGCAACCTCCATTTGAGTTTTGCCTCGGAAAAACCGCATTGTCAATATTCTTTTTTCACGGTCGGAAAGGTTTGCGATTGCTTCTTTTACCGCAATTTCTTCAAGCCAGGTTGTATCGTCGTTTTTGTCACCAATTTGGTCCATAACATAAATGGTGTCATTGCCGTCCGAAAAAACAGGCTCGTACAATGAAACAGGTTCGATTATTGCCTCGAGCGCAAGCACAACATCGTGTTTTGGCACTCCCATTATTTTGGCGATTTCTTCAACTGTCGGCTCTCGGTTTTCTTTATTGGTGAGCTGTTCTTTGATTTGCATAGCCTTATAGGCGGTGTCACGCATTGAGCGTGATACTCTGATAGCGTTATTATCTCGCAGGTATCTTCGTACCTCGCCGATAATCATAGGTACTCCGTAGGTGCTGAAACGCACATCGAGTGACGGGTCGAAATTATCAATTGCTTTGATAAGTCCGATTACACCGACTTGAAATAAATCATCGGGATTTTCACCACGGTTTGTAAAGCGCTGAATTACCGAAAGTACAAGGCGCAGGTTGCCGTTTATCATTGCGTCTCTTGCTTTTTTACGCTCTTGTTCACTGCCGTTCTTTATTGTGTTGAGCAGTGCTTTCTTTTCTTTTTCACTTAGGACTTTAAGCTTAGATGTGTTTACTCCGCAAATTTCAACTTTACCATACTGCAAAAAATTACCCCCAAGCAATTTCTTACAATAAGTATTGCCATAATAGGGGAGATTAATACAGTTATAATAAAAAAGGTTTGGTTTAGTGGAGTGTCGGTCGGGCATTGAAATTTAGCTAACGCTAAATTATCAGCAAAAGAACAAAAAAGTTTACTCAATTTTTTCAAAAATTGCGGGTTTGGGCAGCGCCCATAAAATCTTCCGATACAACAATTTATCAGGCGCAAACAGCCACGCTGTTTGCGTGCTTGCACCGAGTTTGAAAAAACAGGCGGTAGCCTTTTAGAAAAGAATTTGCTTATTTATTGTTTAATGAATGGCTTTTTTGTTGCTATCGCATTTAAGGGCATTAGCCGTTGTGTTCAAGCCACCAAACAGCGAGCTGTTTGGCTATCGTTAGTTTGCGTAAGCGGAAAGTATTTGTGAGCTTTGCCCACACCCACAACCTTTAAAAAGGTTGACCAAACTTTTATAATTGCCTGGCTAAACTGTGAGTTAAACCAAATTCAACTCGTTTTAACTCAACGCAACAAAAAAAGAGATACCCACGAAAGGTATCTCTTGATTTAATTATTTTGCGTAATTGACAGCTCGGCTCTCTCTTATGATATTAACCTTAATCTGTCCCGGATATTCAAGCTCTTCTTCAATCTTCTTGCAGATTTCTCTTGCAAGCGGAAGCATACGCTCGTCATTTATGACTTCGGGTTTAACCATAATACGAACCTCACGGCCTGCCTGAATAGCATATGAGCTTTCAACACCCTCAAATGAAGATGCAACTTCTTCAAGCTTTTCAAGACGCTTGATGTAGTTTTCTACATTTTCTCTTCTTGCACCCGGTCTTGCGGCAGAGAGTGCGTCGGCAGCCTGTACAAGACAAGCTACAACCGTCTTTGCCTCAACATCACCGTGGTGAGCCTGAATAGCGTGAATAACCGCATCGTGTTCTTTGTATTTTCTTGCCAAATCTACACCGATCTGAACATGAGTTCCTTCGACCTCGTGGTCAATTGACTTACCGATATCGTGTAAAAGACCCGCACGCTTTGCAATTGTCGGATCCATACCAAGCTCGCTTGCCATCATACCTGCAAGATATGAAACTTCAAGTGAATGATTAAGTACATTCTGACCGTAGCTGGTACGATAACGAAGTCTGCCGAGTAACCTGACAAGCTCCGGATGAATGTTGTGTACGCCTGCCTCAAGCACTGCTCTTTCGCCGTCGTGCTTGATTGTAGCGTCAACTTCTCGTCTTGCTTTTTCAATCATTTCTTCGATTCTTGCCGGATGAATTCTGCCGTCTGAAATAAGTTTTTCAAGAGCAATCCTTGCAACTTCTCTTCTTACAGGCTCAAAGCTTGAAAGAGTGATTGCTTCCGGTGTATCGTCAATGATAAGATCAACACCTGTGAGTGTTTCAATGGCTCTGATGTTTCTGCCCTCACGACCGATAATTCTGCCCTTCATTTCGTCATTCGGAAGAGGAACTACGGAAATTGTAGCCTCTGCAACCTGCTCTGCGGCAAGTCGCTGAATTGCAAGAGAAATAATATTTCTTGCTTTTTCGTCCGCCTCATCCTTAAGCTGCTCCGTATATTCCATAATCTTAACGGATTTCTCATGAGCAAGCTCGTCCTCAAGTTGTGAAAGCAGGTAACTCTTTGCCTGCTCGGCTGTATAGCCGGAAATTTTCTCAAGCATTTCAAACTGACTTTTCTTGAGTGTTTCGATTTCCTCAAGCTTTGCATCAGCGTCTTTTAACTTACGAGAAAGCTTTTCGTCCTTAAGCTCCATGTTGTCAAGCTTTTTGTCGAGGGTTTCTTCCTTTTGCTGAATGCGTCTTTCCTGGCGTTGAACTTCTTTGCGGCGGTCGGCAATCTCTTTTTCGCTCTCGGTTCTGAAACGATGAACCTCGTCCTTGCCTTCTAAAACAACCTCTTTCTTTTTGGCTTCGGCTGTTTTCATAGCTTCCGACACGATTTTTCTTGCCTCTTCTTCTGCACTTCCGATTTCCTTTTCGGCAACATTTTTACGATAGCTTATACCTGCAAAAATGCCTATGCCCGCACCGAGAAGCAACGCAACAATAATTAATATTATTGCTAATAACGACATTCTGACACCTCCTTGTTTGATTTTTAATTAGATAATAAGTTTAAGTTCAATCAAACAGCCTTGTCGGTGCCGTTAGTAAAGATATTCAATTTTCATTTTTATAAAAATAATTTAATTTTAATATTTTTTATATGCTGTGGTTTGCAACAAAGGTATATTATAACGATTAATAAGTTATAAAAACTAAATAAAAAATATCTATAAATAACGGCTCTGAACGAGTCTGATTAATAAAAAATAGGTAAATTTGCATTAATCCTATTTAACCGCACTAACGGTATTATAAGTATTTTATCCTAATTTAATAAAAATGTCAAGAATATTAATGGCAATTTTGCAAATAAATAATTAAAAAGTGAAACATTCACAGGACAATTTGACAATAGCGTTCGTCAAATTGCAGTAAAAGATGCAGAAATTTTGTGAAATTTTCGTTTTTATGTAAAATTCATAAGAAATTTGTTAAAATTTTATCAAACACTTGAATAACGGCAAAAAATGTAATATAATTAAACTACCTTATAAATTAGGAGGAATTTAAAATGTCAGTAAAAGTTGCAATTAACGGTTTCGGCCGTATCGGTCGTCTTGCATTTAGACAGATGTTTGGTGCAGAGGGCTATGAGGTAGTTGCTATCAACGACCTTACAAAACCATCAATGCTCGCAGATCTTCTCAAGTATGATACAGCACAGGGCGGTTACTGCGGTAAAATCGGTGAGAACCTTCACACAGTAGAGGCTGATGACGAGAACAACACAATCACAGTTGACGGCAAGACTCTTACAATCTATGCTAAGGCTAACGCTGCTGAACTCCCATGGGGCGAGATCGGCGTAGACGTAGTTCTTGAGTGCACAGGTTTCTACACATCAAAGGCAAAGAGCCAGGCTCACATTGATGCCGGCGCTAAGAAGGTTGTTATTTCTGCTCCTGCAGGCAACGATCTTAAGACAATCGTTTACAGCGTAAACGAGGGTACACTTACAGCTGATGATACAATCATTTCTGCTGCTTCATGTACAACAAACTGCCTCGCTCCTATGGCTAACACACTTAACAAGTATGCTGAGATCCAGAGCGGTATCATGTCAACAATCCACGCTTACACAGGCGATCAGATGATCCTCGATGGTCCTCACAGAAAGGGTGACCTCAGAAGAGCAAGAGCAGGTGCTGCTAACATCGTTCCTAACTCAACAGGTGCTGCTAAGGCTATCGGTCTTGTTATTCCTGAGCTCAACGGTAAGCTCATCGGTTCTGCACAGCGTGTTCCTGTTCCAACAGGTTCAACAACAATTCTTACAGCTGTTGTTAAGGGTAAGGATGTAACAGTTGAGGGCATTAACGCTGCTATGAAGGCTGCTGCTTCTGAGTCATTCGGTTACAACGAAGATCCAATCGTTTCTTCAGACGTAATCGGTATGAGATTCGGTTCACTCTTCGATGCTACACAGACAATGGTATCAAAGATTGCTGACGATCTTTATGAGGTACAGGTTGTTTCTTGGTATGACAACGAGAACTCATACACAAGCCAGATGGTTAGAACAATTAAGTACTTTGCTGAATTAGGCTAATCTTAACCTATAATTTATCAGGTATAAACTTTAAGCTGTCTCTTTTGAGGCAGCTTTTTGTTTTTATAAAAATTTTTCTGTTGATATTTACTTTTATGCTTTTGTATGTTAAAATTTTAATGTATAAAAATATTTGCAATGTTTTGCAAAGGAGAACGGAAATTATGAACTCTAAGTTAAAAAACAGTGATACTGATTTTCTTTTTAAAGCAATTCTTTCTCTTGAAAACGAAGAGGAGTGTTATCGCTTTTTTGAAGATTTATGCACAAGTCCTGAACTTAAGGCTATGTCACAAAGACTTGTTGTAGCAAAAATGCTTACAGAAAAAAAGGTTTATTCTGAAATTGTAAAAGAAACGGGTGCGTCAACCGCAACAATCAGTCGTGTAAAGCGTGCTCTTTTTGATAACGATACCTACGGTTACACACTTGTACTCGATAAAATCGCCAAAGAGGAAAACAAATGAGTTACAATATTTTTGCCGATTATTATGATGTATTAATGCAAAATGTCGGCTACAAAGAGCGAAGCGACTACATTTGTGAGCTTATGAAAAGGCATAATCACGAATTTGGCATTACACTTGACCTTGCCTGCGGTACGGGCAGTCTTACTACGGAGTTGGCACTTAAGGGCATAGATGTTTACGGAATTGACGCAAGTGCGGAAATGCTTAGCGAGGCAATGCAAAAGTCGAGCGAAAAAGGGCTTAATATTTTATATTTAAAGCAGAAAATGCAGAATCTTAACCTTTACGGCACTATAGATACTTGTATTTGTACGCTGGACAGCATAAATCACATTACAAAAGAAGAAGATGTGACAAAGGCTTTTGAGCGTGTAGCTTTCTTTATGGATAAAGACGGTTTGTTTGTATTTGATGTCAATACCGTTTATAAACACGAACAGGTGCTTGCGAATAATACATTTGTATATGAAACCGATAAGGTATTTTGCGTGTGGCAGAATACTTTACGGGAAAACTGCGTGACGGATATTGACCTTGACTTTTTTGAAGAAGAAAACGGCATTTATTATAGAACAAGCGAGAGCTTTTCGGAGCGTGGATATTCAAGAGAAAAACTGACGGAAATGCTTGTAAATGCGGGTTTTGAACTTGAGGCTGTATATGGAGATATGAGTTTTGACGAACCGAAAGCCGACGAACAAAGGCTTGTTTTTGTGGCAAGAATGAAAAATCCAATCAATAAGGAATGTTAACGGGAGAATAATATGGATAAAATTATAAGATGTATAACATCGGACGGTGCAGTAATGGCATCGGCTATTGATGCGTCCGATATTGTTTTTAAGGCACAGAAAATTCACGGACTTTCAAGAAGCGCTACTGCGGCACTCGGCAGACTTTTGTGTGCGACTTCTATGATGGGCGCAATGCTCAAGCAGAAAGACGCATCAATTAACCTTAGAATATCGGGTGACGGAGAACTCGGCCCCGTAATAGCGGTTGCGGACAGTAAGGGTAATGTCCGTGGATATGTAGGAAACGCAAATTGCCCTACCGAATACTATAACAACGGCAAAATCAATGTTTCAAAAGCAGTAGGTAAAAACGGTGTGCTTAATGTAATGCGTGATTACGGTTCAGGCGACCCGTATATCGGTCAGGTTGAGCTTGTAAGCGGAGAGATTGCCGAGGATATTACCAATTATTTTGCAACAAGTGAGCAGATTCCCACAGTATGTGCGCTTGGCGTTCTTATTAATAAAGAGGACGGCGAAGTGATGCTCGCAGGCGGATTGCTTATTCAGCTTTTGCCGGGTGCTTTTGAAGATACAATTGAAAAACTTGAAAAGAATCTCGAAACTCTCGAGCCTGTTACAACTATGCTTGCAAAGGGAATGAGTATTCTTGATATATGCAAAACCGCTCTTGCAGGCTTTGAGGTGGAAGTGCTTGACGAGTACCCTGTAAAGTATGTTTGCACTTGTTCAAGAGAAAAACTCGAAAGACTTTTCTGTACAATGAGTGACGATGAAATTCGTGCAATGCCTGATGAAAACGGCAGAGTAGTGGCTAATTGTCATTTCTGTAACAAGAAGTATATCTTTAATAAAGAAGACCTTGAGAAGATTATTAAAGAGAAAAATTCCAAGGATAACACTTCCAAAGACAAAAAGTCAAAAGAGTAAATTGTCGTAAAATATCGTGTTGCTTTGCTTTTGTAAAGTTTTTTTGAAAAAAATTCAAAAAAGTGTTGACATTTGAGCCGATATGGTGTATTATAGTACCTGTCGCTAAGAGATACGACAAACGAAAGCGAAGCGACAAAGGCAATGGGAGCATAGCTCAGCTGGGAGAGCATCTGCCTTACAAGCAGAGGGTCATAGGTTCGAGTCCTATTGTTCCCACCATTTGGCCCGGTAGTTCAGTTGGTTAGAACGCTAGCCTGTCACGCTAGAGGTCGACGGTTCGAACCCGTTCCGGGTCGCCAAATTTTGCCTCTGTAGCTCAGTCGGTAGAGCAGGGGACTGAAAATCCCCGTGTCGATGGTTCGATTCCGTCCGGAGGCACCAAAAAATGCGGATGTAGCTCATCTGGTAGAGCGCCACCTTGCCAAGGTGGAGGTAGCGGGTTCGAGCCCCGTCATCCGCTCCAAAAGAAAGCACTTGTCAGCAGACAGGTGCTTTTACTTTTTGAAAATTAAGTATGCAAAAAAGTAATGCTTACGCATTATGGGGTAAATAAAGGTTCTGCTCTGAATGTTGGCATAACAATAATAAATTGTTGTTTAGCGAAATGATTTACCAAACAATTATAAAGGTTTGTTCGACCTTTTCAAAGGTCGTGGGTGTGGGCAAAGCCCACAAATACTTTCCGTTTATGCAATCTAACGATAGCCAAACAGCTCGCTGTTTGGCGGCTTGAACACAACGGCGTTAGCCTTTAAAAGTGCGATAGCAACAAGAAAGCCATTCGATATATAATGAAAAGTTAATCATTTCTTTTATAAAAGGCTGTCGCCGCATCCGAAACATATGCAACCTAAAATACCGCATAAGAGCATTATAATTGATTTTTTCTTTGTCATAGAATTACCTCTTTTCAACATATAGGTTAGTCTAAGCTAACTGTATACATATATATTACCACAAAATAAAATTTGCAAGTTATAGCAGATATTTGTTTTGCGGTAACTGATTTTATATTTTTATTATCGGCGTTGTGAAGTCTGCTCCGCACTTTTTAGGCGGATTTACAGCGAGTGAAAAAACATCTGTTGCGAAAATTTCTGTTTTAAGTAATTTTTCTGTATTGCCTCCGAGTGACAAACCTTTTTTTACAGAGGTTATAACGGGGAGAGTACAGCTTTTCAGGATTTTTGCACCGTCATTTGTAAAGCCGAGCACTCTTGCATAGCACGGTTCGGTGTTTTGAATTTCTTTTGTTATATTCAAAAGTGCGCATATTAAAATTCTGCGTAGTCTTGCAAGTGTGTAACGCTTTGATTTTACGGCAAACAATATTTCATTAACAGAATTATATTCGTGCACTGCCGTGTAAATTCTGTTTTCAAGTCCCTCGGTTACATCGGGTAAATCGGCAAGCTGATGAACAGACATGGAGCGCAATTTATACAGCAAGGCGGTTTCCAAATTATCGGGCAGAGCAAGCTCTGTCGGTTCAAAAGGAGCAAACTCCGCAATATTTTTGCCTTGCTTTAATTGTTCTCTTATATATGATGCGGAGGCAAAACCGTTTTCAGTGTTTTTGCTGTCGTGTTCAACTCCCTCACGACGGATTGGCAGTGGTGATATGTTGCTCGGCAATGCTTTAAGATATTCAACGGCAAGCACATTGTTTGGTGTGGCAAGGATTTCGGCTGTTTTATCGCCGTATGTTGCACGCACGGCAGATTCAATTGCTTTCGGATAATACGAACCGTTTTGCATTTCCTTTGCCACAAGCGATTGTACGGCAGTATTTTTATGTGCGTCGGCTGTCTGTTTCAAAAGTTCAATATTACTGTTTTCACAACCGAATGCAAGATGCGTGAGTTGTGAGAAAGATGAGAGAATTTTAACTCCGCTTTTTGCAAATACTTCGGCATTTGATACGGCATAGGCGACAGGCAGTTCTATTACAAGGTCAGCGCCGCCGAGCAGGGCAGACTTTGCCCTTGTGAATTTGTCTGTAATTGCGATTTCGCCACGCTGTGTAAAGCTTGTGCTCATTACAACCGCAACAGGCTCGTTTACAAGGCTTTTTGCCTTTTGTATTAAATATTTATGTCCGTTATGAAAAGGGTTAAATTCGCAAATTATGCCGATTGCCATAGCATTACCTCGAAAAAGCAAAAAATTATTGTCAGATATTAAAAAATCACTTGAAAACTATTATAAAAAGTTTTATCATTATAATGTAACACTCACAGAGTGACTTTTAATTGTCCTCAGATATATTATATATCAAAAATCGCTTTAGGACAACTAATATAGTTGAAAGGATGAATAATAATGAAGGTTCTCGTTATTAACGCAGGCAGCTCATCACTTAAATATCAGCTTATTGATATGGACAGCGAAAAGGTACTTGCAAAAGGAAACTGTGAAAGAATCGGTCAGGAGGGTGCATTTATCGGTTTTAAAGCTCCTGATGGCACAAAAATTGAACGCAAAACAGAGATGGTTAATCATACACAGGCTTTTGAGGCTGTTAAGGACGCACTTCTTGATCCGCAGTATGGTGCAATCAAGGATTTGTCAGAGGTTAGCGCAATCGGTCACAGAGTAGTGCAGGGCGGTAGCTATTTTAATAAGTCGGTTCTCGTAACAGACGATGTTATCAAGAAGATTGAAGAGCTTGCTCCTCTTGCTCCTCTCCACAACCCCGCTCACATTCAGGGCATCAATGCTTGTACAAAGGTATTCGGCAAAGATGTTCCTCAGGTTGTAGTATTTGATACCGCTTTCCATCAGACAATGCCGGAAAAGGCTTATATGTTTGCTATTCCATATAAATACTATGAAAAGTACGGTATCCGCCGTTACGGTTTCCACGGTACTTCTCACCGTTATGTATCACAGAAAATGGCTGAACTTATGGGCAGGAATATTGAAGATACAAAAATCATTACTTGTCACATCGGTAACGGTTCATCAATCACAGCTATCAAGGGCGGCAAGGTAATTGATACATCAATGGGTCTTACTCCGCTCGGCGGCTTTATGATGGGCACACGCTCAGGTTCACTTGATCCGTCTGTAATTACTTTCATTGCAGAGAAAGAAAACATTTCTGCCGAAGAAATGCTTAAGATTCTTAACAAGGAATCGGGTCTTTTGGGTGTATCCGGCATATCCTCAGATGATCGTGATGTTTGTGCAGCTGAGGAGCATGGCAACCACAGAGCACACCTTGCTCACGAAATGCTTTATTATCAGATTGCAAAGACAATCGGTTCTTATTATGTTGCACTCGGCGGTTGTGACGCAATCGTATTCACCGCAGGTATTGGCGAAAATCAGCCACAGCTTCGTGAAACTGTTTGCGATTACATTTCTTGCCTTGGTGTAGAGATGGACAAGGAATTTAACAAGAAAGCAAAGTGCGGCGTTACAGGTACACTTTCAACTCCAAACTCAAAAATCAGAGTTGAGCTTATTGCTACTAACGAAGAACTTGTTATTGCAAGAGATACAAAGGAAATTGTAGAGGCTCTTTAATTAAAACTACATATAAAAATAAGGTGGCTGTTCGTAGCGGACAGCCACCTTTTGCGTTACACGGAATCATTATTAACCGCAGTATCGGAGTCGGTATCTCTGAATAAAAGTGAAATACACCAAATTGCGGCGAGCGCAACGAGAATGTAAACAATTCGGCTTATAATTCCTGTCTGACCGCCGCAAATCCAGGCGACAAGGTCAAACTGAAAAATACCTACACAGCCCCAGTTAAGTCCGCCTATAATTAAAAGCGTCAGGGAAATTTTATCAATCATAATAATCCTCCTTAATTATAATTGTAAAAATATTATTGACGCTTTTAAAATAAATATTCAGTTGCTTTTATGTTCTGATAATTTTGTTTTGTATAGCTTTATCAATATAAAATATAATTAGTGCGCTTGTAATAGTCATTAATATAAAAAGTATAAATGAAATCGGTTTAGATAATCCAAAATTATCAACTGAAGTTACACTATTTAAAAAAGCATAGTGAGTAATATATATTGGATATGACAATTTATCAAAAGTTATCCAAATATTTGATTTTGCAATTTTTATAAATATTGTAAATTTGTTAACCAAATAATTACAAATGAAATAAGTTGATACGGCTAATCCTAAATGAGTAGCGGAAACAATCAGTAAATAAAAATTATTAATAGAATTATCAAAACAATATTTGCCTACTAATCTGATGCCAATAGAAGCTAAAAATAAAAACAAGCCATAAATAATGAATATCGGCAGTGTATTTTTTACTTTGAATTTAGAAATATAATATCCTAAAAAATATGTAACAAAATATTCAAGTGAAATATATGGTATGTTAAAACACATCATTATTTTTGGAATAAACCAAGCAGCTACAAGTATCAGAATTATTACAGCTATATTGAGTTTATGCTTTTTTTCAATCTTTTTAACTAAAATTGTCAGTAAATAGCAAATAAGAATAATTGTAACAAACCACAAATTTCCTAAAGGTTTAATTTCAGAAAATGGTATGAAAGGAGTTATAAAATTAATGCCTTGCAAGCAAAATAAATATTTTATTGCTTCCAAGCCATCAAATCCATTTATTTTAAAATACACTATGGAAACAGGAATAACAAACAAATAAAATGGAATTAACAGTTTTTTTACTCTTGTCAAAAACCATTTAGAAGGGCTATTTATTTCTTTATTTGCATAAAGAAATCCAGAAATGAATAAAAAAATATATACGCCATAATTAAAAAATTGTTCTAAAAAAGCTATATCAAGCCAACTTGCAATATGACAAAGTATTATAAATAGCATACCTAATACTCTTAGTATGGAAATGCAATAGTTTCTTCCTGTATTTTGATTTACATTCAAATTTTTACTCCTTTACATTAAAATTTTCAAACGAAAGTTAATCAGGGAAAATAATCGGGAACAATAGCATAAAGATTAAAAACATAAATCCGAGGCCGATTACGGCAAGTCCGATAATACGGGTAATTTTCGTTGCTTTTTTCAGCTTGTACTTTGAAATCATATTTTCGGTGGGAAAGGGAAGTAAAATAAGCATTACGCCGAGAATATCGCAGCTCGCGACTGTAATTATCATTCCCGCAGTTCGCAAAAACGCAAAAAGAAAAATTCCGATAGGAATACCGAAAAAGCAAATCATATTTATAATGCTGAACAATTTACCGTACTTTTCGGTAGTTTCATAATATTTATTTGCATTGCCGTGACATTCTTCACTGCAATATTGTTCAAAATAGGATATTTCTTTTGCGCAATAATCACATTTTTTCAAGTTTTCAGAACCTTTCACTTATATTATAAACTATTCTAACACATTACACCGCTTTTTTCAATGATATTTAAGTGAATGGAATGGGAAAGATGTTTATAATGCATAACAAATTTGTAAAGGTAATTAACATTATATTGTATTTATAAAAAATATATGCTATTCTTTCTTTGAGGAGCTGGTAGAATGTCTAATTTTTTTGTGGCTCTGTATGCGGTACTGCCTATGTTTATAATGCTTGCCATCGGTTTTACTGTGCGAAAAATGAAGGTGATTGAAGAGGCTCATTTGCCTGTGCTTAACAAAATCGTTTTTAATGTTTTCTTTCCGTTCTTGATGTTTAACAATATATATGCTTTTGATTTGTCGGCAGATTTTAATGCATCACTTCTTTTGTATGCGGTTGTTGCCGTAGCGGTTATTTACGGTTTGTCGGTTGGTTTTGCTTTAATTTTTGAAAAATCAAATAAAAGTCGTGGTGCGCTAATCCAGGCGATTTACAGGAGTAATTTTGTGCTTATGGGTTTGCCGATTGTAGGTAATATCTTTGGCAGCGGCAGACTTGGTATGACATCTATGCTTGTCACGGTTATTGTTCCGATGTATAATATTCTGGCTGTAATAACACTTGAAGTATTCAGGGGAGAGAGTATAAAAATTACAAAAATACTCAAAGGCATAGTTACAAATCCGCTGATTATCGGCTCGGTTGCAGGTATTTTGTTTGCGGTTTTCGGTATTAAATTACCTGAAATTGCAGAGAGCGTTATTTCTGATATGGCGTCGGCGGCAACACCGCTTGCGTTGATTGTGCTCGGAGCATCTTTTGAATTTGCAAGCATAAAAAGATACAAGAAAAACCTTATTGCGGTTATTTTTGCAAGACTTATTATTGTACCTGCAATCAGTCTTTCCGTAGCTATTATGATTGGTTTCAGGGGAATTGATTTAGTTTTGCTTATCGGAATTTTTGCATCGCCCTGCGCTGTGTCTTCTTATACCATGGCAAGGCAAATGGACAGCGATTATGAATTATCGGCAGGTACCGTAGTTTTTACAACTATGCTTTCGTGTTTTACTTTATTCGGCTGGATTTATTTTTTAAAAGAGTTAAATTTCTTCTGATGTACAAATTGCACAAATATCACATACAAAGCTTATACAACATATATAAATGGCTGTTTTTGAATGAAATTAAAAAATATGCTTGATTTTGAAGTATTATGTGCTATAATAAAGCCATAAGATAAATTATAACAAATTTTCAATTATATGTTTTGAAAAAGTTTATAGTTATTTCTTTCTTTTAATTTTTGTGAGCATAGAAAAGAGCAAGACTTTGTCTTGCTTTTTTCTTTTTCTGTGTTTTTTTGCACATATAATATTGTTGTATAATAGATTACATATTCAGAACAAAAAATGACAATCGAATAAAATTTACTAAAATGATAAAAAGTATTGACAAAAATAATTAAATAGTATATATTTAAGATGTACTATTTAAATTAATACAATAAATCCAATGAGTGCAATTTATAAGATTGGAGGTAGAATAATGATTCAGATTGACTTGACATCAAGAGTACCGATTTATGAACAAATTTGTACCAATATAATTCGTCTTGCATCAGCGGGAGTATTGAAGCCGGGTGATAAATTGTTGCCTGTAAGAAGTCTTGCATCTGAGCTTGGCATTAACCCTAATACCGTAGCAAAAGCATATAAATTGCTTGAAAATGACGGGTATATTGTATCCAATGTCGGACGGGGAAGTTATGTATCCGATAAACTGACAAAGGATTGTGCCGAAAGAGCCATGGCGCTCGATGATTTTAAACAGAGCACAAAAATAGCAAATTTATTGAGCGTTGACAAGGCAGAGCTTAATAGAATTATTGAAAATATTTATAACGGAGGTGGCATTGATGATTGAAATTTGCGGACTTACCAAGAGGTTCGGCAAGGTTAATGCTGTAGATAATATGACCGTGAATATTCCAAACGGTGCGGTTGTAGGTCTTGTAGGCAGTAACGGCAGCGGTAAATCAACACTTTTGCGTATGCTTGCGGGAGTATATGCACCTGACGGAGGAACTGTAAAAGTTGACGGCATACAGCATTTTGATAATCCCGTAACTAAAGGAGAATGTTTTTTTATACCTGACTTCCCATATTTTTACAATACAAGTACGGTAGAGAGTACGGCTTTTCTTTACAGACGACTTTATCCGAATTGGAGCGAACAGGAATATAACAGACTTTGTTCGATTTTCCCGATTAACATAAACGCACCTATTATTAATATGTCAAAGGGTATGCAAAGACAGGCGGCGCTTATTTTGGCGCTTTCAACCTGTCCGAAATATTTATTCCTTGACGAAATATTTGACGGTCTTGACCCTGTAGTAAGACATATGCTCAAAAGCCTGCTTGCCGAAAAGGTGGCAGACAATAATACAACCGTTGTAATTGCCTCTCATAACTTGAGAGAGCTTGAAGATTTGTGCGACAGACTTTGCCTTATGCATAGGGGACATATGATGCTTGAGCGTGGTATTGACGATTTAAGGCACGGTTTGCGCAAGGTACAGGTGGCATTTACGGAGTTGCCGTATAAGCCGAATATATTTGAGGGTATTAATGCAATTAATATAACCCGCAACGGCAATATATTTAATCTTACAATAAAGGGAACGGAAGAGGAGTTTATGCCAAAGCTTAAGGCACTTAATCCTGCTTTTGTTTCTGCAATACCTCTTACTTTGGAGGAAATATTTATTAGTGAAATGGGGGCGGCAGGATATGACATCCACAGTATCCTTTAAAGATAAGCTCAAGCAGATTTTTTCGGTTATTCTATGGGATTTGAAAGGCTGTAAAGGCTCGTTGATGGTATATACGATTTTGGCGTCGGTATTTACTGTTATAATTTTTACACTTGTTTTTGTGCTTACGGCAGATCAAACCTCATTTTCGCCTTTGTTTTCAACTGAAAGTTCACCGAAAATATCTCTAAGCGAAAAAATGCAGGTTTTTCAGGTTATTTCATCTACCATTATCGGTTTTCTTACACTTATTTTTGCTATTATTTATACTGTGCAGATATTCTCGTATATGCACAACAAGCGTAAAGTCGATTTTTACGGTTCGCTTCCTATAAGCAGAGCAAGACTTTTCCTCGCCAAGTACGGTGCGGCTTATTTGTTCTCTATCATTCCTATGCTTGTATTTATGGGCATTATTGCTATTGCGTCTGTTTGTACGGGTACGCTTTTACTTCCGCAGGTAACAAATATGTATGTTAATTTTATTGTGGGTACTCTTGCCTGCATAAGCGCATACGGTTTTCTGTCTGCTTGCTGTGGTACTACATTTAATACTGTTATTATGTTTATTGCGGTTTGTGCCTGCTATCCGTTATCTATGGTTTTTGTAAGGGCTTATATCGACGCTTTCTTTACAGGCTCATACACGGGTAATTTTTCTGACAGTTTTATAACAAATGCACTCAATCCTATTTCTGCTTACTTTGGCAACAATCTTATTTATTGGATAATTTTCAGTGTAGTCTGCATTGCTTTGGGTACATTGCTGATTATGAAGAGAAGATCCGAAAGAGCGCAGACTTCCTTTGCATATTACATTCCTTGCCATATAATAAAAGTTATAGTTTCATTCCTTGCAGGTATGTTCCTCGGAACTATGTTCGGCGCTATAAATGTTTTTGGCAATGGCGTAGGCGGTTTTGTTTTTGGTTTTATTCTTGCAAGTGCGCCGACATTCCTTATCGTTCATATGATTTTCTACAAAGGCTTAAAGCAGATTGTAAGAACTATTCCGATTTATGCAGGTCTTGCTGTTGTGGTAATTGTCGGTGTGATTCTTATTAATCTTGATGTGTTCGGCTACAATAATTATGTGCCTAAATCAGAAGATGTAAAGAGTGCGGGTTTGATTTGTTCAGAGTATAGCACTGTCGGCAAGAATATATCGAAATATTACACAAAGAGTGCGGGCGATTTTACAGATGAAGCTGACATTAAATCTATTATTAATGTTCACAATGAAATTCTCACCAAGAAAAAGACGAATACAACTTCTAAGGCTAAATTTTCAAGTGTGTGGGGCAGTATGCTTTACAATACCCTCAGAGAATATGCAAGCGACGAGATAATTACCGTTGCCTACAAGCTAAACAGCGGAAGAACCGTGACAAGATACTATTCTAAGAATCTGCTTGAAATGGCTGCGACATTTGGTTATGAGCCGATTGATTATACCGATGATACATATGATGTTGATTACGGTTATAGTTCATCTGGATTTACACAAATTTACACTGCCGCCAAACCTGTGCTTTCATCAAAGCCGTATATTATGAAATACTCGGGTGTGGCAAATGCCGGTCTGAACGAAAATTTCCAAGTAAGCAGTGTGACTGTTTATGCTTTGACCAAAACATATTCCGAGGACAGTGTATATTCGTCGACCATAGAAAACTATGGCGAGTATTCATATGATGAAAAAGAAAAAGAAAAAGATCCAAAAGAAATTGCTGCAAAGAACAGTATTATGAATGATATAAACGCAGCATTTAAAAAAGACCTTGAGGCTGACACTGCTTATCTTAACGGTGTTTTGTATGATCCGTTTGCACTTCTTTACAATGATGATATTTATTATGATTCTTCTAATGACGATGATTCGGTTTACAGCTTTGATTCTCTTAAATATATCAGAGAGAAGTATTCTAAGGATTATGTCTGCAAAATTCAATTACAATATACTAATTATGATCCTGAAAAAGCTAAAAAATTTATTTTCGGTACTAACAGTACAGATTCTGAGTATTACTTTGTACCGAAGTCATATACAAATACCATTGAGGTACTCAAAAAGTACGGCTTACTTAAAGCTGACTATACACTTAATAAAAACTCTGAGTATTTTAATGTTCCTGAATATGGTGATTACGACACAGTATATGAAAGATAAATAAATTACAGAGCGATTGTGTTGTGCAGTCGCTCTGTTTTTCTTTGACAAAGGGAGAGTAATCCATTATTATATTAGTAGTAAAAATGTTAGGAGATGACAGCGGTGGAATTATACAAAGGCAGACCGCAGAATATTGAGGGAAGACTTGACAGGGAAGTCAGAGTATATGATTTGCTCGACAGCCTTGGCATAGAGTATCTGCGAACAGATCACGGCCATGCCGATACTATGGAGGCGTGCAATGAAATTGACAAGGTACTTGATGTACTTATTTGTAAAAATCTGTTTTTGTGCAACAGGCAGAAAACTAAATTTTATCTTTTAATGATGCCGGGGGACAAGCCTTTTAAAACAAAGGAACTTTCAAGTCAAATTAATTCGGCAAGACTTTCTTTTGCGTCTGCCGAGGCTATGGAAGAGTACCTTGATATTTTGCCGGGGTCTGTAAGCGTTATGGGACTTATGAACGACAAAGAAAACGCAGTCACTTTGCTTGTAGATGAAGATGTTTTAAAAGGTGAATATGTAGGATGTCACCCATGCGTGAATACATCGAGCCTTAAAATAAAAACAACAGATGTTTTTGATAAGTTTTTAAAAGAAGTAGGTCATACGGCAACAGTTGTACATTTGACAGGTGAATAAACATAAGTAAAAAAGACTTCTGCAAATGGAAGTCTTTTGATGTATATATGTAAAATTTTATTTACATTGCATTTGATATATGATATAATGCTGATAATAAACATTTATGGAGGTTTATCTATGCAATACAAAATTGAGGGAGGTTCACTTCCGATAGTGGAGGTATCTCTTGAAAACGGCGAAACTATTATTACACAGGGCGGCGGAATGGTATGGATGTCACCTAACCTTAATATGGAAACTTCAGGCGGCGGCGTAGGCAAGATGTTCAGCAAAATGATGTCGGGAGAGTCTATTATGCAGAACCGCTACACAGCTATGGGCGGTCCGGGCTTCATTACTCTTGCTTCATCTTTCCCTGGTTCAATCATTCCTTTTGAAATTCAGCCTAATATGCCTATAATCGTTCAGAAATCGGGTTTCCTTGCAAGTTCTGCAACTGTTGAACTCTCTGTACATTTTAATAAAAAAGCGGGTGCAGGCTTTTTTGGAGGCGAAGGATTCATACTTCAAAAGCTATCGGGTTACGGAACTGCTTTTGTTGAGATTGACGGCTACTGCAAGCAGTATAACCTTGCACCCGGTCAGCAGATTGTTGTTGATACAGGCAACCTTGCTGCAATGGATGCATCTTGTCAAATGGACATCCAGCGTATTAAGGGTGTTAAGAATATGTTCCTCGGCGGAGAGGGTTTGTTTAATACAGTTATTACAGGACCGGGCAGAGTGTTCTTACAGTCACACCCGATTTCAACCGTTGCGTCTGCAATTCGTCCTTTTATTACAACAAACTAAGTTAATAGTTAAATAATTAACGGAGCTGTAAAAAACAACCCAGATAAAAAGCGACTGCATTCTAACCGAAAGGTAGGAATGCAGTCATTTTTGTGATATAATTTATTTGTAATGAAAAACCATATAAACAAGGTATATTATACACCGTATCAATTAAAATTACCACCTAAAATTGATAAAATAATAGAAATTTCTGATCCGGTATATACATTTAACGAGGTTTTTCGTCATATTGATCTAAATAACACCTTGACGAAACAAAGATAACTGCCAATGCAAATAAATACAGCCGGGTATGGAAGAAAAGCAGTATAAAGCACAGACCATAAGTATTTGATATTCTTCATATTTTTATACAATTTCAAGAATATAAGAAAAAAATCACCGAGACTCACTTTTTCGTGAATCTCGGCTTTTTTGATATGCTGTTTTTTACAGCTTTTTGTTTAAGACTTTTAACTTTTAGTAAATATCAAGATCACTTCTGCTTGAGGTTTGTATTCTGATATAGGTTGAATTTGCTTCAGTTAAAGAAGTTTTTGTTGTTATGGTTGAATATTGCAGCGGGGTAGGTATAGTAGAAGAATTATTTGTATTATTCAAAACTACTCCGCTTGAAATAGTGTACTCAACTCGTTTATCAGTATCCTTATCCCATACATTGCTTCCTACTGTTGTTACTGTATATTGAAGAATATATTTTTTTTCATCAGTATTAAGTTGTTTAAGGTCGAATTTAATTGATTTTACATTGTCAATACTGACTATTGGTGTAAGCTTATGTCCTGTAGGATCGCCCGATGAAGTATCAAACTTAGCAAGAATTAATCTGTATTTTGTATTTGGATCTGCATATAAAAAGTAATCACTTTTATTACCGATACCATTATCTACATCCATAAAACCACTTGGTCTTGCACTTTCGTCATATGTTTCGAGAGGAGGTTTTGAATCATATGATTGAACATAGTTTGAGGTATTACCGTAAATTGAAAGTTGTTTAGAAATCATATCGCTTGTGCGTTCGCAAAGGGAAAGATCCTGACCTCTTTTTGCAATATTGGCCATAGCAAATAATCCGCTTATGCTTACAGTAGAGGCAATAGAAAGAATGCATACAACAGCTATAAGTTCAATAAGCGTTGAACCGATTTTATTTTTTACGGAGCGCTTGGAGAGATGTTTTTTTAATTTATTTAATATTTTAATCATTTGCATCCTCCTTATTGAACATATTTGGATTTAGTGATAATACCGGTACATGAAGTTGTACCATTTGTACCGTAATCAATATAAACAGTGATTTTGTATGATACCATACTTATACCATCAGAATTAGTGTAAGAACCTTCTTTTTGAATTGTATAAGCAACTTCATTTTTGTTAAAATCTCTATTGTCGATATTTGCAGAAGTATATTGTTCTGCTGAAAAAGTATTGTCAAGAGATTTTACATCTGTATCAATTTTGTTTTTAATATCGCTTGTAAAAGCATATGTTTGATTAGGCGGAGTGTTAAAAAGTTTATTAGCATTCTTTTGTGCATCAGTTAATGAATCCCAACCGTCATATGGATCATTTGACGGTGTTTTTTCAACATATGTCATAATTACATCGCAATACATTTGTGCTTTTGCAGAAGCTTTGTCCATAAGACTGTTTTTAGTAATGGACTGATTACTGATATTAAGACCGGTGGCAGTAGCCGAAACGGCTATTGCCATGATCATAATTGCACATACCAACTCAAGAAGAGAAAAGCCTTTTTTACTTTTTAAATATTTTTTAAATTTAAGGTTCTTCTTCTTCATTAGAAATACTTCCCTTCAAAGTCAACAGGATCCATTTTAGTTGTAACAATTACCTTTTTATAAGCTTTAGTACCGTCGCCTAATTTTTCTGCTTTGTAATATGGATTTGAAGAACTCCATTTTTCCCAAAAAGCTTTGCTTAAAATATCAAAATCACCTGTAATACCCGGGAAGAAATAGTAACCCGGACTTAAAGTTATAGAATTAGCATTATCATCATTAAATTTGAGAGTAGTTTTACGAGTAATCTGAAGCATGGAACCGTCAATAGGATTACCGTCTACAACACATGTCGATTCATTATGCGCACTATAAGTATTAATTTTAAGTCCTTTTCCGTCTTTTCTTTCAAGTAAATCCGCTCCGATTGAAACAACATCTGCTTTTAAGGTTGCATTGTTTCCATATGTTACAATAGCATCTTTACCCGAAGAACCATTACCAAAATCACAGTAAATAGCTCTGCCCTTATATGTACTATCCTCTTTAAGTGTTCCGCCGCCTGTTGCTTTAAAATTTACAACTGAACTGCTTTGGTCGAGGTTACTGCTATCTACTGAAGTATTAATAGTGTTATCATCCACCCATTTAATACTCGATGAGTTAGAATCAACTCGTGAAGTAGAATGATCTTCAAAGTATTTTTTTGCATCATTTGAAAATAAGTTAAGTCCTGTCTCCGGAATATCTGTGTAATCATCGGCTTTTATGGTATATGATGTACCATCTGACATTTCTACAATAAAATCATTTACTACTTTAAGAGTAAACGATTTTTCATTCCAATAAGGTTTTACACTAAATGATGCTGAACTGTTTATTTGTTTGATTATATTTGAACCTTCTGCTGTGAATTTTTGAGTATTACTGTCAGTAGCAAAATCGCTAGTAGGAAGAATAGTTTGATTGAAAGAATAAGGAAAGTATGTATTGCCGTTGCTGTTCTTAATTTTATTGTTATAATAAACAGTTTCTTTTTCATCGGGACCAATTGATAATGTAATATTACTACTATGAATTGACATATCGATATTTCCATTAAATTCCATTGGTTTTATATTGTACCAAAGATAATTAAATTCTTTGCCTGAATACATATCATAATATCCACTAGCTGTTGGCATTTCGGATGGTGAACAATAAATGTAGTAGTCTTTCCATCCTTTAGTAAATGTTGTTCGAGGTGTATTGGAGTAGCTGTTTGAATTTGGATCTGTGTTGAAAGCTCCATTGTCATTCAAAATATAAACTCTTTCTTTGCCCTTTTCCCAGTTACCTTCGTAAGCTGAATGTATGTCCTTTAGTTTGCCGTTTGTATCAACCATAGAACTATACATATCAATACTGTTAACCCTTTTGTATTCTTCACTGTTTGTAGCAATTTTTACAGCACTTTTTTTGGTATTTTCTGAAAATAAATCAACGGCTGTATTGTTGTCACCTAAGTTAATATAATAATATCCTTTTTTATACTCTACTGTTTTAGTTATTTGCTTGCTATTATTATAAGTCATAAGCTTACAATCTTTAGTAAAGTATATTACAACACCTTTATCGGTATTATAAGAGCTGCCGGAGTATTTAAGTGTAATGCCGGATTCGCCAGTGGCCGGACGACATACCATATTTCCGCCAATTACAAGATATTTACATTCTAAGGCTGTACCGTAAGCGTCTGAGTTTGTGTAAAAACTTATATCAACTGCTTCGGAATTATAGTCACTTTTTACTTTTGATCCGGTGTAATTGCCTAAAAAGTAAATGCCGTTATCATATGCTGTAAATTTAAGTCTACTATCACCGTTACTTGTACTTTTTACTGCTTTATCAAATACAAGAGGAAAGCAAGTTGTGAGTGGTGTACTGCCAGCTTCGTTTTTAGGAATATAAATTATTGATTTATTGTCATTGTCAGTATCATAGTCCTGTAAGGTACGAAATGTGGTATCTCCTTCGTTTAAAGTTTTTCTTACAGAACGAAGAAGTGAAAATGAAGTTTGATCACCAAGCATTAAAAATTTATTGCCGGTCGGTGAAGTAATTGTTTTTTGCTTCATAGTGAGGTTAGCTATTTCTTCTTTTTCAACTAAATTATATTTTACATCAAATTTGGTTGAAAGATCACCTGTATTTCCATCACCTGAATAGTCATATTTATTTTCTTTGCCAACGGCAGTCATAGTGTAACTACCGTCTGCATTTTTAGTAATTTTAATATAAGCATTACCTATTATAGTATAACTTGCATGAGATGGATTGTTAATCCATTTTAATGCAAGTTCAGAGCTGGTGAATTCTTCTACATGAACATTCGGATCTCCTTCAACATAGTAAAAAACATAGTAAAGTGATCCTGAATCAGGTAATGAAAGTTTACCGTCGTTTAACAGTTCTTTTGCTATATCAAGTGCACTTTTTGCTGATACATATGCCTGACGGGAGTTCATTGTAGTACCGGTTTCTTTTTGCTGGAGCATTGCAATAGATAAGAAAGTAGTTGTCGATAAAAACAAAACTGCAGCCAAAGCTATTGCAAGAACCATGGAAATACCTTTTTTGCTGTTTATCCTTCTTTTCTTTGTGTGAAGTTTCTTCATAAAGATCTCCTTTCATCTGCTATGAATTATCACTGTTAGGCTGTGATAACTGAATACATACCGAACATTGCCTGTACGATAGAAATTACAACGAAACCTACGATACCTGCGATAATGATTGTCATTGCAGGTGTCATTGCGTCTGTCATACGCTGTGTAGCGTCGGTTGCCTGTTCGTCGTACATATCTGCCATTTTGTTAAGGGAATCGCTGAGCATACCGCTTTCCTCACCGACTCTTATCATTGATACAAAGAGCGGATCGAAAGCTTTTGGATATCTTGAAAGAGAAATATTGATCGGTGTACCGATTCTTACATCTTCAATTACCTGGTTAAGACAGTCGGACATAAATTTGTTGCCTACTACATCTCTTGAAAGCTCAAGTGCGAAAAGAATGTTTACACCGGAAGAAGTAAGTGTTGCCATCATATTTGCAAATCTTGTAAGCTGGTTAAGTCTTAAAACTTCGCCGATAATCGGGATTTTAAGCTGGAATGTTGACCACCACATACAGAATGTATAGTTCTTTTTGTAAAGAATTCTGAGTGTAACTACAATTGCAACGATAATAAGAACAACGAGCCAGCCGTAATGAAGAAGTACATCTGAAATACCCATTGTAATCTGCGTCATTATCGGAAGTTCAGAGCCGAAGCTCTCGAACAAGTCTTTAAATGCAGGAAGTACCACAATACTCATTACAATAATAAGTGCAATTGTAAGAATAAGGAGGAAGATAGGGTAAATCATTGCACCCTTGATCTTGTTCTTAAGTGTGATTTCCTTTTTGAGAAGACTAACGCACTTATCAAAAGCTTCATCAAGTCGACCGTTTGCCTCACCTGTTTGAATAATGTTTACATAAACAGTCGGGAAAGTTTTAAATGAGCTTAGCGACTGCGAAAGAGTAATACCGTTGTAGAGGTTTGCAGTTATTTCCTGTAAAATTCTCAACATATTCTTATCTTTTTCAGTGTCACACATTACGGCCATTGCAACCGAAAGCGAAATACCCGAACGAATCATCAATGCCATCTGGTGCATAAATGTAAGAAGTCGCTTGTTGCTGATTTTTAATGTATGCACATCTTTTGAACCGCCAAGATCACGCTGCCAGATCGGAATATCTTCCTGCGAACCTTTTTTTACTTCATCAATGGAAATAGCGATAAGACCACGCTGTTCAAGCTTTCGCTTAACCTCTTCCTTGGTGTTTGCTGTCATACGGTTACGATATTTACGATTTTTTTCGTTTACCGCTACATAAGAAAATTCCATTATTTTTACCTCCTGTTAAGATAAGCGTTTGTGCTGTTTTGCGGGAGATTAGAATACTGTGGCATTGGAGCTGTCAACTGCTGCGGTGTTTGCTGTGGTATTCCCGGTACGCCCGGCTGCGGAGAATTGTTGCCGCCTGTAAGTGCTGCGTTATCAGCCACATCGTAACTGTACTTGTCGGCAGTTTCTTTTGAAATAAGTCCTCTTTTGAGGAGGTTTTCGATACTTAACTTTCTTGTAATCATACCTGTCTGCTGGTTCAAAGAAATCATCTGTTCAATCTGCGGAATCTTATCTTCACGGATAAGGTTAGCGATAGCAGTATTAACAAACATAATTTCAAATGCGCCGATACGGCCCGGACGGTCTGATCTTGGAAGCAAACGCTGTGAAATTACTGCCTTAAGTGTGGTTGAAAGCTGGTTGAGTGCCTGTTTCTGCCTTTCAACAGGGAACATATCTATAAGACGGTCGATTGTTTTTGCGGCACTCTCTGTATGAAGTGTTGAAAAAACAAGGTGGCCTGTTTCTGCTGCACGAAGAGCGATTGACATTGACTCAAGGTCACGAATCTCACCCATGAGGATAATATCAGGGTCTTCACGAAGTGCCGATTTAAGTGCTGACGAGTAAGTTTCACTGTCTTGGCCGACTTCTCTCTGGTTAATAATACATTTTGCAGGGGAGTGCATATACTCAACAGGGTCTTCAATTGTGATAATGTGCAGTTCTTCTCGATGGTTAATTTCATTGATAAGAGCTGCAAGTGTTGTTGACTTACCGCTACCGGTAGGACCTGTTACAAGTACAAGACCTTCCTGCAGGTTAAGAATTTTTGCAATAGACCGCGGCAAATTTAAATCGCCGAGTTTTGGAGGATTCAATTTGATTACACGCATTACAAGCGTCGCACCGTGGCGCTGCTTGAATGCATTAACTCTGAATCGTGCGAGGTTTCCAAACTGATAAGCCGAGTCGATATCGCCTGTGTTGCAGAACTTAAGGTAATCGGCAGGCTCAAGAACCTCGTCAATATACTTCATAACTGTGTCCTCGTCAAGAATCTCTGTGCCTTTGTAGTTCATAATTTTACCGTTTTTACGGTAAGAAGGCAAGTTATTGCTTGCAAGGTGAATATCAGACGCACCGTTTTCAACGGCAAATCTGACCATCTCTTCAAATTCCATAAAACTTACTCCTTAATCTTCCTGATAGATTTCTGATACAGTGTCAATGAATGTATCAAATGATATAATACCGTCATACAACAGCTTTTTAAGGTTATCACGAAGTGAAATCATACCCTCTTCTCTTGCTATTGTGTCAATTTCATCTGTGGTTTTACCGAGATGAATGGCATTTTTAATAGATCTTGAAACAGGCATAACCTCGTGAACGGCAATTCTTCCCTTATAACCTATGTTGTTACAAGCAGGGCACTGACCAGGTTTGTAAAGTGTGAGCTGTTTGGTGATAGGGAGTCCGAGAAGTCTAAGCTCGTCATCTGTTGCATCATATGCTTGCTTACACTCCGGGCAAAGTCTTCTTACAAGCTTTTGGGCAATAACGCCGAGCATAGAAGAAGATACCATATAAGGTTCAACACCCATATCAATAAGTCGGACAACCGAGCTGGCTGCGTTATATGTATGGATTGTTGAAAGTACAAGGTGACCTGTGATAGCGGCTCTTGCTGCGATATCTGCGGTTTCCTGGTCACGAATCTCACCGATCATAATAATATCAGGGTCCTGACGGAGGATAGAACGAAGAACGCTTGCAAATGTAAGTCCTGCTTTTTCATTGATATTAACCTGTGTAGCACCCGGCAAAACCATTTCGACAGGGTTTTCAACTGTTACAATGTTTTTGTCTTCGGTGTTAAGAGATGAAAGAGCAGCGTAAAGTGTGGTTGACTTACCTGAACCTGTTGCACCCGAAAGAAGAATGATACCACGGCTTGATGTCAAAAGCTGGTCGAATTTCTCAAGGTTTTCGGGGAGAAAACCGATGTTCTTTTTATCAAGCTTCATACCGAGTGCGGTTGTAATTCTGATTACGATTTTTTCGCCATAAACACAAGGAAGAGAAGATACACGCATATCAATTTTTTGATTATTGATATTATAGTGAATTCTACCGTCCTGCGGAATTCTTTTTTCCGCAATGTTCATACCGCTGATAAATTTAATACGGCTCGTTACAGAGGGAGCAAGCTCCTTGCTTGAGTCCATATATTTAATAAGTTTACCGTCAATACGGAAACGAATTACCAATTTCTTTTCCTGAGGCTCAAGGTGAATATCGGATACACGCTGTCTTACAGCCTCGGCTATCATATTGTTTACAAATTTAATGATAGGCTGATCTTCAATATCCTCTTGATCTTCGGTGGATACTGTGTCCTCAGTTTTTTTCATCTGGCTCTGAACAAATTCCTGAGCCTCGTCTATTACCGCTTCTTTGTCCGACACACTGAAAATTTCGTCAAGTTTGATTTTAAGTTGTGTAGGAGTACATATAGCGGTTTTTATTTTTCTTTTTGTATAGTTGTTGAGAGTATAAATTGCTTTATAATCAAGCGGATTTGTCATGGCAATCAAGAGATAATTGCCTTCAATCGTAAGCGGCATAACGCCGAGGTCTTCCATCATCTGCTCCGGAATGAGCTGGGCTACATCGTCTGATATGTAGTAGGAAGTAAGGTCAACAAGCGGCAAATGCATTTTCTTTGCCATAAGGTCATAAATCTGATCCTCTGTGACAACGCCTTCTTTTATCAACGCTTGTTCAAGAGTAAGAGTATTGTCTTCCATATAAAGCATTTCAACACGCTTTAATGTTTTTAAACTTACTGTACCGCTTTTAACGAGATAGTCACTCAAGTTAAAAACAGAGTTTTTCATATATGATCATCCTTTCACGGGAATTGACAAGATTAATAGCTAAGGCTGAAAAGACCGAAGTAAAGGTCTAAACCGTAGTTAATTACATTGACTAAGAACAAGCTGCAAAGTGAACCGATGCAGAGAAACGGGCCAAAGGGGAAATAGCTTGAAACTTCGTTTTTTGAAAATATTTTTTTGATAAGCAAAAATATTATATAAAGGAAAGCTATAAATACGGCGATTAAAAGTCCTGAAAATACCATAGGAAAACCAAGGCAAGCACCAAGTGCAAGCATAAGTTTTACATCGCCGAAGCCCATTCCGTTCTTTTTGAGAATTACAATAGAAAATAAATTTATAAGCATAAGCGAACCGCCGCCGCATACAGCACCAAGCGGAATACTCCACCATTCTTTAATAAAGATTTGCTGCGTGAAAAGGTCGGTTATTGCAAGAGCAACACAAAGCACTGCAAGTGCAATTGTGAATTGGTCGGGAATAATTGTATATTTAAAGTCACTCATAGCTATGAGGAGCATTGTAATCGAAATTAATAAAAAGAAAATCGTGTAATAAGAATAGCCGAAAAACGCAAAGATGCCTAAGTTAAATATAGCAAACAAAGCGGAAGTGTAAATTCCGCTTTGTTTGAAAATATACCTTGTGCCAAAAAGACTTTCGTCCGGCTCTTCATCATAGTCGCATAGCCATTTTGCAGGCACGACATTCATAAGCCTGTATGCGAGCATACAGAGTACAACTGACAGTATTAAAATTACTGCGAGAGTTATATAGGTTGAAATTTGTGAAAAGTCGATTGGAAGTAAATTAGCCATAGTAAAGTCCTTATAATTATGTAGTTGGTTCTGTTGAATCGGTAGAATCTGTATTATTTACAGCTTGCTTTGTTGTGTCAAAGTAGTAAAGTGTTACATTAAATGAAGTAGCATATTCTTTGCTGTCTTCAATTTCTGACATTGAAAGCGAATCAATAAAGTAGCAACCTTTTGATTCCTGTTCAAGATAATGGATAAGCTGTAAAGTTTTATCCTTTGTGCCGGTATAGCTGAATGTAAGGTCTGTGTAGTAAAGCGGAATGCCGCCCATAGATGTTCTGCCCTGTGCGTCCTGCACGCCTTCACCACGGGTAAGTGATGTCATATCAATACCGAGGTCGGCAAAAATATCCTGCAAATCCTTAACGGATGACTTAGCGTCAATATAGAGGTTTTCCTGATTTTCATTATACTGCTTTGTCATTTCGTCAATTTTGGTTTCGACACTTGTCTGATTTGCAAGTACATCGTCGCAGTCGGCAATTTTTGCTGTGATAGCAGCATGGTCATCATTATACTTAGAAAGGTTAGTGAATGTCGGCATTACAAGTGCAAGCAAAATAATTACAAATACTATGAGAAGTGCAACAAACACAATAATCGGTACCGGTATTTTAGTCTTTTTCATTTTTTGTTTCCTCCCTTAGTTTTCGCTGTTGTTTTCAGTATCACTTGCAGTTTTACTTGATTGTGACTGAGTTATGTCTGTTGTAAGCTGAGCTGTAAGATTGTACTGACCGGTTTCTGTATTTGTAGAAACCGAGAAGTTTTCGCTCATAGAGAAGAAACCGTTGTCTTTAATGTTGTTCTGTAAATCAATAAAGGTAGGGAAGTCTTTAATAAGTCCGTTTATCGGAATGCTGTAGGTTTCGTTGCCGTCGTTTGCGTGAGTTATATTGTAGTTTGTAAAAGTATCCATTTTGTCTACAACCTGGTCATCAAGCTCATTAATTACATCTTCGCAATAAAGCTGTGTTCTCGGTAAAAGCTCGGCATCCTGTGACTGATTTGCCAAAGACTGGGTAATGTCATCTCTTTGTTGAATAAGAGTTTTTGCATAGTCGTACTTTGTATCGTTATAAATCATATCATCTACAACGCTTCTGCCAAAGTAGAAACCAAAGAAAGCAAGTCCCACAACACAGAGTAGACCAAGACCGACACAGCCTGCTTTTGCAGCTTTTGCACTGTCATCAAGTGTTTTAGCCTGTTGAGCCTTTAGTCCGTAAATAAGGTTGTTCTCAAATACTGTACCGCAGTTCATAAGTTCGTTCATAAGGAAGTATGAACCGTTTTTGTAGAAGTCATCTCTTGCCTTAAGCGACGGTTCCGGAATTACCGAGCCTGTATTGAATGTATCAGATACAAGCATAACCTCGCCTGCAAGTCCAAAACCTACAAAATAGTTGCGGATGTGAGGAATGTAAGCCAAGAAGTCACTTAAGAACAACTGGTCAATGCTGATGTTGAGCGACATTGTAACAAGGCGAACATTGCGGACGATATCATCTATAAGGTTTTCTGCAATATCGTCAATCTTTCTTTTTGAAGACGCATTCCTGCATTCATTTTTAAATCCGTATCCGGCGGTACGCAGGTAATCAATAGCGGCAGCCGTGCTTAAATCTCTGTCTTCTTCAATTACCTGTAAAATTTCATCTACAGGGGATGTAAATTCGTGACAGTAGAGAGGCACACCGTTTTTGGCGATAAAAACTCTGACTGCCGAATAGTCCATACTGATGAGAGCTACGGTTTTGTTAAAGCTGTAGATCGTCTTTTGAGCAGCATAAATCATTGCCGTCTCTGACGGGATAATCTTGATAAGATTCAGAGAGAAAGACTTAAATCCTGCAACAAGGTCATCCGCAAGTGCTTTCGGCATTGCAAAAGCCTTAGATGTGATTTCTTCGTTGACTTCTTTTGTTTTGTATGCAGAGTAATCCTTGTAGATTACCGAGAAGTCAGAAACCGCCTCGCCGACAAAATCTCTGATTCTGTCAATTGCAAGTCCTTCAATGATTTTTTTGGCACCTCTGATATGCTGATACTCCTGACAGGTAAGGTCGTAGCTTTCTACCATAAGAATAACATCACGAACCTCACTGTGGTTCATTGTGCTTAGTCCGTCTTTTACAAGGCGGGCGAGCAAAGCAGGGTCTTCCCATACGGAGCTTTTGTCTTTTAATACAGCCTTGTCAACAGGAATAATAAGAGGGGAGGAGAAAGAGTAGGCTTTCTTTTCGTTAGGGTCAGCCTGTTTTTTACTGTTACCTTTATTTGCAGTGCCGTTAGCAGCTGCCTCGCCTACAGTTTCGCAGGCTGTTATGCAAAGGTATCTTTTGGCAATCTGCACCAGTACATAATTCATATTTAATACACCACCTGAAAATTTATGCTTGTTTAAGCTTATCAAAACCGTTAAAAAATTTTAAACCGATTTGATTATAAAATTACTTTAAAGAATAAATTAAAATAATTTTATAATCAAACAGGGCATATCCCATAAAAGTTATTAACAATATACAAAAATTGAGTTTAATACACCGAAAAACCTATATACATTTCAAAAGGCTCGCACTCGGCGAGCCTTTTGCTTGTATGTTGTCGGTCATCAGCAAAACCGAGATATTACAATTATGTATTTATTATGGAGTCTGTGTATTACCACCATTACTGCCTTGTGTTGCTTTACCTGTACCGTTGAATGTAACAGTTGCAACGGTCTGTGTACCATTAGAAGATGTTGAAAGAGCAACTACACCACTAGTACCAGGAGTATATGCTTTACCATCAACATCTAAATAACCAGTAGTGCCAGTTTTTTGACCTAAGAAAACAACCTTCTGAGTGTCGTTATCATAGTAAGCAATGTAATTTTTTACACCGTCAATCTGATAAGTAGCTGTCACAGCAGATTTAATAGCCTTAGCATCTGAAATGTTTTGTAATGTAAGTGAGCCTGAACTTGCTTTAAAACCATTAGTATTAGTTTTATCTACAAATACTGTATCGTCTTTTGCTGAAATAGCAGCGTCAGCTTCTTTGATAGCTGTTTCAATTGTCTGAGCATTCGACTTAGCCGAGCTTCTCTGTGAAGATGTGATTGTTGATGATACAACCGGAATAGCGATTGCTGCGAGAATTGCAAGGATTGCAATTACTACTACGAGCTCTACGAGTGTAAAGCCTTTTTTGCTGTTCTTCTTAACTTCTTCGATTTTTGCAGTTTTTACTGCCTGAATTTCGTTCATTGTTTTTACCTCTCTTTTAATAATAATTTGTGAGCCGTTTTGTGGAAACCGCAACGACGGTTGCTGATAGGATTTTGCGTTACCGTTCCCTTTAAACAAGTCTATTATATAACATTTTTGCAAGTCTTGCAATATATTTTTACCAAAAAAAGTTAAAAAACGCATTTTTATAACATTGCACAAACTTTACTGCGTTAAATTGTTAAATGTGCCGTTAGTTTTTTGTGTTTGAAAGATTTAGCGTTGTAATATTTCCTTCTATTATACACCCTTTTGTTTGGTCGTAAAGAGCAATAGCCTCATCGGGTAATTTTGTACCGTCAATGGTTTTGTCGTTTGCATCAAATTTGCCGTCATTATTTGAATCAACTGCAAAATACACCTTGCTTTTACAGATAACAGGATAATACAGTGTGCCAAAAATATGTTCGGGCTGAATAATCTGCTCAAGGTTATTAGCGGCTACAACTTCAGAAATTTGTATAGTATTTGTGCTTGCATGGATATATCTTGTGTTATCTGCACCCGCAACAGCCGCATCGGCTTCTTTAAAGGCATATTCTATGGTGTTTGCGTTGGTTTTTGCCCTGCTTACTATAGATGATGTAGTAGTAGATGCAACTATCGGTATAGCTATAGCTGCGAGAACAGCTATTATGGCAATTACCACTACAAGTTCTACCAATGTAAAGCCTTTTTTGCTTTTGATTTTTTTTGCAAGACCTAACGATTTAAATCGCACGCTTATGCGTGAATTTGGTGTTCTTTTTTCTTTCATTTTTCTCCCTCATTCAAAATATAATATTTTGCAAAATATTATTACAGCAAATATTGTACACCGAAAGTAAAAATAATGCAAGTGCATCTTTATAGTTTTTATGCCGTTTTTTTTATTAATTTGTTGAAAATAATAATACCCTTGATTTATTAAAAAACAGTACCGATTGTAAAACTTTTTTAATAATTTTGTTGATATATTGCTTAAAAGACAGTTTAATTTAATTATATATTAAACACGGATTTTCGTAAAAATTCTCTATACCATTTATATAGGGATTTTTTTAACGGTTAAATAACGGTTAAATTTTCGTTTTATCATTTACAAAACCGAACATATGTGGTATGATGTTAAATGTTAAATTATGTATTTTTATCGGAGGATTTTACTATGGACGCTTATAAAAAGGAATTTATTGAATTTATGGTTGATTGCCAGGTACTTAAATTTGGCGATTTCGTAACAAAAAGCGGCAGAAAGACACCTTTCTTTGTAAACACAGGCTTTTACAGAACAGGCGCACAGCTTAGAAAACTCGGCGGCTACTATGCAGAGGCTATCAAAGAGAAATTCGGTCTTGATTTTGATGTTCTCTTCGGACCTGCATACAAGGGTATTCCGCTTTCTGTTGCCGCTGCTGTTGCAATCAGCGAAAAGTACGATACAGATATTCGCTACTGCTCAAACCGTAAAGAGGTTAAGGACCACGGAGATAAGGGTATTTTACTCGGCAGTCCTATAAATGACGGCGACAAGGTAGTTATTATCGAAGATGTTACTACAGCCGGTACTTCTATCGAGGAAACTCTCCCGATTATCAAGGCGCAGGGCAATGTTGACCCTATCGGTCTTGTTGTATCCGTTGACAGAATGGAGAGAGGTAAGGGTACAAAGAGTGCGCTTTCTGAAATTGAAGAGAAATACGGCTTGAAAACAACCGCAATCGTTACCATGGCAGAGGTTGTTGAGCACCTTTACAATAAGGAATACAAGGGCAAAGTTATTATTGACGACAAGCTCAAGGCTGCAATTGACGCGTACTATGAGCAGTACGGTGTAAAAGAATAATTACTTAACAGAAATTTAATCAGAGGTGAATGGCATGGCAAATGAGCATACAGGACACCGTGACCGTGTTCGCAAAAAGTTTCTTGAAAACGGATTTGACGGCTTTGAGCCGCACGAGGTGCTTGAAATGTGCCTTTTCTATGCCATTCCCCGAAAAGATACAAATGCGCTTGCACACCGTTTGCTCGACAGGTATTTAACCGTTGCGGGTGTGTGCGACGCACCTGTTGACGAGCTTATGCGTGAATTTTCACTTTCGCAGTCTTGTGCGGTTTTTCTGAAAATGCTCCCCGAGTTTTCGAGAGTGTATAAAGAATCAAAAACGGAAAATCATAATGTCATCGAGCTTGAACATCTCGGAGAAATGTTTATAAATAAGTTTATAGGCAGAACAAACGAGGCAGTTGCGCTTATGCTCGGAGATGCAAAGGGCAGAATGATTTTCTTTGACATTATTGCCAAAGGTTCGCTAAGTTCGTCGGATGTTCCGCTTAGGAAAATCGTTGACCTTGCGCTAAGGCACAACGCAAAGACCGCTTTTTTAGGACACAATCATCCGAGCGGCTCGGCATTGCCCTCGCAAAGCGATCTGACTTCTACAAAAATTATAAGACGAACTCTTGACAGCATAGGAGTAAGCCTTGTTGACCATTATATTGTGACGGAGTTTGACTATGTTTCCCTGCGTGAAAGTGAAATGTCGGGAAGTATTTTTTTATTGTAATAAGGTTTGATTTTATGGAATTTAAACTGAAATCTAAATATAAGCCTACGGGTGACCAACCTGCTGCAATTGATGAGCTTGTAAACAGCATTGAATCGGGCAACAGAGAGCAGACTTTGCTCGGCGTAACGGGTTCGGGTAAAACATTTACTATGGCTAATATAATAGAAAGAACGCAAAGACCTACCCTGGTGCTTGCGCACAACAAAACTCTTGCGGCACAGCTTTGCAGCGAGTTTAAGGAGTTTTTCCCCGACAATGCGGTAGAATACTTTGTGTCTTATTACGATTACTATCAGCCGGAGGCATACATTGCAAACACGGATACTTATATAGAAAAGGACAGCGCTGTAAATGATGAAATAGACAAACTCAGGCACAGCGCTACTCTTGCGCTTTCTGAAAGACGAGATGTAATTATAGTTGCTTCGGTTTCCTGTATTTACAGCTTGGGCGACCCTATTGATTACCGAAATATGGTAATATCTTTACGCCCCGGTATGGAAAAAAGCCGAGATGACCTTGTGAAAAAACTCGTTGAACTGCAATATGAGCGCAACGATGTTAATTTTATAAGAAATAAGTTCAGAGTAAGGGGAGATGTGGTCGAAATTTTTCCTGCCGCATCTAACGATTCTATAATAAGAGTAGAATTTTTCGGCGATGAAATTGACCGTATATCCGAGATTAACCCACTTACGGGAGAACTAAAGGCGGTTTTGCGTCATGCGGCAATTTATCCTGCGTCACACTACATTGTTTCTAAGGATAAAATGGCAACCGCACTCAAAGAAATTGACCGTGAACTTGAAGAAAGACTTGCGTATTTTCGTGAGAACGGAAAATTGCTTGAGGCACAGAGAATTGAACAGCGCACACGCTATGATATGGAGATGCTGCAGGAAATCGGATTTTGTACGGGCATTGAGAACTATTCGAGAATTTTGTCGGGCAGAAAACCCGGTTCTTCGCCGTTTACTTTGCTTGACTATTTTCCCGAGGATTTTCTGTTGTTTGTTGATGAGTCGCATGTCACTTTGCCGCAGGTAAGAGGAATGTACGCAGGCGACCATGCACGAAAGAAAAATCTTATTGATTACGGTTTCCGCCTGCCGTCTGCATTTGACAACAGACCGCTTAATTTTGACGAATTTTACGGCAGAATAAATCAGGTTGTGTTTGTAAGTGCAACTCCGGGCGATCTTGAACTTGAAAAATCACAGACAATAGCAGAGCAGATTATCAGACCTACAGGACTTCTTGACCCTGAAATTTCGGTAAGACCTACCGAGGGACAGCTTGATGATTTGGTTTCTGAAATTAATATAAGGGTGAGCAAAAAGCAGAGAGTGCTTATTACCACTCTTACCAAGAAAATGGCGGAGGATTTGACAGCATACCTTGAAACAATGGGTATCAAGGTGCGCTATATGCACCACGATATAGACACCGTAGAGCGTATGGAAATTGTCAGAGATTTGCGCCTCGGCAAATTTGATGTGCTTGTCGGAATCAACCTTTTGCGAGAGGGTCTTGATATTCCGGAAGTATCGCTGGTTGCCGTGCTTGACGCCGACAAAGAGGGATTTTTGCGCAGTGAGCGTTCACTTATCCAGATTTGCGGCCGTGCCGCACGAAACAGCGAGGGCACTGTAATAATGTATGCCGACAGTGTAACCGATTCTATGCGCAAGGCGATTACCGAAACCGAACGCAGAAGAAAAATTCAGCAGGCATACAACAAGGAACACGGCATTACGCCGACCACTATTGTTAAAAAAGTCAGTGAAATTCTTGAAATTTCTACACATACAGATGATGAATTTAAATCGGCTAAAAAGCTGAACAAGGCTCAAAAGCAACAGCTCATCGAGAGCCTTACTAAGGAAATGAAAGCTGCCGCAAAGCTGCTTGAGTTTGAACACGCCGCATATTTGCGTGACAAAATCAAAAAGCTCCGTGGCGATAAATGAGGATTGATTAAATGGCTAAAACCAAAGCAGTTGAATACGGTGATTCAAGTATTTCTGCACTTAAAGGCGCAGACAGAGTACGAAAAAGACCTGCGGTTATTTTTGGCTCTGACGGTATTGACGGCTGTCAACATTCAGTTTTTGAAATTCTTTCTAACTCTATTGACGAGGCAAGAGAGGGCTACGGCAAAAAAATTACCGTAACAAGGTTTTCCGACGGTTCTATCGAGGTAGAAGACCACGGCAGAGGTATTCCCGTTGACTTTAACGAAAAAGAAAATGAGTTTAACTGGAAACTTGTATTCTGCGAAATGTATGCAGGCGGTAAATATAACAACAATGAGGGAGAAAGCTATGAGTTCTCGCTTGGTATGAACGGTCTCGGACTTTGCTCAACACAGTACAGCTCCGAATATATGGATGTTGATATTCGCCGTGGCGGTACCCACTATACCCTGCATTTTGAAAAGGGCGAGAATGTCGGCGGCTTAAAAAAAGAGCCGTACAATAAAAAGGATACAGGTACAAAAATCCGTTGGAAACCTGACCTTGAGGTATTTACCGATATAGACATTCAGCCTGAATATTTCCTTGACATAATGAAAAGACAGGCTATTGTCAATGCGGGCGTTGAATTTGTGTTCAGAAATCAGAACGGTAAGAGCTTTGACACCACAACTTATTGCTATGTAAACGGTATTGAGGATCATGTTGCGGAGGTCATCGGCGAAAACGGTTTTACTTCGGTTCAGCATTGGACAACGGAGGTAAAAACCCGTGACCGTGACGATAAGCCGGAATATAAATGTAAAATTGATGTTGCGGTTGCTTTTTCAAATCAGACAAGACTTACCGAGTATTACCACAACTCAAGCTGGCTTGAGCACGGCGGTGCTCCTGATAAAGCGGTGAGAACTGCTTTTCTTTATCAGATAGACAATTACTTAAAGACAAATAATAAATACAATAAATCGGAAAGCAAGATAAAATTTGATGATATTGAAGACTGCCTTGTGTGTGTAATTTCTTCGTTTTCGAGCGTATCTTCGTATGAAAACCAGACTAAAAAGTCAGTTACCAACAAGGGTATTCAGGACGCAATGACTGCTTTCTTAAAGCAGAGCCTTGAAGTTTATTTTATCGAAAATCCGCTTGAGGCAGACAAAATCGCACAGCAGGTGCTTGTAAACAAGCGCAGCAGAGAGAATGCCGAAAAAACAAGACTTAACATAAAGAAAAAGCTTTCGGGCAGTCTTGATATGACAAACCGTGTAGCTAAGTTTGTTGACTGCCGCAGCAAAAATGCCGAGGAAAGAGAGCTTTTTATAGTAGAGGGTGACTCTGCTCTCGGTGCTTGTAAGCAGGCAAGAAACCCTGATTTTCAGGCGATTATGCCAATCAGAGGTAAAATACTTAACTGTCTTAAGGCTGACTATGACAAAATTTTTAAGAGCGAAATAATTACGGATTTGCTTAGAGTGCTCGGTTGCGGTGTTGAGGTAAAGTCAAAGGCCAATAAAAACTTGAGCGAATTTGACCTTAACGCACTGCGTTGGAATAAAGTTATTCTCTGTACCGATGCCGATGTTGACGGATTTCAGATCAGAACATTGCTTTTGACAATGCTGTACAGACTTACTCCTACGCTAATAAACGAGGGAAAAGTCTTTATTGCGGAATCACCGCTTTATGAGATTACAGCTAAAAATGATGTGTATTTTGCGTATGACGAGGCGGAGAAAGATAAGTTTATTGCGGAAATCGGCAAAGAGAAATTCACAATTCAGCGTTCAAAAGGTCTTGGTGAAAACGAGCCTGATATGATGAACCTTACAACTATGAATCCTGCTACTCGCAGACTTATAAAGGTTATGCCGACAGACGCTGAAAAAACAGCGGAAATTTTTGATATTCTGCTCGGTGACAATCTTCAGGGCAGAAAAGATTACATTGTGGCTCACGGTAATGAGTACATTGACAATCTTGATGTAAGCTGACGGGAGGTGCGAATTTATGGCAAAAAGAAGAAGAACACAGCCTGCCGCAACGGGAAAAACACACGGTGTTATCAACGGTGCGGGTGAAGTTGTAGAACAGAACATTGACTCTACAATCAGAGAAAACTATATGCCTTACGCAATGAGCGTTATTCTTTCCCGTGCTATTCCGGAGATTGACGGATTTAAACCGTCGCACAGAAAGCTGCTTTATACAATGTATAAAATGGGACTTTTAAACGGTGCAAGAACAAAATCCGCTAATATTGTCGGTGCAACTATGAAACTTAATCCGCACGGCGATTCGGCAATTTATGACACTATGGTGCGACTTTCGAGAGGCTACGAAGCGCTTTTACATCCTTATGTGGATTCAAAGGGTAACTTCGGTAAATTCTACAGCCGTGATATGGCATGGGCGGCATCAAGATATACAGAGGCAAAACTTGACAAAATCTGCAACGAGCTTTTTCGTGATATAGATAAAGATACCGTAGACTTTGTTGATAACTACGATAATACAATGAAAGAGCCGTCACTTTTGCCGGTTGCTTTTCCGTCTGTACTTGTAAATACAAACACAGGTATTGCGGTAGGTATGGCGTCAAATATCTGTTCTTTCAATTTAAAAGAAATTTGCGAAACCACGGCGGCGCTTATTCGTGACCCGAACCACGATGTTATGCAGACATTGCCTGCACCTGATTTTATCGGCGGCTGTCAGATTATTTATGACGAAAGTGCATTGCGCCAGGTTTATGAAACAGGCAAGGGCGGTATAAAGCTCAGGGCAAGGTATGAATACGATAAATCGGCAAACTGTATTGATGTGCTTTCAATTCCGAGCACAACCACTTGCGAAGTTATTATTGAAAAGATTATTGACCTTGTAAAAACAGGAAAAATAAAGGATATTGCCGATGTTCGAGATGAAACGGGTATTGACGGTCTTAAGATAACGATTGACCTTAAGCGCGGTGTTGATCCCGACCGACTTATGGCAAAACTTTACCGTTTTACAACGCTTGAAGATTCATTCTCCTGCAACTTTAATGTACTTATCGGCGGAGTGCCGAGGGTGCTCGGTGTTAAGGCTTTGCTTGAAGAATGGATTGCATTCAGGATTGAATGTGTAAGACGAAGAACATATTTTGACAGAAACAAAAAAGCCGAAAAGCTCCACCTTTTAAAGGGTCTTGAGGCTATTTTGCTTGATATTGACAAAGCGGTTAAAATTGTAAGAGAAACAGATGAAGAGGCAGAGGTTGTACCAAACCTTATGATCGGATTTGGTATTGACGAGGTTCAGGCAGAGTATGTTGCAGAAATAAAACTTCGTCATCTGAACCGTGAATATATTTTAAAGCGTACGGCAGAAATTGAGGCACTTGAAAAGGAAATTGCCGAACTTGACGAAATTCTCAAGAGCAAGACAAGAATTAAAACCATAATTGTAAAGGAACTCAAAGAGATTGCCGAAAAATACGGTCAGCCACGAAAGAGTATTATAATTTACGAAGATATCGTAAGTTATACGGAGGAAAAGGACGATGTTCCTGATTACCCCGTAAATCTTTTCTTTACAAAGGAAGGCTATTTCAAGAAGATTACTCCGCAGTCGCTTAGAATGAGCAGCAATCATAAGCTCAAGGACGGCGATGAGATTGCCCAGACCTGCGAATTTTCAAATAACGGCGAATTGCTGTTCTTTACCGACAAATGTCAGGTTTACAAAGCAAAGGCAGCGGATTTCACCGATACAAAGGCAAGCGCTCTCGGCGAGTATGTACCGGCAAAGTTGGGTATGGACGAGGGCGAAAACGCAGTGTATATGGTAGCCACAAAGGATTATAAGGGTATTCTGCTGTTTGCTTTTGAAAACGGCAAGCTCGCTAAAGTTCCGCTTGAGGCTTATCAAACAAAGACAAACCGCAAAAAACTTACGGGCGCTTATTCCGATAAATCACCGCTTGCGGGAATGGTATTCTTTACAGAGGATAAAGAATTTTTGTTGAAAGCGTCATCAGGCAGAATGTTGCTTATTCATTCGGGTGCAATTAATCTGAAAACAACCCGTTCAACACAGGGCGTGGCGGTTATGAAACTCAAAAAAGGTCACAGACTGTTTGAAATTTCGGAGTATGTTGAGGGAACATTTGCAAAGCCGCAGAGATACAGAACGAAAACACTTCCTACTCTCGGCGCTATGCCTGCAAATGAAGATTCAACCGACGAACAGCTTACGCTGATTTAACTGTATATTTCACCTTTGGAAATATATCGAAAAAATTTAAATTTTTTCAAAAAAATCTTGCAAAATCTATAATTTTATGTTAATATAAATTAGTTAGTTTTTGTATTTGGAACTTATTATACATTTATATTACAGAAAGGAACGGTATAATATGGGCGTTTGGGGTATTGTTCTTGGTTCAGTGCTTATCGTAGCAGCCATTGCAATTATCATCGTAATTATTCTTCAGCAGGGCAACCAGCAGGGTATCGGTGTTGTTTCCGGTGCTGCTGACTCTTATTTCTCAAAAAATAAGGCTCGCTCGATTGATGCAAAGCTTGCTCGTTTTACAAAGTTTTTTGCAGCAATTTTCGTAATTATCGTAATTGCACTTAATGTACTTGCTTATTTTGTCGGAAAAAGTTTCTGATTAAGCTTGTAATATTTTTAAAATTTCAAACATAATTATAGACCGTAGGTTAGTCCTGCGGTCTATTTTTGTTTTTATGGTTTAGCAAATTGATTTGCAAATTAATTATAAAAGTTTGGTCGACCTTTTCAAAGGTCGTGGGTGTGGGCAAAGCCCAC
>ENA-OPCP01000234-OPCP01000234.1-human-gut-metagenome-genome-assembly--contig:-NODE-234-length-53339-cov-14.973669_pt1 | contig 53339 bp, 51 predicted proteins | sample MGYA00241563_ERZ501477 | MGnify/ENA primary metagenome ERZ501477 (study PRJEB25962, sample SAMEA2042572) | human gut metagenome | biome: human gut; feature: human-associated habitat; material: faeces... | reverse complement strand
CCCGACGCTCTTCGTGCTGACGGTGCCGACCTATCTGCCGAACCTGATGCTGAACTATGCGCTCAAGAGCGTGCCGGCCACGGTGTCGAGCATCTACACCTACCTGCAGCCCGTGCTGGCGATCGCCATTTCGGTCGGGATGGGGTTGGACAAGCTGCATGCCGATACGGTGGTCTTCGCGTTGGTGATCTTCGTCGGCGTGGCGCTCGTGCTGCGTTCCTACTCCGTGCCGCCGCGCCATCCCGTGCCGCCGGCCGCGCCGCCGCACTGACCCGGGGTGGGGAATCCGGCGGCATCGAACAGTCCGGAATGCGGGTTGGCAGGACACACGGCGTGCCCGTCCCCGAATTCGGTGGATACGAATATCGGGATGGAGTATTGCCTGAATGCAAAAAGGAGAGCCAAAGGCTCTCCTTTTTTAGGGTGCGGGTAGTTGCAGGGCGGAACCCTTGCAACCTCCTGCGGATTATTCTGCGGCGGTAACCGAGAATTTGATGACTGCCTTGACCTCCTTGTGGAGTTTGGCGGTTGCTTCGTATTCGCCGACGGTCTTGATGCCCTCTACGGCGATCAGCTTGCGGTCGAGTTCGATGCCTTTGGCAGCCAGGGCCTCGGCCAGGTCGGTGGCGGTAACCGTACCGAAGAGCTTGCCCTCCTCGGCCTTCACGGCCAGCGTGAGCGGCAGGTTGGCGATGGTCTCGGCGAGTGCCTGTGCGTCGGCAAGGATCTTGGCGTCCTTGTGGGCGCGCTGGCGGAGGTTCTCGGCGAGCACCTTCTTGGCGGATGCGGTGGCAGCCTTTGCGTAACCCTGGGGAATCAGGTAGTTGTTCGCATAACCGGGCTTTACGGTCACGATGTCGTTGGCGTAGCCCAGGTTTTCCATATCTTTGATCAGAATAACTTCCATTGTCTCTTCCTCCTTTAATTATTTCATGCAATCGGTTACGAAGGGCAGGATGGCGAGGTGACGCGCACGCTTCACGGCCTGGGCCACCTTCTTCTGGAACTTCTGCGAAGTACCCGTCAGGCGGCGGGGAAGGATCTTACCCTGCTCGTTGAGGAATTTCTTGAGGAACTCCCCGTCCTTGTAATCCACGTATTTGATGCCGAGCTTCTTGAAACGGCAGTATTTCTTTTTCTTGACGTCGACCGATACCGGGTTGAGGTAGCGGATTTCAGACTGTGCTTTGTTCTCCTGTGCCATGGTTTACTCCTCCTGCTTGTTAGAAAGTTTTGCACGACGCTTCTCCGAGTATTCCACGGCGAACTTGTCCTGCTTGAAAGTAAGGAAACGGATGATGCGCTCGTCGCGGCGGTACTGCGTTTCGAGCGTGCCTATGAGCGAGCCTTCGCCCGTGAACTCGACCAGGAAGTAAAAACCGGTGGTCTTCTTCTGAATAGGGTAGGCGAGCTTGCGAAGGCCCCACGACTCCTTGTTCACAATCTGACCGCCGTTCTCGGTGATGACACCCTGGAATTTGTCAGCGACCTCCTGCACCTGTGCATCGGACAGAACCGGCGTGACAATGAAAACGGTTTCGTAATTGTTCATAATACGTTTTAAAATTAGTTAATTGTCCCTCAATGGGGTTGCAAATATACGGATTATTTGTAAAATAGCAAAGCCGCGCACCTTTTTTTCGGTTTTATCGCCGTATCTTTGAGCCGATTCCGCCGCCGGGGTCAGTCCCGGGTGTACGGACAGCGGCCGCAAAGGCGGGGAAAGTGCCGGGGCGTGTCTGCCTCCGGAGCCGGAAACGGGCGGTGCCGGCCCTCGCCCTGCTGCGGAAAAGGGGATGGAAATAGAGCCCGGAACAGGATTTGCCCCGGGTTTCGGCGGTCGGCCGGCGGCGGCCTATTGCAACTGGTCGATCACGTCGGTGATGCGCGAGAAGACCTCCTCCATCGAACCCGTGCCGTTGACCGAGGCGTATTTGCCCCGGGCGGCGTAGTAGTCCGAGACGACGGCGGTCTGCTGGCGGTAGACGTCGAGGCGGCCGCGGATCACCTCCTCGGAGGCATCGTCGGCGCGTCCCGAATCCTTGCCGCGGAGCAGGATGCGCTGGACGAGCTCCTCTTCGGGGACGTGGATGTCGACCATGATGTCGACCTTGAGCCCGTGCCGGGCAAGGAGCTTGTCGAACTCCTCGGCCTGTACCGTGGTGCGGGGGAAGCCGTCGAAGATACAGCCCTTGGCATGTTTGTGCTGGGCGACATAGTTGGCGACCATGCCGATGACGATTTCGTCGGGGGCCAGTTTGCCAGCCTCGATGTAAGATTCCATGCTGCGTCCGAGTTCCGTGCCGCGGCGGATCTCGTCGCGGATAACCTCGCCCGTCGAGACATGCTCGATGCCGTAGTGTGCTTTGAGCCGTTGTGCCTGCGTGCCTTTGCCGCAGCCCGGCGCACCGAATAAGACGATGTTTATCATATGTAGAAGCCGAATTTGGGATTTACCGGACAAAAATACGCTAAATTTTTGGGAAAGAGTAAAGAATCCGTAATTTTGTAAAAAAATTTATAATATGGAAAAGAAACGACGCACCGAAATAGCCGAGCTGGGTGAATTCGGCCTGATAGACCTGTTGACCAAAGGGTTCGACCCGGCGGATGCTTCGACGCTCCGCGCCGCGGGCGACGATGCGGCGGTCGTCATGCCGCCGTCCGGCGAGGCGGTGCTCTGTTCGACGGACGCACTGCTGGAGGGCATAGACTTCGACCTGACCTATTTCCCCCTCCGGCACCTGGGATACAAGGCCGTGACGGTGGCCGCAAGCGATATCCTGGCGATGAACGCACTGCCCTCGCAACTGATGGTGTCGCTCGGTGTGTCGTCCAAGCTGTCGGTGGAGGCGTTGCAGGAGCTGTACGAGGGAATTGCCTTCGCGTGCAGGGAGCAGGGGATCGACCTCGTGGGGGGCGATACGAAGGCTTCGATGACCGGACTGGTGCTGGGCCTCACGGCGCTGGGACATGCCCCGAAGGAGAAGGTCGTGTCGCGCGGCGGCGCACAGCAGAACGACCTGATCTGTATTTCGGGCAACCTCGGTGCGGCGTATATGGGGCTGCGGCTGCTGGAGCGCGAGAAGCGGGTGCTCGCAGACGTGAAAGACCCGGAACCGAAGTTCGCAGGGTACGAATACCTGCTGGAGAAGTATCTCAAGCCGCGTCTGCGCAAGGATATCGTGGAGGCATTGGCCGAGGAGGGCATCGTACCGACGTCGATGATCGACCTTTCGGACGGGCTTTCCAGCGACCTGATGCAGATTTGCAAGGCGTCGAAATGCGGGGCCCGCATATACCTCGACCGGATGCCGATCGCAAAGCAGACCTATGCCTTGGCGGAGGAACTGAATGCCGACCCGGTCGTGGCGGCGCTCAACGGCGGTGAAGACCACGAATTGCTGTTCACGGTGCCGCTGGCGTTGCAGGAGCAGGTGATGCGCATGGGGTGCGTCGATGTCATCGGCCATATAACGCCCGAGTCGACGGGGATATACATGGTGACGCCCGACGGTTCGGACATTCGGCTGCGGGCGCAGGGGTTTCCCGAGAAGGAGTGATTCCGGGGACGGATCCGGGTTTTCCGGGAAGGAGTGAGGCTGCCGGAGGATCAGGGGATCCCCGGGAAGGGTAGTGCCGCGCGGGGATGCCCCGGCGGAGAAAAACGGAAGCCGTCCGCAGCGATGCGGGCGGCTTTGTCGTACAAGGCGTATTCGGGAACCAGGTGCGGCGTGCGTAGCGTGTGCCTTGTGTCTTGAGCCTTGTGCGGGAATGCCGGGAGGATTGTCTGTATGCCGTGCCGTGCGGGCCGGCGTGGGAGCTGTTCCCGGGGACGGGCGCCGTGTGACGGGAGCGGAGTGTGCCGTGTATGCCGGAGCGTATGTGTGTGCTGTGCCCGGGCTGGCGGGACGCTGGCAGATACCGTTGCTTTGCGCAGGAGAATAAAAAAAGCTGCCACAGGGGCAGCTTCTGGCTTTGCATCCGGCCGGATTAAAGTGCGTTCACGTGCAGCTGGAGGGCGCTCTTCAGGTTTGCGGCCTTGTTCTTGTGCACGATATTGTGCTTGGCGAGCTTGTCCAGCATGGTGGTTACCTTGGGGAGCAGGGCTTCGGCGGCACTCTTCTCCGAGGTGTTGCGCAGTGCTTTCACGGCATTACGTGCTGTCTTGTGGTACAGACGGTTGTGGGCACGCTTGGCCGCGGTCTGGCGAATGCGTTTTTTCGATGACTTATGGTTTGCCATAATTCTGTGTTTTTTATTTTTTACTTTTTCAGTTGCTAAATCGGTTCCAGCCGTGGCTGTGTGCGGATAGGCCTGAGCCCGCTCCTTGAAAAGTATTCACCCGTAGAGGCCTGCCGTTTTTGCTGTCCCGGTTGCCGGTCGGGAGCCCCCCCCCGGTTCCGTGCCGCTCCGCAGCCCTCCTCGTTCGTAGCCCATAGGAGAGTCGAACTCCTCTTTCAAGAATGAAAATCTTGCGTCCTAACCGATAGACGAATGGGCCAATACCACTATCGCATACCCCCGAAAGGGTGACTTTAGCGGTGCAAAGGTAAATAAAAAAGTGAGTTTAACAAAAAATTGGCGGAAAAATATTGGATATTCTATTTTTTTGCGAGCCGGATGGTCAGCGTCGCAGGGTCGAACGAGATGCCCGCGCCGGCGAAAAGCCGTTCGATATGGCCGCTCGCCGCCATGTCGGCGGCCGACATGCAGTGCAGTGCGGGGGTGTCGATGAGCGCTGTAGCGTCGCAGAGCCCGAGCGCCACGTCGAGGTCGTGCGTCGAGAAGAAGATGCATTTGCCCTCTTCGTGTGCCAGGCGGCGCAGCAGCGACGCCAGTTCGTAGCGGTTGGGAAGGTCGAGGAAGGCCGTGGGCTCGTCGAGCAGGATCACGGGGGTGTCCTGCGCCAGAGCGCGTGCGATCAGGATGCGCTGGCATTCGCCGTCGGACATGCGATCCATGGTCTTGCGGGCGAACGACGACATGCCCACCAGCGAGAGCGAGCGTGACACGATGTCGCGGTCGGCCTGCTGCATGTGCCCGATCCAGTTGGTGTAGGGCGCGCGGCCCAGGGCGACGACATCCTCGCAGGCCAGGTTGGCGATGCGTATCTTGTCGGTGGTGACGAAGCTGACGGTGGAGGCGCGTTGCAGCGCGGTGAGTGCGGCGAGGGGCTTGCCGCAGAGCCGGATCTCGCCGGTGGCCGTGCCCAGCCCGGCGATCGCCCGCAGCAGGGTGCTTTTGCCCGTCCCGTTGCGGCCTATGAGCGCCGTGATCGACCCTTGCGGGAGCACGGCGTCGGCGTCGCGTAACAGGACGCGGCGGCCGTAGGCGAGGGTGAGGCCGTGCAGCGAGATGCCCGGTGCCCCGGATGCGGGGCCGGCGTGCGGTCGGGGGGTATGGAGGGTGTCGGCTGCCATCTTAGAAGAGGTTACGGTTGCGGACGACGACGATGATGACCACCGGGATGCCCATCAGGGCCGTGACGGTGTTGATCGGCAGCGCCAGGGTTTTCGAAATGAGGTCGCAGACCAGCAGCAGGGCAGCGCCCGCGAGCATTGATCCCGGCATGAGGATGCGGTGGTCGGCGCTGGCGAAGAGCATGCGTGCCAGGTGCGGGACGGCCAGCCCGATGAAGCCCACGGGGCCGCAGAAGGCGGTGACGGTACCGGCCAGCAGTACGGTGGAGAGGAACAGCAGCGTACGGGTGCGTTGCACGTTGAGCCCCATCGTGCGGGCATAGTTTTCGCCCAGCAGCAGCAGGTTGAGCGGCTTGATGGCGGCGACGCTGAGCACGAGCCCCGCGGCGATGACCGGGAGCATCAGGGCGAGGTTGCCGCCCGTGACGTCGCCCAGCGACCCCATCGTCCAGATGACGAACGATTTGAGCGCCGCCTCGCTCGACAGGTATTGGAGTATCTCGACTACGGAACTGATGCCCGAGCCGAACATCATGCCCAGGATGAGGATGACCATGATGTCCTTGATGCGGCGGCTGACCGCCATCACAACCAGCAGCACGAGTGCCGCGCCGAGCCATGCCGCGCCGGCGATGCCGAGCGACTGCACGAACGAGTGCGCCGTGACGCCCAGCAGGGGAGCCCCCAGCAGGAACAGCGCTACGCCCAGCCCGGCGCCCGAGCTGATGCCCAGCACATAGGGCCCGGCCAGCGGGTTGCGGAAAAGGGTCTGCATCTGCAGGCCGCTGGCGGCGAGCGCCGCGCCGGCCAGAAGTGCCGTGACGGCTTTGAGCAGCCGTATCCGCAGGATGATGTCCCGTATGGCGGGGTCGCAGTCGCCGCCCGTGAGCGCCGCCCAGATGTCGGCGGGCGCCACGGCGACCGAGCCGACCAGGAGGTCGGCCGTGAAGAGCACCACGGTCAGCAGCGCAAGCGCCGTGAAGAGGAATGTGGTTCTGCCGGCTGCCATTTAGCGGTACTGGAATTTGAAGGAGGTTTCGTAACGTACGTCGACGGGGAGGCCGTTGGCCGTGCCGGGCGTCCACCTGGGGGATTTCTTCAGGGTGTCGATGGTGAAGACTTCATAGCCCTGCCGCACCATGGCGATGCCGTCGTTGAAAGGATAGGCCTTGGTATACCGGCAGGGGATGGCTTCGGTGCCGTTGCGGTCGGCTAAGCCGTAGAGCGAACCCCGTTTGATGACGGCGCGCCCGTCCGAGAAATAGCGGAACCACGGTTCCGCGCCCGATGCCGCCGTTTGCAGGCAGAGCAGAGCCGACAGGAGCATTGCGAGCCGTTTCATTATTCGAGCCTTTTATAGTAGTAGAGTTCCGCGGTGTCGGCGGCTTGGGGATTGAATATGGCGCACAGGTCGTGCAGCACCAGGTCGGGGCGTATGACGCCCGACTCCCAGAAATCGGAGCCTCCGGCAGGGGTCTGGCGGCGGTTGTTGTTGAAGACCTGCCGGTTGCGAACGGCGGGGACGTCCGCGAACTTGGGGTTCTGGGCCGTGAGTTCGGCCAGGGTATTGCACGGGCCGACGTTGATCCACGTGTCGGCGGCTGAGGCCAGCAGGTAGGCCTCTTCGAGGTCGACGGCGACCGAGGTGTCCGAGTTGTTTTTCGTGTAGACGTATTCGCCGCCGGCGTCTTCGATCAGGCGCACCATGAAACTCCGCGACGAGGGCATGAACCAGGTGTCGCGGTAGGGCGTGTTGAGCATCACTTTCGGGCGGGAACCGCCGGCTGCCCCGGCGATTCGGGCCTTGAGCGCGTTATAGCGTGCGGCGATCCCGCGGAAAGTCTCGGCACCCTTGTCGCGGACGTTGCACAGCTCGGCGGCCACCATCAGCCATTCGGCCTTGCCCAGAGGCGACTCTTCCATATAGTCCCCGATATATATATAAGGAATGCCCAGTTCGCGGAGCTTGCCCGTGACGACGGTGTTTTCGCCCGTCACGCCGTAGAGCAGGACGAGGTCGGGCCGCATGGAGGCCAGCAGTTCGAAGTTGAGGTTGGTGTCGTATCCCACGTCGCGCACTTCGCCGCAGTAGCGGTGTTCGTTGACGTAGGTGTTGCTGATGTAGTAGATGCCCGAAACACCGGAGATGCGCCGCACCTCGCCCAGGGCGTCGAACATGGCCACATGGCTCGAAGACATGCAGACGACGTGCCGCACGGGGGCTTTCACGACCTGGGCGTCGAGACCCGCCGGGGCTTTGGCCCCCTCGCGCAGGATGAGCAGGTGCTGCTCGACGTTGCCGGCCCCCTGCCACGGGTTGCGGACGGTGACCAGGGTCGCGGCGTCCTTGTCCGAGCCGCGGATGTCGAATCCCGAAGCATATTCGGGTGTGTAGACCTCGATTGTGAAATCTGCGGCAGAGCGCGTTGCGGAGCCTCCGCAACCGCTGGCCAGGAACCCGGAGAATACCGCTATGAGAAGTGCGAATCGTTTCATTGAGGACAAAATTAGAAAAAAATCCCGCAGAAATGTGACGATTTGTGAAAAATACACTATATTTGCACTCCGAAACGCTACGGGGTGTAGCTCAGCCCGGTTAGAGTACGCGTCTGGGGGGCGCGTGGTCGCAAGTTCGAATCTTGTCACCCCGACAAGCGAAAAGCCTTGATAATCTGATGATTGTCGAGGCTTTCTTGTTTTTGGGCATTTTTCGAATCCTGTGTGTTCGACCCCTTTCCTACGGCGTTCTGCGCGGGGTGTGTAAACCAAGGTGTAAACCGAAATCGGTATGGACGCCACAATTTCAGTAATTTGTTTCAAGAGCAAAACCCTTGCAAACGGGGAGCATCCGTTGATGTTGCGTGTCACGAAAGACCGCAAACGCATTATGAAAAGTCTGGGTTTATCGGTGCATCCCAACGATTGGGATTTCGACCGCAATGAGCCGAAACCCAAATGTGCCAATCGCAAGTACATTCAGCAAATCATTCTCAAAGTCAAATCCGAGTACCAGACCAAACTGTTGGAGAAGTCCGCCCGTGAGGAGGACTACACCGCTGAAACGCTTGTAAGGGAGCAGGCCAAGCCTCAAATCCAGACAGAAACGGTAGACAGTTTTTACCGACGTACAATCGCTCAATTAAAGCAAGAGGGAGCGGTAGGCAACGCTTATGCCTATATGAACTCTTATTACCTGCTCAAAAAGTTCAACGACGATAAGCCCTTGTCCTGCCTGTTCAGCCAGATAGACGATGCGTTTTTGAGTGCTTTCGAGAGTTGGATGCGTTCACGAGGCAACAAAGAAACGACATTGAGTTTCCAGATGCGTACCTTACGAGCCGTATTCAACCGAGCCGTAAAAGCCAAGATTGTCAGCAAAGAGAAAAATCCCTTTGCGGAGTACAAGATTAGTAAATTCAACACCCGAACGCCGAAAAGAGCGTTGAGCAAAGCCGACATAATGAAGATTGTAAATGCTGACTGTACGCTTGAAAAGCCTGTTTGCCGATTGGCACACGACCTGTTCGTATTCTCCTACCTGTGCGGTGGAATTTCATTTGTCGATATTGCCAATCTTACTCCAGAGAGCATTGCCGAGGGGCGATTGATTTATCGCCGTCAGAAAACACATGGAGCAATCAATATTCCATTTTCCGAACAGGCAAAGGTCATTGCCGAGAAATATGCGGCTTATTGTGAGCATGCAGGCTACTTGTTCCCTATTCTCAATATGCACAGGCACATCACGCCACAGCAGAAACAGAATAGAGTTCATAAGGTCTGCCGACAGGTAAATCTGGCCTTACAGGATTTTGCCAAACGACAGGGGATAAAAGCGACGGTCACCACCTATGTAGCTCGTCACTCATTTGCAACCGTACTGAAAAAGTCGGGTGTAAATATCGGCATCATTTCCGAGGCATTGGGGCATCATAGCCTCAAAACCACACAGATTTACTTGGATTCGTTTGAGAACAGCCAAATCGACGCGGCGATGCAGAATTTGCTATGACGAGTGACGTATTTTGGAATATGCCGATTTATTAACCCCCTGAAAATTGTGTCACCTTTAAAAAGAGATTGTCTGGAAACGGACAATCTCTTATTTTTTTGCTAACTTTAAAGAACTAACCATTAAAACTATACCTACTATGAGCGATTATGTTGTAAGCGAATCCGAGTATGAAGCCATGATGGATGCCGAGAACGCCCAGTTCGTAGAACTGAAAGCGGTTTCTTGGTCTGATTTACCCGCCATCGACAATGAAACCGCATTCAGTATGCTGCTTTTACTGATGGAGAAAACACAATACTTGGATTTAATCTGCCGTGCGGCATCGGGCATGGCCTATTATGAATTTGAAGATGTAAACAATATCAAGCGTCAATTATATCTGAACCCCGATATGGTGGATTTTACGCTATGCTACTTGCAAAACGGCCGCAAACGTTCGAACTATCCCAATATCAGCAATGTAGACAAGAATGTCGATGAAGCCTATCTCCTGCGTTTATTCAAACATGACAGAGACCGAAACGTCGGTCGATATAATACCGTCAGCAAGGAATATAAGGCCGTTTACGAATACGGAAGAATCAATTACGGCACATTCCCCTATACGACGGCAGAAGTCGATGAAAAACTAAATCAACTCTGATTCCGATGAAACTTTCAGATATAACCGTCATGCCACCCATTGTTGGTTTGAATGTACAGGAACGGGAATTGTGGGAATTGGCATTCTCGGATAATACTCGTTATTGCCATCTCTTCCGTAAGATGGTACGGGATGGCGTACAAATCAACGGGCAACTCCGTCTTGAACACGGTATTCCCGAATTTCATATAAAGATAGCTGTCGAAGATAGACCAGCCTCTATTTCAGTCTGGCTTACCCCCGAATATGAACATTTCCTATTAAAATATCTGTTTACGGGTACTAATACAGGATTCCCGACATACCTTAAAGATTACCATATTCCCAATCCCCATTCCGACGCAGATTATTTCTACAAGCATATAAAGCGAGAGGTGGAGCGAGGTGCGGCAATCTTTCGGGATGAAGAACAGGACGGCATAAAGGGAACGCGCGTCATGGCCAAATATCCGTTCGGGAGTATCGACTATGGATTCTACCCATTGGCACAGGCGGATTTATTAGCAAAGCTGGCGACCACGATTCCCTATGCCTATTCCTTTGCACCGACAGACATTCCCGACCTGCAAAACAATAAACTGCCGATAGAAGAACGGGATATTGCCGCAGGTCAGCATTTGGATTCGGTATTTAAAGAGATACCCACCGATACGATTATCGACAAGACCATTTGCGGCGTCGGTGCTACATGGTTGGAAATTCATTCCGAACGGAACTCGATTATCATTGAACCGAACGTACCCGTCATAATCGGCAAGGAGCAACAGCATCCGAACATTATCGGAGTATATGGGGAAACGATGTCGGCAGAGGTGATTAAACAACGGATTTCAGAGCAGACAGGCCCTGTGAAGCTAATGACTACTCCCGACAGCTATCCGAAAGTAATCAATGCGCTCAAACAACTGAAAATTCCCTATCTGCAACAGTATTTCCTGCTGTTCGATGAATGCGAGAAGATAGTGGCCGAGGTGGATTACAGACTGCATATAACCTTGCCTATTGACGATTTCTTTAAATTCACCCACAAAGCGATGGTTTCGGCAACTCCGATTGTCATAGACGACCCGCGTTTTGAAGAACAGGGATTTAAAATCATTAAGATAAGGCCGACATACGATTACAGCAAGGAATTGGAGTTGAAGCCGACCAACAATGTAGAGGTTATGCTAAGGCAGACCCTCGACGACTTTAAGGAAAGCACCACGCCAATCTGCATATTCTATAATTCGGTGCAGGGTATTAAGGAATTGATTGATTCGTTCAAGATAGGAGATGATACGCATGTCTATTGCAGTACGGATGCTTGTAAGGAACTCCATAAAGAGGGGTACAAGGCATTTGATTCCGTAACGGACACAAGCGGAAAAACCGTATTGAACAGATATAATTTCTTTACCAGCCGTTTCTATTCCGCGGTAGATATTACGCTCGATTATAAGCCCGTGGTCATTATGGTTACGCAGGTTTATAAAGCACTCCCCAAACAGACGCCCTATTCACTCATCGACCCCGAAACGGAAGCAATCCAAATTGTGGGCAGATTCCGCAACGGTACGGAGCAAATCATCCATATAACCAACACCAACTCCGAGATGATATATAAAGACAAAGCGGAATTGGAAACGTTTTTAAAGGAGCAACACGCAGGATTTCATAAACTGCTCGATTTGAGAAAGACATTGACAACGCAGGGTGAACTCTATCTTGTAGACCAAGCCATAGAACGTGTCGAATACAAGCGTTTGGGATTTGTAACGGATAAAGGAGAAATCAACTATTTCCGCTACAACAACGCCTATCTGGACGAACGGCTGAAAATCCTTTACCGCTATCCCGCAACACTTTATAAAGCCTATTGCCGAAGCGGAGCATTTAAAGTCGTATCCAATGCGGAATATATGGCTTATACGGATGAAGAACGCAAGGAATTAAAGAACGAGAAATCCAAATCGGAACGAATCAAATTGCTTTTCACTCTGTTTTCCCGTTTGGAACTTTCGGATAAGTTTTATGACAAGCAATTCTATCAAGAGTTGCAGAACGAATACGCCCTTTATTACGAAGCGTATCACACGATAGGATTGAGGAAAGTCAAAGAGTTGAATTATATTGATTCGGATGTCCGTACAGAGATAAAGCGTGTCAAATTCTTAAAACAGGCGAAAGCCGAAAGTGTCATTCAAGAGGTTTATGCCGCCTTTACCCCGAATACAGCCTATAATACAGCAGAAATTAATTCAAAGATGCAGGCCATTTATGATAGTCACAACATTGAATATGACAAACGAGGGATAAGCAATTTTATAACGCTATACTTTGAAGCAACCGAAACACGAACAGGAATAAAACGAATTTGGAAATTGGGAAATAAGAAACTGTAATTGATAATAAGTACAAATGAACTGTAACAGTCGAAATAAACTTTTTAAACAACTGAGCCTTCCTATTAAAAATGAGTTGTTTGACTCCATAACTAAATTTTCCACACAAATAAACACGTTGCCAAATATATTTGGTATAAAAAAGTGGAACGAGAATTATAACCGCGCTATGGATACAATAATCCCTAAAATTCCGATTATCAAAATCCCCGCAATTAAGTTTCCTCCTATTGAATTAATAAATCCTATTACGGATTACGCCAAACAATATTCACAACTGTTTGATTCTTTTAAGACCCAATGGGAACAAATAATTGAATGTATCAATGTTTCGTATCCAGAGAATCTAAAACTACTTGCTAAACATGGTTGGTATATTGAGTTAGATACAGACAAATCTTTAGCCCATATTATTGCTATTGATTTCAATGATGGCTATTCTGATATTGCAGAAGAACTGATGCTCGATTATTATATTAAAAGTGCAGACCGAATTTTTAAAGATTTGTGCAAGCGGCATTCTAAAAGAGCATCTATCTTGACTGAAATAAAAAAATTGTATGATTTAGAATTATACAATTCAAGCATTATGTGCCTATTGTCCCAAATTGACGGGGTTTGTTTTGATAAAGTTGATCAACTTTTTTTTATACGAGATAAGGATAAATATCTACCTAAAATGGTAAAACCATTATCCGAACTGCAAGATGAATTTCTTAAAATGTTTCTCTCACCATTGCTGGAATCTTGCCCTATTTTTGCGGGTGAGGAGCATCTAAATCATTTCCCATGTAAATTAAATCGACATAGAATATTACACGGCAAAGATTTAGAATTCGGTCAAAAGAGTAATTTCTTAAAATGTCTTTCTTTATTAAAATATATCTCCGATCTATTAGGACTTATCGAGAGAGAAAAAGAGAATGGAAATAACGTGTAAAATTGTTTTGTGACATATTTTCAATATTTCTCTTTTATATACCCCTTGAAAATTGTGTCACTAAATAGAACCATATTATAATCACAACTAAAAATGGATGATAAATTTTGGGCTGTTTTATCAAATGGAAAATTCGTAGAAGCAAATAGTTGGGATGATCTTCAAAAAATGCTTGTTGCGTATAAAGAAAATGTCAAAATGTATATTGCAAGATATTATTATCGTCCCTATATTACTCAATATGGAAATTCTTATTATTGGCCCCATTTTCAGATTTTAGATAAACGAGGAAATGCAAGACCATACAAAAGAGGGCGTTTCAAAATTATCAATATAAATCCAGATTTCGGAAGTTATTATTTCAAACATCGTAGGTTGACCATACTAGATTATAAAACACGGGAAATTACAGAACATTTAATGTACAACGAATGTCATGACGCAAAATTATTTTATAATGATTTGCTTGTCTTGCTTGCAGAATTAGAGCAAAAGGAATACAAAGAAAAACAACTTGAAATATGATTATTTAATTGGGTAGCATCACTCACAAATATAATACTAAGTCAGATAATAAAGCAATGACATATTTCGGGAATTTTCAATTTATATACCCTTTGAAAATTACGTCACCGATTTTTCTCTTTTATATACGCGCCGTAGGCGCTCGTCAGAAACAGGCTATAATGCCTGTTTTTGTTTATATAATCCATACACACAGCTACTCCCTATCAAAGCCCCCTCCCCGTTGTCAAATGTAAAACCGTTTCATATATGAAAACACTTGACAGAAAGGCGGCGGAGATTTTCCGCGCATTGTTGGCATTAAAAACAACCAAAATCGACAACTCGGACGGTACTTATATGCCCGTCCACATTGAACTGATCGGCCGTATCGACAACTACAACTTTTTCTCGCTGGCTCATTACGGACAACAGAACGGAGATGCCATGCGCGACCCCGAAATGCTCTTTGCCCTGCACAAAGAAACACAGCAATTCATTCCGTACTACTATCGCAATGATTATTGCGGCATCGAGCAGAACAGCGTGAAATGGTCGGAAGATGGCGTCTTTCTGAACCGTCGCTTACAGGCAGAACACACCACATTCGCTAACCAATGGCTCCGCAACATAGCCGCTCAACAGCATATCCTATGACAGCACAACGATTGGTAGAAAACTGCGTACTTACGAATCAAACCGCAGTCGTGGATGAAATGCTGAACAAGCACTTGCTTCCCGAAGAATATATCTATCCGTTCTTGGGTGATGTCATGGAATGGTGGTTGATTGATTCGTGGCTGGCCGAACGGCTGAAACGAGAGGGAGAGGTTATCATCGACGAATACGATTGCTGTTGGTGGGGCAGGTTAGCGAGCGGGCAGGCTATCTGCATGGATAGCGTGATACAGAAGATTGCAGGAGAGTGAAAACGCAACTGCATTTTTCTTTATTGGAAATCATAAGTTACAGAGATTAGGGGTATTGCTAGTTCGAGAAGATTTTGCAACCTCTAATTTCTGTTTTTATGCTGTCGTAAGGTCGAGAATTGAGTATCTGAACTATCTGTAACTCATAATTACAGAGATTATGCAGGCGTAACGACAAAATCTTCTACTCCAATTTACAGATAACAAAGTTTTGAATCCATAAGCCGTGCTATTGCATGGGAACTTTGTTTTGACAAATTTTGATACGGCAACAGCCCTCTAAAAGGAGGTTAGTTATTGCACAAACCAATTTTGTTCCCTACATTTGTAGGACATACGAACAAACACGGAAAGTGTAAGTTTATTCTCGAAAGTCGAACGTAGGAAATTCGCATTTTAGCAGAGAGTAAGCGGACTAACCTTTCGTCATATCCTTATAGGGTACGGCGTGGGGCTGTTGCTTATTTTAATAAATCAGTTGATAAATATATCAATCTGACAAACAGACTTTTAAGAAGATTTTACAGGGGTTTTAGTAACGATTTGGAGAATGTGCGAAATTCGCTACTTTGCGTAATCATCTTGTCAAATAACCCTTGTCAAAAACAAAGGTAGGAATTTTCTTTGAACTTGCAAAAATATTCGATTTAAGTGCTAAATACAAAACGAAGGCACGAGGTTATGAGCCTCGTACCTTCTTCCCTTTTATTTCTTGTTACCGTGTTAGATGGCTTTGATGACGAATGGGCAATAAGATTAAAATGGTTTTCTGCAAATTACGAAAAATAATTGATATATAGCCTATTTTCCGGTAATAAAAATGTAGCGACGGTGTTTCACAACTCTGTCGCTACCGCTACAACTAAAACAAGTTTTTAACCTTAATTTTATCTTCATTACAAATGAATACAAAATAGTTGATATTTGCAAATCATCTGTCCGTTTCCGGTACGAGCCATTCGGGGGCATGAAAAAATGGTATGCCGCATGATAGTGGTCGGAAATGCGCCGGAGCCCGATTCGGATGTGTCGGATGGAAAAAAGAACTCCGTCGTATAACGACGGAGTCCCGGTTTATGAGTGAAACGGATCGGCGGGGTTAGAAATTGCCTTTGTCCTTGCGGTCCCACCACAGACGGGTGCCACCGGTGTCGCCGTCGCCTTTCACTTCGGAAGATTCAGCCTTCAGCAGCTGGATGGCATTGTTCACCTCGACGGTGTTGGAGCTCAGTTCCGTTTCGTTGTACAGCAGGCGGCGCGGGCCGAGCTGCGTGTCGATGATCGAGGGGGCCAGATTTTGCTTCGGACGGAAGAGTTTGGGGTAGCCCGTGCGGCGGTAATCGGCCCACGCTTCGGTCGAGAGCGGGAAGTTGGCGATCCATTTCTGGGTGATGATGCGTTCGAGCTTTTCTTCATTCGAAGCGCCTTCGTCCCACTTCACCGTGATACTGGTGGTCGGATCGGAGTTGTATTCCGGCTTCCACGGGTCCGTATAACCCTCAGGTGAGGAGGTATCGTCGTTGATGTAGCTGCTGATAGCCGCATCGTCGATAGCCGCCCAGTCGGGGGCCGTCAGTTTCTTCTCGGTCCATGCTGCCGCGGCGTCGGACTGTCGGTAGCTCTTCTGGTTGCGGATGGAAACCTCGATACCCTTTTCATAGAGTTCCTTTACGCTCTGCTGCCCGGCGTCGGTCCAGCGAAGTTTGGCTTCGGCGCGCAGGAACCAGCCTTCGGCGGCGAACATGATGGGCTGCGGCGTCGCATATCCGCCGGCCAGAAACGAGTAGTAGACGCGCTGGTTATCGTTGCCGCCGTTCTTATTGCCCAATTCGCAGCCTACGGGAACTCCGATGTATTGCGCTCCCTTGCGGATCAGGATGTCGCTTTCGTTGTATATGTCCTCGTTGTTCTGGTCTTTCTCGCCTGTCGGTTCGGCGGTCTCCTTGACCAGATGGCGGACGTTGGTGGTGAAATAGAGCGGGCGGCGCGGGTCGTTGTAGCCGTTCATGAACGCTACGATCGACGAACCGATGCCCGAATCCAGCCAGTCCATCATGCGGCGCAGTTCGTTCGAGTAGGACTTGTTGATAAGGATGTCCTTGTCTTCGAGGACTCCGGCCTGAATGGCTTCCTTGGCGTATTTTTCAGCATCGACGGGGTTTACCTTGACGATGCGCAACGCCATGCGCAGCTTGAGCTGGTTGGCGATCTTCTTCCAGAGCGTGCGGTCGCCGTTGCACCAGCAGTCGAACGATGCGAGACCTGCGGTCTCCGTATCCAGTCCTTCGAGCGCTTTGTCCAGCTGTGCGAATATCGCCTTGTAGATATCTTCCTGTTTGTCGTAGGCGTAGCTGCTGGGGCGTTCGGCCAGTTCGTCCGCTGCGAGGACCGACGAATAGGGAACCGGGCCGTAGGTGTCGGTATACTGGAGCAGGTTATACGCTTCGACGATGCGGGCTACGGCTGCGAAGTCATGCTGTCCGGCGGCGTCGCACTGTTTGATCAGCCGGCGGGTGTTGTTGAATATTTTCTGCATGAAGTTCTCGTGCATGCCGCCGCAGAACCCGCGGGCGAGGTCGTAACGCGCCATCGTCCAGTTGCTGTGCGGCACCTCGAAATAACCGCCGTAGTTGTCGATCGACAACGAGGTCCAGTACTGGAACAGGTTCTGGTGGGTGGGGTAACTGAACGAGAGGGGAGTGGAGAACTGCGCTTCGAACGGCAGTTCTTCGGGGTCGATCTCGTAGGGATTGGTGTTCAGCTCTTCGAAATCTCCCGTACAACTTCCCAACAGTGCGAGGGGAAGCGCCATTGCGGTAACGTTTCTAAGAATATTCTTGAGTTTCATAATGTGTAAACGCTTTTGATTAGAAATTCAGTTTCACGTTCAGACCGAAGCTGCGCGTGGTCGGCAGGTTGAAGACATCGAAGCCTTGCAGGCCGTTGCCCGTACCCATCGACACGTCGGGATCCATCGGGGCGTCTTTGTAGAAGAAGAAAAGGTTGCGGGCGATGAACGCAAGGGTCAGGTTCTTCGACTGGCCGAACAGGTTACGGAAAGTGTAGCCCAGCGAAATCTCGCGCATACGGACGTTGGTCGCGTCGTATACGTAATCCTCGACGTTGTAGACCGAGTTGAAGCTTGTCGCGCCCACCACGTCGTAGTAAGCCTTGACGTTCGAGAATTTGATGCCCTCGCGCATCACGTAGCCGCGGTCGCGCGCCCGGCCCGTGCGTTCCGATACGCCGTATCCGTCGAGTGTGGCCTCGGTCATCGAAACGACCTTGCCGCCGATGCGGAAGTCGATGAGCATGCTCAGTGTCAGGTCCTTGTAGCGGAACGTGTTGTTCCAGCCCATGTTCCACTTCGAGTTCATGTTGCCCATGTATTTCAGGTCGGAATTCTGCTCGCCGCCGTTTACGGGGATCTGGTAGTCGGCGCCTTTGGGGGTTTCCGTCACCAGTTTGCCGCTCTCGTCGCGTTTGAGCGTGCGGACGTAGAGGTCGCCATACTGGCCGCCTTCATAGAGGATCACTTTGGCGCCGCCCAAGTTGGAGACCGTTACGCCGTCTTGGATACCGTCGAAAAGCTCGATGATCTTGTTGTCGTTGTACGAGAGATTCAGATCGGTGGACCATGTGAATTCGTTGCCGAAGTCTTGGAACCAGCCGGCCGTCAGTTCGAAGCCTTGGTTCTGGACGTTGCCCGCATTGACGAACTGCGATTTGTAACCGCTCTCCCACGGCAGCGTCACCTCGAAGTACTGGTTCTTGGTGTTGGTCTTGTAATAGGTGGCGTTTACGTGCAGACGGTGCTGGAAGAACTCTCCGTCGAAACCGACCTCGAACGAGTGGGTCTTTTCGGGTTTCAGCGTGCGGAACGGCACCGATTCGGGCGGGTTGATGGCGCCTTGGTCGCCGTAGGTATAGCGCGGATTGGTCTTGTAGACGGGGACGTCGTTGCCGACGATGGAGTACGAACCGCGGAATTTGAACAGGTCGATATTCCGGCCCATGTCCACGAAACGGTTGAGCAGAAGGCTGGCGCCCACCGAAGGATAGAAGAACGAGTAGCCGTCGGTGTAAGCGAGGGCCGACGACCAGTCGTTACGGGCCGTCACGTCGAGGAAGAGCGCCTCTTTGAAGCCGAACGTGACAGCTCCGAAGACCGAGTTGAGCCGTTTGCGCTCCAGTCCCATGGTCGTGCCGTTCATGTAGAAATTCGACGGGTTGAAGATGTTGGGATAGTAGGCGCCGCCGTTGCCCGGAGCGACGAACTTGCTCTGCTCGTAGAGCAGGCTCACGTTGTTCGAACGTGTCTGCATCATGCTGGTGCCGAGGGTGGCGTTGAGCGAGAAATCGTCCCACGTATGGTTGTACTGGGCGAGCAGATCCGCATAGAGCTGTTCGCTGAAGTAGCGGTTGTCGTCCATTTTGCCGTAGGTGTATTTATTGCCGTAGGACGACGCGTAGTGGTTGCGTACGTAGTGTTCGTCGGCGCGCTCGTAGCGCATGCGGCCCGTGAGCGAAAGTCCGTCGATGATCTGGTATTTGATCGATCCGCCGAATTCGTAGCGGTTGCGTTCGACGACGGGGCGTTCGCGGTTGAGCAGCCAGTAGGGGTTGCTGTTGGTCTCGTCGGTGGTAGTCACCCAGTTCTGGACGTTGGCGTTGAGCTCGCCGTTGTAGGTCTCGAAGTTGCTTTTGTAGCCGTTCCAGTCGCCGCCGCGCGGGAAGGTGTAGGTGCCGACGAGCGGGTTGAAGACGAAACCGCCGGCCGGCTGGTTCGAGATGTGCTGGTTCACGTATTTGGCGTTGAAATCGACCTTGATGTGGTCGTTGAAAAGGTCGAAACCGACTTTGGCGTTGAGCGTGTGTTGCGAGTAGTCGTTTTCAGGGGTGATGCCGCCGGATGTTACGTTGCCGTAGGAGAAGTAGGCTCGCAGGTCTTCGGCGCCGCCGTTGATCGAGATCGAGTTGTTGGTCGTCCAGCCCGTACGGAAGAACTTCTCGGCGTAATCGGGAGCCTTCGACGCGAGTTTGTCGCCCCAACTGTATTGGCCGTTCGCCCCGTATGTGTTCTGGAATTCGGGCAGCGAGAGCGGGGTGTCAATGGTCGTGTTGCTCGATACGTTCACCGCCAGACGCCCTGCCATGGCCGATTTGGTCGTGATCATGATGGCGCCGTTGGCGGCTACCGCACCGTAGAGGGCGGCGGCCGACGCGCCTTTCAGCAGGGAGATCGAGGCGATGTCGTCGGGGTTGATCGTAGACATGGCGTCGCCGCCGTCGCGCTGGGCGCCCCAGTTGCTGTCGACCTGATCGGACGTGATGTTCATCATCAGGGGGACGCCGTCGACGACGACCAGCGGCTGGTTCGAGCCGTTGATCGACTTGTTACCGCGGAAGAGTATTTTCGACGATCCGCCCGCGCCCGTCGAGTTCGGGGTAATCTGCAGACCGGCGGCCTTGCCCTGCAGCGCGTTGATCATATTGACCGACTTGATGTCGGCCACGTCATCGCCGCCGACCGTTTCGGCAGCATAGGAGAGTGTTTTCGACTGACGTTCGATACCCATGGCAGTCACTACGACTGCGTTCAGCTGGTTGGCGGTCGTCGTCATCAGGATGTCCAGTGTCGTCTGACCTGTGTAGGTCACCTCGTAGGGGTCGTATCCTACGTAGGTTACTTGCAGTACGTCGCCGGGCTGCAACCCTTCCAGACGGAATTTGCCGTCCATGTCGGTTGTCGTTCCGCGCGTCGTGTTCTTCACAATCACCGTTGCTCCGAGAAGCGGCCCGGAGTCGTCTTTGATCAGGCCTTCAAGGGTGCTGCCCCCCCCCTCCTGCGCGTAGGAACGCAGAGCGGTAGCCGGCGCAATGAGGCAAAAGGACGTCATCAGAGCAAAGCAGATGAAAAGTGCTCGGTTGGTTAATTTCCTCATAAATAAGTGGGTTTTAGTTGAACAAGAGTAAAGATTCCGGAGTGACGCCGTATCTTTGGTTTGATAGAAAAAGCAGTGTTATAGCGGCATATTTTAATGTTAAAAAGTAGTGTTATGAAATCAAAGATAAATATATTTTAATTAAATATCAAATTATATATTAAAAAATAATACGTGAAGTTCAGTATGTCCATAATGATATTTCGATTGTTTATTTCACTATAAATATATTGAATTTCAGCAAAATACACAAATGTCTTTGTATAAATTTTACGCATGATTTATTCGTGTTATGTTAAAAATATTAACGGACGTTATACGGATAATCATATTTGCAAATTATTCTCGTTGTTATATTGAAAACCATCTCCGCTAATTGGTGAGGAGTACTCTGCGTTTTCCGATGGTTTACGCCTAACTTTTTACGCTTCGTGTCGGCACGAATTTCTTTCGACTGATCCTCGTCCTCGGTTTTTTGGCTATGGGCTGGATTTCGGCAGACACTTCGGCTTTAGGCTTCCGCCCCCGCCTTTTTGGAGGCACTACCTGCAGGCAGTCTATGGCTTTCAGCCGCTCGTATTCCTCGCGCAACTCGTCGATGATCCGTCGGTTGTTGCTTGCAATACAATCGCGCAGGAGTTTTACATCTTCGCGGCTGAATCCGTAATGTTTAATCGTTTCGCGCGTCAGTTCGAAGGGCGCGTTTTCCAGAACCGCCCGACGGCACAGGTAAGCCAACAAATGCGGATATTCCGTTACGAAAATCTCTACTGTCAGTTCCTTGCGGCTCGTGGCACAAAAACGATCCTCTCCGTTGAAAGGATTATCCATCAACTCCCATTCGGGTATTTCCTTGTCCCATTGATTGCGAAAAAAGTAGGCGTTGAAATTAACCCGGAAAGAATCGATACGGCTATCGAAGCTTTCGTAGTTGTCGTTAAATTCCGCAACTGAAAATGTCTTTTCGTCGGGGTGGCTTTCTTCATCGTCCAGCGTAATCCAAAATACCGATTTCGGAGCACCGCACAAGATTGCATAGACAAAATGCGCCTTCTTTTTCAGATCATCGAAAAATTGCCGGATGTCGCTTTTGCGGATGTCGCAATCCAAACAGTCTTGAAGCAGATTCCCCAGCGTATAGGATTTTTGTGGCATGGTTCAGTAGTTATGGGTTTATAGAACAATTCTTAAACGTACGCAAAGGTTATAGGCACTTCGAGAATACAAAATAAAGGGACGACCGAATTGTAATTGCAATAAAATAACGATTGTCTGTTAACTAATCGTGGTTGGTCATCCCTTTTTCTATTAAAAAGACAATGCCAAATACGTTAGGCGGTGGTTGTGTGACAGTGATGATGTAAGTCCGTATCGAGTTTCGGCATTGCATTTAACAAATGCCTTAAATTATTGTGAGAATACAAAATATATCGTAAAAAAACAGGTGCGGAAACAGTAAAGTCAGTAGTGGGAAAATATGAAGCTAAGATTCGAGTATCCCGCACCCGTTATCGTAAAATTGAAGTATCGAAAAAGAGGGGCGGTAACGGACTGGTACGCCTCACACCACGATAAACGAAAAAGAGCATCCTTCGGCTTGTCGTTTCCGTCCGCCCCTCGGCTTCCGAAACGCGAGCCTATGGAGGCAGGAGATTTCGGAAGCATTGTTACAGAAGAAGCAGGAACCGCAACGGACTTACTTGACATGATAGCTACATCACTTCCCTTGTCACTCTCTTTTTTAGCGGTTCCTGCATGATGAAAAACGGGTGCGGGACTGTCGATGAAAAAAATAGTGACGCAACTTCGACATGAAGAATTCCAATGTCCCGCACCCAGTTCGGAGAACGGCCCGCCGTTACCAGATTTAGGTGCCTTTAAAGCGGGATTATTATCGACGGCGAGCGTTCTCGTTACAGCGAATGACGGCGCCCTACCCCGCACCGACCGAGGGTCGGCGGAACGTGATTCTTTCCGATTGGGAGTATATGGCCGTAACATCGTATTATTAAGGGTTCGTTATTAAAATCCTCGTTCCGGCCTAAACACATAAAAAAGCACGGAACGCAGGTACAGCCCCAACGGTCGGCCTTGCGAGCCTTGGATTGGTAACTGCCCTTACGCCCGTGCCCGCCCACGGCACAAAGCCGCAGGCATGACAAGGGTTTCAGACAAATTTTACACCAATCCTAAAACCTATTATATCGCTATAATAGTCGCAAGTTTACCGCTGGTATAAAGGTTGTCCTAACCTTATGAATATGTTACGGCTATGGTGCCGTTTTCATCCGCAAAGGTAACATAACTTTTCCAATTTAAGTTATGCGACCCGCCGGAAATTAAAAGTTACGGAACGCAGACCCCGCTTATAACCGAAAGGCTCTGGTAAACCCAACACTATAAGCACAAAAGGCCCACGCCCGTAACGTAGGAGTCATACCCATTCTTACGCCGGACATGGGCCGACGTTCGTGGGACTAAATTTGTGCTTTGCCTGTGTCTAAAATTTTACCAGAATTTTTCGGTCGGCAAAGTTCACGAATCCGTCTTCCGACGAATCGCTTGTCCCAAAGGTAATAGAAAAAATCCGAATCAACAACAAGTCATGCGCATTTTTTGTGCCGGAGGGATTATACAGTCCGAATAGTCCATGTTCCCGCTTTAACGGAATATGCCCTCCCGAAAATAACAGCGGGACGGTTTTTTGGCTCCGTCCCGCTCGTGGTTACAACTTCATTCCGCGTCTTTGCTCCGTTTGCTCGATGTCGATTCCTATTTTCTGGTAAAACTCCTTTCGTTGTTGTTTGAACCACACATCATCGTCTTTCCCGTTTATGGTGAATCGAAACCCGCTGGGGCCCTCCTTGTCGGGTTTGAGTTGCAGAACGACATCGCTGGCCCGGAACGTATGATTATACCTTATCGAATGCAGTTCGCCTGTGTATCGGTAAGGCTGCATCGTAAACAGCGCTTTGGTCCGCTCCTTGTCCAGCCCGACATCCTTGCAATAATTTTCCCATTTCAACAGCCCTTTCACATGCGGGAATAGGTCATCGACACGCATCAAGGCTTTTACCGCCTCGTACATCCGTTGTTTGATTTCGTCTTTTTCTTTATCGTGTCCGGCCTGTATCGTCGCTATTTCCCGTTGCAGGCTCTTTATATCTTTATCTTTGCCCTCTATCACGTCCCGCAAGTCTGCGATCTGCTTTTCATACCTCGCGGGCTTCGGGTCGTGGAACAATGCCCCGATTCGTTCGACCGCCTTTGTCGTGGCATCTACCGCCACGCCTTTTAATTTGTCGGTTTTGATCTCCCGCCGGGTCTGCGTCAGTTCCGACCGTGCGGCCTCCCGCTGTGCCTGTAAAGCGGCAATATCGACCGTTAGGGTTTGTCGCTGTTCTTTGAGATTCTCGACCTGCTCGGCGATTTCGTTCTTGCGGACGAATACCTCGCGGTAATATTGTTGGGTAGATATGTGTTTGGCTTCCGAACCGTCGATGCCGCGTTGCAGTCCGTATTTGGCCATCGCTTCGGCATAGGTGGTCTGGTAGGCTTTGAGTTTGTCCCGTGCCATCACATCATCGGCGCATAGACGCGGGCGGTCTTTCTTGGTGCGGTAGGTTCTCTTTCCGCTCGCCGCGTTCTTCGCCCGCTCCGACTTGGCCTTCCGCCGTTCGCCCCGGACAATGGGCACGACGGTCGCGTGGATATGGGGCGTTTTCTCGTCCAGATGCAGGACGGCCGACACGACGTTTTCCTTTCCGAAGGTCTTTTGCAGCCAGCCGCAGGAATCCTTGGCCCAAGCATTCAACTGCCCGGCCTGCCGGATGCGCTTCATATCTTCGGGGCTTCCGGAGAGCATGACACGCAGGGCCCGCACTTGGTTCTTCCCGATCTTGCGTTCCAGCCCGGCATTGTCCAGTCGGTGCTGGATCGCTTCTGTGCGGTTGGCAATTCCTTTGGGAAACTCTACTAATTCTTCATTGAGGTAGGTAAGTGTCGTTATGACGTTGGCGGGTGCGATTCTCCGCTCGACGTGTCCCGACATGGCGGCATCCGTTCCGGCCGCCTTCTCGATATGCAATACGACATAGCCCATAGCGGTATAGTTTTAGGTAGTTTGGATAATCTGTTCTCGGCGGCATCGGAGCGAAGCGGACGAGGATTCGGAGTTGTCCCGACCATCGGGCCGGGGAACGAGCATCCGCTGTCCGGGGCGCGGAGTTGCCGCCGCAAGGGGTGTCCAGAGGGGCTGCGTCCCCTTTGGCCTATTGGGGCATTTTCAGCGTTGCGGAGCAATGCGGAAAGAAAATGCCCTAATAGGCTATGCCTTTTGTAAAAAGGCGCGGGCGCGAAGCGGCCGATCTGTGGGCGACGGTGCCGGCGTCATGTCCGTCAGCAGGAGCGGGCGATGAAAGAAAACCGACGGCCCGCAAGCCCGTGCCCCTGTGCGCCCGGAGGGATCCTCCGAAAATCCCATAGGGCGCACAAGGGCGTACGGGCTGTTACTCCGCCAGACGGTATTTGTCGCCCAAACGTTCGGTAAGCGCCGACATGTCGCGGCTTATCTTTTCATTGGTGATCTTCGCGTAAATTTGGGTGGTCTTGATGTTCGTATGCCCCAACAGGCGACTGACGGTTTCAATGGGCATGCCCTGCGAAAGCGTGATAGTCGTGGCGAAGGTGTGCCGGGCAAGGTGGAAGGTGAGTTTGTTTTTGATGCCGCACTGCTTGCCGATCTCGCGCAGGATGTCGTTGCAATGGCAGTTGCAGGGCATGTAAAAGACATGGTTGTCGAGCCGCTGATCCGCGTATTTCTCGATGATGCGTTTGGGAATATCCAGCAGGCGGATGCGGCTCTCGGTATTGGTTTTCTTACGCCGCGTGATAATCCAAAGGTTGCCGTCGAACATCGTTTGAAGGTTGTCTGTGGTCAGGTTCTTCACGTCGGCATAGGCCAACCCCGTAAAGATGGAGAAGACGAACAGATCGCGGATGCGGGCATGGGCCTTATTGGCCGTTTTATAGTTCATCACGGCTTTGATCTCCTCCTGCGAGAGGTAACCCCTGTCCACGCTTTCGGGAGAGTTTATATAGCCCGAAAAGGGATTGAACGGCAGGCGCCCGTCGTTGCGGGCGATGGCGACGATGTGTTTCAAGACGATCATGTAGCCCCATACGGTATTGGTGCGGCATTTCTTCTCCGTGCGCAGGAAATACTCGAAATCATTGATAAAGGTAAGGTTCAGTTCTTTCAGCGGTATATCCTCCCGGTGGTAGGTATGGGCGAGGAACTCCCGCACGCGCTTACATACGCAGCAGTACTTTTTCCACGTGGCGATCTCACGACTGAAACCTACCTTTTTCCGGTATTCGACATTGTGCTGTTCGAAGAGTTTCAACAGTGTTTCCTGCTTTACCCCGATACCGAGATAGGCATCACGCAGTTTAGCCGCAGTAACATAACCGTCCGACTGCATCAGCTCTTGATAGCGGCGGTTGACATCGACGCGGATTTTATCGACGGCAAGGTTGATCTGCATGGCTTCGACGCTTTTGCCCATGGCGCGCCCATTCTTCACGTCCCACAAACGCGGCGGAACGTCCATTTTGCAACTGAATTGTTTGACCTCGCCATCGACGGTAAGACGGCACATCAAAGGCAGATCGCCCGAAGGGCGGGCGCTGCCTTTCTTCGCGTAAAATAAGACCCGAAACGTGCTTCGCATAATAAACCCGATTTTTGGTTACAAAATTAATACCTGTCGGGCCGTTTGTCAAGATGTAAAATTACGCAAAATACAGTAAAAGAATATGTTACAAATAAAATGCAGGGCAAATACTGCGTAATGATCTGGTAACGATTCTTATTCAGCAATAGGCCGTAAAACCGTATCGAACCAATTTCCACACAACGAAAATTAATACGCTATTGACTGTAAACCAATATTTTACACACTATGTTGCGCTATCCTGCTAATCTATTGAAAGTTTATTTTATGCTATAAGGTTTCCTACGACCTGACTTTCTAAAATAAGTTTCCAGTCCCACGCTTTCTTTTTGTACATAACTCACTATCGAGGGACGGATAGTAAGATTTGAAACACATTAACTCAAATACTTACTATTATGAAAAAACTATTTTTATTTGTATTATCTGCAATGATGATTTGCAGTTGTTCGGACAGCGGGACAAAGGATAATCCAAATCCTGATCCAACCGTAACTCTAACTGAAATTGAACTTTCTACCAATATTTTAGAGTTTGATATTACAGGAGGGGAAAAATCTATTTACGTCTACTTAAATTATGATGGTTATTCGAATAAAGAACCTAATGACCAATGGCAACTAACAGGTGGGGAATCATGGTGCAAGCCATCAATTACAAGAGGCAATAATGGAGATGAAGTAACTTTTTCTGTTGATGGGTATTCGGAAAACAGAACTACCGTCTTTACTATTGCGTGTGGAAATATTAAGGCGGAATTAACAATCATTCAAACGGGTTATACTTCTGTAAATGTGGAACAGGCAGGAACATTAAATAGTGTTCTTTCTAAATTTGACGCCACATCTATCAAGATGCTACGAATTACAGGAAATCTGAATGACGAAGATTTCCTTGCTATTCGCAACCTACCCAATTTGGAGTATCTTGATATTTCCGAACTACCCTTTACTACATTGCCTGCAAAAGCATTTGCTAATATGTATGATATTAAGGGAATCGTCTTACCAAGTTCCTTGACGGCTATACCCGAATCGCTTTGTGCTCATTGCTATGATTTAAGTTCCATAGTAATCCCAACAAATGTAGAAGTAATCGAGATGTCCGCATTTTATAATTGCCGTGATTTAAGTTCAGTCGAGTTGAATCCAAAGTTGAAAATAATTAAAAGTGGAGATTCTAATATATACAACGGTGCATTTGAAGGTTGCCAATCATTAACTTCAATTACTATTCCTACCTCCGTAGAAACAATCCAGATGAATGCTTTTAAGAATTGTTCTTCTTTAGCAACAATCACCTTTGCCAAACCATCCCAATTAAAAACTATTGGAGGAGACTATCACGGCCACATTACTATTACGGGAGGCTCACAAGAAACATATAGTGAGGGACATGGTGCATTCCAAAATTGCGCAATAACATCTATCGAAATTCCTGCAAGCGTGGAAGAGATTATGCCAGCTGCATTTAATGAGTGCAAGGCCCTAACAACTGTTACTTTTGAAAAAGAATCACAATTAAAACGTATAGGAGGAATAAATCATAAAACAAATGGATGGTATCATGCCGCAGGAGCGTTCGCTAAATGCTCTAAATTAGCTAAATTCGATGCGACAAATTGTAAATCAGTAGAATATATAGAGGCCCTTGCTTTTCATTCCTGCCCTATATCTTTATTTAAGATTGGAACAATAAATCCTCCAATTAATCGAGGAACGATAGGAGATTACGGGCAAAAACTACCTGTTTTTAGCGGTCTTGCATCTTATTCGATTTTGAAAGTTCCTACTGGCTGTTCTGAAAATTATAAAGCCAATGACGATTGGAATGAATTTGCAAGCATTACAGGATTAGATGAATAAATGTTAAACATTAGTCTGCGATACTTCGGTATTGCAAAAGTGTATTATTCAATTTGATATGATTCAGTCATTTAAGATGGTCTTTGATACCAGCCGTATTTCAACTCAAAAAATTAGAGAAATCATTGAAGAATTAACAGAATTGGGAGTATATGATTCTAAAACAGGCATGGTTTCGTATGACAATGATGATAAAGTTTTAGAGCAAAAGATAATTGCAATTCTTGATAATATAGTTCAAAAACATTGATTGTTATTTTTAGGACAAACTTGTGCAAAAGGGTTAATCTTTAGACCCTCTGCCCAAATTTGTCCTTTTACTATGTTATTATCTTTCATCTTCTTGTATTAACATTCCAAAAATGCTTATATTTGTTTATAACTTAATCGCGTATGGCAAATAAAGTAATTTTTTCTGAAGAGAATATAAATCTTCTTTTTGGACAATTAGCGGCAGAAGATGAGGACTTTAGCAAGCTTCAAGCTTATTATATTAAAAACAAGACGCATGACAAAGTTACAGCAAATCTTCCATTGCGGATATTGGTTGGACATAAAGGTATAGGAAAATCTGCCATTTTCACTATTGCACGACACGAAGATTTAGAAGCAAATAGACTATCAATTCTTATTCGTCCAGATGATATAGCAAATTTGGGAACCGCCTCGAATTTTAGTGAAATGATTCGGGACTGGAAAGAAGGTCTTATATCCATAGTCTTATCTAAAATTTTTTCTTTTGTAGACATTTCTGCGACTGATATTCTTTCTCGTGCATCCCAGATTGGTGGTAAAATTATGGGACTTATGGTAGAAACATTTTCAAATAAGATCCGTAATTTTGGCGATACTAATCCATCCGCTCGGTTGATTATTGAACAATTTCTTAAAGAGCATAGAATTATTGTATACATTGATGATCTTGATCGCGGCTGGGAAAGTCATAAGCATGATATTCAAAGAATATCTGCATTATTAAATGCAGTAAGAGATTTATGCAATGATAATAAAGGACTGCAATTCAGAATCTCGCTACGAACTGATGTTTACTATTTGGTAAGAACAGCAGATGAATCTACTGATAAAATTGCTAATTCTGTTATTTGGCATAGTTGGACAAATCATGAAATACTTCTCTTATTGATAAAACGAATAGAAAATTTTTGGAATAGAAAAATCGATATTGAATCACTTCGATCACGCAAGCAGTATCAAATAGCATATTTATTAGATTCCATCTTTGAAAAACGTTTCAATGGAAATGGCAAATGGGCAAATGCTCCAATGTATAAAATTTTAATGTCTTTAATTAGGAAACGCCCCAGAGACTTGGTCTTATTATGTACGTTAGCAGCAAAAGAAGCATACGACAAAAATGCAAATCTGATATCTACAGAACATTTTGAAGCCATATTTCCAGAATATTCTCAAGGAAGAATTCAAGATACGACGAATGAGTATAAGTCGGAATTGCCTGATATTGAGAGATTACTACTTAATATGAAACCTTCCCAAAAAGAAATTAGGGAACACGTTGGATATATTTATGATTCTAATCGATTAAAAAGAAAAATTAGGACAATAATGGAACGAGGGCAATTTCGATATGCTAATGGTCGTATTGCTGATGAGTCGTCTTTATTGCAGTTTATGTATAAAATCAATTTTCTTACAGCACGTAAAGAACTTGATGATGGGACTATTGAAAGAAAATATTTTGAAGAAAATAAATATCTATCTTCTCAAGTTGCGGACTTTGGTTACAATTGGGAGATACACCCAGCTTTTCGATGGGCTCTAAAACCTGACAATGTATATTCAATATTAGGTGATATCGATCAAAATACAGACTAATATTTTGAGGATAATCAAGGCAGACTTGGGCAGAGCGGTTTAATAACTATCTGCCCAAGTTTGTCCTTTTTATTTTACTTGCATAAGTCACAAATTTTTCGTATATTTATGTCATAATCAAACATATAATTAACAACACAAATTTTAGCTAAAATGAATAAAACACCAAAAACAGAATGACGGCAGGGCGGTAATGAACAGCGCATGATGATTTGAAAAGTCGTTGCCTATGATAACTTTTACGGGATGTGTTTGACCGCATCACGAAAACCCGATGAATTTACGCCCTGCGATTTTATGTATATCCTGCCTGACGATACAGATAAGGATATACCCGTAACACTAACCTTTCAGCGCAGAGGGCAGATAACGGTACAGATGCAATGTTCATTGACAGAATCCAACGCAGAAATATTGCTCCTTATGCCGAATATCCTTGAATGGGGACACGATAAGGTAAACCTATTCGAATTACATATAAAAAGCGACACGGTTATTATTAACTATACAACAACAGAGGGCAAGCAAAGAGATTTCAAATTCCCGTTGGCTGGGTTTAAGGAGAAATATTTGGAACAATTTATATAAATTATCTATCTTTGCTCATACGATATGCCGAAACTATATATCATAGCGGGTTGTAACGGTGCAGGGAAAACGACTGCATCCTACACCGTATTGCCCGAAATGCTCGGCTGCAAAGAGTTCGTCAATGCCGATGAAATTGCAAAAGGGCTGTCGCCGTTCAATCCCGAAAGTGTGGCCATTGAAGCAGGGCGACTGATGTTGCAACGTATGGAAGACTTACTTGCCGAGGGCGCGGATTTTGCATTTGAAACGACGCTGGCAACTCGTTCCTATGTGAAATTTATCGAACGAGCACACGCGAAAGGCTACTTTGTATCTCTACTTTATTTTTGGCTACCGACACCTGAACAAGCTATCGAGCGTGTTGCAACACGCGTGAGCGAGGGCGGCCATAATATCCCGTCGGATGTCATTCGCCGTCGTTATGCGAACGGGATTAGGAATCTTGTAACACTTTACACGCCGATTTGTAATTTTTGGACGATATACGACAATAGCTCGGCAGACGCAGAAATTAAAATCATCGCTTCGGGAGAGAAAAACACAACAATCCAAATAGAAGATACGTTATCCTACAAAACAATTACAGACTATGAGCGAGATTGAAATAAAACAAATGCAAGAGAAAATCAATGCAGGGATTTTACTTGCCCGAAAGCGTCTGATTGAGAAAACAAAAAAAGAGGACGGCGAATTGGTGGTTGTGCGAGATGGAAAGGTCGTACGCATCAAAGCCAAAGACCTCAAATAATTCAGTCTAATTGAGAAATATATCCTCGGCCATTCGGTCGGGGATTTTTCTTTATAGAAATCAAAGCTACTGAAAATTGCCGAAAACAGAGGAACGGCGAGAGGGGAAAATTTTTCGCCGATTTTCTCCACGAGTTGCGAGGATAAATATTGCGATTATGCAATATTTGTCCTCTTTCTGGATAATTTGATGATTTACAACTAATTCACTTAATATTAACCAACTTTGGTAAGCACAACCTGTGTAAACCGCCGTGTAAACCGTCGTGCGCCAACTCTTGTAAATGATAATATATCAATCATTTACAGTTTTAGAGTACGCGTCTGGGGGGCGTGTGGTCGCTGGTTCGAATCCAGTCACCCCGACTGATGAAAAACCCTTGATATTCAATCGAATATCAAGGGTTTTTCTTTTGTGATGTATAGCCGGAAAAATGGCGGTGGTACACAAGTGGTACATAAATGGTCGCTATCCGAAATTTAGATTTGTTCTAATATGGGGTTCAATAGATCAATTGATTTTATAATGTGACCCCAACCTGCGTCAGAATAGAACCTATAACAGCCAATGATTGCATTGGCTAACTTTTCATTATCTACATATTCAATTGTAAAGGTCAATTTCGGTTTACTTGAATCTACATTATCATCTGTTAATTGCAAAGGTTGTGGTGTTCTCAAAAAACTTTGAGCAAAACAATAGAATAACTCAGCCAAACCCCATAGTGAAGCTGTATGAGAGAGTGAAGATTTGTTGTTAAATATGTTGACAGGAAATATAGTAGGAATAAAATCGACTAATTCGTCAAGGGTTAATTGTTGGTTTATAATCTTTTGATAATATTGAGGATTAATTGTTCTGATACATATCAACATAAACGTTAATGAAGGGAATACATAGTGGCGACTACTACAAGAACATAACACTAAACGAGTGTGAACAAATAATTTTTCTATTTGTCGCAACGAATAGTTTTGAGCCTTTATGATTTCGGTAGCGCATCTTAAAAGATTATTTTTATCGCCGCTTAATCCATTTCGATACCTTTCATCGCTCTCAAGAAATTCTTTGAAATTAAAGTATTCATATAGGTATTTGCAATATGATTCAATGTCGGGTTTCGGCAATAAATATTCAACATCAATAAATCTGCGTAAATACTCTTCCGCATTGATGCGGTCACTACCATAATGTCCTCGTATAGAATTACTCAACTGTTCTTTATCGATAGATAAGACAAAAACAATCCCTTTTATTGAGAAAAAATGTTTAATCTTTTCCAGAACTTCGACGGCATAGTCCGGGCGACATCTATCTAATTCATCTACGATGAAAATAAGCGGTTTGTTAGGAACAGATTTTTCAATAAAACTGGATAGTTCTTCTTTGAAAGTTACAAGTTTATTCTTTTTATTCTCATATTCAATAACCTCGGTTTTGAATATCTCTGCTCCAGCTTTGAGGGCGTCTTTTGCAGCTTCTGCTAATTCATTACCGCAATAATGTTTCACAATGCCTTTGGTTAATGTTGGAATAGCTTTGATAGCGATTTTACTCCCAATGTCCAATATTGAATTTAATGTCTTGGCTGTTTTGGAAGTCTTTAATTGCTGTAGTTCTCCCAATAACGCAATCATTGGGTCAGAGATAAAGTCATTCTCCCATGCATTGAAATAAATCGATGTTATCTCTTGTTGTTTTAAGTATGCTGCCCACATTTTCATAAACGTGGTTTTCCCAGTTCCCCATTCTCCGTTAATAGACAAGACGAAGCTATCAGAGTAATTTTGGACTATTTGTGTTAATATAATAGCATTAGGCTGACGATTGAGTTTACAATTTTTGAAAGGGTCTTCACGGGGAATTTCAATGTCTGAATGTTTGAATTTCATTTTATTATAGAGTTTATTCTCAAAGATACAAAAAATCATATTACCTTATACAGTCGTTCCAAACAGGCAGATAATGAATTTTATCGGGTTCGTGGTTATATGAGCTGTAATCGCGTCGCAGTATCTTCTGTCGGGACGAAATAAAACGACCTGCCAATATGTTTTTGGCAGGCCTTGCAAATTTACTCTGCCGATGTTCCGATCAGCAACAGTATCGAATAGTCGGTTTCAGCCAGTTTCGCATCCGTGCCGCAACCCCAGACGATATTTACCTGCGGGGCAAATTCGTGGATGACGGTTAAGAGGCTACATAGGTCGTCGAAACTTATTTCCGAAGCGGGATGATAGCTTACTTTTACAATCACGTCAAGGTCTGCTCCGGTGTGTAGGGCTTCCAATTCGGTGCGGAGTCGCTCCGCCAAGACGGGCATTGCACCCTCGACCGTAATTAGGGCGCAAGATGCTGCGCTATTCAAAATACGGTCGAAATCGTTCCGGACGATTTGCACCATGTCGTCTTCCGACGGGCTGAATCGGGTGTCAAGATAGTGCCTGATTTCTTCTTTGGTTTTCATGTGATTTTGTTTTTGTGTAATACATTCCGGCTGTGAATACGCAGGTCGGTTCAGCCGATATGCACTGGAAGATCGTCGTTGCGGCTTGCTTATTTAAGCCCTATATACTGGCTTGAAATAGGTGATTAATGAATTTTATCGAGTCTCCTACTACATGGGCTGTAATCGTGTCGCAGTATCTTCTGTCGGGATTTAACAAAGCGACCTGCCGGGTTGCGGCAGGTCGGGACAACTAAGAACGGTCGGGATAAAGATTCGGAGAAAGATGTGGATAACAACTTACAACTATGTGCTTTATCCGCGACCGGAATTATGTACGAGGATGTAATAATTATTTGTCTTTCTCCAATTTACGGGTGCGATAAAAAATTAGAAGACCTAATACGACGGTTGCGGATGTTATGCCTGTTAACATGGTTTTGTACAAACGATCTGCAAAATATCGAATTTCAGAACGAACAGCCGCATTCGTATTTGCCACTTCTTGAAGAATTTGTGACATGATCGTATTGCGGCTTTCGTACTGGTCAGGAGAAATAGAATAGTCAGATGGCCATATGGCGTCATGGGTAACATTCATAGTAACATATGGAACTATCATTAGAAATAAAATCCACAGCATAAATATGAGGGAGTTTTTAGGAGCGAATTTGAAACCGAAACTATGCATCTGACTCCCGAAATTGATTTGTTTGCTGCGCTTAACCAATGTCTCCAAATAAAAATACCACAAAAAGCCTATACTAATTATTGCGGCAAGTATCCACCAAAGCGTTTTATAATCTTCATACAAAATGGGCTCAATGTCCTTAAATCCCATTATTAAGGCAAAGAGTATAGAGATTGATATTGACACGAATAGCCATTTGCTTATGGTGAGCAAAAAACCGACGGTGATATCTTCACCCCAATGATAATATTTCGATGACTTGGGAGGCTCGCTCATTTCTCGGGCGGTCTTGTGAGCTGTGTGCCGATAGTTACTTTCGATATAAACACAAAGGCCAAATAGCAAAACGATTGTGATGGTAATTAAAGCAGTCATAAAATAGTATGTCTAAAATTCGACCTCATAGAATCCTCGATAAAAATCCTTTAATTGATTCATTGTATGTTCGGATCTGTTGAATTTATTTACCGGGCATACTCCGTTATCTTGTGAGAAAATTGACATATAATAACCTGCCTCATTTTCTATCTTGACGACCATAGGATATTTTGAATCCTTGATCGTATCTCTAAATCCGAATATTATCATCCATTCCTCTTCCACTTTACCTGCTGGGTTGCATAACAGAATCAAAGATTCGCCAGATATCTTTCCCTTAACATATACTGGTTCTGCGTAAACTTCTCTTACAATAAGAAAGATTCCTGATACGCCAGCTTCTTGAAAGACTGCAATAGGCTTGTGTATGTCTTTTTGTGCAAATAATAGACGAGTCTGAACAGTTTTGATGTTTCCGTCCGGATTTACTTCAGCAGTTATGGGTAGGTCATAATATTGATTGTTGGTTGCTATTTGATAGCCTTTGGCATTATACTGAGCATTTACGTCATTACATATCCATATTCCAATGAATAATATAATAATATGTTTATAACTCATAATATATAATATTTCTAAAATAATTTACATTTTACTTGAAGTATTCGTTATAAATTTTTTTCAAATAATTCATTGCTCTTTCAGGGGTACTTTGTTCTTGTATTTTTGTGACACCTGTATTTACTGAATACAATGCGTATATGACTCCGTTGGGGCTGGAGATTTCAATGTTATATGGAATGTATTGTGCCTCTTTCACACTGTTCTCAAAGCCAAATTTTAAATATCCATTATAGCGCCAATCGAAATGAGGATGCCATCGAACCACTATATATTCTCCATAAATTCCGTCACGAGTTATCATGTTAGATGATATGTAGGAGTCGTCTAAATGTACAATGTCTTGTGTTAATATTTCTCCATTATATAAAAATTGATACATCATCATTGGAAGTCTTTTTTTATAAAAATACACTCTAAGCCTTCCTTTGGTTTGTTCTCCCAATGGTGATTTTAGATATGCCGTCCCGAAATCATAATAAGAGTCATTTATGGCTACATTATAGCCTTTGATATTATACTGGGCATTCGCATTCCAGTACATTAACATTCCGATGCAAAGACAGATAAAGTGCTTCATTGTTCTTGATTTTATTTATAATGAATATGATTCTTTAATATTTCCTCCAAAGCGAAGTCGGTGTTTCTTCTCCGTTCATGTTGGTAGACGCAACTTCTCCGATCTTTTCAATCTGTAAAGCTCCGCTGTTATGGCCGAGATAATTACCTATAGACCTTGCGATAATAATATTCCTATCTCGAATGTCGCCTTCGTCCTCATGTGCGATCAACATACGTTCGTAATAATCTCTGAAATCCTGCGGAAAAGGATTGGTGATCCGGTGCGAATCAAAGGTAGGTTCGGCGATGTTCTCGTAAATGTACTTGCACAACGCATCGTTACCTAATTCTTTGAGAATCGAGTAGGCTGTAATTTTCTCCATGACGGTAAGTGTTTGCGCCACCCAGCCCCGACGTGGCATGATTACAAAAAGAAAGTGTGGAGCTGCCCGGTTTATTCGAATAGAGGTTCTGGAATACCTTTGCTGAAATAAACTGACACAAGACCCCACACCTGTATAGTATGGGATTATATCTCGCATACCAATACAAGTGATGAGTGTCGTCGTTTACCCTCAGCAAATTGAATTTTCCAGATTCCTATTCGAGGTTAAATCGAAACACTTTCACCAATATACGCCGCTTGCGCGACAAGACAAAGGTAAAAAATATTTCGCAATTGACGACACCCATCGGGGCCTTGTTGTGCAAATTTCGCCAAACATGCTTTCGGGTATTATCTACGCACGTGATAAATATAACAAAAGAAGCCGGAATCTGTGAATAGGATTCCGGCTCCATTGGTCGAATGGTTGGTCTACTTGAATGTTACACCATATTTTTGGCAAATATAAAAAAAGGTTGCTATTTGAATCTTTTTATAATTGTGTTTCAGGCATTGCCGATATTGCTTTGCGCATTTGTCCGGATCGTAGTTCGGATGTAAACTGCTAACGGCTTGGAATAGCGGCAATCCCTTAACGCCATATTCAGAGGCGAGTGCGCATCCGATGTCGAACCATTCGTTATAGTTTCGAGTGATGTCTATTCTTTTGCGTTTCAGTTTATGGATGAGAATTATTACTCGTTCATAAGTTTTATGCCGCTCGGCTACCGTTTTTGAGGAAACGGGACGCTCTGAATATATTTGTTGCAATGAAATTTCGTATTCTCTATTTACTGTTTTTGAATATGCTTTTGCTTGGGTATTAAGATAGGCCTGTCTATCGTAGCTGACAATTCGTAGACGAGTTACATCCATACAACTTCGGTCTGCTTTTAATCCTGTTAGGTTTTCGATTTCGATCATGAGAGAGTTAAGATGTTCCCAATGTTTGGTGGGATCTGCAATACGAAATATCAGGTAAATGCCATGACCGCTTAATGATAATCCGCCATAGACTAAACTGTCGAAATGGTCGGCAATAATTTTGATTTGTTTATGCCACTCCGTTCCACTTCGTGGGTTGTTGGGGTCTGCGTCAATATCAATGCAGACCATGCAACTATGGCGGAATAAATTTTCCTTGCACCGTTTCCCTCTAAATAATCCGCTGGGAGTGATCGCAGGTAAATTGCGTTTTATGGCTTGCCGTTTTTGAGGGTCTTTACATTTTCTGTATGCAATGACTCTATCTTTAAACCGCGTCATTACCAGCCAATAAATTAATTTCCCATATGCGGCAGGCTGAGGTGTGTAGCAGTTTTTGAAGGCCGAAACATAGACCTTTTGAGTGAAGGGGACGATTTCAACACAATCGTTGTCTATTTTCTGATTATAATTTATTTTTTCATTTTTCATGTGTTTGATTTTTATTTTAGGGGGTTTCTATTTTTTTTGTAAATTGGCCTATATTTGTATTATAGGCCAATTTTTTTCGATGCGGTTTCGAGTCAATTCTATTCTGTTTTTGCCTCTTTTTTGCGCGGCCTTCCACCCTTCTTGCCATATGGTGCGCCTAATTTCCCGAATGATTTGCCAGCCATGCCTGCAATCTGTCTTTTCTTTTGTGCTTTAATGAACGGTCGAATTGTTCGCAGGATTCCTAATACAGGTTTAGGGAGGTCCTCATTTTTTATATTGGTGAACGCATATTCAACAATTGCCTTAAAGGCTAAAAATTGATTTTCTTTTGATAAAGTCTGTATTGAATTATAATATGAATAATAGAATCGAAAATAACTTTTGTCAAGGTCATCATCAGCATCAATATCGGGTTCCGCTGTTTTTGTTGAAGCTTTGAAGACTTCTTCGAACGTCGGAACTGGAGCATATATTCCGGCCCTTAATATTTGCCTCGGGGGTTGTGGTTTCTTAATTTCGTTGTTCATGATCTGTGAGTGGTTATATTCTCGATTCGGTAATTACACTCTTGTTCAATAGAGGGGCAGGTATTCTGTTTCATCCATTCTTCGATTTCCTGCCGGATGAATACAAGGCGTCGTCCACCATGGGCAGGCTTATGAAACGGGATGAGCCGTTGATGCGTGAACTTGTAGATCGAGGCCTTGGAATAGCCCGAAAGCCTAACTACCTCATCGATACACATTACATCGGAGCGAATCGGCGCAGGTCGGGATTTGAGATTAAGAGAGAAATAAAGCTCTTTGAACTGTTTTACAGTAAGAGCTGCGATGGGGAAATCATCCCCGAATTTTGAGTAAGAATTATTATGCATAAGCTTAAAAAATTAAGTTATGCACTCCTAATACGAATGGATATTTTGAGGGTAATTTTATTTTATTATAAAAATTTATTATAAGTTCTAATTATCAGTATTTTGCGCATTTTTATTTTAAGTGGTTTATATCGCTTTTTATGGATTGAATAAAAAAATATGACTGAAAAATATCAGTCATATTATATTGATTATTAGAAATTTTCGAGATGTGGTGTAGAAAAAGATACTATTGGCTGAAGTTTTTTTACTTTTTTTATGCGGTTCTCGTGTTGTTTATATAATTTATCCTGTTATGTGAATTTTATATCCTGCTATATAAATCTGTACCGGCGGAATATGTTTTCGAATTCTCTGAAAATACATTTGTCTTTTGGGCTATGGTTGGCAACAGCTTTAACTTTGTTTGCCATATGCCAGACCGTGTTATAGGAGTTGATCTTCAACTCGGTCATGAGCCATTTAACAGATACTTTTCGGGGGTAAAACGATATTGCATAAATGACATAGCACCATTTAACTAAATCGATGCGTGTCTTGAAAAATATTGTCTCTTGCAGGGCAGACCACTGTGTACTGCAATGATGACAAAGAATATTTTTTAAAGCGTATTTGCTTCTGCTGTGGGTATTGAATCTTTTGCATTTGGGGCAATATGTTTTCTTCCAAATTTCATCGTAAATTAGGTCAAGGATGTCGTTTTCAGAACCTACTCTTTCTGAAAAATCATCGTAATCTACTATGTCGTCGTACATTAGAATCCAAAATAATTTTGTAACTTGATTATGCCGTCCTCGTGCTTTTGTGGATTTTTTCCTTTCAGTTTGCGGATGTTCAGTAGCTTCCATTGAATCGACGGATAATGCTGAAAATCCCGGTATTCCGATGCGTCCCAATCCGGCGTCCCGTCTTCGAATCCGAGTAGAAACGCTTTGTCGGTCGGTGTCAGATGGTCGTTGATATACTCGACCAGTCGGCGGCGGGTCGCTTCGTACTGCTCGTAGGTGAACGGCGTTGAGGACATGCCCTCAAATTGGTTGGTCAGGGCGTCGCGCTGGTCGTTGAAATTAGGATTAAGGGACTCCAAGATCGGGCGGTCGCTTCCCAGCAGGCAGAAGATGAAACCGCGCTTGATCTGGTCAAAGTCTTTGATATAATCGAGCATCAGACTTACATCGAACAGGTCGCGCGGGTGCTGGCGGTCGAGTGCCGCCGTGATCTTGCCGCCATAGAGTTGTGACAGCGGTACGATGCGGGCTTTGCAGAATACACCGAAATCTTCTTGGGCGAGGTCGCATAAGGGCAATTCGATGGGCGGTGCGATAATGCCGCGCTTCACGTCGTTTACCTCTACTTTGACGAAATGCCCGTTATGGGTGCAGATTAATTTGTTGGGAACTTCGCGTATTGCAATGCCCGGTATTGCAGCCTCGATCTTTGCCTTTATCGCTTTCAGCCGTTCTTTGATATGGGCGAGGCTTGCTTCCCGCGGCTCGACGGGAATATAGGTCAGGTCGATGTCTACCGAATATCGCGGCAGATTTTGCACGAACAGATTGATTGCCGTGCCGCCGTGAACGGCAAAACATTCTTCCGTCGAAATAATCGGGATGATGCGGAGCAACAGCCGCACGCGTTCTTTGTACTCTTGATTAATCATTTTTCAGTTCTGCCGGAATAGTGATTTGGTATTTCTTATCGTAAACGCCTCCTTTGGCGATTACCCGCTTGCCACTGCCGAGGTCTATTTTGTCGAGGTTGAGGGCCCCGAACCACGCATGATGGGCCTTTTCGGCCATAAAGAGGAACAGCCGCTTCACTTTGACGGAACGGCACTCCTCCAACAGTCGTTGCACATTCTTTGGCGGGAGTATCGACAGCATTTCCATCACATAATAGAGGTCGGTAATGTCGTAATATTGCGGTGCGAGGTGCAGACACTCCATAAACGCCCGTTCCGGGGTAGAGATCGGCAACTCGAAAACCCCTTGTCGGGTGGTAGTGATTCCAGTGTCGGAGCTGAATATCTCGGTGGTAAACAGCCGGAGTGTAACGCCCCAGTCGTATTTTCTGAACCAAAGCGGTAAATACTCTTTTTGCGGAGCAGACAGCGAAACGGTCGGCTTGCCCATCGGGAGATAGTGCGAATATCCGTGTATTTCCAATGCCGACATGGCTCCGATTGTCAGATGTTTGTCAGCCTGTGTATTGAGGCTGTACATGGCTCCGTATAATGTAGGCGTATCGCCCGTGCGGATCATTGCACCCGTGCCTATGGGGGTCAGCCAAGCGGATTTTATGTAGCGGTGCTGTAAGTCGTTGGAGATGTTTTTGAGTTTCATCCAAGACGACAGATAGACTGCTCCGGGTGGGAGAGCCTGCAATAGTTGGTTTATTTTTGTTTGCGGTGTCGTACTCATAGTACAAATATACAAAAAATAATAAACCTAATTGGCTCTCATTAAATTGAGTTGCTTTAAACTATTAATTACATTATCCCAAAATTGGCGATATGATTTTAAGTCCATTAGCTGGTCTATATTAATTAATTGTCCTAATGGAGCATATAATTCTCCAATTCCAAGATTACGTCTACGTCGCTTTACGATATTTTGTCTTGCAATTCTAATTGCATTTTCGATAGCTTGTTTGGGATTACTAATACTCTCTGGGTCCTTATTTAGATTTAATTCTGTATCTGAAAGCGTTGTTCCAATTTGTTGTTTAAGAAGTTGTTTGTCTGCCAATATCCATGCTTCCGTCATGTGAACAGGGATGAGATTTACTAAAATTCTTGAACAAGAGTCATTCTCCTGTTCCAATAAGCATTTCTGCGCAGGAACAAATTTAGTATTTAAGGTGTTATCAATACTTGAACTATCTGCGTCTGAGTGTACGCAGATTATTGCAGCACCATATTCTTGTTTGGCTTTTTGAGCAGCTTTTAATACTTGCTGTGTGAAATTCAGACCTGTTTTATCGATGGTTATAACATGAAGTTCTATATCAATTTCGCCATATGCTTGTATTGCAGCTCTTTCATATGTTTGTTGAACAATATTTTCTAAAAATCGAATATCTGTTGTCCCTTCAGTATATAGACATATATTAAGAAAAACGTAGTTCCCCATATTTATTCTTCTTCTATAGTAGTATTCGACATATTTAGTAATGATTCAACAGTTGAGAGAGTGGCCTTTAGTTCTTCATTACTGTAAATATTGTATTTCCACTCTAATTGTCCGGTAGTGTCGGATTTGATATTATCAAGTTCTTTTACAACTGGAATCATGCGAGTAATATTGATTCTAACTCTGGATTGATCAATATTGGTTGTTCGTGATCGCATTTGGGAATAGTATATTGAAACATGATCGTTGTGTTCCCAAGCGAAAATGTCTTTAACAACAACAGGAGAGTGGGTGTTAATAATTACTTGGCGTAGAGGTGCATGCTGATCTGAAAAATCAGTGGAAATATTATATAACAAGTGAGCCATAGCATTGATTCTAAAAGGATGAATCCCATTTTCTGGCTCTTCATAGCATATTATTCCTTTTACTTTATTATCATATTCAATTATACATAAAGCAAGTAAACGTAAAGTTCCCTCCGATAAAACTCTGGATGAAAATATTTTACCATCCCTTTGTTGCAGGTAAATTACGTATTGATTATGTTCTACATCATCGATAACATCAACACCTGTAAATTCGGGGATGAATCGGTTTAGCTCTCTTGAGATTTCTATTAATGAATATTCATCTTCCTGTTTTATTCGATAAAGTACAGCTGCTAAATTAAGTCCAGATGGGGTGAGTTTATCAGCACCGGTATATTTACTGGTAGGTTGTCTTAAATGTTCCGGGTTGAAGCGTAAAAACCGCCAATTTTCCATTTCATTCTTTGCTGCTAATATATGGCGGAAATCAATAGTTCCGATGCTACTTAAAACTGTTTGTGTCGCATTTATTAATGGATAAGTCCGTTTTTTTCCTCCTGCTACGCCATCTTGGGGAACATAAGCCGTAAGTTGACCTTTATTATTTTCTGTATAAATATAGGGGGTTCCTCGTTTCCCTGTAGTCACTTTAGGCCGCCAATTTCCTCTATCTTGTGCTGAAATAAGCTTAATCCATTGGTCGTCATCATGCTTGATCGTTTCAAGACGTTCGTTAGTAACAATTAGATCGTCAATGCCATATTCCCCCGTTACGCGTTGTATTGTCAATGAATATTGCAGACGTGTATATTTTAATTTGGCAGATGCTCCCCAAGCGTCTGTAATATTTTTGTCCACCAACATATCGACCTCAAAGGTCATTTGGCTAACATAATGTTGTTCGTCGTATTTGGTGAATAGTTCAATAAAATCCCCTCGTTGGTCTCTAAATATTTCTTTTAAAGTCTTTTTTCCACTTGCAATTGCTGATAGTAGTTCTAATGCATCGAATAAATTACTTTTTCCCGAGGCATTAATTCCAGCAATAACTGTAAATGGAGTAAACATCATTTCAAAATTATGAAATGACTTAAAACCATTGATTTTTATATGAGTAATCATATTGCATGAATTTTTGTCAAATATACTAAAATTACAGAACTTTTGCCGCCTCGTTGATTACCTTGTTGTCGAAGCTGTCGAGGTAGGTGTTGGTCGTTTCGAGGTCGGCATGGCCGAGCATCTGCGAAATGATTTCGCGCGGAATTTTATTGTATTGCAAAGTCATTGCCATTGTATGACGGCTCACATAGCTTGTCAAATGATAGTCGATGCCGAGTTCTTCGGCCAACGATTTCAAATATTTTTGATATTTGGCGTAACGGTTTCGGATATGGTTGTATAGTTTCTCGCCCGTATAGCCGGAACAGGTAATGATCGGTAACAAATAGTTATCGACGGTTGGCGAGGCAGATTTCAGCCGTTCGATCAATCCTTGAATCTCCGGCGTGATATGGATTCGGATGGCGGTTACGTTCTTTTGGTGCTTAATCTTGTTGCGTTTGTAGACGATGTAATTCCCGTCGGCCAGTCGTTGAACATGATCGGTCGTAAGGTAGGCCATATCGACGAACGACATTCCGTAGCAGTAATAGGAGAACAGAAAGAGTTGTCGTGCGTATTCGTTCTGCGGATTCTGTGCGGGTGTATCTTTGAGTTTTTGCAAGTCTTGAGGCGGAAGATAACGCTTCTCTGTCGCTTCTTCCAGCTTGGCGATCTCGAAGCCGCCTTTCCCGAAAGGATAGGCTGCTTCCGAACCGACGCCTTCTCGGTTCGCTTGATTCAAGATTGCCCGCAATGCTTTGAAATAATATTTGCGGGTATTGCCTTTGCAACCCCGTTTTTGGAGGAATGTATCGAAATTGCGTACATAACGCAGGTCGATGTCGGAAAACAGCCGTTGATTCAACTTGCTGTCATAGTATTTAAGCAATCGAAGCGTCTCGAAATAGCATTTGGCATTGCCCGTATGTCCGGTATCCCGAAGCGTTTGGACATGATTTTCAAGATATGCGCAGAATTTGCCCTGCTTGGAAGGATTCAAAAATGCGTCCTCAAATTGATTCAGCGTCCAGTCAATGCCGTCTATCTCGAATTTCTCGATAATCTCGCGGGCGCGGGCTTTGACTTTGTCCAAAAAGGCATTGTCCTGAATCCGTTTCTTATTGGCCTCCCGCTGCTTTTCGCCTTTCAGATTCCGTTCGATGATAAGTCGTTCGGCCGAATTGTCCCAATAGGCCGGATTGACGTATAATTTCAGACTGATGCGCTTGCGACTGCTATTTTTAGTGACGCATAATTGGAGAATGTGATACCCCATTGAGTTGGGTTTGTATTTCCGTAAAACGATGCGAACAGAGTAGGCCATTTTCCGATGCAAAATAATTGGTGGTACAAAAGTGGTACAAGAAAAATCGCAATAGATGACAATAAGTCAAAATCGCAATTCTCTGTACATGATGTAAATATACTAAAATAAAGTTAATTACTTTTATCGGAAAAAATAAATTTCACCTCTGGGGGGCGCGTGGTCGCAAGTTCGAATCTTGTCACCCCGACTTTTCGAAAAGCCTTGATAATCTGATGATTGTCGAGGCTTTCTTGTTTTTGTATCTGTTCGTACGGGTAGGGCTGTGCGGGCGGGGGAATACGATTCTGCGGGGAAAATACGTTCTTATATACAAGGGCGGAAGATGCGGGCGGTGCGGGAACCCCGGCTGACCGCAGACGGGAAATGTCAATTTTTTTACTATCTTTGTGACGGATTCCGTATGGCGGCCGTCGTTTTTTTGCTGTGAGGCCGCCGATTCTTGCCGGCTCGCCTGTGGGCGGCAGTTTTTGATATTTGCCCGGAGGAATGCCCTTTTCCCGGGAATATCGTCCGAATGCGGAGGAATTTGCAGGGGAGCCTGCGGTTCCGGGTGTATCTGTGATTTTATTGCGCCGTGCCCTTTTTATCGTACGCTGACGACCGTACCGGGGACATTGCCGCCCGCATCCGAAAATTATAACGAAAAAATAAACGATAGTGCTTATGAAACAAAGGAAAATGCTTTCATTCACGCTTTACCAGCTCGGGCTGTTTTTCCGCCAGGAGCTGCCGGGACTTGTTGCCCAGGCCGATGCGAGCCGCGATGCCGGGGAGTTCCGGGCCCGGCTCGAAGAGTTCGTCGCCCGGCATGCGGCGGCGCAGGGCGAGGCGGCGGAACAGATCCGCCTGCTGATCGGCTACGACGGGCGGGAGGTGAGCGAACTTTCGACCGGTGAGCAGATGCCCGTGCGGACGCTGGAATTGCTGTGGCAGTTCCTCACGGGGCGGCTGGAGAACCCGGAGATGCGTTGCGACCTGTTCATCGACCTGTTTTTCCAGTTCAAGCGCCTTGAGGGGCTGGAGTTGCAGCCGCTCACGCCGCAGCGCGTCCGTATCCGCAGCGATCGCTGGCCGACGGGGCTCGATCCCGAGGTGGTGGAGGTGCGCGCCCGGAACAGGGAGCGTATGCTCCACCTCTTGGTGCAGAAGATCGAGAACCGCAAGTCGACCCCATCGCGTTTCCGTTTCGAGGAGGGGATGTCCTACGAGGATAAATACCGTCAGGTAAGCGTCTGGTGGGATGACTTTCGGTTCCACCTGGCGATGGCCGTGAAGAGCCCTTCGGAGTTGAACCGGTTTCTGGGCAACTCGCTCTCGGCGGAGACCATGTACCTGCTGTCGAAGGCCCGCAAAAAGGGGATGCCGTTCTTCGCCACGCCTTATTACCTCTCGCTGCTGGACATCACCGGCAAAGCGTACGACGACGAGACGATACGCAGTTATATCCTCTATTCGCCGCAGCTGGTCGAGACCTACGGGAATATCCGCGCCTGGGAGAAGGAGGACGTCGTCGAGGCCGGAAAACCCAATGCGGCCGGGTGGCTGCTGCCCGACGGGCACAATATCCACCGCCGTTATCCCGAAGTGGCGATCCTGATCCCCGATACGATGGGGCGTGCCTGCGGCGGGTTGTGCGCCTCGTGCCAGCGGATGTACGACTTCCAGAGCGAACGGCTCAATTTCGAGTTCGAGAGCCTGCGCCCCAAGGAGAGCTGGGATCACAAACTGCGCCGCCTGATGGCTTATTTCGAGGAGGACACGCAGCTGCGCGACATCCTCATCACGGGCGGCGACGCCCTGATGAGCCAGAACAAGACGCTGCGCAATATCCTCGAGGCGGTCTACCGCATGGCCTGCCGCAAGCGCAAGGCCAACCAGGCGCGTCCCGACGGTGAAAAATATGCCGAGTTGCAACGCGTGCGGCTGGGGTCGCGCCTGCCGGCTTACCTGCCGATGCGCATCGACGACCAGCTGGTGGAGGTGCTGAAGGAGTTCCGGGAGAAGGCCTCGGCCGTCGGCGTGAAGCAGTTCGTCATCCAGACGCATTTCCAGTCGCCGCTGGAGGTGACGCCCGAGGCGCGGGAGGCTATCCGGAAGATACTCTCCGCCGGGTGGCTCATCACTAACCAGCTGGTATATACCGTCGCGGCATCGCGCCGCGGGCATACCACCCGCCTGAGGCAGGTGCTCAACTCGCTGGGCGTGGTCTGTTACTATACCTTCTCGGTGAAGGGCTTCGGCGAAAACTACGCCGTCTTCACGCCCAACAGCCGTTCGATGCAGGAGCAGCAGGAAGAGAAGCTCTTCGGGCGGATGACCGAGGAGCAGACCGCGGAACTGGATGCGGCGCTGACCGGCGAGGGCGACACGGCCGGGCGCATCCGCCGCTTCATGAAGAAACACCGGCTGCCGTTCCTGGCCACCGACCGCAGTGTGCTGAACCTGCCGGCCATCGGCAAGAGCATGACCTTCCGGCTGGTGGGCATCACGGCCGAGGGGAAGCGTATCCTGCGCTTCGACCACGACCGTACGCGCCGCCACAGCCCGATCATCGACCGTATGGGCGAGATCTACATCGTGGAGAACAAGTCGGTGGCAGCCTATCTGCGCCAGTTGGAGAAGATGGGCGAGGACGCGGAGGATTACGCCAGCATCTGGGGCTACACGCACGGTCAGACCGAGCCGCGTTTCGGGCTGTACGTCTACCCCGACTTCCCGTTCGGGGTGACCGACCGGGTGAGCAATCTGGAGCTGGAGTAGTTGCCGATGGAAAAAGCGGGGCCCGGCCGGATGCGCTCCGCCGGGCCCCGATATATTTGGATATATCAGAAATTCTTATTATCTTTGTGTAAAGTATAACAGGGCCGGCCGAAGAAGGATCACTGACAAGGATCGGGCCGGAAGAACAGCACCCGAATTATGAAACCGTCCGAACGATTGCAGTCGCTCGATGCCCTGAGGGGGTTCGACATGCTCTTTATCATGGGGTTCGCCTCGCTCGTCGTCGCCGTGTGCGGCCTGTGGCCCAACGCTGTGACCGACAGCATTGCCAGCCAGATGGGGCATGCCAGCTGGGACGGCTTCACCCACCACGATACGATCTTTCCGCTGTTCCTCTTCATTGCCGGGGTGAGCTTCCCCTTTTCGCTTTCCAAGCAGCGTTCGCTGGGGTTGTCGACCGGGACGATCTATGCAAAGATCGTCCGTCGCGCGCTGACGCTGGTGTTGCTGGGGGTGGTTTACAACGGGCTGTTCAAGCTCGATTTCGAAAACCTGCGTATTGCCAGCGTACTGGGGCGTATCGGCCTTGCATGGGGCATAGCCGCGGTGCTGTACCTCAATTTCGGGGTGAAGGCGCGCATTGCGATCGCCGCAGCCATACTGGTCGGTTACGGCCTGTTGTCGGCGCTGGTGGCGGCACCCGACGTCGCGGGCGCAGGGCCATTGACCCGGGAGGGGTGCCTGGCAGGGTATGTCGACCGGCTGCTGTTGCCGGGTAAGCTGTACGGCAAGACGTTCGACCCCGAGGGGCTGCTGAGTACGGTGCCCGCCGTGGTGACGGCCATACTGGGCATGTTTACGGGGGAATTCGTGCGGCGGCAGGACTTGTCGGGCGGGCGCAAGGCGTCGTGGATGATTGCGGCGGCCGTGGCGCTGCTGGTCGCAGGGCTGGCTTTCAACGGGGTGGTACCTGTGAACAAATCGCTGTGGTCGAGTACGTTCGTATGTGTCGTGGCTGCCTATTCGCTGGCGATGTTCGCCCTGTTCTACTACCTGATCGATGTCAGGGGATGGCGCCGCTGGACGCTCTTCTTCCGCGTCGTGGGACTCAATTCGATCACGATCTACCTGGCCCAGCGTATCGTGGGCTTCGGGCGCATATCCGATTTCTTCCTCGGGGGCGTGGCGTCGAAATGCCCGGAGGCGCTTGCCGCCGTGGTCGACAGTGCCGGCTATGTGGCCGTCTGCTGGCTGTTTCTCTATTTCCTTTACAGAAAGAACGTCTTTCTGAAGGTGTAGTCTGCGGATTCCGTCAGGTGCTGCGCGCAGGCGCGGCTGGCGCGGAGTTTGCTTCACGCCCAACCGATTGTATAATAAAAAATCATTGCTATGAATAAGACGATTCACCGCGCACAGACGCGCGGACACGCCAACCATGGTTGGCTCGATACCTACCATACGTTCAGTTTTGCCGGATATTACGACCCCCGGCGAATCCATTTCGGCGCCCTGCGGGTGCTCAACGACGATACGGTCGCCCCGGGCGAAGGATTCGGGACGCATCCCCACGATAACATGGAGATCGTGTCGATTGCGCTCGAAGGTGCGCTCCGGCACGGCGACAGCATGGGGAACATGCAGGAGCTGCGCCCGGGCGAGATCCAAGTCATGTCGGCCGGGACGGGCATTACGCACAGCGAAATGAACGCCAGTGACACGGAGCCCGTGAAATTCCTGCAGATTTGGGTGTTGACCGATGCGGAGAACCATACGCCGCGTTACAACCAGATCCGGCTGGCGCCGGCAAAGCGTAACGAATTGAGGACGATCGTGGCCCCCGAAGGCCGCGGTGGCGAAAACACGGGCTGGCTCCATCAGGATGCCTGGTTCTCGACGCTCGACCTGGACAAGGGGCATGACGTTGAATACCGGATGCATACGCCCGGGAACGGGGCCTATGTCTTCGTGATCGAAGGGCTGGTCGAGGTGGACGGCGAAGTGCTCGGCCGCCGCGACGGCATGGGGGTCTGGGATACCGACGGCTTCGGGATCAGGGCTTCGGCCGACGCCCAGGTGCTGGTCATCGAGGTGCCGATGCGTTAACGGGCGGATATATAGGTGAAAGCCTGCTGGTTTCCAGCAGGCTTTTTTTATTGCCGCCGTGCCGCACCGGCCGGGCGGAAACGGAAATCCCCTTCCGCCCGGCCGAAGACAGTGTATTTTTCGTATCTTTGTTGCCGGTTCCGGCAAAATATCGTTGAATTCGTAAATGAGATACGCTATGAAAAATTATTTCGTCGCACTCGCCTTCATGGCGGTGTTACTGCCCGTGGCCTGTGCCTGCGGCACGCCCGAACCCGCCCGCAGCGGGGACGGGGATCCCCTGCCCGGGAACCCCGGGGCAAAGAGCTACAAGAACCCGGTTTTCCGGGAATTCCTCGTGGCCGACCCCACGGTAATACGCGCCGAGGACGGGAATTTTTACCTCTATGCGACCGAGAGCGGAAAGAACAACATCCCCATCCTGCGCTCGTCCGACCTGGTGAACTGGACGAAGGTCGGCGAGGTCTTTACGGCGGAGAACCATCCGCAGATAACCGACAAGGCCGGGGCCAACCTCTGGGCGCCGGACATCAACAAGATCGGCGACAGGTATGTGCTGTATTATTCCCAGCCGGGGGAGAACAACAAGCACGCCATCGGCGTGGCGTCGGGCCCCTCGCCTGTCGGGCCCTTTACCGACCACGGGAAACTGATCGGCAGCGACGAGATCGGGGTCGATATTTCGATCGACCAGTTCTACATCGAGGAGGACGGGCACAAGTACATGTTCTGGGGAAGTTTCCGGGGCATCTGGGCGATTGAACTTGCGGACGACGGGTTATCGCTCAAACCCGGGGCCGGGAAGCGTAAGATCGCCGGCGACCAGTACGAGGGCACCTACATCCACAAGCGGGACGGATACTATTACCTGATCGTCTCGACGGGCGATTTCATGAAGGATTACCATGTGGTCGTCGGCCGCAGTCGGTCGCTGATGGGGCCTTATGTCGATCGTGCGGGGCGCGACATGCTCGGCGTGCACCACGAACTGGTCGTGGGCAACGGCAACGGGTTTGTCGCCCCTGGGCACAATGCGGAATTCGTTACCGATGATAAGGGGCAGGACTGGATGCTGTACCATACCCGGCTCGAGGTGGGCGGGCCGCGTTACCTGATTCTCGACCGGATCGAATGGAATGACGGGTGGCCCGAGGTGCGCGGGCACGTACCCGCCCGGAGTGCCGAAGCTCCCGTTTTCGAGTAGCCCGGCTGGCAAGCTGTGCGATGTCCGTGCGTGCGGCGTCCATGCCTGTGACCTGTCTGCGCCGTCCGTACCTGCGACCTGCCTGCGGCATCGCGGTTGACGCGGCCGGGGCGGGCGTATTGCCGGCAGGAAGAGAGAATCCCGGCGGGATCCCACATGGGTTCCCGCCGGGATTTTTACGGATCGGACACCCCTCCCCGGATCAGAACTCCGAGGTGAAGTGGAAGCGGATGTCCTTGAAATTCTCCTGCGCCAGCGCCAGCCCGTAGCTCGTGTCGGCGAGGAAGACGTCGCGGCCGTGCTTGTCGACGGCCATGTTGGTGTGCTTGCGGCGCTTGAAATCGGCCAGCTGCGCGGCGTTGTCGCTCTCGATCCAGCAGGCTTTGTAGATCGAGATCGGCTCCCAGCGGCAGGCGGCGTTGTATTCGTGTTCGAGTCGGTACTGGATGACTTCGAACTGGAGCGCCCCGACCGTGCCGATGATCTTGCGGCCGTTGAGCGAGGATACGAACAGCTGCGCCACGCCTTCGTCCATCAGTTGGTCGACGCCCTTGGCGAGCTGCTTGAATTTCAGCGGGTCGGCGTTCTCGATGTAGCGGAACTGCTCGGGGGCGAACGACGGGATGCCCGTGAATTTGAGCTTCTCGCCCTCGGTGAAGGTGTCGCCGATCTTGAAGTTGCCCGTGTCGTGCAGGCCGACGATGTCGCCCGGGTAGGCGAAGTCGATGACCGATTTCTTTTCGGCCATGAAGGCCGTCGGCGAGGAGAACTTGAGCTGCTTGCCGCTGCGCACGTGCAGGTAGTTATGGTTGCGCTCGAACGTCCCGGAGCAGATTTTCAGGAAGGCGATGCGGTCGCGGTGGTTGGGATCCATGTTGGCGTGGATCTTGAACACGAAGCCCGTCATCTTCGGCTCGGCGGGCTCCACGGTGCGGGTCGCGGTGGGCGCCGGGCGCGGCGAGGGGGCGATGCGGACGAAGCATTCGAGCAGTTCGCGCACGCCGAAGTTGTTGACCGCCGAGCCGAAGAACACGGGGGCCAGCTCGCCGCGCAGGTAGGCCTCGCGGTCGAACTCGTCGTAGACGCCTTCGACCAGCTCGACGTCCGAGCGCAGCTGTTCGGCGAATTTCGCGCCGATGTAGCTGTCCAGCTCCGGCGACGCGAGGTCGGAAATCTCGGCGGTCTGGGCGTCGGCGGTGAGTTTTTCGTCCGACGTGAAAAGCGAGAGGTTCTTTTCGTAGAGGTTGTAGACCCCGCGGAACGTGGGGCCGTTCGAAATGGGGAAGGCCAGCGGCCGCACGCGGATGCGCAGTTCCTTTTCCACCTCGTCCAGCAGGTCGAAAGGCTCCTTGGAGGGGCGGTCGAGTTTGTTGATGAAGACGATCACCGGCGTCGAACGCATACGGCACACCTCCATCAGTTTGCGGGTTTGCGACTCGACGCCCTTGGCACCGTCGATGACGATGATGACCGAATCGACGGCCGTCAGCGTGCGGTAGGTGTCTTCGGCGAAGTCCTCGTGGCCCGGGGTGTCGAGGATGTTGATCTTGGTGCCCTTGTATTCGAAGCCCATCACGGCCGTGGCGACCGAGATGCCGCGCTGGCGCTCGATCTCCATGAAGTCCGACGTGGCGCCTTTCTTGATCTTGTTGCTTTTGACCGCCCCGGCGACGTGGATGGCACCGCCGAAGAGCAGCAGCTTCTCGGTGAGGGTGGTTTTACCCGCGTCGGGGTGGGCGATGACCGCGAAGGTGCGGCGGCGTGTGATTTCTTCCTGTAATGTCATGTATTTGTTCGAATGTTTCTGCCGGGATCCGGCGCAGCCGGTGCCGGCGACTGCTGTTGCCACGGCTTCGGGCCGTGTTTGCAAGCCTGGCCCGCCCCAAATCCCTCCCGGGGGAGAGGCTTGTCGCATGCGGCCGGAATATCCCGGTAATTTTAAACCTTTGTTATTCTTTCGGGTAGTCGGCGTTGTAGTGGCAGCCGACCGACTCCTTGATCTCGCGGCCCTGTTTGATTACCAGGTAGGCTACGGCGATCATGTTGCGCAGCTCGCACAATTCGCGGTTGGGCTTGGTCTTGTTATAGAGCTCCTCGGTCTCTTGCCAGAGTATCTCGAGGCGGCGCATGGCGCGTTTGAGCGAGAGGTTCGAGCGGACGATGCCCACGTAGTTGGACAGGATGGTCTGCATCTCGCGCTTGGACTGGATGATCATCAGCATCTCCTCGGTGTGCTGCGTGCCTTCGAAGTCCCAGTCGGGGATGCCCTCCTGGATCTCGACCTTGGGGAGCAGCGACGCAGCGTGGCGTGCGGCCTGGTCGGCATAGACCACCGCTTCGATCAGCGAGTTGGAAGCGAGGCGGTTGGCTCCGTGCAGCCCCGTGCAGGAGGTTTCGCCCAGCGCGTAGAGGTGCCTGATCGAGGTCTCGCCGTTGGTGTCGACCTTCACCCCGCCGCAGCAGTAGTGCGCCGCGGGCGTCACGGGAATCCAGTCGCGGGTGATGTCGATGCCGAGCGAGAGGCATTTTTCATAGATGTTCGGGAAA
>ENA-OPCP01000209-OPCP01000209.1-human-gut-metagenome-genome-assembly--contig:-NODE-209-length-56417-cov-11.839147_pt1 | contig 56417 bp, 46 predicted proteins | sample MGYA00241563_ERZ501477 | MGnify/ENA primary metagenome ERZ501477 (study PRJEB25962, sample SAMEA2042572) | human gut metagenome | biome: human gut; feature: human-associated habitat; material: faeces... | reverse complement strand
GACGGGCAATCAGATATTCCTGCGCTTGACCAGAGCTGTCGCTACATCTTGTAGCCTGCTGTGTTAAGTCGATAAGCATTTTCTCTAAAATCAATTCGTCTCCATCTGCTTCAGAAACGCCTTGATCTTCGCCACGCCGGCATAGACGGCGGGCGGGTCGCCCTGCACGACAAGGGTCGGAGCCTGGGTCAGCCCGAGCGCGGTCGCCTCCCGGAGATACTGCTCCACATCCCGTTCCTCAAAGGAGATTCCCGCCTTTTCCAGAATGGGCTTGATGCTGCGGCAGTTCGGGCAGGTTGCGGTGGTGTAGAGATAATATTCCCCCACCGGCTTTTCTTCTGGCTTGTCCTCCTGCTTCTTCGGGCAGCTCCCTTGCGTGCCGCCCACCCGATAGGTCTTTCTGTCCAGATATTCCTGGCTCTTGCCGTCGTTCCAGTTCTGCACCGGCCGGTAGTAGCCGGTGATGCGGCTGTAGACCTCCGTGGTCTTCCCGCAGACCGGGCAGGTCTTCTGCTCGCCCTTCAGGTAGCCGTGCTCCGTGCAGATAGAGTAGGTCGGCGACAGCGTGTAATAGGGCAGCTCATAGTTCTCCGCGATTTTTCGAACCAGTGCGGCGGCGGACTGCCAGCTGGGCAGCTTTTCCCCCAGGAAGGTATGGAACACCGTGCCGCTGGTATAGAGCGTCTGGAGCTTGTCCTGCACATCCAGCGCGGAAAACACATCCTCGGTGTAGCCCACGGGCAGATGGCTGGAGTTGGTATAATATGGCGTCCCGCCCTCGTGTGCGGTGATGATATCGGGATAGCGCGCCTTATCGTGCTTGGCCAGGCGGTAGGCGGTGGATTCCGCCGGGGTCGCTTCCAGGTTATAGAGGTCGCCGTACTGCTCCTGATAATCGGAGAGGCGCTCGCGCATATGCTTCAGCACCCGGACGGCAAAGTCCTGCGTTTCCTCGTGGGTGAGATCCTTGCGCAGCCAATTCGCGTTCAGCCCCGCTTCGTTCATGCCCACAAGCCCAATGGTGGAGAAATGGTTGTCGAAACCGCCGAGATACCGCTTGGTATAGGGGTACAGTCCCTCCTCCAGAAGCTTTTCCACCGTCGTGCGCTTGATTTTCAGGCTGCGGGCGGCAATATCCATCATGCGGTCCAGCCGGACGAAGAAGTCCGCTTCATCCTTGGCAAGGTAGGCGATGCGGGGCAGATTGATGGTCACGACGCCCACGGAGCCGGTGGACTCGCCGCTGCCGAAGAAGCCGCCGCTTTTCTTGCGCAGCTCCCGCAGATCCAGCCGCAGACGGCAGCACATGCTGCGCACATCACTGGGTTCCATATCGGAATTGATATAGTTGGAGAAATAAGGCGTGCCGTATTTGGCGGTCATCTCAAAGAGCAGGCGGTTGTTCTCCGTCTCGGACCAGTCAAAATCCTTGGTGATGGAATAGGTGGGGATGGGATACTGGAAGCCGCGGCCGTTGGCGTCGCCTTCGATCATGACCTCAATAAAGGCCTTGTTGATGAGGTTCATCTCCGCCTGGCAGTCGCCGTATGTGAAGTCCATGGGCTTGCCGCCCACGATGCAGGGCTGGTCGGCCAGGTCGGCGGGTACCGTCCAGTCCAGCGTGATGTTGGAAAACGGAGCCTGCGTTCCCCAGCGGCTGGGCGTATTGACGCCGAACACAAAGCTCTCGATGCAGTGCTTGACCTCGTTGTAGCTGAGCTTGTCCGTGCGCACAAAGGGCGCAAGATAGGTGTCGAAGCTGGAAAACGCCTGCGCCCCGGCCCACTCGTTCTGCATGATGCCGAGGAAATTCACCATCTGGTTGCACAGCGACGCCAGATGCCTCGCCGGCGCGCTGGTGATCTTGCCGGTCACGCCGCCAAGCCCCTCCTGAATAAGCTGTTTTAAGCTCCAACCGGCGCAGTAGCCGGTGAGCATGGAAAGATCGTGCAAATGAAGATCCGCATTGCGGTGGGCGTCGCCGATCTCCTCGTCGTAGATCTCGCTGAGCCAGTAGTTGGCGGTGATGGCGCCGGAGTTGGACAGAATCAGCCCGCCAACGGAATAGGTGACGGTGGAGTTTTCCTTGACCCGCCAGTCCGACACCCGCAGATAGTTATCCACCAGCTTTTTATAGTCCAGCACGGTGGAGCGCATCTCCCGCAGCTTTTCCCGGTTTTTCCGGTAGAGAATGTAGGATTTTGCCACGGGTGCGTATCCGGCGCGCTGCAGCACCGCCTCCACGCTGTCCTGAATGTCCTCCACGCCGATCTCGTCGTTGCGAACCTTGCCGACATAGTCGGCCGTTACCTGAAGAACGAGCAGATCGATGATATCCGTATTATAGGGAACCTTCGCCGCGTGAAAGGCCTTGGTGATGGCCTTCGCGATGCGCGACAGGTCAAAGTCCACCTTTCTGCCGTCCCGTTTGATTACCTGATACATATGAGTCTCTCCTTAAATGCCTCGCAGCTGTGTATTTGGAATATAGGGGAGCACGGCTTGCCGCAGCCGCGCCAGTTCATCTCGTGTATGGGCCTGCACACCGCCGGACACCAAGCTGCCCGAGTCTACAAACGGCTGGAGAAAATAGCGTTTTGCCCCCTTGAGCCAGCGCCCGATCTCCTCCATCTCCCTTTCGGTATGCAGCGGCCTGCATACCGTAGTCCGGAATTCATAGTCTGCCAGGCTGTCCTGCAGCAGAAGGACGCTTTCCTGAACCCTGGAAAGAATGTCCGCGCCGCCGCATGTTTCCGCATAGCGCCGGGGGCTGTTCTTGATGTCCATCGCCACATAGTCAAGAATGCCATTATGAAGCAGAATCTTCAGCATTCCGGGATTGGTGCCGTTGGTGTCCAGCTTGATGGCATAACCAAGATCACGGATTTTCTCAAGAAACTCCGGCAGCTCCGGTTGGAGCGTCGGCTCCCCGCCGGTGACGCAGACACCGTCCAGTTTGCCCCTGCGCCGCTCCAGATATGCAAGCACCTCCGCCTCCGGGATTTCTGCCCCCCCGCTCCGCTCCGGAAGCACCAGGTCGGGGTTATGGCAGTATGGGCAGCGCAGATTGCAGCCGGACAGAAATACCGTACAGGCGACCTTGCCGGGATAATCCAGCAGCGTCAGTTTCTGCATTCCGCCAATGCGCATGGCAGCGCTCCCCCTTCCCAAATGCGGATAGTATCGTAAGTATACCATATGTTGTAGTATATGTCAATGTCAAAATACTACATATTGTGTTTTTGCAGATTATGCGCAAAAAGGCGGCTGATAGTCGCTTGACTGTCAACAGCCTTTTTGTGGGCAGCCCCGGTTCCGGTACTTTTGGATTTCAGCCGCAGAACATGAATAACTCATTCTTCTGATACTATTTCCTGGGCGTGTTGCAGACCCCGAATTTTCCCTTTGGATATCTCAAAATTTTTCTGTCAAATCGGTACGAACGCCGTTGATTTTTGCAAAAGGCTGTGCTAATGCAAACGCGAAATGTTAGGGAATACCCCAAAAAGGAGACTAACTCCGGGATAAAAGGCGCACGGTACTTTCGGCAAACTGGCCAGTGGATGGCAGTTTGCCTTTTTTCCCGGGTTTCCGTAAGCGATCGCTTACGGCGGAAGGTTCCTGTTTGCAGCGGATCATTTCATTCCGGCAAGCGTGGATAGGCCGTTCTGCCCCCGGGTTTTGCGGGGCGAGCCGAAAAGCAATGGGGTAACCGCCCGCCGGACGTTGGCCCAGGCCGGGGTATTGAAGGAAGGAAAACGCCATGAGCAAATCTCTTAAGAAAATTCTGAACGCCGTCAGCACCGTTCTGGTTGTGCTGGTGGTGATTCTGGCGCTCCTGCTGGTGGGCGCGCGGATCGTCGGATTGCAGGTGTTCACCGTGCTGTCCGGCTCCATGGAGCCGACATATCACGTTGGCGCGCTCATTTACGTAAAGAAAACCGCCCCGGAGGATATCCAGGCGGGAGACGTCATCACGTTTATGCTGAATGAAACCACCACCGCCACCCACCGGGTCGTCGCCGTGGTTCCGGACGATGAGGATCCCGGCATTCTGCGCTATCAGACCAAGGGCGACGCCAACGACCACGTAGACGCGTCGCTGGTACATATGAACAACGTAATCGGGGAACCGGTATTCTCCATTCCGTACCTCGGCTATGTTGCGAATTACATCCAGCATCCCCCCGGAATGTACGTGGCGATCAGCGCGGGAGCGGTGCTTCTGCTGCTGGTGTTCCTGCCCGATCTGTTCTCGGATGAGAAAAAGGACAAGTCCGGAGAAGCGCCGGAGGAATCCAAGTAATTTCTGCCGGGAATCCCGGCTTTGGAAAGGAACCATTGTATTTCAATGAGAGAAAGGAGGGAATTTCCATGAAGCGTAATATAAGCGGCCGCGTCCTTGTGGCTTTGGTAGCTGTTGTGCTGTTGATTGGCTGCGCAGCAGGCGGTACGGTGGCGTGGCTGGTCTCCGAGCCTGCTACTATCGTGAATACCTTCACCATCGGTAATATCGATGCAACCCTCACCGAGACCCAGCGTACCTACCACATCGTTCCCGGCGTGGACATTGACAAAGACCCCGTGGCAACGGTTCTGAAAAACAGCGAGGACTGCTACCTGTTCGTGAAAATTGTCGAGGAGAACTGGCCGAATTTCACGGAGACGGATAGCACCACCCGCAAGGTCGACTATGCGGTTGCAGACGGTTGGACACCGCTTGAGGGCAAGGAGGGCGTGTACTACTGTAAGGTCAGCAAATCTGCCGATGATCAGGCCTTCCATATTTTGAAGGACGACAAGGTCACCGTCAGCCGCAGCCTGACCAAGGATGAGCTGAGCAAGGTTGCAACCCAGCCGAGGCTGACCTTCACCGTCTACGCGGTTCAGAAGTCCGGCGTTGATACTCCCGCCGCGGCCTGGGCGCTAACCAAATAAGCAAACTGCAAATATTGCAGCAAGTATATCATTAAACAAGAAAGGTCGATTCCATTATGAAGAAAAAAGTCATAGCCATCTGCCTGTGTGTGGCTCTGGCAGCCGTCGCTGTGGTGGGCGCGTCTCTCGCCTACTTCACCGACACGAAGTCCGCAACCAACACCTTCACCGTCGGTAACGTCAAGATTGACCTGATCGAGTCCAGATACCACCGCGAAGGCAACGACAACTCCGGCGATACCTCCATCCCCGACCCCACCCAGACCGCGTCCGGCATGAAGTACGTCACTGACGGCCACAAGGCCTTCACCGATGACGAGATCAAGGCGGACGCTGAGAAATACTCCGAATACATTGATGAGCGCGGCAAAAACATGGTTCCCGGCCGCAACTTTGCCAAGTGCCCCTATGTGATCAACACCGGCGCAAACGATGCTTATGTCCGTATCCGTGTGATGGCTCCTCACGATTATGAGGGCAGCTATAATGGCTTCATCAACGCTATGCTCTGCTCTTCCGCTACGAGCTCCGGTGAGTTCCAGCATGGGGCAAACGGGGTAGACTGGCCTGTCATTGAAGAGAACGGCTACACCGATGCGGATGGCTTGAAGTACGACGTTTATACCTTCATCCGCATTGAGCCTCTCAAGGCTGGCGCGATGACCGAATGGAATGTTATCAACTATGTCGGCATCGGCAAGAACGTAACCAGCGCTGACATCCAGACCGCCGTTGAGAAGGGCTTTATTAAGGTATCCGAGGACGGCACTATGACCGTCAACGTTCTGGTGCAGGCCGACGCCATCCAGGCCGAGGGCTTTGCGGATGCCAAGGCAGCCTTCGCCGCATTCGACGCACAGAAGTAATCCTTCCCATTACCTGCCCCCGAAGGGGGGCAGGCGATATAAGAGCACCCGGCCAAAATCCGGATGCTCTCATATCGCCTGACGAATATCCCAGGGCAAGCCGCCCCGATTTCCAAGTTTTCCCTTGCGCGTAGCAGAAAAATACATAAAAGGAGTAGATACCATGAAAAAGAAACTTACCGCAATTTTCCTGTGCGTGGCGCTGGTCGCCATCGCCGTCGCGGGCGCATCTCTGGCGTACTTCACCGACACAAAGTCTGCAACCAACACCTTCACCGTCGGTAACGTCAAGATTGACCTGATCGAGTCCCGGTTCCACCGCGAAGGCAACGACAACTCCGGCGATACCATCCCCGATCCCACCCAGACCGCGTCCGGCATGAAGTACGTCACTGACGGCCACAAGGCCTTCACCGATGACGAGATCAAGGCGGACGCTGAGAAATACTCCGAATACATTGATGAGCGCGGCAAAAACATGGTTCCCGGCCGCAACTTTGCCAAGTGCCCCTATGTGATCAACACCGGCGCAAACGATGCTTATGTCCGCATCCGTGTCATGATCCCTCACGATGGTGATGTTGATAACGGCGGTATCATCAATGCCCAGTGGTGTGCCACTGCTCTTCTGAACGGCGAATACCTGCACGGCGAGAAAGGCGAGAACTGGCCTGTTGTGACCGAGGAAGTCCGCGACGGCCTGAAGTACGATGTCTACACCTTCACCCGCACCGAGCCTCTGAAGGCTGGCGCTATGACCGAGTGGAACGTCTGGAACTTCGTCGGCATTGGCAGCAAGGTCACCAGCGCCGATATCGAGAAGGCCATCCAGAACCGTGTTATCACTGTGACCGAGACCGACGCCGGTAAGACTCTGAGCCTGAATGTTCTGGTCGAGGCCGACGCCATTCAGGCCGAGGGCTTTGCTGACGCTACCGCAGCTTTCGCAGCCTTCGACAAGTAATTCCCCCCAACCGGCTGCCCCGATTGATTAAGGAATCCCCTGCGCGCGGGCGCAGAAAAAATACATAGTAAGGAGTAAACAAGCCATGAAAAAGAAACTGATTGCCATCTGCCTGTGTGTGGCTCTGGCAGCCGTCGCTGTTGTGGGCGCATCTCTTGCCTACTTCACCGACACAAAATCTGCAACCAACACCTTCACCGTCGGTAACGTCAAGATCGATCTGATCGAGTCCAAGTACCACCGCGAAGGCAACGGCAACTCCGGCGATACCACCATCCCCAAAGCCAGCCATGTGGTGACTGCTGAGGACAACATGCAATATGTCGAGACAGGTCACAAGATGTTCACCAATGAGGATATCAAGAAAGACGCTGAGACCTATCAGGAGGAATACCTGGCCAAGAGAGGCGAGAACATGGTTCCCGGCCGCAACGCTGCCAAGTCCCCCTATGTCGTCAACACCGGCGCAAACGACGCTTACATCCGTATCCGTGTGATGGTCCCCTCCGCAGCCAACAATGACTATGTTAATGTGAAAGACGGCGGCGTGATCACCAACCAGTGGTGCACCACGTCCATAACCTGCGGCGAATTCCAGAAAGGCGCACAGGATGGCTACCCTGTCATTGAAAAAGGCGTTGAGAAGAACGGCGTAAAGTACGACGTTTACACCTTCACCCGCACCAAGCCTCTGAAGGCTGGCGCTATGACCGAGTGGAACGTCTGGAACTTCATCGGCATCAACAAGGATGCGACCAGCGCCGATATCCAGAAGGCCGTCGATGCCGGTGCCATCACTGCAACGAGCGATACCATGACCCTGAACGTTCTGGTTGAGGCCGACGCCATCCAGGCTGAGGGCTTTGCCGACGCTGCCGCAGCTTGGGCTGCATTCAACTAATTTTCCCCGACCGGCTGCCCCGATTGATTAAGGAATCCCCTGCGCGTGGGCGCAGAAAAAATACGTAGTAAGGAATAAACAAGCCATGAAAAGGAAACTGATTGCCATCTGCCTGTGTGTGGCTCTGGCAGCCGTCGCTGTTGTGGGCGCTTCCCTTGCCTACTTCACCGACACAAAATCCGCAACCAACACCTTCACCGTCGGTAACGTCAAGATCGACCTGATCGAGTCCAAGCTCCACCGCCAAGGCTCCGGCGGAACCGGGGATACCACTATTCCGACACCTACCCAGACCGCCAGCGGCATGAAGTACGTCAAGGACGGCGAGAAGGCTTTCACCGATGCCGAGATCAAGGAAGACGCCGAGACCTATGCGACCGACTATCTGGCCGTAAAGGGCGAGAACATGGTTCCCGGCAAGAAGATTGCCAAGTCCCCTTATGTCATCAACACCGGCGCGAATGACGCTTACATCCGTATCCGTGTGATGATCCCTTCTGCGGCCAACAATGACTATGTTGACGTGCATAAGGGCGGCGTGATTACCAACGTGTGGTGCAGCACCTCCATGCTTAGCGGCGAGTTCGTCAATAATACCAAGAGTACCAACCCCAAAGCCAATGAGCCTTATATTGAAAAGGCGGCAGTTACCAGGGACGGCGTAACCTACGATGTGTATACCTTTATCCGCACCCAGCCTCTGAAGGCCGGCGCTATGACCGAGTGGAACGTTTGGAACAACATCGGCATCAACAAGGATGCTACCAGCGACGATATCCAGAAGGCTATCAAGAGCGGTGCTATTACCAGAAACGAAAACGGCACCATGACCTTCAATGTTCTGGTGGAGGCCGACGCCATCCAGGCCGAGGGCTTTGCCAACGCTGCCGCAGCTTGGGCTGCATTCAACTAATTTCCCTGACCGGCTGCCCCCCTTCGGGGAGCAGCCATAGGAGAGTCCCCGGCTTTTCCGGAGGCTCTCCTATGGCTACGGCCACTCCATTTCCACGAGAGGAGCTGTATATATGAAGAAGCGAAAACTACTTCTCATTTCTCTGATTTCTATCATTTTTTCCATCTCCGCCATGGGCAGCTCTGCCTTCTTTAACGCGGAGGATACCGCGCATAACGTAATCACCTCCGGCAGCGTAAATATCTCCGTGGTGGAGACCATGCTGGACGGCACCGAATTGAAGGACTTCCCGGCGGAGGGAATCCGCGGCGTCATGCCCGGCTCCACCGTGTCGAAGATCGTCCGGATCCGGAACACCGGCAGCGCGGAGACCTGGATTCGCGTCCGGGTCGATACCTCCGTGAAGAGCGGCGCACAGGCGGCGCTGGACGCCGGTGTGGTGGACTATTCCGTACAGGCGCCCTGGATCGACGGCGGCGACGGATATTATTATTGCAGCAAGGCCGTCCCGGTGGGCGGCGAGACGGATGTTCTGTTCCGGGAGGTTCGCTTTGACCCCGACATGGGCAACGAATACCAGAACTGCACCGTCTACATTACCGTCAAGGCCGAGGCCGTGCAGACCGCGAACAACCCGATTCCCGCAGGGGGAACGGTGCTGGATGTCGTCGGCTGGCCGAATGCATAGGGGGTGGCCTGAGATGAAACATATGCACAGAGCACTGGTTCTGCTTCTTACGGCAGCCTTGATCGTCACCGCGTGTGTCCCCGCCACACTGGTGGGTCTCGCGGCGGAAACCCAGGACGCCACAACGGCACCAACGGAGGCAACACAGGCGACGCAGATCGCCGCAACGGAGTCCAGTGAGACCACATTGCCCTCCGAAGCTGCAATCCCTACCGATACGACTGACGCAACCGAGGAAACGACGGTTCCTACGGCTGCGGATCAGCTGTCCACGGAGGAGCAGTTCACCGTTTCCTTTGATCTGAACGGCGGCACCGTTTGTACAAGGGGTGCAGGAGACCTTACCGTCTCCGCCGCCACAGGTCAGGAGATCACCATGCCGGCAGCCCCTGAGAAGGGCAAGCGGGTCTTTGCCGGTTGGCTTTCTTCCCTCAACGGCAAAACTCTGGACGCGGGCGACTCCTACACGGTTACTGCCAATGATACCTTTACGGCACAGTGGAATATGCCCAAAGTGCTGGATGTGGAAGTGGCCCTTCCGAATGACAGCAGCCTGAGTGATGCCCAATGTGAAGCCTCTGCCATTTCGGAAGCGGAGCAGACTTGCGTGGAGACTGCCGTGAAAACCGCTTTGAGGAAAGATGCCGTGGAGGTGCAGAGCGTTCTTGCCATGGACATCAGCTTCCGAACGGAATCCCGCGAGGAGGTGCAGCCTGAGAATGGCGAGACCGTCCCCGTGACGCTGAGCGTCCTCGATGATTATGCGGAATATGTAAAGGACGCCGCCTTCCTTGTCGTCTACCATATGGCAGAGCAGGCGGACGGAAGCCTTGTTGCGGAGCCGGTGCAGTGCGTGCAGTATACGGACGCTCAGCAGAAGATCAGCTTCGGCGCTACGGGCTTCTCCATTTACGCCGTGGCCGCCGTGGGCGAAAAAGACGGTACATTTGTTACGGATAAAAATGCGGGCGGCAACGTCTTCTACGAAATGGAGGAAGAGAGCAGTCGGGTATTCTTCTTCCAGGATTCACACTCCGCGAACTACACGTACCACCGTTACACCTGGACGGTGGAGGATAACAACAACACCGTTCGCGCCTATTCCACATCCATTTATCAACAGGACAATACTTCCACGTCGGATAAGCTCAAGAGCTATCAGTACCCGTGGCTGTCCGTGAACGCTCTGCGCCCCGGCACGGTCACCGTAACCGTGACCCACTACTGCTACAACGGCAACAGCTGGTGGAGTCAGACAGACACTGGTGAATCCGGCACGGTGACGTTCACGCTGCAAGTCACGGAGAAGAAAAGCGGTCTTGCCATCGAGAACTGCATTCCCGAGAACGGCACACTCAGGCCTGTTTGGCGCGGGACAGCGCCCGACACCGACGCGATTCACTACGAATGGAGCAAAGAGTATTTCCATACCTTTAACAATGGCAACGACTCCCCCGAGGGGCATCGGAAGACGACTCCCATTTCCGAGGACGCCGTCTTGGATGATGGCAGCATCAATGTGGCCATTGATGCCGGCGGCATTGCCATGGAAAAGGATTCCAGCGGAAACGACATTCTGTGCGTCAAGTCCTACACCTGCACGGCCTACGACCAGGCAGGAAACGTTCTCGGTACGGCGACCCACCGGGTGGAATACGGCGAGGATGTGCTGAACGGCAGCTTTGAGTATCCCCGAATTCCCAGCAACCGTACCAACTACGCCTTTGCCAATGGCACCTGGCAGCTCTTCTGGAAAACCACGGCTCCCGGCAGCGGAACTACGCTGGCCCAGGATGTGGAGCTGGGCAATGACAACCCCGGCAATCCTTATTTGATCAGCGGCGGCAAGGCCAATGACGGCAATCAGTTCGCGGAGCTGAACGCGGAAAATGTCGGTTCCCTCTATCAGGACGTGCTGACGGCCCCCGGCGCGACGCTTTCCTGGGCTTTTGCCCACCGCAGCCGTGTGGGTTACGGCACCAATACCATGTATCTGGTGATTGCGTCCACCAAGGATGCCCAGAGCATTACAACGCAGGCGCAAATTGCGCCCCTGGTGCAAGGCTACACCAGTGACGGCGCAAGTGTGTCTTACAACGGCGGCACCTTTACCCTCTGGAAATTTGAGGGCAACCCGAACTACTGGCAGGATCACATGGGTACATACACCGTGCCGACCGGTCAGTATGCGACCCGTTTCTTCTTCGTATCCGCGTCGGGAAAGACCACGGGCAACTTGATCGACGGCATTCACTTCAACGAGGTTCAGAGCTACGTCATCGAGTACTATCTCAATGGCGAATTGCAGCAGGATCTGACTGAGAATTCCCATGCCGACCTGGACAGCGTCATTACCCCGTCCAAAACGGGAGAGCAGGTTCTGACAAACGCAATCCTGACCCGTTCCACCATCAACGGTAATAACTACGGCGGCGTAGCCCTGAGCATCAAGGCAAGAAAAGACCTTGACCCCCAGTATAAGGATTGCCGAAACGTGCTGCGTCTGTACTATACGACCGGTACGGTATCCGTGAAAAAGGTCGTGGAGTTCGAGAAGTGGGAAGATCTGACCGACGAGGAAAAGGAAGCATTGTTCCCCAACGGCTACACTGCCAAGTTCGACCTCTATGACGGCACCGACGTTGTCGCAAACGCTTCCCTGACCATCGACCTGAATGATTATGCCAACAAGACCGCCGTGGCCGTGTTCATGGACGCAACAGAAACCACCCGGCCCTTTCACCCTAAACAAAACTATAGTTACCGTGTGGTAGAGCGGAGTACCGATGACGAAGCGCTCCGGCGTATTTACAAGCAGGTGACCACCTATGATGCGCCCTCTCAGGAAGATGGTGGCGCCGGTCTGATTCAAACGGACGACCGCGCCACAGGCTCCTGCACCGTGACAAACACCTATCAACTGCTGCTCACGACACTGACCATTCGGAAAGAGGGCTGGAAGCCCATTGACGAAAACCAGACCTTTGTCTACCGTGTGGAAGGCGACGACGACATTACCAGAGGAAAGGTCGACCTGGCCGTGACAATCCACGGCAACGGCAGCACAACGATCCATAATCTGCCCGTAGGCACCTACAAGGTCACGGAAGTCGAGACCTGGAGCTGGCGGTATACCGCAGGGCAGAGCAGCGTGACCGTGACGCTGAAGGATCCCGGAACGGTCACGTTTACCAACACCCGCGTTACGGTCGGCAATGGCGACCGCTGGCGCTGGCTGAACGGCAGCAGCTGGACGGACAACCGCTGGCTGGGCGGCACAAGCCTGAAATCAGGCGGAGAAGAAGGGAGCGAGGGAAATGGCTAAAAGACGCGGTCGATACAGCAGCGGTCGTTACCGCATCCCTGTGCGTTCCCTGATCCTTCTGCTTACGCTGGTGCTTCTGATAGGCTCAGGAATCGGCATGACCGTTGGATTTCTCAGCACCAGAACCGAGTCCGTGCAGAACGACTTTACCTATGGCAAGGTCAGCTGCGAGGTTCTGGAGACCTTTGGCAAGGAAAACAACCGCTATATAAAGCGTGACGTGCGCATCAAGAATACGGGCAACACCAGTGCGTATATCCGGGTGCTGCTGGTATTCACCTGGAAGGATGCGGAAGGCAACGTCTATGTGAACAAGCCCCAAATCAATGAGGACTACCAGATCAACCCGGATATTTCCAACGGCTGGAGCATCTACCAGAATAGTATTGGCACGTATTCCTACTATTACAAGTACCCCGTTGCAGCCGGAGGCGTGACGCCGAATCTGATTGACAGTCTGATCCAGATTCCCGGCGCTGTCGGCCCGGAGAACGGAAAATATGCCCTATCCGTGGAAATCGTGGCAGACGCCGTGCAGGCCGAGCCCGCAGACGCCGTCACGGATGCCTGGGATGGAGCTACAGTGGACGCAGAGGGCACACTCACCATCACGGGAGGGGACAGCCATGAGGAATAATCTGCTGATACGGATGGGAAGTCGCGCATGGTTCCGCCTTCTGGTGGCGCTCTGTCTGGTTTTTAACGTGACGGTCGGATGGCTCCTGATGCCCGCATCGGCGGCAGAGCCGACGGTTACGTTCCACGGCCTGGAAGCCGGATTTGCGTTCGCGCCGGGCAGTGCCTTTACTGCAACCGACTTGTTTGGCGCTTTTGAGAACATGATGCCCGGCGACAGCCGGACAGAGTCCATCATCTTCCGGAACGAGGCAAAGGATTGTGATTATGTAAACCTCTATCTTCATGCCGTCCCTCACGACCCAGAGGGAAATCCCCTCTCCCCCGCGCTGAAGCAGGCGGGAGAAACAGAAGCCACTGCCAACGCATTCCTGGCGCAGCTCATCCTTCAGGTTCGCCTGGGAGGCAGCGTGCTTTACAGCGGCCCGGCAAACGCCGGATTGGAAGTTCCGGTGAAGCTGGGAACCTTCCGCGCAGGGGATTCCGCGGAAATTGTGGTCAATCTCTCCATGCCCAAGGAGCTGGGCAATGAATATTCCGGACGGCTCGGTGAGATTGACTGGGTCTTCCACGCGGAGGGCTTTACCGAAAGTCAGCTGACCGCCCGCAAGGTCTGGTCTGACGGCAACGAGGCGCATAAGGAAGACACGGTGAAAGTCAACCTCCTGCGCGACGGTAAAGTCGCCGAAACCAAGACACTCTCCGCAGAAAACCAGTGGACGTACACCTTTGACGGTCTGAGCGAGGGGTATGTCTGGACGGTAGAAGAGGCCGAGGTTCCCGAGGGGTACGAGGTCAGCTATGCTACGGACGGCAATGTGACGACCATTACGAACACCAGTAAAACGCCCCCGCCGGAACCTCCCGGCAATACGGAACTGACCGTCCGCAAGGTCTGGAATACCAAAAAGGCTTCCCACCCCGATAAGGTGACCATCACACTTTACGATGGCAATACAGCCGTAGAAACCGTCACCCTGAACGCCGAAAACGACTGGAGCTACAAATGGACGGAGCTGCGTGACGACGGGAACTGGCAGGTACGGGAAACCAACGTTCCCCGCAACTACGCGCCCTCCTACGCCACCAAGGACGGCGTTGTGACCGTGACAAACTCGGATGCACTGATTCAAACCGGTCAGCTGAGATGGCCTGTCTACGTACTGGGCGGTCTGGGTCTTCTGCTGCTGGTTTTGGGCTGCTCCATGCTCCTGCGGAAGAAGCGGCATGGGTAAGAAAACAGCAGGCCTTGTGCTTGCAGTGACAGGGGCGGTGCTGATCATTTCGGCGCTGCTCCTGTTTTTCCACAACCTTCAGGAGGATCAACACGCCGGAGATGAGTCTCAGTGGGTGCTGGAAGAAATGCGCCAACTGGAGAACAACGAAGCGGACACTTCCCTGCCGGCATCAACCACCGCGCCGACGGAAGTCTTGCCCGCGGAAATGCCCACCGTTCATATCAATGGCTACGACTATATCGGCACACTGTCTGTACCGTCTCTGGAACTGGAGCTTCCCGTCATGGCGCAGTGGGACTATGACCGGCTGAAAATCGCGCCCTGCCGCCAGTTTGGCTCCTCACGCACGGATGATCTTGTGATTGCCGCGCACAATTACCAGAATCACTTTGGACGTCTCAAGGAGCTGTCAAGGGGTGATACCGTCGTCTTTACGGATATGGAAAGCATTGTCAACGCCTACTCCGTTGAAAAGGTCGAAACCCTGGCGCCTACGGAGATCGACGCCGTCCAAAACAGCGGCTATGACCTCGTGCTGTACACCTGCACCATAGGCGGCAAAACGCGGGTGGCGGTGTTCTGCAACCGAGAACAACCGGCAAAGTAAACCCGTGCGGCCGATGGCTGCCTGGCACAGTGATTCAAAAATCCATTCATTTCTGCCCACAAAATAAAAGCGCCTGCACCCCCGTTCAGACAGCTAGGGTGCAGGCGTCAATAGGAAGCATTTCCAATGAAGAGAAAAAATCTGAACCCATCCCCCACAGGGAAGAAGTTCGGATTTTTCATGCATGGTGGACGATACAGGACTCGATTGCCGATTTTGCCCCATGGGGCAAAATCATATGGATGCCGCCAGTTTTTGAACTGGCGGCCGCAAGATGCCACCGGCATCTTGCGTTTAGATGGGTTCAATTCCTACACCGTCCGCTAAAAAGAGAAAACACCACCTGACAGGTGGTGTTTCCTTTGGTGGACGATATAGGACTCGAACCTATGACCTTCCGCACGTCAAGCGGATGCTCTAGCCAGCTGAGCTAATCGTCCGTCAGCGCATTCAACTGAATGCCTGATTAGTATACACAACCTGTCGCCATTTGTCAAGGGTTTTTTCCAGAAATTATCCCGCTGCCGCGTCAACGCTCTGTTCTCCCAGGAACCGGATCACCAGGCGGTTTGGGAGGCACACGATCGGCGTGCCGCCGCTGCAAAAGCCTCGCTCCATGCAGTAGTGGTCGGGGCAGTCCGCCTCCGTGACGGCGATGCGCCCGTCCCGGACGGTGACGGTGTTGCTGCCGCCGGTTTCCCCGGTGACGGTGAACTGCTGATCGATACGCAGATTCACGGTTTTGACGACCTTTCCCCCGCTGCTGATCTGGGCGTAACCGGCATCGCCGCCGGGCAGCAGGAGAAAAACGCTCAGCCCCAGGCAAACCGCCGCTATGGCCGCGATGAGGGCTATCCAGGTTTTTGTTTTCACAGAGCGGTCACCTCCCGGGGAAAGATTTACGATTCCATTGGCAGTATAGCAAAAGTCAGCGAAAAACGCAAGAAAAAGTCCCAGAAACTTCTTGACTTTTTCTTTACGCAATGCTAGAATGGATAAGCCGCATTGAAGGGGCTTTCAGTCGGTGCGTCCAAAATCACCGCGCCCCCAGAGCGAGACTACACAATTAAAGTAGGTGAAACAAATGAAAGCAGTTATCGTAACCGGCGGTAAGCAGTACACCGTAGCCGAGGGCGACGTCGTGTTCGTGGAAAAGCTGGGCGCGGAAGCCGAAGCTACCGTCAAGTTCGACCAGGTTCTGGCTGTCCTGGACGGCGAGAACACCAAGATCGGCGCTCCCACTGTGGAGGGTGCCAGCGTTGAGGCCAAGGTCGTCAAGAACGGCAAGGGCAAGAAGCTTGACATCATCCGCTACAAGTCCAAGAAGAACGAGAAGAAGCACATCGGTCATCGCCAGCCTTACACCAAGGTGGAGATCACCAAGATCGCTCTGTAATTTATGACAAGATGCGAATTTTTCACCGAGGGCGAGAGGATCAACGGATTCTCCGTCTCGGGTCACAGCGATTATGACGAGCCGGGAAAGGACATTGTCTGCGCCGCCGTCTCCGCTGTCGTTACCATGGCCGAAGCCACCATCAACGATGTGTGCGGCGCCAAGGCCAAGGTTCGGGTCAAGGATGGGGAAGATAACCGCATCACCCTGACCCTCCCCGCGTCCTGCGACGAGGAGGACACCGTTCAGGCAGTGCTTGCCGGAATGCTGGTGACTCTGTGTTCGCTGCGGGACGACTATCCTGATAATATCGAAGTTTTGGAGGTGTAACACCATGCTGAAGATTGGTATTCAGTTCTTCGCTCACCACAAGGGCGGCGGTTCCACCAAGAACGGCCGTGATTCCGAGTCCAAGCGTCTGGGCGTGAAGCGTGCCGACGGTCAGTTCGTTCTGGCCGGCAACATTCTGGTTCGCCAGAGAGGCACCCACATCCATCCCGGTGTCAATGTGGGCATCGGTAAGGACGACACCCTGTTCGCCAAGGTTGACGGCACCGTCAAGTTTGAGCGTCTGGGCAAGGATCGCCGGCAGTGCTCCGTGTACGCCGAGCAGTAAGATCATCTGGACAAGGAAGGCTGCCGCAGCACAAATTGCGGCAGCCTTTTTTATAGGGCAATACCGCACAATTTGGCAAGAAGGCTCAGCCAGGATTTTTGTCCCAATTCAAAGTTCCGAAAATGGAGGAATACTTTGTGTATTTCCCATTTTTGGAACTGCGGAAGTGGGGCAAAAAGACGGCTGAGGCTCGCGGACACAATTGCGCGGTGTTGCCATAGGGAAACTCTGAAATAACATCGCGCCGTTGTGCGCATGCACAGGAAGGAGGCACAGCCGTGCTGTTAACGGAATTTGACCCCACGCCCCGCGCTGTCATCAACCCGGACTTTATCCATAAGCCGGTGGAACATTTCCCGGAAACGGTGATCTCCGTCTTTTCCCACAGACTTTTTGCCTCCGTGGCCGCGCTTCTGGAGGGTCAGGTCATTGCCGAGACCCACGACGCGGACGGCGTCTGGCCGGTTTATGCGGTTCACTACCGCGAAAAGCGGCTGGGTTTCTGCAAGGCCAGAGTCGGCGCGCCCGCCTGCGCGGGGCAGTTCGAGGACATCATCGCCATGGGCGCCAAGCGGATCATTCTGCTGGGCAACTGCGGCGTTCTGGACAGGAAAATCGAGGACTGCGGCATTATCATCCCCACAAAAGCCATCCGGGACGAGGGTACCAGCTACCATTACCTACCGGCGGAGGATCTGATCGACGTCAATACCCGCTACATTCCCGAATTTATTGAGGTTCTCCGGGATTTTGGGTATCCTTATGTCCAGGGCGTCACCTGGACGACAGACGCCTTTTACCGGGAAACCCCCGCAAAGGTCGCCGCCCGGCGGCGCATGGGCGCGGTGTGCGTGGAGATGGAGTGTGCGGCCATGCAGGCCGTATGTAATTTCCGGGGTGTGGAATTCTTTCAGTATTTCTACGCCGGGGACAATCTGGATCATCCCCAATGGGACCCCAGAAGCCTGTCCGGCCATTCCCGGTTATCCGACAAGGAGAAAATTGCCCTGCTGGCTTTTGAACTGGCCAGTAGAATCGGCTGAATAAAGGAAGTACCCGTACTTCCATAGATTAGGAGGACTATACAGTTATGTTCGTGGATAAAGTGCGCATCACCGTCATCGGCGGACGGGGCGGCGATGGAGCGGTGGCGTTCCATCGGGAAAAATATGTGGCCTCCGGCGGCCCGGACGGCGGCGACGGCGGACATGGCGGAAGCGTCATTCTCCGGGTCAACGACAACCTGTCCACCCTTTTGGATTTCCGCTACAGGCGCAAGTACCAGGCCGCCGCCGGTGTCAGCGGTCAGGGGCGGAAAATGGCGGGCAAACGGGGAGAAAACCTGATCATCGAGGTTCCCCGGGGTACCGTCGTCCGGGACGCCGAAACAAATCAGATCATCGTGGACATGTCCACCGGCGAGGACTTCATCCTCGCCAAGGGCGGACGGGGCGGCTGGGGCAATGCCCATTACGCCACTCCCACCCGTCAGGTTCCCCGGTTCGCCAAGGCCGGTCTCAAGGGCCAGGAGCGGGACGTGATTCTGGAATTAAAGCTTCTGGCGGATGTGGGGCTGGTGGGCTTCCCAAACGTGGGCAAATCCACCCTGCTTTCCGTCACCTCCAACGCCCACCCGAAGATTGCCAACTACCATTTTACGACCCTGTATCCCAATCTGGGCGTGATTTACGTGGACGAGGGTGTGTCCTTCGTCATGGCGGACATCCCGGGCATCATTGAGGGCGCCGCCGAGGGCGCGGGTCTGGGGCATGATTTTCTCCGCCACATCGACCGCTGCCGCCTGCTTGTTCACGTTGTGGACGTGTCCGGCAGCGAGGGGCGGGATCCGGTGGAGGATTTTCACGCCATCTGCGCGGAGCTGAAAAACTACAGCGTTGATCTCAGCAACCGCCCCATGATCGTGGCCGCCAACAAGACCGACCTGCTGCCCCCGGACAGCGACAATCTGGAGCGGCTCCGCGCCGCCGCCCGGGAAGCGGGCTGTGAGCTGTACGAAATTTCCGCAGGCACCACCGTGGGCACCCGGAATCTTATGCGGGCGGTAGCCGAGCGGCTGCGCACCCTGCCCCCCGTGACCATTTACGAGCCGGAGTACGTGGAGGTCATCGCCGAGCCTACCGACCCCAACGCCTTCGACATTGAGCATTACGGCAGCACCTGGCTGGTCACCGGCACCTGGCTGGAGCGGCTGGTGCAGAACATCAATTTTGAGGACTACGAGTCCCGGAACTACTTCGACCAGCAACTCCGCAAGGTGGGTCTGTTCGCCCGTCTGGAGGAAATGGGCATTGCCGACGGAGACACCGTGGATATCTACGACTTCGAGTTTGAATATCAGCGGTAAAGCGACGCTTTTTGAATCGCTGTCACCCCAGCCGGGGCAGGTCTGCGGCCTGCCCCGGCTGGTATTATCCGCACGTCATTTTGCCGTTCCCGAAAACCGTCGAAATGACCAACCTGCGTTTTCCGCTCTGGGCAGGGCGTTTTCCTGCGGGAACATCGGTACTGTGTATGGCAGAAATCACCGTTCTTTGGGCGTTTTGACGGTTTTTCGTAACACGGTGGAAAACCATTTGCCATTCCCTTCTTTTTTCGATATAATGACTCTGATACGGCTACGGCTGGTTTGCGCGAGCTATTTTTATCCGGGGGTTGATTTCCATGATCCGAAACCTGAATCAGGTCACGTTCCGCTGCTTTGGCAGCGTTCCGTCCGAGCGCACCCAGACGGACAGGAATCTGTTCCGGGACGATGCTGCCGCCGTGCGGCTGTCCCGGACGGAGGCGGTGGTCTACCGCGCCGCGTCGGAGACCCGGATCAGCTGCGGCATGGGCATGAGCGTCCTGTCCGCCAGCACGGACGGGGAAACCTACCAGCGCTTCTATCTGGACAAGCCCGCCGTCGTCCGCAAAGGGATTTATTTCCTCCTGGAGCCGTTTCAGGGGGACGCCACGGTGATGGTGTCCGCCCAGGAGCCGCCGGAGGAGCTGGGACGCCGCGCCCTCGGCAGCGCCCGGGTGGATCATCAGCTGCGGGTGGAGGGCATTTACACCTTCTTCTACCAGGAAAAGGAACAGGGCTTCCTGTTTTCCGGGGAATCCCACCCCATGACCGAGCTGACCTACGTGGATCAGGGCGCGCTCCACAGCGTGGTGGACGGGCAGGATCTTCTGCTCCGGCAGGGGGACATCGTCCTCTACGGCCCGGGGCAGTGGCACATGCAGTACGCCGACATCGGTGTCGCCCCCCGGTTTGTGACCATTTCCTTTGATGTCAGCGGCGTTGACCTGGCTCCCCTGCTGAACCGGAAATTCTCCGCGCCCCAGAGCGTGGCGGCGCTGCTGCAAAATATGCTCCGGGAGCAGGAGGTTATGGACGCCTACTCCAACGACATCATCCTCTACCAGCTGAATCTGCTGCTGCTCCGGCTTCAGCGGGAGGCCGCGTCCCCCAAGGCCGGGAAGCTGCAAACCGCCAACGCCGTCCACAGCGAAAACGAGATCATCCGTCAGGCGCAGCAGTTTATCAGCGCTCACATCCGGGAAAAGCTGTCGGTGCCGCTGGTCGCCCGGCAGGTGGACGTCAGCCCCAGCTATCTCACGGCGCTGTTCCACAAAAATCTGCAAATTTCCCCCGGCGAATACATCCGCCGGATCAAGCTACAGGAGAGCAAGCAGATGATCCGGGAAAACAACCTGAACTTCACGGAGATCGCCGCCCAGCTCCACTATTCCACGGTGCATCATTTCTCCCGGCAGTTTAAGGAGAAGTTCGGCATTACCCCCACAGAATACGCAAAATCTGTTCGTTGAGAGGTTTGGAACATGAAAAAAGGAAATCCCATCGCGCTGCTGCCCATCGGCGTTTTTCTCGTGCTGTATCTCGGGCTGGGGCTGCTGTTTGAGTACGGTCTGCACATCCCCATGGGCTTTTACAACATCCCCATCGTCATCGCGTTTCTCGTGGCTATCTTAGTAGCCTGTCTTCAGAACCGGGCGGTTCCCTTTGAGGAAAAGCTCGTTATCATGGGGCAGGGCGTGGGAGATAAGAACATCATCACCATGCTGCTGATCTTTCTGACGGCAGGGGCGTTCGTCGGCGTGGTGGGGCGCAGCTCCGCCCAGAGCGTCGCCTACTTCATGCTCGACATCGTCCCCGCCCGGTTTGCCGTGGCGGTGCTGTTTGTGGTTGCCTGCTTTGTCTCCACCGCTATGGGAACCTCCGTCGGCACCATCACCCTCATCATGCCCATCGCCCTGGAGGTCGCCCAGGCGTCCGGCTTTGACACGGCGCTGTGTACCGGAAGCGTCGTGGGCGGGGCCATGTTCGGCGACAACCTGTCCTTCATCTCCGACACCACCATTGCCGCCTGCAACGGTCAGGGCTGCGCCATGAGGGACAAGTTCAAGGGAAATTTCTGGATTGCCCTGCCCGCGGCCATTGCCACGCTGGCGCTGATTCTGCTTCTGACCATGGGGCATGACACCGCGCCCATTGACGAACACTACGATCTTCTTCAGATCATCCCCTACGTTCTGGTTCTGGCGGGAGGCGTCGCGGGAATCAACGTCTTTGTCGTTCTGCTGACGGGCATTGTTTCCGGCGCCGTCATCATGCTCCTGACCGGCCAGGTGGAGGCAACCGGTTTGCTCGCCAGTATGGGCAACGGCGCGGCGGGCATGTTTGAGACCAGTATGGTGGCCATTCTCGTAGCCGCGATGTGCGCCCTGATTCGGGTCTACGGCGGCTTTGACGCGCTGTTGCGCTTCATCCGGACGGTCTTCCGGGGCAAAAAGGGCGGCCAGCTCGGCATGGGTCTGCTGGTAGGCGCTATGGACATCGCCACCGCCAACAACACCGTCGCCATCGTCATGGCAAACCCCATTGCCAAGGAAATGAGCAAGGATTACGGCATCTCCCCCTCCCGCACGGCCTGCCTGCTGGACACCTTCTCCTGCATTTTCCAGGGCATCATCCCCTACGGCGCGCAGATGCTGGTGGCCATCTCGGCGGCGGCAGAAATGGGGTTCCCTTTGTCGGCGTTCTCTATCATGCGGTATCTGTTCTATCCGTATCTGCTGCTGATCAGCTCCCTGGTCGCAATTTCCCTGGTAAAGGGCAAAAAAGACTGATTTTCCGGCAGAAGCGTCGGCATTTGGCCGCGCTTCTGCCTTTCTGCGTCTTAAGGCTTGCGAAAGTGGGGATTCTGTACTATAATGAACGTATATTCCAGTATTTGTGTGGAGGCAGCTATGGACTTTCGGGTATTGGCGGTCGGCGACGTGGTGGGCAATCCGGGCTTGGAGCAGATCCGGCGGAATCTGCGGCAGATGAAGCGGCAGTATCACGCGGATTTCGCGGTGGTCAACGGGGAAAACGCCGCCGTGGTGGGCATCACCCCCAACCAGGCGGACAGCATTCTGGACGCCGGGGCGGACATCATCACCATGGGCAACCACACCTGGAGCAAGCGGGAGATCGTCCCCTATATGGACGACTGCCCCTGGATCGTCCGCCCGGCCAATTACGCCCCCCAGGTTCCGGGGCGGGGCTGGCAGGTGGTGCAGACGGCGGCAGGGGACGTGGCCGTCATCGACCTGATCGGCCGGTGCAACATGGACTACGGCCCGGAAAACCCCTTCCTGATGGTGGACAAAATTCTGAAAGAAATCACCGCCAAGATCATTCTGGTGGAGCTTCACGCGGAAGCCACCTCGGAAAAGCTGGCAATGGGCTACATGCTGGACGGACGGGTCAGCGCCGTGTGGGGAACCCACACCCATGTTCCCACGGCGGACGCCCGGGTGCTGCCCAAGGGAACCGGCTACGTTACAGATCTGGGCATGACCGGCCCCCGGGACTCCGTTCTGGGCATCCGGCCGGAGCTGTCCATCGCCAAATTCCGGGGCGATCTGCCGGAGCGCTACCGCTGGGCAGAGGGCGCGGCCAAGATCGAGGCCGTGCTGTTTACCATCGATTCGGAAACCGGAAAATGCCGCAAGGCAGAAAGGGTCGACAAATGGGACTGAAAATTTTACACAGCGCCGACTGGCACTTAGACTCCCCCTTCGCAGGCTTCGATGACAGCCAGCGGGCGCTTTTACGGCAGGAGCAGCTGAGCATCCCCGGCAAAACTGCCCAGCTTTGCCGCCGGGAAAAGTGCGATCTTCTGCTCCTGGCGGGAGATATTTTTGACGGCGAACCCGCCCGGGAGACGGTGGAAGTCCTCAAGAAAGCGTTGTCCGAGTGCGGCGCACGGGTCTTCATCACGCCGGGCAATCACGATTTCTGCGCCCCCGGCTCCCTCTGGCTGGAAGAACGCTGGCCGGAGAATGTGTACGTGTTCACCCGCGGGCTGGAAGCCGTCACGATTCCTGAGCTGAATTGCCGGGTCTACGGCGCGGGCTACCAGAGCATGGACAGCGCCCCCCTGCTGGAAAATTTCCGGGCGGAGGGCAGCGAAAAATACCGCATCGCCGTGCTTCACGGCGACCCCACCCGCAAGGACTCCCCCTACTGCCCCATTACCGCCCAGCAGGTGCGGGACTCGAGGCTGCAATATCTGGCGCTGGGGCATATCCATAAAGCGGGCGCGTTCCACGCCGGCGGCACGCTGTGCGCCTGGCCCGGCTGCCCCATGGGGCGGGGCTGGGACGAAACCGGGGAAAAGGGCGTGTGCATCGTGACCGTGGAGGACAGCGCTTCCCTTCGGGCGGTGGCACTGGACACCATTCGCTTCCACGAGCTGAAAGCGGACATTTCCTCCGGTGCCGAGGCGGCGCTGGAAGCCCTTCTGCCCCCCGCGGGAAGCCGGGACTTTTTCCGGGTCACCCTCACGGGAAGCGGCGAAGCGGATATTGCCAAACTCACACAGCACTTTTCCGCCGTCCCCAATCTGACGCTCCGGGACGAGACGCTTCCCCCTCTGGACATCTGGGGGGACACCGACGCGGACACCCTGGAGGGCGTGTATTTCCGGCTGCTCCGGGAGGCCATGGAGGCCGACCCTGACAGCCGGGAGGAAATTCAGCTTGCGGCGGAAATTTCCCGGAAGCTGCTGGAAGGACGGGAGGTCACGCTGTGAAAATCTACAAAATGACGGCCACCTTCGGCAAGCTGGAGCACGCGGAGCTGACCCTCCAGCCGGGTCTGAACATCCTCACCGCCCCCAACGAATGGGGAAAAAGCACCTGGTGCGCCTTCCTCGCGGCCATGCTCTACGGCCTGGACACCCGGGCAAAAACCACGAAAACCGCCCTCGCCGACAAGGAGCGCTACGCTCCCTGGTCGGGCAACCCCATGGCGGGGCGCATTGACCTAAATTGGAACGGCCGGGACATCACCATCGAGCGCCGCACCAAGGGCAGAGTTCCCCTGGGCGAATTCAAGGCCTACGAAACCGATTCCGGACTGGCCGTCCCGGAGCTGACGGCGGCAAACTGCGGCCAGCAGCTGCTGGGCGTGGAGCAGACGGTGTTCCGCCGGGCGGGGTTTATCCGTCAGTCGGACTTGCCGGTGACCCAGGATGAAGCCCTCCGCCGCAGGCTCAACGACCTTGTGACCACCGGCGACGAAAGCGGCGCGGGCGACCGGCTGGCAAAAAACCTCCGGGATCTGAAAAACCGCTGCCGCTACAACAAAAGCGGCCTTCTTCCCCAGCTGGAAGGTCAGCGGGACGCCCTTCAGAATAAAATTGACGAACTGGATGCGCTGGACACCCAGGTAAAGAAGCTGAAAATGCGTCTGGACGACGTCAAAACCTGGCTTCAGCAGCTGAACACCCATCAGGCCGCCCTGAACTATGCCGCCGCGGAGGCGGACGCCGGGCGGGTCGCCCAGGCGCGGGAAGCGCTGGAACAGGCGCAGGATTTACTCGCCATCCGGGAAGCCGCCTGCGAAAAGCTGCCCTCTCAGGAGGACGCGGAAAAGAAGCTCAAGGAGCTGCGCGGCTTCCGGGACGAGTGGAATGCCCTGCAAATGGAAAACCAGATGCTCCCCCGCGCTCCCCTGCCCCCGGCAAAGAAGGATCCCTTCGCGGACATGGACGTAACGGCGGCTATGGAAATGGTCAACGCTGACCGTCAGACCATGACCGGCCTGCGGGGCAGCAAAATGCCGATTTTGCTGCTGATTCTGGGCGCCGTCGTCATGGCCGGGGCGATCGCGCTGCTGGTGATGCAGAATTATCTCCCGGCGGGCATCCTCGGTATGGTTTCCGTGCTTCTTCAGGCGCTCAGCCTCTTGGGAATGCAAAGGCTTAAAAAGCAGACCGAGGCACTGGAAAAGAAATACGGCACCGCCGACCCCGCCCATTGGACGGACTCCCTGCGGGAATATGAGACTGCCCTCCGGGCGTACAACGCCGCCCAGAAGGAATATCAGGACGCCCAGGGAGACGTAGAGGTGCGCCTGATGGTTCTGCGCAAGCGCCTGGATTCCCTGTGCGGCGCCCAGGAGCCGGACGCAGTCATGGAATTCTGGCAGCAGATCACGAACAAATGGGAAGCCTACCACACCGCCCGGCGGGAAGCCCAGCGGGCGCAGAATCTGGTGGACACCCTCAGTGCCATGGCGAAGCCCGTTCGGCCTCCCGTGGGGGTGGATACCCTGACCCACTCCCCGGCGGACACGGCGCGGCTGCTGTCGGACTGCACCGAGGAGCAGCAGCGGCTGCAAAGCCGCATCAGCCAGTACAAAGGCCGGATGGAAGCCCTGGGCGACCGGGCGCAGCTGGAAACGCAGCTATCCGCGGTCAACGTCCGTCTTGCCCAGCTGGAAAAGACCTACACCGCCCTGACCATCGCCCAGGAGACGCTGGCGCAGGCGCGGTCGGAGTTGCAGCGGCGGTTTGCCCCCCGAATTTCCCAGCGGGCGCAGACCTATCTTACCGCCATGACCGGCGGGCGCTACCAGCGTCTTTCCATGGGTGAGGACTTTTCCCTCCAGGCCGGAGCCGGGGACGAGGAAACCCTCCACGACGCCCTGTGGCGCAGCGACGGCACCATCGATCAGCTGTACCTCGCCCTCCGTCTGGCCGTGGCGGAGGAGCTGACCCCGGAGTCCCCCCTGATTCTGGACGACGCGCTGGTGCGCTTCGACGATACCCGGATGCAGGCGGCGCTGGCCATTCTGGAAGAGTTGGCGAAAAACCGTCAGGTCATTCTGTTCACCTGCCAGCAGCGGGAGGGAAACGCCGCAAACGCATAAATATGCTTCCGAAAACAGCGGAGAAAGCGCGGCTTTCTCCGCTGTTTTGGAAAATTTCCCATGGTTTTCTGTTACGAAACATTTCCAGATTTTCTCAGTTTTGTCATAATTTTGTAATTTCCCCCTTGACAATGGGGGTTTACTATGTTAGACTATCTTCCGAAAGGTTTAATTCATTAAACTTTTGTATTTCCAGATACACCCAAAGGAGGTATTCTGATTGGAAGCGCCCAAAATCTTTGAAAGCGAATACCGCTTCTGCCTGATTCTGTGGGAGCATGAGCCAATCAACTCCACCCATCTGGTCGAGCTGTGCAGAGAGCGGCTTGGCTGGTCGAAGGCCACCACCTACACCGTCATCCGCCGTCTGTCGGAGCGGGGCGTGGTGAAGAACGAGAACGCCGTCGTCTCTTCTCTGATTTCCAAGGAACAGGCGCAGGCGTCCCGGCTGGATGAAATGGTGGAGGAAACCTTTCAAGGCTCCATGCCCGCCTTTATCGCCGCCTTCTCCCGGAGCAGGAAGCTCACCCGGGACGAGGTGGAACAGCTGAAGGCACTCATTAACAATTACGAGGAGGATCGAACATGAACACATTGTTCCGGAATATCCTGACGGCCAGCTTCCACGGCAGCATCGTCATTCTGGCCGTCATGCTGCTGCGGCTGGTGCTGAAAAAAACGCCCCGAAAGTATATCTGTCTGCTCTGGCTGCTGGCGGGACTGCGGCTGCTGATGCCCTTCCAGATTCAAAGCGACCTGAGCTTGCAGCCCAGCGCCGACCCGGTGGCACAGGTGCAGCAGCAGATCAGCCGTTCCCAGACGCCCGCCGCGCCGGAAGATTTTTCCCCGGCCGATCTGGACGTCCCGGCGCCGGTGCAGACGCCCGAGGCGCTTCCGGATATCCAGTCCCCCGTTACCACCGTTATCAGCAGCACCCCCTCCCCCGCCCCGGAAGCGGCGGCGGAGCCGGATACGGGCTTTGATTTCCTGTCGGTTCTGCCATGGTTCTGGCTTGGCATTGCCTGCTGCTTCGGCATTTACAGTCTGTACACCTACCTGACCCTGAAGCTGAAGGTTCGGGAGGCAGTCAAAATCCCCGGCGGCTGGGAATGCGACCGCATCGAGACCGCTTTTATTCTGGGCTTCATCCGCCCGAACATCTACATCCCCATGGGCATGACCCCCGAGGAGCAGCGCTACATCCTCGCCCACGAGCGCACCCATCTGGACAAGGGCGACCACTGGTTCAAGATGGTGGGCTTTCTGGCGCTGGCGCTGCACTGGTTCAATCCGCTGGTGTGGGTGGCCTACATCCTGCTGTGCAAGGACATCGAGATCGCCTGCGACGAGCGGGTGGTGCAGTTCATGGAGCTGGACGAGCGGAAAGCCTACTCCGCCGCCCTGCTGAACTGCTCCACCAATCGGGCGCACTTCGCGGCCTGTCCCGTGGCCTTCGGCGAGGTGAGCGTCAAGGAGCGCATCAAGTCGGTGCTTTCCTATAAGAAGCCCGGCTTCTGGATCAGTCTGGTGGGCGTGATCGCCATCGTCTTCGTGGCGGTGTGCCTGGTGACCAGCCCCGCGAGAAAAGATGCGGCAGCCGCCGGGGATACCGAACCCACCGTTTCCTCTGATGCCGTCACCGTCCGCAATGTGGACGAGCTGCTGGCCGCCATCGCGCCGGACACCGTCATCCAGCTGGAGCCGGGAACCTACAATCTGTCCGGCGCCAAAGGCTACGGCCTGCCCTCGGAAAACCCCTACTGCGCCTGGACGGAAAAGTACGACGGCTTTGAGCTGATGCTGCAAAACGTGAAGAACCTGACCATCCGCGGCAGCGGCAAGGTGAACACGACTCTGGAATGCGACCCCCGGTCTGCCAGCGTCATCAATCTGAAGAATTGCGAAAATGTCACGCTGGAGGATTTCACCGCCGGTCACACCCTGGAACTGGGTCAGTGCAGCAGCGGCGTTATTTACCTGCAAAACTGCACCGGCGTGGGCATGAACCGCCTCGGCATCTACGGCTGCGGCATGATCGGATTGCAGGCGGCGGATTCCAAGGACATTTCTCTTGCGGACAGCGACGTGTACGACTGCTCCAGCAGCGCCGCCGAGATCATCAGCTGTGAAGACGTCTCCATCTCCGGGACCCGCATTTACCGCATCGGCTCCGAGGAATACGGCGGATACACCTATTTTGATATTGGTTCCAGCCGGAATGTGACGGTGGAAAACTGCGAAATCAGCGACAGCAGCCTTATGTATCTGGCAATCGTTTCCGGAAGCACCGTTCAGATGAAGGGCAATCTGTTCTCCAACAACCGCACCCAGCTGGAAGCATTCAACTTCCAGTATGAGTACCACGAAGATACCCAGACGCCGGCAGACGAATCGAGTATGGTTCTGGACGGCAACCGGTTTGAAAATTGCAGCGTCCGCCGCTGGTTTGGAGTCGACGGTACCGTCACGGACGGCGCAGGCAATCCTCTTACCGATGAGCAGATGAACAAGCTGTACTCCACAGGCGCGACGGAGCCGACTCAGGCGCAGCTGGAGATCCACGTTTCCACGGTGGACGAGCTGATCGCCGCCATCGGCCCCAATGTGGACATTGTACTGGACGGGGAGCTGTACGACCTCAGCACCGCCACCGGCTACGGCACGTCCAAGGGAGACTATTACTACTGGCTGGACGAATTTGACGGCCCCCAGCTGGTCATCGAGGGTGTGGACAATCTGACCATCCGCAGCAATGACGGCAGCGTAACGGGACACACCATCGCCGCCATCCCCCGCTACGCCAACGTCCTGACCTTCCAGTCGTGCAGCTACATCATCCTCTCCGGCTTCACCGCCGGTCACACAAGGGAGCCCGGTTACTGCATCGGCGGCGTTCTGCGGTTCCAGGACAGCGACCACATCACCGTGGACAAATGCGGTCTCTACGGCTGCGGCATTCTGGGCGTAGACGCGGAATACTGCACCGATATGCGGGTCGCCAACTGCGACATCTACGAGTGCAGCCAGGGCGGCGTCCAGTTCTGGAGCTCCGAGGGCATTGTAATGGAAAACAACACCCTGCGGGATCTGGGCGGCAGCGACATGAGCTTCCACGACTGCAAGGACGTGACGGTGAACGGTGAAACCGTGATTCCCGCCAGTATGTTCTTCAGTCGGATCCTCAAGTCGGAGGAACAGCAGGGCACAGAGGCACTCAACGCCTTCGTTACGGAGTTTGCGTATGCCTATTTTTACGGAGATATGGATACGCTGCCCCGGCTGCTCTCCAAAGACTACGCAGGCGGAGTGGAAGCCTATTCCGGCAATACAAACGATGTGATCGTGTGCTGGCATGAGGTCACGGTGGACATGTGGAAAGAGGCAGACGCCAACGGCACCTATGAATTTGCCTACCCCTACCGCGAGAACGTTGACAGCGAAATCGCCTATCTGACCATCGTCGTTGTCAGAGAAAACGACGCATGGAAGGTCAGCCGCTACTCTCTGGCCGAATAAAAGAACGTCGGTCCCTCCGGCATGGCCGGGGGGACTGTAACTCCATCAATGAAAGGATAATTTGCCATGAAGCGCCTGTTTTTACCCCTGTTTCTCCTCCTATTTATGCTCAGCGGATGCACCACGGAGAAGCCCGCCGCGACGACCGCCGAAACCACCTCTCAGACGCAGGCCGCCGCGTTCAGCCCCATTTCCGAGACGATCAATGGATTTGCCATGACCCCCGACGGCGGGTCTGTCCCCGTCCAGCTCACCATCCGTGTGGAAAATGTGTTGGAGGGCGACGCCGCCTACCGGCAGCTATTGACTCAGGGGTGCGAAGTTTCCGCTCCGGAGGACGGCTCGGAATACGCCCTCATTTCGGTGACGGTGACCTACGACGACGGTGAACCGGATACGCTGGATTTTGTCGAAAACTATCCCGCCTCGCTGGCGGCGGCCAGAGTCGCGTTTCACCTTCCCCCCAACGCATCCGCCAACGCCCAGGATATGACCGCTTTCCTCGAAAATCCCATCTGGAACCAGACCTTGACAAAGGGCGGCAGCATCTCGGGGGATATCCTGTTCCTACAGGACGTCGGGAACACCCAGCCCCTCTATTTTGAAGGCTACGGTCAGGCCGTTACCTTTGCGATCCATTAAAAAATGTCTCCGGCTGCGTGCCGGAGACATTTTTGTTTGATTACGCCTTTTCCAGAGCCAGGGTTCTGGTGGTCAGGTCGCAGACCTCACGGGGTCCAAAGTACTGGATGGCGCCGGGGTAGGTGTAGCAGGTTTCCACAGCCCACTCGGCTCTGTGCTCGGCGAAGAACCGGAAGGGCTTGCCGTCCAGCTCCACCAGCGCCTTGCGGATAACGGGCTTGTCCTTGCCGTTTCTTCTCTCCATGTTCATCATCTTGGTGATGGGCATACCGCCTGCCACCCACTCCTCAGCGGGCTTGGACAGATTGGAGACCTTGGACAAATACCCGGTGTAGCCGTACTGAATCAGCATGAAGGCGTTGTAGCCCAGAGAGTAGCAGTAGTCGGCGTCAAAGTTGGAGGGGAATGCGCAGCGGCCTTCGTAGCCCAGGAAGTGATGCTGGGTGGAGAACTTGCCGTTGTAAGTTCCGGCGGCCTTCCGGGCAGCCAGATTGTCTCTGACCAGAGCGGAGAACAGCTTCTCGGACTCGATGAGGGAAACCTGCACGTTGCCGTGGGGGTCACGCTCCAAAAACAGCTGCTGCTGGATGCTCTGGGGCAGGATGGCGAACACATCCATGGACTGCTTGGTCAGACCGTTCTTAATGAAGGCGTACTTCTCTTCCCAGGTGGGCAGGGCGTTAAACTGAGCAGTCTTCTCCCCGGCCAGCAGCTCGTTGATCTCCGCGATCAGCACGGAGAATTCGGGAACGAACTCCACAATGCCCTCGGGGATGATGGCAACGCCGAAGTTCCAGCCCTTCGCCGCCCGGGTGGCCACGGAGTCGGCAATGTAGTCCGCGATCTGGGCAAGGGACATCTTCTTCTCGGCCACTTCCTCGCCGATCAGGCAGATGTTGGGCTGGGTTTCCAGGGCGCATTCCAGCGCCACGTGGGAAGCGGAACGGCCCATGACCTTGACAAAGTGCCAATACTTCTTGGCGGAGTTGGCGTCACGCTCGATGTTGCCGATGATCTCGCTGTAGGTCTTGGTGGCGGTGTCGAAGCCGAAGGAGCATTCGATGTCCTCGTTCTTCAGGTCGCCGTCGATGGTCTTGGGGCAGCCGATGACCTGGATGCCGCTGTTGTGGGCGGCAAAATACTCGGCGAGAACCGCGGCGTTGGTGTTGGAGTCGTCGCCGCCGATGATGACGATGGCGGTGATGCCGTGCTTCTTGCACACGCCCTCGGCAACGGCGAACTGCTCCTCGGTTTCCAGCTTGGTTCTGCCGGAGCCGATGATGTCGAATCCGCCGGTGTTGCGGTACTGGTTGATATACTCGTCGTCGAAGATCAGGTAGTTATCCTCCAGCAGACCGCTGGGGCCGCCCTTGAAGCCGTAGAGGACATTTTCCTTGTCGCAGGCCTTCAGCGCGTCGTACAGGCCGCAGATGACGTTGTGGCCGCCGGGCGCCTGACCGCCGGAAAGAATCACGCCCACGACCTGCTTCCTGGCCTCAGAGGTGTTCTTACCCTTCTGGAAGGTGATCTCGTTCTTGCCGTAGGTATTGGGGAACAGCGCCTTGATCTTTTCCTGATCCGCGACGCTCTCGGTGGCGCCGCCGCTGCACACACAAATATCAGAAATCCCGTTTCTGAGCATACCCGGAAGCTTGGGACTGTACTGGTATCTTGCTACCTGGAGAGGGGACAGTTTCATGGATGTATACACTCCTTACTGATTTTTTCTTCAAAGGGAATTATACTCCATTTTCTTTCAAACGTAAATAGCAAAATTCTGATTTTTTCCCGGGAAAAACTTCAAAGTGCCGCTTTCCCTTCCAAAACGGCGCTGTCAGCGCCGTCAGTGGCCGATTTTCTGGTGAAAATGAACATTTTGCCGGGACGGAAGTATCAAAATATTTATATTGAAAAACCCGAAAAATATGCTATAATGTCAGCGGAATAGAAGCGGGTCACGACCCGCAGTTTAAGAAAGGATGATTCCAAATGGCTCTTGTAACCACAACTGAGATGTTCAAGAAGGCTTACGACGGCGGCTACGCCATCGGCGCTTTCAACGTCAACAACATGGAAATCGTTCAGGGCATCACCGAGGCCTGCCGCGAGGAGAAGGCTCCCGTTATCCTGCAGGTCTCCAAGGGCGCCCGCGCCTACGCCAACCACACCTACCTGGTAAAGCTGGTGGAGGCTGCTGTCATCGAGTGCCCCGAGATCCCCATCGCTCTGCATCTGGATCATGGCCCCGACTTTGAGACCTGCAAGGCCTGCATCGACGGCGGCTTCACCTCCGTCATGATCGACGCCTCCTCCAAGCCCTTCGCCGAGAACATCGAGATCACCCGCAAGGTCGTTGAGTACGCCCATGACCACGGTGTCGTCGTTGAGGCTGAGCTGGGCACCCTGGCCGGCATTGAGGACGACGTCAAGGTCGCCGCTCACGCCGCCTCCTACACCCGTCCCGAGGAAGTGGAAGAGTTCGTGACCAAGACCGGCTGCGATTCTCTGGCCATCGCCATCGGCACCAGCCACGGCGCTTACAAGTTCACCGCTGCCCAGTGCACCCGCAATGCGGACGGCGTTCTGGTTCCGCCTCCCCTGCGCTTCGACGTTCTGGAAGAGGTTTCCCGCCGTCTGCCCGGCTTCCCCATCGTTCTGCACGGTTCTTCTTCCGTTCCTCAGAACTACGTGAAGATGATCAACGAGAACGGCGGCAAGATGCCCGACGCCGTGGGTATCCCCGAGGAGCAGCTGCGTCACGCTGCCGAGCTGTCCGTCTGCAAGATCAACATCGACTCCGACCTGCGTCTTGCCATGACCGGCACCATCCGTCAGTTCTTCAACGAGCATCCCGACAAGTTCGACCCCCGCGAGTACCTGAAGCCCGCCCGTGCCAACATCAAGGAACTGGTTCGCCACAAGCTGGTGGACGTCCTGGGCTGCGCCGGCAAGGCTTAATCGTCAATATCCATTCAATTGGCTCCCGAACATTCGGGAGCCAATTTTTTGCCGCCGGCTCTCACCGATTTCGTCGGAGCTTCCCTCATAGAAACCCCATGCGGTTCGGAAAGGCAACAGAAAAATGAAGCCGGCCTCTTTCTTTTTTCCGAAAAAGGTGGTATGATAGAGAAAAAAGGCGGCTCGCGCCGCCGATTTACGCAAAGAAGGTTATCACCATGAACGCCCCCATAAAAATGCTGGTCATCAATCCCGGCTCCACCTCCACCAAGGTCAGCTACTTTGAAGACGGGAAGAACGTCTACACCGAGAGCATCTTCCACGACGCCCCGGAGCTGCTGAAATACCCCACCACCAACGATCAGATGCCCATGCGCAAGCAGGTGCTGCTGGACTTCCTAAAGTTCCACGGCATGACCCCCGCCGACATGGACGTGTTCGTCGGCCGGGGCGGCTGCGCCTATTCCCAGGCCGCCGGGGTCATGGAGATCGACGGGCGGCTGGTGCGGGACACCGCCGCCGACAAGGGCGGCAGCGACCACCCGGCAAAGCTGGGGGTCATGCTGGCCTACGAGCTGGGCTGCGAATACCGCAAGCCCATGTACACCGTGAACCCCACCAACGTGGACGAGCTGTGGGACTATGCCCGCCTCACCGGCATCGCGGGACTGTACCGCCGTGCCCAGACTCATGTGCTGAACCAGAAGGGCATTGCCGCCATTCACGCCAAAAAGCTGGGCAAGCGCTACGAGGAACTGAACCTGATCGTCTGCCACGTGGACGGCGGCATCACCGTCACCGCCCATAAGGCCGGGCGCATGGTGGACAGCACCGAGGGCGCCGGCGGCGACGGCCCCTTCACCCCCACCCGTCTCGGCTCCATCCCGGTGATGGAGGTGCTGCAATATCTGGACGAGGGACACACCATCGCCCAGATGCGCTCCATGCTCTCCCGTTCCGGCGGCTTCGTCAGTCATTTTGGGACTTCCGACGCGGCCAAAGTCCACGCTCTGGTGGAAGCCGGGGACAAAAAGGCCGTGACTGTCTGGAATGCCATGATCTACCAGCTGTGCAAGTCCATCGGCGGCATGGCGGCGGTGCTGGAGGGCAAGGTGGACGGCATTCTGCTCACCGGCGGCCTGATGCGCTACGACGATATCTTAGAGGGCGTAGAGCAGCGCTGCGGCTGGATTGCGCCCATCACCGTCTATCCTGGTGAGTGCGAGCAGGAGGCCATGGCGGACGCCGTTCTGGAGGTGCTCCGGGGGCAGCGGAAAGCCAATCGCTACACCGGCGTTCCCGTTTTCCAAGGCTTCGCGTGGGAAAACAAATGACAACCCTCCCCTACTAAAAAGGAGACCGTTATGCCTCAATTTACCAAATACGCACTGGAAAATTCCCTGAAAAAGCTGCTTCTGCAAAAGCCCCTGAACAAGATCACCATCAACGACATCACCGAGGACTGCGGCATCAACCGCATGACCTTCTACTACCATTTCAGGGACATCTACGATCTGGTGGAATGGGTGTGCCTGGAGGACGCCAAGAAGGCGCTGGCGGACAACAAGACCTACGAAACCTGGCAGCAGGGCTTTGTCCGGATTTTCGACGCCGTCCGGGAGAACAAGCCCTTTATCATGAACGTCTACCGCTGTGTCAGCCGGGAGCAGGTGGAAAAATACCTGACGCCCCTGACGGACGATCTTCTGATGGGCGTGATCAACGAGCTGTCGGCGGAGATGGTCGTCCGCGCCGAGGACAAGGCCTTTATCGCCCAGGTCTATTCCTATGCCTTCGTAGGGCTGATGCTGGACTGGATCAAGGACGAGATGAAGCAGGAGCCGGAAGCGCTTGTAAACCGGTTTGCCCTGGTCATTCAGGACGATCTTCCCAGCGCCCTGAATCGGTTCCGAGTGGACGCTGCATCAAATCCCGCAAATTGATAAAATTTCAGACACTTTTGCCTCCGTGATGAAATCTTCATCACGGAGGCATTTCTGTTTATTGTAAAAAGCGGGACAAAGACATACAATAAGGTCACCGAAAGGCAAATGAACGATTTTAGAAGGAGCTGCTATTATGTATTATTCTGCCGGAACTTACGAAGCGTTTGCCCATCCCGAGAAGCCGGAGGGCGTAGACAACAAATCCGCTTATATCATCGGCACCGGCCTGGCCGGTCTGACCGCCGCCTTCTATCTGGTGAGAGACGGCCAGATGAAGGGCGAGCGCATCCATCTGCTGGAGAAGCTGGAGCTGGCCGGCGGCAGCTGCGACGGCTACCGGGACATCACCAAGGGCTTCTATATGCGCGGCGGCCGGGAAATGGACAACCATTTTGAGGTCATGTGGGACACCTTCCGGGATGTTCCCTCCATCGAGACCCCGGGCGTTTCCGTGCTGGACGAGTATTATTGGCTCAACAAGCACGACCCCAACTACTCCCTGTGCCGCGCCAGCGTGAACCGCGGCGAGGATGCCCATACCGACAAGCAGTTCAAGCTGGATAAAGAGTCCGCCATGGCGCTCTCCAAGCTGTTCCTGACGCCGGAAAAGGATCTGGAGGACAAGAAGATCTCCGACGTTCTCCCAGATTCCTTCTGGGACACCAACTTCTGGCTCTACTGGCAGACCATGTTTGCCTTCCAGCGCTGGTCCAGCGCTCTGGAAATGAAGCGGTATCTGTGCCGGTACGTGCATCATATCGACGGTCTGCCCGATTTCAGCGCCCTGCGCTTTACCAAGTACAACCAGTATGAGAGCATGATCCTGCCCCTGGTCAAGTATCTGGAAAGCCACGGCGTGCGCATTGAGTACGGCATGGATGTCAAGAACGTCATCATCGAGACCGAAGGGGACAAGAAGGTTGCCAAGCAGATCGTCTACGTGAAGGACGGTCAGGAGCAGACCATCGACCTGATTGAAGACGATCTGGTATTCATCACCAACGGCTGCTGCACCGACACCTCCTGCTACGGCGACCAGACCCACGCCCCCGACCTGTCCAAGGTTAAGAACGGCGCGGGGGAATCCTGGGATATGTGGAAGGCCATTGCCGCCCAGGCAAAGCACGGCGAGTTCGGCAACCCGGACAACTTCTGCTCCGACGTGAACGCCACCAACTGGATGAGCGCCACCGTGGCCACCTCCAACGAGGAGATCATTCAGCACATCATGAACGTCTGCAAGCGTGACCCCCGCTCCGGCAAGGTGACCACCGGCGGTATCGTCACCGTCAAGGACAGCACCGAAAACTGGTATCTGTCCTGGACCATCAACCGTCAGCCCCAGTTCAGGTCTCAGGACAAGAACATGGTGCTGGTGTGGCTGTATTCCCTGAACACCAATAAGGAAGGCAACTACGTGAAGAAGGCCATGCGGGACTGCACCGGCGAGGAGGTCTGCCAGGAGTGGCTGTACCACATCGGCGTGCCGGAGGATCGGATCGCCGCCCTGGCTCACGACGCCTGCAACACCACCACCTGCTTCATGCCCTATATCAATGCCTTCTTCCAGCCCCGGAAGGAATCCGACCGCCCGAAGGTCGTCCCCGACGGCGCCGTGAACTTTGCCTTCATCGGCCAGTTCGCCGAGACGCCCCGGGATACCATCTTCACCACCGAGTATTCCATGCGTACCGGTATGGAGTCCGTCTACACCCTGCTGAACGTTGACCGGGGCGTGCCAGAGGTATGGGGCAGCAAGTACGATGTCCGGGAGCTGCTGCGCGCCTGCTACTACGCCATCGACAAGAAGCCCATCACCGATGTGAAGCTGTCCTTCATGGAGAAGCAGCTGCTGCACACCGTGATGAAGAAGGTCAAAGGAACGGACGTGGAGCTTCTGCTGAAGGAAAGCGGCCTGATCGAGTAAAATATCCCGCAACGCAAAAAGGTGCTGCCGGTTGGCAGCACCTTTTTGCGTTATTTACAAATCGTTTATTTGACCCGCCGCCCTTTTTCTGATAGAATACTCCCCAGACACCATAAGGAGGAGATATTGATGGAAAAATTCATTCCCTACGAAAAGCTTTCCAAAAAGGAAAAGCGCAGTCGGGACTTATCCCGCCGGAACACCTGGGGGCAGCTGAACCCCGTTACCCGGAAACCTAAAAACAGCAAGGCATATTGCAGGAGCAAAGCCCGGAATTGGAAGCGTGACGCACACGAACCAATTCCGGGCTTGTATTTATTGTGGAATTAGACCTCGTCGGTCTGGGAAGCCGCCGCTTCGGCCTGAATGTCGGGGAAATAGGACAGCACCGGTTCCTCCGGAATGCCCTTGATCTTACGGTTTACATAATTCTTTGTAATCTTCATGACCATGGGGCACAGAACCACCACGCCGATCAGGTTGGGCAGCATCATCAGGCCGTTGAAAGTATCGGAGATGTCCCAGGCCAGAGAGGATGTCATGACCGCGCCGGAAAGGATCATCACCACGAAGATCACCTTGTAGATTTTCGTGGCCTTTTCGCCGAACAGATATTCCACCGCCTTGGTACCGTACTGCGACCAGCCCAGCACCGTGGTAAAGGCAAACAGCAGCATGGCCAGCGCCACAAACTTTTCGCCAAAGGGGCCGAATACGTTGCCGAAAGCCCGGGCGACCAGGGTAGCATCGTCCACACCCGCCACGGCAAGGCCGGTTTCCAGATCGATGCAGCCAGAGGACAGAACCACGATGGCGGTCATGGTGCACACCACGAAGGTGTCGAAGAACACCTCAAAAATGCCCCACATGCCCTGGGTGACAGGCTCCTTGACATTGGAAGAGGAATGCACCATGACGGAGGAGCCGAGACCCGCCTCGTTGGAGAACACGCCCCGCTTGCAGCCCTGGGTAATGGCCTGCTGGATGGCGATGCCCGCCGCGCCGCCCGCCACGGCCTTGCTGCCGAAAGCGAAGCGGAAAATCGCCGCGAACATGGCGCCAACGCTGCCGATATTGGTGAAGAACACGACCAGCGCGCCGATGATATACAGCACCGCCATGAACGGCACGACCCGCTCTGCGACGGTGGCGATGCGCTGCAGGCCGCCGATGACGATCAGCGCCGCCAGAATCATCAGCACAATGCCGCAGCCCAGAGAAACCACGCTGACGCCCCCCACGGTGGCAGTCACGCCGCCGAAGAACGCGGATTTCATATTCAAAACGATCTTATTGATCTGGCCCATATTGCCGATGCCGAAGGAGGCCAGAATGGCGAAAATGGAGAACAGAACCGCAAGGACGCTGCCGATGGTCTTGCAGTGCTTCCTGCCGCCCAGGCCGTCTCTCAGGTAGTACATCGCGCCTCCCGACCACTCACCCTGGCTGTTGCGGCGGCGGTAGTAGATGCCCAGTACATTTTCGGAGAAATTGGTCATCATCCCGAAAAAGGCCGCGATCCACATCCAGAACACCGCGCCGGGGCCGCCGATGACGATGGCTGCCGACACGCCGGCGATGTTGCCGGTGCCGATGGTGGCGGCAAGGGCGGTACACAGCGCCTGGAACTGGGAAATGTTCTTCTTATCCGTTTTCGCGTGAACGCCGCTGTCCCTGCGGAACACGCCGCCGATGGTCTGCTGCCACCAATGCTTCAGGTGGGTGATCTGGAACCACTTCGTGCAACAGGTCATCAGAATGCCCGTGCCAATCAGCAGAACCAAGCCGATCTTCACCCAGATAAAGGCGTTGATCTTGTCATTGATCCCGGCAAGTGTCGTGAAAAAATCCTCCATACGTATCCTCTCTTTCCGGTTTTGCGTGATCTCCGCAAAGCCAACAAAAATAAAGACAGACTGCGCAAATGCGCAATCTGTCCAAAAAAACAAATATTTCCCCTACGGACGGTATGGAAATTCCTTTGTCCTTTTGCCTGAGAGATTGACGCGCAATGCGTTTTGCCCCTTCGGCACTCAATTCAATGAGCTTCTCCAAAGTTCTATCGGCTTACAGTCCTCATCCGTTCCGGACACCTGAGAGTGTTACTCCTTCGGTTGCGGCAAGCCGCATTTCCTGCAAGCGTCATATAGATGTTGATAATTATACTATGCCTTCCCTAAATTGCAAGAATAAATTTCAGAAATTGCATTTTTTGTCAATTCTCCCAACCCAAGACCTTTTCCCGCAGGCCGTCCACGTCCAGAACGCCCAAAGCAAAGCCCTTTTTCACCAGCTCCTCCGGCAAATATTCGTCGTACTTGTCAAAAAGAGGCAGCTCCTTGGGATATACCAGCTCCATGGGGTCGATGGGCTTGCGGATCTCTTCGGCCAGCACCCGGAAAAAAGTGGCTTCGTCGGCCTTCATGGTGAACTGAATGAAGAACGGGCGGGCGGAATCGAGACCCCGCAGGCCGAGGCGGTCGGCGCACTTGATTTTCAGGAAGCGCTCCATGGTCAGGAAGGTGTACGTCCCCACCCAGGGCAGCAGGCACCACATGTTGCCCCCCAGGTTAATCAGCGTTTTCTCCGCCGCGCCGGAGTGAGCGGCGGTGAAGCGCGCCTGCTCCAGCCGCGCCACCGCATTTTTCATCAGGTAGGGATACTGCCTGTCCTCCTGAAGCACCCGGCGCATTCTTGTGAGAATTTTGGTGTGCAGGTCGCCGGGGCACTGACCGAAATAGGCGGGGACGCTGCCCTTTACCTGCCGGCAGTAGATCAGGCGGCGCTTGTGATCCACGTCCAGCACCTGCCAGACATGCCCCGCAATGGCCAGCTTCTCCCCCACCGGGGGCGGCGAGACGATCGTCCCTAGCTCCTGGGACTCGCTGCGGACGGTGTATTCCTCGCTTTCCTGAAACACGCCGTAGAACTTGAAGGAGTTGATGACCCGCTCCCCCGCCAGCCCCACGATCAGGCCGCCCTGCTCCGTCTGCTGAATGTGGTCTGTGGCGATGAGATGCCGGAGCAGCACCCGGTAGTCCTCTTGGGTGATTCTGTGAAAATAGTGCAGCCGTAACACCCGGTCGGCAAGCGCCCGGGGGGACAACTCGCCGCAGGAGGCCAGGGTGGACATGGTCTGATGGTACAAAAGGCTGAAAGGCAGCCTGTCCAGCCGGGGCGGCTCCACCCAGCGTTCTTCCAGATACAGCTGCACCAGGGCAATGCCCTGCAAGAGCTTCCAGGGAATGGTGGTGGGCAGCATGGCCCGCACCTCCGGCTCGTCCTCCCGGATGACGAACCACATTTCCGGCGGAAGCTCCCGCCGGCCGGTGCGCCCCATGCGCTGTAAGAAGGAAGATACCGTCCAGGGCGCGTCAATCTGAAACGCCCGCTCCAACCGGCCGATGTCAATGCCCAGCTCCAGCGTCGCGGTGGTCACCGTGGTCATGTACTGGGAATCGTCCTTCATGATGCCCTCCGCCGTCTCCCGATAGGAGGCAGAAAGGTTGCCGTGGTGGACGAGGAAGCGGTCGGGTTCGTGGTTCAGCTCGCAGTAATGGCGCAGGGTTGTTGTCACCATTTCGCATTCTTCCCGGGAATTGACGAAAACCAGACACTTTTTTCCCCGGGTATGCTCGAAAATATACCCGATGCCGGGGTCGGCGTTGGCGGGAGCATCGTCGGTTTTTTCTTCCAGCACGGGCAGCGCGTCGGGAATCTGCTTGTCCTCTGCGGCCTGGGCGTCCTTGACATAGAAATGCTCCATGCTCAGCCGCCACTTGCTGCCCTTGGCGTCGATTTTGGGAATGATGGTTTTCCTCCCCGTGCCCAGGGACAGAAATTCGCCGGTTCCCTCCGGGTCGCCGATGGTTGCGGACAATCCGATGCGCCGGGGATTGACCCCCGCAATCCGGGACAGCCGCTCAATTAAGCACAGCGTCTGCCCGCCCCGGTCGCCCCGGAGAAGGGAATGCACCTCGTCAATGACCACGAAGCGCAGGTCGCCGAACAGTTTGGCAATGGCCGCGTGCTTGTGCAGAAGCAGCGCTTCCAGAGATTCCGGCGTAATCTGAAGAATGCCGGAGGGGTGGCGCATGAGCTTTGCCTTATGGCTCTGGGCAACGTCCCCGTGCCAGTGCCACACCGGGATATCCGCCTCGGCGCACAAGTCGTTCAGCCGGGAAAACTGGTCGTTGATCAGCGCCTTCAGTGGGCCGATGTAAATGCAGCCCACGCTGGAGGGCATATCCTCGGAAAACAGGGTAATGATGGGAAAAAACGCCGCCTCCGTCTTGCCGGAGGCCGTGGAGGCGGTGAGCAGCACGTTTTCGTCCGTGTTGAAAATGGCGTCTGCCGCGGCAACCTGAATGGAGCGCAGGTTTTCCCAGTGATTCCGATAGATATATTCCTGCACAAAGGGCGCGTATCGGTCAAATGCACGCATAGTCCGTCACCTTTACAGCTCAAATTCCGCAAGGGAATCGTCGGTCTGCTCTTCTTTTACCGCGTTCTGGGCATAGCGGAATTGGTCGGAACCCAGAAGCTCCCGCACACGGATGCCGGGATTCTGGTAGACGATGTCCAGCACCTCGATGAAATCCCGGATGACCTCCCGGGGGGTGATATGGGTGTCCGCCCCGATGCGGCCGAATTCGATCTCAATGAAGTCCACCATGTCCTGCTGGGTCACGATCTGGGAATAGTCGTACAGCCCCGCGTGAATATCCGCCAGCTTTTCCGTCAGGATCAGCATTTCCTCATAGGTCAGAGGCTGCAAGCGGATAACAGGGGAAAGCAAGTCCTTATGCTCCCCGGAGAAGTGGCCTTCCGCCAGGCGGGAACGGAGGGCTTCGTAGCTGTACACCCCTCGCCGAGGGTCCTCCATGCACTGGGGCGTGCCGCAGAGGATAAAGCCCAGATACTGTGCCTTGCCCTGCATGGCGTCGTTGTACATGGTCAGAATCTTTTCGTAGTTATACTGCCGGGTGATGGCGTTGGGAATTTTGTAGATGTTCACCAGCTCGTCAATGAGGATGAGCATACCGGCATAGCCCGCCTGCTTGAGGAAACAGGCGAACAGTTTCAGATATTCATACCAGTCGTCGTCCGTGATGACGATATTTACCCCCAGCTCCTGCCGGGCTTCGGTTTTCGTGGCGTACTCGCCCCGGAACCATTTGAGTACCTTGGCCTTGGTCTCGTCATCACCGGCGCAGTGAGCTTTGTAGTAGAGGGTCAGCAGCCTGGCGAAATCGAAGCCGTGAACCATTTCGTTCAAGGCGCCGATCACCGCGGAAATCCGCTTTTCCACCAGCGGCGCAAGGCCGGGGTCGGTCACGCCGAGGCCGGAGGAGTCCATCACCTCCTGCTGCACGCTGCTGATCCACCGATCCAGAATCAGGGGCAGCGCGCCGCCCTCCGGCTTGGTCTTGGTGGACATGTTGCGGATCAGCTCCTTGTAGGTCGCCAGTCCCTGCCCACGGGTACCCTGCAAGCGGCGCTCCGGGGAGAGGTCGGCGTCCACCACCACGAAATTCTTCGCCATCACGTAATTCCGGATGGTCTGGAGCAGAAAGCTCTTGCCGCTGCCGTATTTGCCCACAATGAAGCGGAAGGACGCGCCCCCGTCGGCGATAATGTCCACATCCCGCAGCAGGGCGTCAATTTCGTCCTTCCGCCCTACGGTGACGTAGGGCAGGCCGACACGGGGAACGACGCCGCCTTTCAGGGAGTTGATCAGCGCCTGGGCAATTCTTTTTGGTATTTTCATGGATGAATCATCTCTTTCAAATCCGCAATATAGTCTTCGATCAGCTCCGGCGGGTCGTCTCCCAACAGAACCGAATCGGAAAAGGTGTCGTACAGCTTGTCGTTGATGCCGTCCACAAGGACGGACAGCATCAGCCCGAAAGACCGCACCCAGCCGTAATCCCGGCCGTACAGCAGGCTTTGCAGCAGCCGGTACTCATCCCTGGTCAGGGGTGTGTCCTCCGGTTCTTCGGCGGGCGCAGGGGTCTGCGCGGGGGGTGTTTCCTCCTCCTCCACCATCAGTCTGTCCCGGGTGACGGCGGCGTCACTCCGGATCCTTGCCAGCCGGGAATAGTCGATGGTGATTTTCTTCTCCTCCGCCTCCTTCTTTTCGGCCAGAAGGTTTCGGGCTTCCTCCTGAATGATCTTGAGGATCCACTTGGTATCCAGCTTGTACTGAATGGGGCGGCCGTAGCCGTAGCATTCCCGCATCACGCCGTCGATGGCTTTCAGAACATCTCCCAGCTTCCCGTTGGAATGGGGCAGGCAGTTGTACTTCTGCACGCTCCACAGGCCGTTCCGGCAGCGGTAGATATAGTTTTCGTCCACCATGTATTGGCGGCTGCCCTCCACCTGACGCTCGTGAAAGACCGCCGCGTCAAACAGAATCACCCGATACTGGGAAAAGCTTCCAAAATACTGCTCGACCATGGTCTTTTTGCACCGGGCATTGTAATGTGCCGACATCTGCCGCAGCACCCGGACGATCACGGTGTCGCAGTCCTCCCGGTACTCCCTGTAGAACTTGGAGCGCTCCAGCCATTTGGGCGACAGCTGCTTCACCGCGCGGATGACTTCTTCGTCGCCGCGGCTCCGGATGCTGTCCAGCACGGCGATGCCACGGTTGAACCGCACCTGGGGGTCATCCGCCAGAAGGCCGGCGTCCAGATTATAATAGACCACGTAATCCATCAGCCAAAGGTTCAAATATGGGAGGATGCCGTCGTCCAGCGCGCCGTATGCGTCCCGGAACTCCGTCAGCTTGCGGTAGCCGTCCATGGGGTCGGCGACGCCGACTTGGTTGAGAAGCTCGTAGATATACAAAAACGCATAGGTCAGGGACGTTTTCTGCAAATTACCCCGGCGCAGCTTCGTTCGCCAGGAGAAATACCCCCGCAGCTCCGGGTTGGTCAGGGACTGGTAGGTGGGAAAATAATGGGTCACCTGCCGGTCGTAAACATAGTCGTCCTCGTAAGCGGCAAGCAGCTTTCCCTGTTTGATGAAAATGGACTCCCGGGATTGCCGGTAAACGGGCATCCCGTTTTCCAGAGAGCGGGCAGCCCGGAGAAGCGAAGGCAGCGGCTCCTCAGACGCCTGGGGCCTCGGCTGAATGGCCTCGTCCCGGAAAATGGTGCTGTAGAACCATTCCGCAGCCTTCTTTGCGCGATTTGTATCCGTAGCGTCTCTCTCCTTTCGCCCATATGTTTGGTATTATCATACAATATTTGCTGCACGCAGTCAAGCGCGCAGACAACATTTTCCTAAAAAGCAGCAGGGACAGGCCGTTTTGGCCTGTCCCACGAAAATTTTTTGTCTGTTTACACGTCCAGATAGCCGCAAAGCACCTTGAGGGTGTTATACACGCCGTCGATGTGGCTGCGCTCGTAGCCGTGGCTGGCGTAGACGCCTGCGCCGATCAGGCCGTGGCGGATGTCAAAGCCTGATCGCAGGGTCACGTCCACATCGGAGGAATAGTGGGGATAGACGTCCACGGCATAGTCCGCGCCGGTCTTCTTCGCGGCGTCAATGAGCTTGCCCACCACCTCGTAGCTGTATGGGCCTACGGAATCCTTGGCGCAGATGGAGACCTGCCGCTCGGTGCAGCTCAGGCCCTCGCCCACGCAGCCCATGTCCACGGAAATGGCCTCCGTCACCCCGGCGGGAACGGAGCCTGCGCCGCCGTGGCCGACTTCTTCATATACCGTCACATGGACGTAGGTTCTCCGGGGCAGGGTGATGCGGTTGTCGGCAAGATATTTCGCAAAGCCCAGCAGAATGCCCACGCTGAGCTTGTCGTCCAAAAAGCGGCTCTTGAGATAACCGGACGCCGTGCGGCGGGTGCGGGGGTCGAAGCAGACGAAGTCTCCCACCTCAATGCCCAGCTTCCGGGTGTCCTCAGCGGTGGAGACGTCCTCGTCCGGCACGACCTCCACGGTGTCGTAGCTACGCTTGGCGGAGCCGTATTCCCCGTTGACATGGACGGAGGCATTGCACAGCTGGCAGGTGCCGTCGTAGACCTTGCCGGAACGGGTGTAAATGCGGACGTTTTCCGCTTCGGCGTTGTTCGGCTCCATGCCGCCCACCGCCGTCAGGCGGAGACGGCCGCTGCCCTTGATCTGGGCGACCATCGCGCCCAAAGTGTCGCTGTGGGCTTCCAGGAACAGGCCGTCGTCAACATTTTCGCCGCCAAGATCGACCAGAACGCCGCCCTTGGTGGTGATCTTCGCCGGGAAACCCAACGCTTCAAAGGCATCCTTCACCCATTCGGCCGCCCGGCGGGTAAAGCCGGAGGGAGAGTCGATGGCCAGCAGCGCGGCAGTCTGCTCCCAGGCGTAGTCCGCATATTTTTCGTTAATCATAGTTTCCTCCCAGTAAAATATAGTGCCAGACACCAGCCACTTCCCGCATGAAATGGTTGATCTTCTGGGATAAACGGGATGTTTTTGCGGGAATACCCACGAATTCCACGCCGCACGCTTTTGCGAACCGGCTGGCGCGGTACAGGTGATACTCGCTGGACACCACCCCCAGCTTCCGGGGGCGCTCACCGGTTTTTTCCTCGATGAGGTCAAGGGAAAAGTTCAGATTTTCCCAGGTGGAGGTGGCATTCTCCTCCATCCAGAGGCGCTCCGGGTCGATGCCCAGATTCACCAGCTCCCGGTACATGCACTCTGCCTCGGTGATCGGCTCGTCGGTACCCTGACCGCCGGAAAGTACGGCGGTCACATCGGGATGCTCGTCCAGATAGGTGTAGGCGGCGCAGATCCGATCCCACAGGGAAACCGACGGGCCGTCCCGGTTCACCTTGGCCCCCAGAACCACCACGTAATCCACCGGCTCCTCCGGGTTCCCGAAGCTGGCATGGATGATGACACCCTCCGTAATGCCGATCACCAGCACCCCAATCGCGAGAATCACGGTGACAGCGGTCTGTACGACCTTGGCAAAGACGGGGAATTTCAGCCCCACAAGGGGAAACAGGGTATAAAACAGGATAATGCCGATCAGGCACAGGCACACCAGCGCGGAAAAGCTGTAGCCGGGGACGGCGAATTTGAGAAACAGCGCCGCCACAGCCAGAACGCCGCAGCAAACCAGCGCCGCGATTCGTCCCCCGCCGAGAAAAGAAAAAAAGGCTTTCATTTCGGATAACTCCAAGTAAAAAAGTGTCTCGACCAATGCCGCCTTTTCCCCGGCGGCAATATGCCAAGTTCTATGATTTGCTATAGTTTACCACATTATTCCAAGGAAAACAAGCCGCCCCGGCGGGGCGGCTTGGAAATTCAGGAAATCTTAATGGTGGCGTTTCTTTTCCCCACTAGCCTTCACCAGCGCGGTAAAGGGACGCTGCATCCGTTCCTCCACGGCGGCCACGGCCTCCGGGTGCCACTGCAAGCCCAGCAGGAAGCGTCCGTCCTCAGCTTCAATGCCCTCCACAATTCCCGCAGGGCTGAGGGCGCAGACCCGCATTCCCGGGGCGGGGGTGTCCACCGCCTGATGGTGGACGCTGTTGGTCAGCAGCTCGTCGCAGCCCATGAGACTGTGCAGAAGCGTGCCGGGAAGCACCCGGGCAGGGTGATTGGGGGCATAACGGTGTTCATTGTCCCGGTGGTTTTCCCCGGCGGCTTCGGGGCGCTGGCTGGGTATGTCCTGAATCAGGGTTCCGCCCAGCGCCACATTGAGTATCTGCTCCCCCCGGCAGATGCCGAGAACCGGCTTTCCCGTATCCATGACGGCTTTCAGCAGCGCCAGCTCAAATTCGTCTCTCGCCGGGGTTGGCGTGCCGCATTCCGGGCGCATGGACTGGCCGTAGTATCTGGGGTCAGGGTCGCCCCCGCCGGAAAACAGGAAGCCGTCCAGATGTTTTGCCCAGAATGCCGCGTGCTTCGGCTTCCAGGGCAGGAACACCGGGACGCCGCCACCGCGGCGCACGGCCTTGCCGTAGTTGCTCCGGAAAATCTGCTGCATCCGGGGGTCGCCCGTAAAAACCACACCGATCAGAATCATTCAGATGTCCTTGCTCTTGGAAGCGATCTCCGACAGGCACTTGGACAGGAAAGCGTCCATGGTCATGGCGCCCAGATCCTCGCCCTTGCGGGTACGGACGGAAACGGTGCCGTTCTCCATATCCCGGTCGCCAACCACCAGCATGTAGGGGATCTTCTGCATCTGGGCTTCCCGGATCTTGTAGCCCAGCTTCTCGCTGCGGCAGTCGTCCTCGGCGCGGATGCCCGCATCCACCAGCTTCTGGGTCAGACCCTTGGCGTACTCATGGGCGCGGTCGGTGACAGGCAGCACCTTGACCTGGACAGGGGTCAGCCACAGGGGGAAGGCGCCGGCAAAATGCTCGGTGATCACGCCGATGAAGCGCTCGATGGAGCCAAATACCACCCGGTGGATCATCACGGGACGGTGCTTCTGGCCGTCCTCGCCGGTGTATTCCAGATTGAACCGCTCGGGCAGCTGGGAATCCAGCTGGATGGTGCCGCACTGCCAGGTACGGCCAAGGCAGTCCTCAATGTGGAAGTCCAGCTTCGGCCCGTAGAACGCGCCGTCGCCCTCGTTGACAACGAAGTCCTTGCCCATGCCGGTGATGGCCTTCTTCAGAATTTCCTGGTTGGCCTCCCACTCCTCCACGGTGCCGATGTGGTCTTCGGGCATGGTGGACAGCTCTACGGTGTACTTCAGGCCAAACACGTTGTACACCTCGTCGAACAGACGGACAACGTTCTGAATTTCGCTCTCCATCTGCTCCCGGGTCATGAAGATGTGGGCGTCGTCCTGGGTGAAGCACCGGACGCGGAACAGGCCGTGGAGCGCGCCGGACAGCTCATGGCGATGCACCAGACCCAATTCGCCCACCCGCAGGGGCAGGTCGCGGTAGGAGTGGGGCTCGCTGGCGTAGACCAGCATCCCGCCGGGGCAGTTCATGGGCTTGATGGCGTAATCCTCGCCGTCGATGACGGTGGTATACATATTGTTCTTGTAGTGATCCCAGTGGCCGGACTGCTCCCACAGCTGACGGTTCAGGATCATGGGGGTGGAGACCTCCACATAGCCGTAGCGCTTGTGAACCTCCCGCCAATAGTCGATCAGGGTGTTGCGCAGCACCATGCCCTTGGGCAGGAAGAAGGGGAAGCCGGGGCCGTAGTCGGTGAGCATGAACAGTCCCAGCTCCTTGCCGAGACGGCGGTGGTCACGCTTCTTGGCCTCTTCGATGCGCTGGAGGTAAGTCTCCAGCTCTTCCTTGCTCTGGAAGGCAATGCCGTAGATTCTCTGGAGCATCTTCCGGCTGCTGTCGCCCCGCCAGTAGGCGCCGCAGGAATTGAGGAGCTTGAAGCCGTTGTGCTTGACCCGGCCGGTGTGATCCAGGTGGGGGCCGGCGCACAGGTCGGTGAAATCCCCCTGGGTGTAGAAGGAAATGGCCGCGTCCTCGGGCAGGTCGTTGATCAGCTCCACCTTGTAGGGTTCGTTGCGCTCCTGCATGTAGGCAAGGGCCTCGGCCCGGGGCTTCTCGCTGCGGACGATGGGCAGCCGCTCCTTGCAGATCTTCTTCATCTCCGCCTCGATCTTGGCAAGATGCTCGGGGGTGAAGGTGAAGGGCGCGTCAAAGTCATAGTACCAGCCCTCGTCAATGGCGGGGCCGATGGCCAGCTGCACCTCCGGCCACAGGCGCTTGACGGCCTGCGCCATGATGTGGGAGCAGGTGTGCCAGTAGGTCTTGCGATACTCCGGGTTTTCAAAAGTGAATTCGTTTTCCATAAAAATACCTCCGTTTCGGCGGATCCTGACCGCCTTGTATTGTGTGGGGAAGGTATAAAAAATACCCACCCCCTGAACGAAATCAGGGGTGGGATACGGCAAGTATTCCACGGTTCCACCCTGGTTGCGGCTAATCGCCGCCACTCATTGACGCAATAACGGGCGCACCCGGCAGGCCATTTCCGGCCTGCGGCTCAGAAGTGGTATCGGTTCCGGCAGGGGTACGAAGCCATTTCACCAACCGGCTTCTCTCTATAGCATCTTACCGAACCGCGTGTCTTCCTCGCAGCCTTTTGTCATCTGCAATTTAGCACATTTTTCCCCGATTGTCAATCCCCGCGGCGGGAAACCGGAAGAAAAAATCGAAAAAATCGGCAGCGGTCGTTTTTCCCGTTTTCGATTCCCGCCGAGAGGGGGATTTTTGGGGGCTTGCCCCGGAAAAAAACGCCCGAATCCCCGGTCAAGCCCCCGGTAACGCCGCCGCAACCGGTCGGTTCAAGAGGTAACATAATCCGACAGCTTATGTAAACATATGTAACCTTTTGACACAAGATATTGCAAAATATGCGTTTCCGCGACCGATATCTTGTTTTGGAGTTGACATAATATGGTTTCAAAAATAATGTCAAAAGTTGTAGAAATCTCGTAAAAATAAAGAAAAGCTTGACTTTTTAGTTTTATTTGTTATAATATCCCCATCCGAACCGTTTGGATATGCAATTTGTAATCATTTGATAACTATTGATAAAAACGTTTTGGAAGCACTTTGGATGGGAGGGTTTGCCTTGGTACGCAGCGGCACCGTAAAAACAATACTCCGCCTTCTGGCCGTGCTGCTGACCGCGGTGCTGGCGCTGGTGCTGGTGCGTCAGACGGCCTTTGCCAAGACCTATGTCATCACCGACGGCGACCGGGTCGTGACCTACACCACCTTCGCCACCGACCCCGCCGAGGTGCTGGATCAGGCGGGACTGACCCTGGAACAATACGACACCTACACCACACAGACCGGGGAGGGCGTGGAGGAGATCACCATCTGCCGCTCCCAGCGTGTCACGGTGGATTACCACGGAGAGGAAATGACGGTAACCACCTTTGGCGAGACAGCAGGGGAGCTGCTGTCCCGGCTGAACCTGGAGCTGGGGGAGTACGACGTACTCTCCCACGCTCCGGAAACCCAGACCAGCGACGGTATGGTTCTTCGGGTGGACAGCGTGATCAAGACCCGGGAGACCTACACCGCCGCCATCCCCCACACCGTTACTTACTGCAACGACGCCACCATCCCCGCCGGCACCCAGGAGGTGCTGACTTTGGGCGCGGACGGCGAGCTGCTGTGCACCGCCGACGTGCTCTACGTCAACGGCGAGGAGGCCGAGCGGGTAGTGCTCAGCGAGACCGTCACAAGGGCGCCTGTGGCGGAGGTCATCGCCGTGGGCACCGGCGCGGAGGGGGAAGCCTCCGCCCCCGACGCCATGCCGGTGATCGCCGACGGCTACATCACCCTCCCCACCGGCGAGGTGCTGACCTATTCCGACACCGCTACCATCCGCGCCACGGCCTACACCCACACGGACGCAGGCTGTGACATGACCACCTACACCGGCACCACCGTCCACAAGGGTACGGTGGCGGTAGATCCCCGCTACATCCCCTACGGCACCCGGATGTTCATCGTCTCCAACGACGGCGCGTATGTCTACGGCATCTCCGTAGCGGAGGACTGCGGCGGCGACATCAAGGGCGACCGGATGGATCTGTATTTCCCCACCTTCGACGAATGTATCCAGTTTGGCCGCCGGGTGTGTACGATATACTTTCTGGATTGATACAGCTCAACAATGCCATTGCAAAACCGCCCTTCTTCTGGTATGATAGCCGAAGAAAGGCGGTTATTTGTGTATGATCGACGTATGCGATATTCAGGTGATGAAGCCGATGCTTGCTGCCCACGGCTTCCACTTTTCCAAGGCCAAGGGGCAGAACTTCCTCATTGCCCCGTGGGTGCCCCAGTCCATCGCGGAACAGGCCGGGGTGGATGAAACGGCAGGCGTGCTGGAGATCGGCCCCGGCGTCGGTCCGCTGACCCAGCAGCTGTGTCTCCGGGCCGGGAAGGTCTGCGCGGTGGAGGTGGACGAGCGCCTGAAGCCCATTCTGGACGTTACCGTGGGAGAATTTTCCAATCTGGAAATTCTCTGGGGAGACGTGCTGAAGCAGGACATTCCCGCTCTGGTAAAGGAGAAGTTCGGCTCTCTGCGCCCCATGGCCTGCGCCAACCTTCCCTATTATATCACCTCCCCCATTCTCACGGCGCTGCTGGAGGCGGAATGCTTCCGGTCCGTCACCGTCATGGTGCAGAAGGAGGTCGCCCAACGCATTGCGGCGAAGCCCGGCACCCCGGATTACGGCGCGTTCACCGTGTTCTGCCAATATTACGCCCAGCCGGAGCTGCTGTTTGACGTTCCCGCCCACTGCTTTCTTCCCCAGCCGAAGGTCACGTCGGCGGTCATCACCCTGCGCACCCGGCAGGAGCGCCCCTGGGAGATTGCCGACGAAGCCGTGTTTTTCCGCGCCGTCCGCGCCAGCTTCGCCATGCGGCGCAAGAAGCTGTCCAACGGTCTTTCCTCCGGCTTCCCGGAGCTGGGAAAGGCGGGCGCGGAAGCGGTGATCGCGGCGGCGGGCTTCGATGCCAACGTGCGGGGCGAAACTCTTGGCATCCCGGAATTTGCCCGGATTGCCAATGAGATCGTCCGCCAGAGGGAGGGAATGCGGTCATGACGGAATTTCTGTTTCTCGATCTGGACGACACCATTCTGGATTTTCACAAGGCCGAGCGCATCGCCCTGAGCAAAACCCTCAGGGATTTCGGCGTGGAGCCTACGGAGGAAGTTCTTGCATTGTATCACAAAATTAACCTCTGGCACTGGGAGCAGCTGGAAAAGGGAAAGCTGACCCGGGAGGAGGTGCTGGTGGGTCGGTTCGCGGCGCTGTTCCGGGAACTGGGCGTTTCGGCGGACGCGGTGCGGTGTACCCGCAGCTACGAGGGAAATCTCGCCGTTGGGCACTATTTTCTCCCCGGCGCCGAGGAAGCGGTGGCGAACCTGAGCCAAAAATACCGCCTGTTTCTCGCCAGCAACGGCACCGCGACCGTTCAGGCGGGCAGACTGACCAGCGCCAACCTGTACCGCTTCTTTGAGACGGTCTTTGTCTCTCAGGAACTGGGCTTCAACAAGCCCGCGAAAGAATTTTTTGACGCCTGCTTTGCCCGCATCCCGGACTTTGACCCCAAGAAGGCCGTCATGGTGGGCGACAGCCTGACCTCCGACATTCTGGGCGGGAAAAACGCGGGCATCACCACGGTGTGGGTCAATCCCGAACACTGCCTCCCCCACCCCGACATCGTCCCCGATTATGAGATTGAATCCCTCGTCCAGCTGGAAGCGCTTCTGGAAACACTATAAGAGAAAGGGTATGTACCGTCCGGCACATACCCATTTCGATTTTCATTGTCTGTGACCCGAAGTGCCCGTAAGCTTGCCCCGATACTAGTTTTTATACCAGTTTTCAATAAAACGGTTAAAAACCGTTTTATTCGGCTGCTGTTTCAGCAGCCAGCGGCGTAGCCGCAAAAAAAACGTAAGTCCATACATTTCTCGCCGCTACCGGCGGCCTGCGAAGGATTCGCAGGATAAAATGGTGTTAACCCTTTTATCGAGAAATCGTATGAGGAGCGCGGCTGTCGTGGAGCTGCACCCCCCCGGCTGCCGTCCATATCCATGGATGGATAAAATGGTTTCACCCTCTTGTTCAGGAATCGCATGAATCACCGCCGTCCAAAATCCGAACGTGCGCAGGAGCAGGGCGGTCACATCCGCGATACACCTCGCAAATATTGGCGTTTTCCCGCATTATCCCCTTATCAGCTTCCACAGTGCCTTGCCGCGATGGCCGTTCGCCTGCAAAACCATGGCTTCCGCCACCCGCATGGGCAGCATTCCGCCGCTCTGGCATACCACGCTGTCAATCATGCCGTTCTCCATGCCCATCAGCACCATGACGACCTGGGGGTCGTCGTGGGGAATGCCCTTGAACATGGAATACACCAGCGGCCGCGCCGCTTTGCGTACCATTCTTGCGATGGGGGACGCTTCCGCCAGCTGGTTCAGGGAGTCATACAGGGTGTACTCCCCCGGCTTCCGGTCGTCGAAGTGACTGAGGGGCTTTCCGTAAAGCGCCGCAAACTGCTGCCGGGTCACGCCGTGCAGATCTTTCCGGAAGTAGTCGGAAAGTCTCTCCCGGTCATTGCGCGTACAGGCTTCGCCCTGCACCGTCACCGTCTGCGCCAGACGGATATCCTCTACGGAGCCTGCGATAAGCACCCGGTATGTACCGCCGATCATCCGGAAACGGCCTTCGTCGAACATGGAGAAGCTTCTTTCGTCCAGCTCCATCGTGACCCGCTTCGTCTCGCCGGGTTCCAGCATGACCTTTTGGAAGCCCTTCAGATCCTTCTTCGCCCGCAGGTGATCGGCGGGCGGATTTTCCACGTACAGCTCCACGATCTCCGCCCCCGCCGCGCTGCCGGTGTTGGTCACATCCAGAGAAACTTGCAGCTTTCCGCCCTCGTAGGTTTCGCTGCTCAGTTCCGGATTGCCGTAAGCAAAGGTCGTATAGCTCAGCCCGAAGCCGAAGGGAAACCGCACCGGGATCCCGAAGCTGTCATAGTACCGGTACCCCATGAAAAAGCTCTCCCGGTATTCAATGTCGTCGCTGCCGGTGGCAAAGAATCCATGGCAGGGCGTGTCCTCCACCGCGTAAGGCCAGGATTCCGCCAGCTTTCCGCTGGGGTTCACCCGCCCCGTCAGCAGCTCGCCGCAGGCTTCCCCCACGGCCTCGCCGCCGAGGTACATCTGCAAAATGCCCCGCACCTTCTTTTCAAAGGCCATGTCATAGGGCGCGCCGCTGAAGGACACCACCGCCACATTGGGGTTTATTTCGCAGATTTTATCCAGCAGGCGCAGCTGATTTGCGGGCATGGCAAGGCTTTCCCGGTCGTAGCCCTCCCCCTCGTACTGGTCGGTCAGGCCGCCGAAAAACAGAACCGTTTTCTGACCCGCGGCCAAAGCCAGCGCCTGTTCCTCCAATTCCCGGTTTTCCTCGTCTTTCAGAGAATACCCGGGGGCGTAAGTGACCGTCACCCCCAGCTTCCGCAATGTGTCCAAAGCGTTGGGGAAGCTGGCCGTGTTGATATGGCTGCTGCCGCCGCCCTGGAAGCGCATCTGCTCCGCCAGAGCGCCGATGACCACCACGTCCGCATCCTGGGGAATCGGGAGTATTCCGTCGTTTTTCAGCAGAACGGCACTTTCACAGGCAAGCTGCTTGGCGATCTCGTGGGCATCCGACGTATCCTTCTTTTTTCTGTTGTCCGGCGCGTACTTTTTCACCAGCTTTTCGATTCTTCCGGCGGCCTGGGCGATGTCAGCTTCCGAGATTTCTCCTGCCTTGAGCGCCGCTTTCAGCTTCCGGGCATGGATTCCGTGACTGTCCGGCATTTCTAAGTCCATACCCGCCTTCACGGCCTTTGCCAGATCCGCGCAGGCGCCCCAGTCGGAAATGACCACCCCGTCAAAGCCCCATTCCTCCCGGAGAATTTCCGTGAGCAGGTGACGGTTTTCACAGGCATAGTATCCGTTCAGGCGGTTGTAGGACGCCATCACCGTGGCGGGACGCGCCGTTTTCACCACGTATTCAAAGGCGCTGAGGTAAATCTCCCGCAGGGTGCGCTCGTCGATCTGGCTGTTGGACGTCTGCCGGTTGGTCTCCTGGTTGTTGGCCGCGAAATGCTTGAGGGAAACCGCCACGTTCTCCCCCTGGGCGGCGCTGACATAGGCCGCGCCCAGCCGCCCGGCCAGGAAGGGGTCTTCGCTGAAATACTCAAAATTTCTGCCGCACAGCGGGGAGCGCTTCATGTTGATGCCCGGCCCTAAGAGCACGGCAACGTCCGCGTTCCAGGCTTCCTTCGCAACCGCCCTTCCCAGACGCTCCGCCGCGGTCACGTCCCAGGAACAGGCCAGGGCACTGGCCGTGGGGTAGCAGGTGGACACCAGACTGACGTTGTTCTGACGCTCCTTTTCCTCCTGCTTGCGCAGGCCATGAGGGCCGTCGGACAGATGAACGGAGGGCAGCCCCTCCGCTTCCCGGGTGTGCCACATGCCGCTTCCCGTCAGCAGTTTGATCTTCTCGCCAATATTGCTCTTTTCCATGGAAGTCCCTCCTTCAAATTGTCGTCCTTACTGATATCATCATACCATACTCAGGAACCCGCCGCAAGGGTTCCCGGAACCTCCCCGGTATTTTTCTACCGAAAAAACATGGCTCCATTCAAATTGCGCAATATTTTTTTCATTTTCCCTCTTGACTCTCCCCCAACGTCATAGTTTATACTGTTTTCATCGGGAGGGATGGAAATGAAAACCGTCAAGGAAGTCAGCCGTATCACCGGCGTGAGTGTGCGCACGCTCCACCATTATGACGCCATCGGCCTGCTGAAGCCAACCGCGGTGACGGAAGCGGGCTATCGACTGTATGGCGACGCGGCGCTGGAGCGGATGCAGTCTATCCTGTTTTTCCGGGAGCTGCAATTCCCGCTGAAGGACATCAAACGGATTCTGGACGCTCCGGATTTTGCCCCCATGACCGCACTATCCCAGCTGGTGCACCTGCTGGAAATGCAGCGGGAGCATCTGGAGCAACTCATTTCCCACGCCCGTGAAATTCAAAGAACAGGAGTGTTTTCTATGGACTTTTCCAAATTTGATACCAGTGAAATCGAAAAATACGCAGTGGAGGCCAAGCAGAAGTGGGGCAAAACTCAGGCATGGCAGGAGTTCGAGGCGAAAAACCTCCCGCCCCGGCAGGCGCAGGAGAACGCCGACGGACTGATGGACATTTTTGCCCGCTTCGGCGCCATCCGGGACACCTCCCCTGCCTCCCGGGAGACGCAGGCGCTGGTCGCCGAGCTGCAAGGCTTCATCACGAACCACTATTACACCTGCACCAAAGAAATCCTGCAAAGTCTGGGGCAGATGTACATTGCCGGCGACAGCATGACGGAAAACATCGACGCCGCCGGGGGCGCCGGTACGGCGCAGTTCGCCCACGCGGCAATCGAAGAATTCTGCAAATAAACATTTAGGGCAACACCGCGCAATTGCGTCTGGGAGTCTCAGCCGTCTTTTTGCCCCACTTCCGCAGTTCCGAAAATGGGAAATATAGCGCAGCCGTTGCCAGCACAAGCTGGCTTACGGATGCGGCATACCCC
>ENA-OPCP01000198-OPCP01000198.1-human-gut-metagenome-genome-assembly--contig:-NODE-198-length-58719-cov-8.802315_pt1 | contig 58719 bp, 55 predicted proteins | sample MGYA00241563_ERZ501477 | MGnify/ENA primary metagenome ERZ501477 (study PRJEB25962, sample SAMEA2042572) | human gut metagenome | biome: human gut; feature: human-associated habitat; material: faeces... | reverse complement strand
GAGGCCGCCGGTGTCGCGGAGGAGCTGCTGGCGCTCGGCTTCCCCGAAAACGTGCTCGCGGACCTCGCGGACGGCGACGTCCTCCTCTGCGAGGGAGCGGCGCAGGTGCTCTCGGGCACGGACACGCTCAGCTTCCGGGACGGCTCCGAGCTGCTGACCACCGGCGTCGCCGTGCTGCTGCCTGAGTTCGACGGCTGGGAGGACTACTGGCTCATCTTCCACCACTTCGAGTGGCAGGAGGGCGCCCGGCTGCCCGGCACGGACAGCGCCGAGCTCTGGGCGACGAGCGGCTGGATGCTCGACCGCAAAAACCCCGCCCACGGCCGATTGCTCTATTCCGAGGACGGCGTGACATACACCGCGCCGCCCGCCGAGCATGTGCAGTGCCTGGACTACCAGTACACCGGCGGCTTCGGCTTCTCCTTCCCGCGCGGCGCCGAGGAGGCGCGGGGCTATCTGTGCTATGGCCTCATCGGCTCCTCGGACGACTATGTCCACCTCAGCTCGTGGCTCAACTACCAGCACCAGACCCGCGCGCTCATGTATCCGGCAAGCACCTCGCTGGAAACTCAGAGCGGCGTGTTCCTCGGCTCCGGCCTCATCGTGCCCAACTCCGGCAGCGACTTTCAGCTGGGGCAGAGCGCGCTCTCCCTGAGCTTCGGCGAGGGCGGCGCGGAGCTAGACAACTAAAAAACCGCCGGGCGTTTTCGCGTCCGGCGGCTTTTTTCACTTGATTATCCTGTAATAGTCCGGCCTCCTGGGCGCGGGCTTCGGCTCCGGGCCGTCGGCGTAGCCGAGGATGCAGTTGCCGACGCCGACCCAGTCGCCCTCGACGCCCCACTTCTTCAGCAGGGCCTTGCCCTCCGGCATCTCAAAGACCTCCCGCGCGCGGTTTATCCAGCAGGAGCCGAGGCCGAGGGCGTGCGCCGCGTTGAGCAGGTTACCCATGACCAGCGAGGCGTCCTGCACGCCGTTCACGTTCCCCGCCTGGGCGAAGACGACGACGACCGTCGGCGCGCCGAAGAAGGGGTCGAAGTCCGCGCGCCCCCAGACGGCGGCGTTCAGGCGGCTCATGAGCGCGATGTCCTCCGCGTTCTGCACGGCCACGATGAGCGGTGACTGCGTGCCGCGGGCCGTGGGCGCATAGGTCCCGGCCTCGAGCACGGCGCGGAGCTCCTCGTCCGTTATCTGTTCGGGCTTATACTTCCTGACGCTGCGGCGGGTCAGGAGATTCTTCATGGCTTCGTTCATACTTGCACCTCCGTGTTGAAGTTTTGTCTGAGCCCATTGTACACCTCCCGCGGCGCTTTGGCAACGCGGCGTTGACAGCCGGGCGCGGGGGTGATACGCTTATCCGGGTGATGCCTGTGAAAAAGCTGTGGGAGGAATACTCCGTGCCCGAGGGCTCGGAGGCGGACTTCGCCCTGCGCGTGGAGGGCGACGAGCTGGAGCCCTACATAGAGCGCGGGGGCACGGCGCTCATAAAGCGCGGCGCGGAGATACGCGACGGGGACGTCGGCCTCTTCTTCGCCGGCGGCGACATGGTGCTGCGGCAGTACTGCGAGGACTGGGCGGGGAACGTCTATCTCTTCGCCGTCAACCGCCGCCGGAGCGCGCTGGACATCCGCCTGCCCGCCGCCGACGGCGCGCCCATATGCAGCTTCGGCCGCGTCCTGCTGGGCGTGGACGTGCCGCTGCCTGAGATCTGAGGAGGGGTAATATGTTCAGAGAACTGCGCCGGGGCCGTCAGGCCCTGTCCGAGGCGGAGAGCCTCGCCATACTCGAGCGCGGGAGCCACGGCGTGCTGGCCGTGCTCGGCGACGGGGGCTATCCCTACGCCGTGCCGCTCAATTACGTCTATGAGGGCGGCGCGGTATATTTCCACTGCGCCCGCGCCGGGCACAAGTACGACGCCGTCATGGCCTGCCCGCGCGCGTCCTTCTGCGTCATAGACCGCAGCGACGTAGTGCCGGAGGACTACTCGACCAACTTCCGCAGCGTCATCGCCTTCGGCGAGGTGCGCGAGGTCACGGACGAGGCGGCCAAGCGCCGCGCCATAGAGCGCCTGGCCCTCAAGTACGCCCCGGACGACAGCGAGGCGAACCGCGCCGCCGCCATAGACCGCGAGTGGGGCGCCCTCTGCGTGCTCGAGCTGCGCATAGAACACCTGAGCGGCAAGGAGTCCACGGCCCTCGCCAAGGAGCGCGCCAAGGCGTAGCTTTCTGGCAAAACCTGCGTCCCTGCCCCTTGCAGGCGCCGGGCTGCTATAATATAATCGTTGTGACCACTTCACTGCTGAACAGTGAAAGGAGCTGACAAAAATGGCGGAAAACATCATCTACTGCTATTCCGGCGGCGGCAACTGCCTGGACATGGCGAATAACATCGCCAGGGAGCTGGGCGACACGGACATCGTCATGATGCGCAGCGCCCCTGTCAAGACGGACGCCCGGGAGGCGAAGCGCGTGGGCTTCATCTTCCCCTGCTACGGCGGCGGCCTGCCCGGGAAGGTGGAGGAGTATGCCAGGACCATCCTCATCAGCCCGGACGCCTATACCTTCGGCATAGTGCAGTACGCCGGCTACATGGGCTGCGGCCTGTACAAGCTCGACCGGATACGCGAGCTGGACTACTGGGCCGGCATGTCCCACCAGTGCACCTGCATCTGGCTGATGCCCCACGGTCTCATGAACCCGCCGCTCTCCGTTGCCGCCGCGCAAAAGCGCAGCGAGGCGAAGGCCCGGGCCTTCGCCGCCGACATCAGGGCCATGAAGCACAGCGCAAAGCGCCCGCCCCGGCGCGCGGCCTGCATCCTTGAGAGCGCCGGCTTCTCCAAGGTCGTGGGAAAGAAGGCCGCGCAGTACACCATCAACGACAAGTGCATCGGCTGCGGCACCTGCGTCTCGGTGTGTCCCCGGCACAACATACGCCTCGAGGGCGGCCGTCCCGTCTTCGGCGGCGACTGCATCGGCTGCCTGAGCTGCATCCAGTACTGCCCCGCCGAGGCGCTGAACGTCGGCAAGGTCACCGAAAAGCGCGAGCGCTACCACAACCCCAACGTCTCCGCCCAGGACCTCTGCGCGGAGCTCATCCACATCGACTGACGCCCCGCAGACGCGAAAAGCCCCCCGCCGCAGAGACGGGGGCTTTTCATTTCGCCCGCCGGAGGGCATCGGTGTCCGTCGCCTGTCAGAATAAAGGAGGAAGCGTCATGGTGGAAAAACTGCCCATACCCGTCGCGGAGACGATAAGAAAGCGCCGCAGCGTCAGGACCTATGAGGAGCGCCCGCTCTCACCGGAGGACCGGGCGAAGCTCGTCGGATACATGGGCGCTGTCGGCAACCCCTTCGGCGTGGAGGTGAGGCTGCACATCGCGGACCGCAGCGTGGCCGCGGGCGGGGAGAAGCTCGGCACCTACGGCATCATCAAGGGCGCGGGCACCTTCCTCGGGGTCTCCGTCCCGGACACGGAACTCGCGCCCCTCGCCGCCGGATATCAGTTTGAGTGCCTCGTCCTCTGCGCCGCGGACATGGGCCTCGGCACGGTCTGGCTGGCGGCGACCTTCGACAGGCCGCGCTTCGCCTCCGCCATGGGCATCCGGGCCGACGAGCTCTTCCCCGCCGTCTCGCCCGTGGGCTATCCGGCCGCGAGGCCCCGGGCGGCCGAAGCTCTCATGCGCTCGGCCATGAAGTCCTCCGCGCGCCGGGACTGGCCGGAGCTCTTCTTCTCCGGGGACCTCCGGGCCCCGCTCACCCGCAGCGCCGCCGGGGACTACGCCCTGCCGCTGGAGATGCTGCGCCTGGCCCCGTCCGCGCGCAACGGCCAGCCCTGGCGCGTGAGGCTGGCCGGGGGCGCCTTCCACTTCTACACCGTGTACAAGCCCGGCGCGGCGAAGGGCGAGGCCGTCATCAAGCACGTGGACCTCGGCATAGGCCTCTCGCACTTCCACCAGACCTCCCTGGAGCTGGGCCTGTCGGGCCGCTTCGCCGAGCTGCCGCAAAATGACATCGCGCTCCCGGAGGAGCTGCACTACGCGGTCTCCTGGCTGCCCGCGTGACTCCCTGCCATGCGCCGCGCGAATGGCAGGGCATAAGGCAGAGGTATTGGACAGCGCGCCCCGGCTGAGCCTATAATATGGTCATCACAGTGAAAGAGGGGCTAAATATGGACAGAGAAGAGCGGACCGAGCGCGTGGTGCAGCAGCTTTTCCACATCCCGGCCGCGGGGAACGAGGGCACGGACCCGGAGTTCATGCGCATACTCCAGGGCTACATCTTCGGCGACGTGTGCCGGGCGGGCAGCCTGGACCTGAGGCTGCGCGAGCTGGTGACGATAACCGCGCTGACGGCGCTGGGCGCCCTGCCGCAGCTCAAGGCGCACGTGGAGGCCGGGCTGAACGCGGGCTGCACGCCCGTGGAGATACGCGAGGCGGTGTATCAGTGTGCGCCCTTCATTGGCTTTCCGCTGACGCTCAACGCCATATCCGCCATGAACGAGGCCTTCACCGCGCGCGGCATCGACCTGCCCCTGCCGGAGGAGGGCACTCTCGCCTCCTCCGGCGAGCGCTATGAGCGCGGCCTGGAGCTGCAAGCCCCCATATACGGCACGGAGATAAAGGAGCGCTACGGCTATCTGCCCGGCGGCTTTGCCGAGGCCGTCCCGCGCTTTCTGACCGAGCTGTGCTTCGGGGACTTCTCCACCCGCACCGGCCTGGACGGCAAGACGCGCGAGCTGCTCACCGTGGTGCTCCTGGCCGCGATGGGCGGGGCCGAGGTGCAGGTCCGGAGCCACGTCTGCGGCGCGCTCAAGGTCGGGAACACCCCGGAGGAGGTCGTCTGCGCCCTGGTCCACGCGAGCGGATACATGGGCATACCCCGCCTCTTCAACGCCCTGAACGCCTGCCGGGAACTGCTCGCGCAGAAATGAGCATGCAATACTTTGAGCCGGAGCGGCGCAGCACATGCTGCGCCGCTCCGGCTCTCTGCCTCTTCGGGCCCGGCCCAGGCGGCCTTCGGAGCTGCTTGCGAGCGGAATAATACTTGATTGAAAAAGGTGTGCAGATGTTATATTAAGTAATAATTATTCGCTTTTCCAACACTCCGTCGGCATTGGGAGGATGAGATATGAGCAGCGACCTCTTCAGGAAAAAAGCATTGAGAGAGTCTCCTCGCCGGAGCAGCTAAACGACTATGTCAAGGTCTCGTCGCCCGGGATCTGGGCGGTGCTCGCGGCGGTGCTGATCCTGCTCGCCGGAGCCTTTGTCTGGGGCATACTGGGAAGGCTGGAGACCACCGTCCCAGCGGTGGTCATAAGCCGGGACGGCGCGGCCGTCTGCTGCTATGACACGGCCTACGGCGCCGAGGTCGGGGCCGGAATGCCGGTCCGCGTCGGCGGGGAGGAGCTGAGCCTCGTGAGCGTGTCCTCCGAGGCGGTGCAGCTCGGCGCCGACGCCCCGGAGGCGGGCTTTGACGCCGGGCAGTATGTCTACGTCTCGGAGCTGAGCGGCTCCGTGGGCGACGGGGTGTACGAGGCCGAGATCGTCGTGGACAGCATAGCCCCGCTGTCCTTCCTGTGGAACTGAGGCGGCGCATGGGACAGACTGCAAGAAAAGTTAAGCGGCCCGTGCAGGCGGGCCGCGTCAGGGTCCCCGTCATCATGCAGATGGAGGCGCTGGAGTGCGGCGCCGCCTGCCTCGCCATGGTGCTGGCATATTACGGCAAGTGGGTGCCCCTGGAGCAGGTGCGCGCGGACTGCGGCGTCTCCCGGGACGGCTCGAACGCCCGGAACATGGTCAGGGCCGCCCGGAGCTACGGCCTGACCGCCAAGGGCTGCCGCTACGAGCCCGACACGCTGCGCCGCCAGGGCAGCTTCCCCTGCATAATACACTGGAACTTCAACCACTTCGTGGTGCTCGACGGCTTCAAGGGCGACAAGGCCCTGCTCAACGACCCGGCGAAGGGCAGCTATGCCGTGTCTATGGAGACCTTCGACCAGTCCTTCACGGGCATATGCCTGCTGTTCGAGCCGGGCGCGGACTTCCAACCGGGCGGCAAGCCGAAGTCGGTGTTCGCCTTTGCCAGAAAGCGCCTGGACGGCGCGGGCGCGGCCGTGGCGTTCATGCTGCTGACCACCTTCATCACCTCGCTCATCGGGATAATATACAGCGTGTTCTCGCACATCTTCCTCGACCGGCTGCTGACCGGGGAGAACGTCGGCTGGCTGGGCGGCTTCACCCTGGCGCTGGTGCTCTTCGGCGCGGTAAGGCTGGCGGTCGAGTGGATAAGGGCCGTATACTCCCTGAGGATAAACGGCAAGCTGGCCATAGTGGGCAGCACCTCCTTCATGTGGAAGGTGCTGCATCTGCCCATGGCCTTTTTCTCCCAGCGCATGGCGGGCGACATCCAGCAGAGGCAGAACGCCAACGCCGCCATCGCCGGCAGCATGGTCAAGGTCCTCGCCCCCCTCGCCATAGACGCGGCGCTGATGCTGTTCTATCTCGTCGTGATGTTCCGTTACAGCGTACTGCTCACGCTCATGGGCGTGGCGTCCATCGTCATCAATCTCAGCCTCTCGCGGCTGATAGCCAAAAAGCGCGTCAACATCACCCGGGTGCAGCAGCGCGACGAGGGCAAGCTCGCGGGCGCCACCGTGGCGGGCATAGAGATGATAGAGACCATCAAGTCCAGCGGCGCGGAAAACGGCTTTTTCGAGCGGTGGGCCGGCTATCAGGCCAGCGTGAACACGCAGAAGGTGCGCTATGAAAAGCTCAGCCAGTACCTCGGCGCGCTGCCCCCGCTGGTCTCGTCCGTCACCAACAGCGCGGTCATGATGGCCGGCGTCTGGCTGACCATCAACGGGGAGTTCACGGCGGGCATGATCCTGGCCTTTCAGGGCTTCCTGACCGAGTTCGGCGAGCCCGCGATGACGCTGGTCTCGGCGGGCCAGACCATACAGGAGATGCGCACGGACATGGAGCGCGTCGAGGACGTCATGCAGTGCCCCGAGGACGCGGTGTACGGGCCCGAGGCGCAGCTGCGCGACGACGTGGAGTACGACAAGCTCTCCGGCAGCGTGGTGATGCGCGGCGTGACCTTCGGCTACTCCAGGCTCGCGGAGCCGCTCATCGAGGACTTCGACCTGACGCTCAAACCGGGCAGCCGCGTGGCCCTTGTCGGCGCCTCCGGCTGCGGCAAGAGCACGATAGCCAAGCTCATCGCGGGCCTCTACCAGCCCTGGAGCGGCGAGATACTCTTCGACGGCAAGCCGATAAACGAGATAGACCGCAGCGTCTTTACAGGTTCCCTGGCCGTTGTGGATCAAGATATCATTCTCTTTGAAGACACCATCGCCAACAACATAAAGATGTGGGACAGCTCCATAGAGGACTTCGAGATGATCCTGGCCGCGCGGGACGCGAGCCTGCACGAGGACATCATGCAGCGCGAGGGCGGCTACAACTGCAGGCTCGCGGAGGGCGGCAAGGACCTCTCCGGCGGCCAGAGGCAGCGCCTGGAGATAGCGCGCGTGCTGGCGCAGGACCCGACCATCATCATCCTGGACGAGGCCACCAGCGCGCTCGACGCAAGGACGGAGTACGAGGTCGTGCGCTCCATCAACGAGAGGGGCATCACCTGCATCGTCGTGGCGCACAGGCTCTCCACCATCCGGGACTGCGACGAGATAATCGTCCTCGACCACGGCAAGGTCACGGAGCGCGGCACGCACGAGGAGCTCTACGCGCTGGGCGGGGCCTACACCAGGCTTATTTCCAACGAACAGGGGTGATGAGATGGGCTGGTTTGACGAGCAGATAAGGCAGCGCAAGCTCAGCGACGACGAGGTCTTTGCCGACAGCTTTGCCGACATCGCCGGCGCGGTCGCGGGCCGCAGGTTTTCCGACGCGCTCCGCGGCGACCGCCGCGCGGCGAGCGACGCCATAGGCGACGTCCTGAGGTTTTACCACATAAAGCTCCGCGAGGCGCCCGGGAACATCACGGACATAAACGAACAGCTCGAATATCTCATGCGCCCCTACGGGGTCATGCGCCGCACGGTGCGCCTGGAAAAGGGCTGGTACAAGGACGCCATAGGCGCCATGCTCGGCGTGAGGCGGGACGACGGCGCGATAGTCGCGCTCATCCCCACCGGGCTTTCGGGCTACCGCTTCTTCGACCGGCGGAGCGGCAGATATGAAAAGGTCGGCCCCAAAAACGAGGCGCTGTTTGAAGAGGACGCCATCTGCTTTTACAAGCCCTTCCCCCTCGGGAAGATGGGCATCCCCGGCCTGCTGCGCTATATGGCCGAGTGCCTGCAGACGGCGGACCTGGTGCTGATAGGCCTCGCCACGCTGGCGGTGACGCTGCTGGGGCTGCTGGGGCCGAAGCTCAACGACCTGGTGTTCTCCGACATCGTGGCCTCCGGCAGCGAGCGGCTGGTCGTGGCGATGCTGGCCTTTCTCATCTGCGTGGCCATAAGCACGGCGCTGATGAACTCCGTCAAGGCGCTGCTCATGTCCAGGATAAGCACCAAGCTCGAGATCTCGGTGCAGGCCGCGGCCATCATGCGCGTGCTCTCGCTGCCCGCGAGCTTCTTCAAGGAATACAGCTCCGGCGAGCTCTACCAGAGGACGCAGTACATAAACGACATATGCAGCCTGCTGGTCTCAGCGGTGCTATCCACGGGGCTGACCTTGGTGTTCTCCCTGGCGTATATCTCGCAGATATTCATCTACGCCCCGGCGCTGGTGGTCCCGGCGCTGCTGGTCATACTCGCCACGCTGCTGCTCTCGCTCGTGACCACACTGGTGCAGGCCCGGGTCACCCGGCGGCAGCTGGAGGCCGCGGTCAAGGAGAGCGGCGTGAGCTACGCGCTCATCTCCGGCGTGCAGAAGATCAAGCTCGCCGGCGCCGAAAAGCGCGCCTTCGCCCACTGGGGCAGGCTCTACGCAAAGTCGGCGGAGCTGAGCTACAACCCGCCGCTGTTTTTGAAGGTGAACTCCGTCATAAGCACGGCCATCAGCCTCGCTGGCACGATAGCCATGTACTACCTCGCGGTGAAAAACAGCGTCAGCATCGCGGACTACTACTCCTTCAACACGGCCTACGGCATGGTGACGGGCGCGTTCATGTCGCTCTCGGGCATCGCGCTCACCGCGGCGCAGATAAAGCCGGTGCTGGACATGATAAAGCCCATACTCGAGGCCGTGCCGGAGATAGCCGAGGGCAAACAGGTAATAACGCGCGTGTCCGGCGCGGTGGAGCTCAACAACGTGTCCTTCCGATACGGCGAGAACCTGCCCTGGGTGCTCGACGACCTGAGCCTAAAGATAAGGCCGGGGCAGTACGTGGCCATCGTCGGCCGGACCGGCTGCGGCAAGTCCACGCTCATGCGGCTGCTGCTCGGCTTTGAGCGGCCGCAGAAGGGCGCGGTGTATTACGACGGGCGCGACCTCGAGACCATAGACCTCAAGTCGCTCCGGCGCAAAATAGGCGTAGTCATGCAAAACGGCAAGCTGTTCCAGGGCGACATCTACTCCAACATCGTCATCTCCGCGCCCTGGCTGAGCGTCGCCGACGCCTGGGAGGCCGCGGAGCTCGCGGGCATCGCGGACGACATCCGGCGCATGCCGATGGGCATGCACACGCTCATCTCCGAGGGCTCCGGCGGCATCTCCGGCGGGCAGAGGCAGCGGCTGATGATAGCGCGGGCCATAGCGCCCAGGCCGCGGATACTGATGCTCGACGAGGCCACCAGCGCGCTGGACAACCTGACGCAGAAGACGGTCTCGGACTCGCTCGACAGCCTCAGGTGCACGAGGATAGTCATAGCCCACCGGCTCTCCACGATACGGCAGTGCGACCGCATCATAGTGCTCGACCAGGGCCGTATAGTCGAGGACGGGACGTATGACGAGCTGCTCGCGGCGGGCGGGGCCTTTGCGGAGCTGGTGGCGAGGCAGAGGCTGGACGAGCCCGCGCAGTGAGCCCCTATACCGCGGCATGGCCGGAGGTGGTGACGAAATGGCCATACTGGAAAGACGACAACTGGATCCGCCGCCCGACGGCAGAGAGGTGCTGTTCCTGCTCAGCTGGGCTCAGCGGGCGGGCGAGGCGCTGCACGGCGAGCTCGGCGAGGGCGGAGTGCTCACGCCGAAGGCCGCGCGGCGCTACCTCGTCGGGCTGCTGGGCCGGCTCATGGAGCTGTGCTCCGACGTGTTCGAGGCGGCGAAGAACGCATACATGGCCGAGGCCGAGCCGCTCCTCGCCCTGGACCCCAAACTGGCGACGCTCGAGCAGCGCGCGGCCGCGTCCGGGCGGCTGCTCTCGGAGCTGGAGGCCACCGGGGGCGAGTGCGTGTTCGCCCGCGCCCCGCTGCTGCGCGGGCTGCTCGAGCGCGAGACGGAGCGCTTTGTCCAGGCGGGCCGCGAGCTCTTTGCGAGGCTCGGCCGGGACCGCGGCGACATCAGCCGCAGCCTCCTCGGCACCGAGGACTTCGGCCTCGTCACGAGGATAAGCACCGGCGCCGGGGACTTGCACCTCCACGGCCGGTCCACCAGCGTGATAGAGACGCAGCGTGGCCGCTTCGTCTATAAGCCGCGCGACTGCGGCATAGACCGGGAGCTCCGCGAGCTGGTCGGGCGCGTCATGCCGGACTGCCTGGGCATACCCAAGTGCCTCGTGCGCGAGGGCTACGGCTGGTGCGAATACATAGAGCCCGGCGAGGTCTCCTCCGCCGCCGAGGTCGGGCGCTTTTACCGGCGCTTCGGCAGCGCCTGCGCGCTGATGCAGGCCCTGGGCGGCAGCGACCTGCACTTCTCGAACTGGATATGCAGCGGCGGCCTCCCGGTGCTCGTGGACGTGGAGACGGCGCTCTCCCCCGTGCCGAGGGTGTTCAGCGACAAGCGCATGTTCCCGGAGCTGATGGCGGAGAGCGAGAGCTTCCTCCACGACGCCAACCGCTCGCTCATACCGAGCAGCCTGCTGCCCTCGAGGCTCGCGGGCCGGGAGCTGAGCGTGCTGCTGGACGACTCGGGCTCGTCGGGCTGCGAGCCCGTGCTCGGCGGGAAAAGGCGCTCGGTCCTGGGCTTCGAGGCCGAGTTCCTCTCCGGCTTTTCGGAGGGCTACGACAGGTGCATGGCGCGGCGCGATGAGCTGCTGCGCAGTCTGGAGGGCTTCTCCGGCGTCACGGTCAGGAGGCTGCTGAGGGACACGAGCAGCTACGCAAAGCTGCTGTCCCGGCTGCACAGCCCCCGGGCGCTGAGCTCGGAGGAGAGCCGCAGCGGCGCCGTGCGCCGCCTGGGAGACTTCTTCCGCGAGCACGGCGCGGAGCACATGCTGCCCATAGCCGGCTGGGAGGCGGAGTGCCTGCTGGAGGGGGACATCCCCTACTTCTGCTGCAAGGGCGGCTCACACGCGCTCCTGGGCGGTGACCGCGTGCTCGTGGAGGACTTCTTCAGCCTCAGCCCGGTGGAGAACGCCCGGGAGCGCATCGGCAGGCTGTCCGAGACGGAAAAGCGCTTTGAGCTGGGCCTGCTGAGCCAGAGCCTGAGCCGGGCGCTGATACCGGCCGAGCCCGGTCAGGAGGTGCGCACGGAGCTCGCGGACTTCGCGCCGCTGGAGCGCGAGGCCGCCCTGGCCGAGGCCGCGGAGCTCTTCGACCGTATAGACGGCCTGCTGCTGACCGGCCCGTCCAGGAAGCCCTCCTGGCTGACGGTCTCGGAGCGGAACATGAGCCTCGTCGCCGCGAGGCCGATCTTCATGCAGGGCACCTCCGGCATGGGCGCCTTCTTTGCGGCGCTGTGCGCCTCCGGCGGGGCGCGGGCGGCCCGGGCCGCGGAGCTGGCGGGCATCTGCCTGGAGCAGCTCGAGGCCGCGGCGGAACAGCTCGAGAGCGCGGTCTGCATACCCGAGGCGGCCCTGCCCCTCGGCATCTCGGACGGCTTCGGCGGGACGTTCAGGGCGCTGGACATCATGGAGCGCTGCCTCGGCACCGGCAGGGCCGGCGCTCTCACGCAGCGGCTGCTCGCGCTGCTGGAGAAGGCGGAAATAGAGGACGCGCAGCGCCTGGACGTCTACTCCGGCGCGGCGGGACTGCTGCTGGCACTGTGCCCGGCGTATGAGCACACCGGCGCCGAGGCGGCGCTGGTGCACATGCGCAGGGCCGCGGAGCGCCTGCTCCGGGCGCAGACGTTGGAATACCGGGGCCTGCTGCTCTGGGACACCCTGGGCAAAAAGCGGCCGATAAGCGGCGCGGGGCACGGCATGGCCGGCATAGCCGCGGCGCTCTCCTGGGCCGGGAAGCTGCTGGGCGACGCTCGCTGCCTGGAGGCCGCCGCGGCCGCGCTGGAGTTCGAGCACGGGATATACTCCGAGAGGCTCGGGACCTGGCCGGACCTGAGGGCCTCGCCCGTGGCCTCGTCCGCCATGCACGGGCTCTGCTCGGGCTCGCCGGGCATCGGGCTCGCGCTGCTGCGCTGCAGGGAGAGCGGCCTCGGCTCGCCCGGGCTCGAGGAGGACCTGGCCCGCGCCCGGCACAGCTGCCTGACCACCGGGCCGCTCAGACGCGACCACCTCTGCTGCGGCAACAGCTCGGCGGTCGAGTTCCTGCTGACCTTGCCCGGGTGCCGGGAGCAGGCCGGCAGGCTGCTGGCCTTCATGAAGGCGAGGAAGGACGGGAGCGGGGGCTACCGCTATATGCCGGAGAACTTCAGGAAAGTCCTCTGCCCCGACCTCTTCTTCGGCGCCGCCGGCATAGGCTTCGAGCTGCTCAGATACGCCCGGCCCGACCTCCTCACGCCGGTGCTCTTCTGACCGCCGGCCGCAGGGGCACACAACGAGACCGCTGTCATCCGCGCCGTCAGGCAGGAGATAATGGTATACAGACAGACCAGAAGGAGTGATACTCATGACCATCGAAGCACTGTACAAAAAGATCATAGCGAGCGACGAGCTCAAGTCCGCCTTCGTCGAGGCCGTCAAGGCGCAGAAGCTGGACGAATTCCTCAAGTCCCAGGGCTGCGAGGCCACCGGGGCCGAGATCATGGACTTCCTCAAGTCCCTGCAGAAGGCCGAGGGCGAGCTCGCCGACGACGAGCTCAACTCCGTCGCCGGCGGCTGCACCTCCATGGGCTCGAATAACTCGGGGCCCTACTACCAGGGCGGCTGCATATTGGACGCCTTAAACAGCAGCATCGCCGCATTAAAGCCCGATGCCCAGTCCGAGAATACTTTCTGCCACAAAATCTGAGCAAAAGACACACACATCAAAAAAAGGAGAGATAAGCATGACGATTGAAGCGCTGTACAAAGAGATCCTTGCGAGCGACGAGCTCAAGTCCGCCTTCGTCGAGGCCGTAAAGGCGCAGAAGCTCGGCGACTTCCTCAAGGCCCAGGGCTGCGATGCCGCCGAGGCCGAGGTCGTCGACTTCCTCAAGTCCCTGCGGAAGGGCGAGGGCGAGCTCGCCGACGACGAGCTCAACTCCGTCGCCGGCGGCTGCAACGCAGGAGAGGCGGCAGCTTCTTTTACCGTCGTGACCTGCATAGTACTTGCCACCATAAGCGCGACCGATCCGATATCAGATAACAAGGACGATTGGGGCGACAGGCTGCTCTGCGACCAATAAGGCCCGGCACACAAACGCAAAAAAGGAGAGATAAGCATGACGATTGAAGCGCTGTACAAAGAGATCCTTGCAAGCGACGAGCTCAAGGCCGCCTTCGTCGAGGCCGTAAAGGCGCAGAAGCTCGGCGACTTCCTCAAGGCCCATGGCTGCGATGCCGCCGAGGCCGAGGTCGTCGACTTCATCAAGTCCCTGCGGAGCGCCGAGGGCGAGCTCGCCGACGACGAGCTCAGCGCCGTCGCCGGCGGCTGCAACTCAACAGAGGCGATATATTCTATGACCGTCGCATTCTGCATAGGATTTGCAATCATGAGCGCGGTCGATCCGAAATCAGAGAACAAGGACGATTGGGGCGACAAGCTGCTCTGCGACATATGAGGCCCGGGCAGAGCCGCAGCAGACATGATCTGCGCATAGCCGCAAACACAGGAGATCATCGCAAATGCGCTATATAATCAGCAACAATGTGGCCCTGCGCTCGTGGAAGCTGGTGCCCTGCGCCTGCTATGTGCGCGGGGAACAGTACGCGCAGAAGCTCAGCCGCGAGCAGTTCGAGCTGCTCAAGAGGTGCGACGGCGTCCAGGAGCTGGAGCAGACCGAGCCCCTACGGCTGCTCGAGCGCGCCGGAGTGGTGCGCGAGGCGCGCCCGGGCGAGACCTGGAGCGAGTGGTCCAGGACGCGCAGCTTCGGCAACCGCTATTTTCCCTGCGTGAACTGGGCCATCACCGGAAAGTGCAACTTCAACTGCCGGCACTGCTTCATGGCGGCGGACAACGCCCCGATGCTGGGCGAGTTCAGCTGGGAGGAGTGCGTCTCGTTCCTGGACGAGTGCGAGCGCTGCGGCATCCAGAGCGTGACGCTCACCGGCGGCGAGCCGATGCTGCACCCGAGGTTCCGGGACATCGTGCGCGAGATCGCCAGGCGCGGGATGTACCTCGTCGAGCTCAACACGAACGGCAGCTTCCTCACGGCGGACTTCCTCGACGAGCTGAGGGCCCTGGATATGGACACGGAGATCAAGCTCAGCTTCGACGGCATCGGCCACCACGACTGGCTCAGGGGCGTGCCGCACGCGGAGGAGAAGGCCCTGCGCGCGATAAAGCTGGCGAAGGAAAAGGGCTTTCGCGTCCGCAGCCAGACCAACGTGCACCGGGGCAATCTGGACGTGATGTACGACACCATCGCCATGCTGGACGGCCTGGGCGTGGAGGAGATACGCCTCATCCGCACGACGGAGACGCCCCGCTGGCGGGCCAACGGCGGCGACGCGACCCTGGGCATATTCGAGTACTACGACGAGATGACCAAGCTCATCGGCCGCTGCCTTGCGGGCGGCTTTCAGATCAGCGTGGACGTGTGGCAGTTCGTGCGTTACCGTCCGCGCTTCGGGGACTACGCCTTCCATCCCGTGCAGTCGGGCTGCGGCCGGTACAAGGACAGCATACCGGCCTGCAAGGGCGCGAGGGGCACGGTCGCGGTGTCGTACACCGGGGAGGTCTACCCCTGCAACCAGATGTCGGGCACGCTTGCGAACCGGGGCGTCAGCCTGGGCAACGTGAAGACCACGGCCCTGCACGAGCTGCTCGAGCGCGGGGAATATCTCGACACGGTGACCATGCCGGTGTCGGAGATATTCGAGGCGAACGAGATCTGCCGCGGCTGCCAGTACTGGAAGTGCTGCATGGGCGGCTGCCGCGCCATAGCGCTGGCGTTCACGGGCAGCTACCGGCACTTCGACCCGGCGAAATGCGCCTTCTTCAAGGGCGGCTACATGCAGAAGCTCGACGAGCTCTTCCAGTCCTCCCCCCGCCCCTACACCTGCCTCTCCGAGACCGGCCCCATGGCAAGACGCGGCGAGCCCGAAAACCTCCCCCAGATCCGCCGCCTCCTCGGCCGCTACGCATAATAAAAGCAGAGGCAGCCCCACCCCTCTCGCCGCCGCCGGCACAAAGCTCTCAGAACAATGTGGAATAAAACAAAAAAGTCCTGAAATCTCACGATTTCAGGACTTTTTATGGTCCGAGTGACTGGATTTGAACCAGCGGCCTCTTGAACCCCATTCAAGCGCGCTACCATCTGCGCCACACCCGGGAATTGGCTTCTCAGCCTTGTTATAATACCACGGCGCGGCGGGGATTGCAAGAACTTTTTTCCCGCCGCGCCGACTTTTTTCCTCAGGTCAGCTCGATGCCGTATATGGAGCCGTTGCGGTGGCCCACGACCAGCCAGTTGCCGTACACCGCCGGGGACGCCTCGAAGAGGCCGCCCAGGTTGCGCGAGTCGAGTATCTCGCCCGTGCGCGCGTCCAGCAGGTACAGATAGTACCCCGTCGTGCAGTACAGGATGTACCCGTCGCCGTTCTGGTCGTACACCAGCGTCGGCGTCGACCAGCTGTACACCTGGGTCTCCATCACCCAGACCTCCTCGCCGGTCTCCTTGTCCAGCGCCACCAGCTTGCCGCCGCTCGCGCTCGGCGTCCTCGCTATCGGGACGTAGACGAGGTCCGAGACGTTGTGCTTGCCCACCGCGATGCTGCCCTGCGTGCCGCCGGAGAGCTCCTCCACCGAGTAGCAGGTGTAGCTCACCTGCCACACGATCTCGCCCGTCTCGGCGTCTATCTTCCAGACCGGCACGTCGGCCGTCATCCAACTCCGCCAGCCGAGGTGGTAGGACGTGCTCGCGTAGATGTACGGGTGGCCGTCCTCTATCTCCAGCACGGGCGTGCAGTTGGTATCGTCCAGGGTGTCCTGCACCCAGTCCACGGTCAGGGTGTTGAGGTCGAGGCAGATGAGGTTGCCGCCGTTGTCCGGCACTATCATGTGGCTCTGCCAGATCACCGGCGAGGCCTCGAAGCCCAGCCAGAACTGCCCCGTCGAGGCGAAGCGGTTCGACATATAGCGCCACTTGGCCGCGCGGGTCGGGTTGACCGAGATGGTGCCCGCCTCCTCGTCGTACTCCGTGCCGAGAGTGATTATATAGATGACGCCGTTCTCGCCGCAGTAGATGAGCTTATCCGTGTCCGCGTCTATGAGCGGGGCCGAGTCGTACATCGACCAGGCGCGGTGCGCAAAGCCGTCGTTCGCGCCGAACTCATAGAGCACGGAGAAGTCGATGAGGCTAACGACGAACACGTGGGAGGTGCCCTTGTAGCTGTCGTAGCCGCTGCCTACGCAGAGCAGCGGATAGCCGCGCGGGTCCAGCGTGCCGGTGCCCTTGAAGGTGTAGCCCAGGTTCAGCGCGTCGCGCGTGGCCTTGCCGGTCTGGAGCTCGTAGAAGTATATGTAGCCGTCCATGGAGGGGTAGACGACCTCCACGAGCGTCTCCGCCTCCTTGGCCCAGTCGTACATGTTCATTATCTGGCGGGTCTCCTTGGGCCATTCGGCGATGAGGGGCTGGCCCGTCCAGCCGTTGCCGGACCAGAAGGTGCCGTTCGGCGCCGTCAGGGAGCCCGTGCCCGCCGTCCAGCTGCTGCCGAACTTCTTCTGCGTGATGTTGGCCGTGCCGTAGGAGGCGCTGTCGCGGAAGTTGTTGCCGCGGAAGGTTATGACGCCGGGGAGGGAGCTGTACTCCTCGGGATAGCCGAAGTATATGCCCGTGTCGTCCTCATACTCGCCCTCGAACATCTCGCCGTCCACCATGATATCCGTGGACTGGAGGAAGTTCGCCTCGGCCGTGGAGTCCACGCTGTGGGGCTCAAAGGGCTCCGGGGTCGGGCTCGGAGTGGGCTCCGGCGTGGTGTCCGGCGCCGGGCTGTCGGACGCTGGCGCGTCCGTGTTCACCACCGTGCCGCTGTCCGCTGGGGGCGGCGTCGGCTCCACGGGCTGCGTGTCCGCGCGGTTGAGCGCCACGTTGCGCCCGACTATGATGCACAGCGCCACCACGAGCAGGACCATCAGCACGGTCTGCAATACCTTCTGCACATGGTCCGGATTGTACCTCCGCCTGCCGCGGGTTTGTCTCGTTCCCATTTTCCCACCACCAGTGATTTTTGTATATCAGTATTGCTGCCTGTCCCGGATTATTACTCCGTGAAGTGGACGTGGTTGTTGATGTGGTCCTGGCAGAAGCAGTGATAGCCCACGCAGCGGGAGCAGTAGCGGAACTCGAGGTCCGGGTAATCCGCGTCCGTGCGGCCGCAGACGGCACACTTGTGCGTGTAGTTCTTGTTCTTGGTCTCGTACTTTATCTTGCGCACCTCGCGCTTGAAGTCCACCGTGTTGCGGCGCTGCGTCCTCTTGCGGGGCAGCACGGAGTAGAAGAGGTCCGCGCCGCAGAAGAGGAAGTAGTTGAGTATGGCCACGAGGGGCAGGAAGCTCATCATGCCGAGGCGGCCGAGGTTCGCGACGATGTCATAGACGAAGTACAGCGCGTCTACGACGGCCAGCCACTTCATCTTGATGGGGATGATGAAGAAGAGCAGCACCACGTTGTCCGGGAACAGCGTGGCAAAGGCGAAGAACATGGAGAGGTTGATGTAGTTGGAGGTCATGAAGTACGACCTGCCGGTGACGAAATAGGTGACGAAGCCGTAGATTATCGTCATGAGCATGCCGGTGAGGTAGTAGATCGTGAACCTGCCGGGGCCCCACTCGCGCTCGAGCGTGCTGCCGACGAAATAGTAGAAGTACAAGAACAAAAATAGCCACAGCCCGCTCGACTGCGGGATGAAAACAAAGGTGATGATCCTCCACACCTGGCCGCGGAGCACCGCCGCCGCGTCGAAGGCGAAGTAGCTCTCTATCATGCCCGTGGTGTCCATCGCGCCGAGCAGCCAGACCGCGAGGGTGCCGAAGACGATATACAGCATGAGGTTGTTCACGCCGAACCTGGGGTGCTTGTAGCAGAACAGGTCCACCCTTTTCATGAAACCGCGCATATGTTATACCTCCGTGGGGAAATTATCTGGTGACATTCCAACATATATTATCACACTTCGCCCCACAAATAAAGGGCGAAAAATGTCGTATCCCGGCAGACGGGGGCGCGGCGCAAAATGTTCCGCACAGCGCCGCGGATGTGGTATAATGCCAGCCGAGAGGAGGCGTGTATTTTGCCTTTTACCGAAGAGACCCTTGAATTTCTGGTCCGGAACAAGCTGATGGACTCGCGCGAGTGGTTCCACGAGCACCACGGCGAATATGAGCGTCTGGTGGTGGAGCCGATGGCCGAGCTGGTGTGCGCTCTGACGCCGGCGCTGGCGGAGATAGACCCGAACATCGTCTGCGTGCCCAAGGTGGGCAAGAGCATCTCGCGCATCTGGCGGGACACCCGGCGCGGGCCGGGGCTGCCCATATACAGGGACGTAATGTGGCTGACCTTTCTGCGGGCCAAGCAGCAGGGACTGCCGGGCTTTTGGTTCGAGTTCTCGCCCCGGGCGCTGCGCTGGGGCTGCGGCTGGTACCAGACCGAGCCCGCGACCATGGCCGCCTTCCGCGAGCTCATACTCCGCGGCGACCAGGCCTGGCGCGCTGCGCTGAGGGCGTACAGGAAGCAGGAGCGCTTCGTGCTCGAGCCGGAGCGCTACAAGCGCAGCCGCTTCCCGGACGAGGCGCCGGAAAAGCGCGAGTGGCTGGACCTCAAGAGCATCTGCCTCACGCACAACGAGCCGGACCTCGAGCTGCTCTTCTCCGACGGCCTCGCCGAGCGCGTGGCGGAGGACTTCAGGAGCATAGCCCCGGCATATGAGCTCTTCTTGAAGGCTGTCGCCGAAGCCAACGCCCCCCGGGCGCGCTAGGCGCCCGGACATAAAGCGGGAGGTATAGAGATGTGGCTCTTAATGGCGGTGCTCTCCGCCTTCTTCGCCGGCGTCACGGCGGTGCTCGCCAAGTGCGGCATCAAAAAGACGGACTCCGACCTCGCCACCGCGCTGAGGACCGTCGTGGTGCTGGTCTTCTCGTGGCTCATGGTCTTTGTGGTCGGCTCGCAGGGCACGATAAGTCGGATATCGCCGCGGTCGCTGCTCTTTCTGGTGCTCTCCGGGCTGGCGACGGGGGCCTCGTGGCTCTGCTACTTCAAGGCCCTGTCGCTCGCCGACGTGAACAAGGTCGCGCCCATCGACAAGTCCAGCACGATACTTACGGTGCTCATAGCCATCGTCTGCTTCTCGGAGACGGAGCACCTCGCCGTCAAGCTCACGGGCACGGCGCTGCTCGCCGTGGGCATCTACCTCATGGTGGAGCGCAAGGCCGTGACCGGCGGACAGGCGTCCGGCGGGCGGTGGTTCGTCTACGCGGTGTTCTCCGCCGTCTTCGCGGCGCTCACGTCCATACTGGCCAAGGTCGGCATCGAGGGCATCGAGTCCAACCTCGGCACGGCGATACGCACGGTCGTGGTGCTCATCATGGCCTGGGTGGTCGTCTTTGCAAAGGGCAGGCAGGCCCAGCTCCGGTCGCTCGACAGGCGCGAGGCGCTCTTTATCGCTCTCTCCGGCATAGCCACCGGTGCGTCCTGGCTCTGCTACTACTACGCCATACAAAACGGCATGGTCAGCGTCGTCGTGCCCATAGACAAGATGAGCATACTCGTGACGGTGCTCTTCTCCGCCCTCTTCCTCAAGGAGAAGGTGAGCCGCAAGGCCGCGGCGGGCCTCGCGCTCATGCTCTGCGGCACGCTCATCATGGCCGTCTGGAGCTGAACGCCGCGCGCGAAAAAGGCCCCCTGCAAAAGCAGGGGGCCTTTCCTTATGTACGGGGTCTCAGATGAGGTTCTTCTCGTGCAGCTCGGCGATCTTGGCGTCGTCGTAGCCGAGGATGGTCTTGAGGATGTCGTCGGTATCCTGGCCCATGCTCGGGGCGCCGCGCCAGACCTGGCCCGGGGTGACGCTCATCTTCGGGGCGATGCCGAAGGCCTCGATCTCGCTGTCGGTGGTCTGGTCGACGTACTTGACCCAGTCGCCGCGGGAGCGGAAGTGCGCGTTCTCGTAGGCGCTCTTGGCGGTGTTGACGGTGGCGCACGGGACGCGGGCGGCCTCCATGATGCTCTCTATCTCCTGAGCGTCGTGGTTGGCGCACCACTCGATGACCTTGGCGTTGAGCTCCTGGCCCTTTTCAGAGGCGACGGCCGCGGGGCCGGAGGAGCAGTCCTTGTAGTTGAAGTACTCGATGTCGAGGCCCATGGCCGGGATGCAGCGCTTGTACACGCCGGGGCCGAAGGCGCCGAGGGCCACCAGGAAGCCGTCCTTGCTCTTGAAGAGGTTGTACGGCTGGAAGGCGGGGTTGAAGTTGCCGGTGCGCTCGCCGACTATGCCGGCCATCGTGTAGGCGGTGTAGGTGCCGCACATGTACTGAGCCATGGCCTCGAACTGGGCGACGTCGATGACCTGGCCCTTGCCGGTCTTCTGGGCGTAGATGTAGCCGGAGAGGGCGGCGAACACGGTGGCGAAGGCGGAGACGTAGTCGTTGGTGTAGGGCTTGGCGATGGCGGGGTCGCGGTCGGGGTCGCCCTGCAGGTACAGCCAGCCGGAGAAGGCCTGGCCGATCATGTCGTAGCTCGCGCGGTTGCAGACGCTGGGGATGCCGCCGAACTCCTTGTGGCCCATGCCGCTGACGTGCACGATGACCAGCTTCGGGTTGACCTTGAGCAGCTCCTCGTCATAGATGCCCAGCTTCTCGAGCCAGACCATGTTCTCCATGAAGATGTCGGCTTCCTTGATGAGGCCGTAGAATATCTCCTTGACCTCGTCGAACTTGAGGTTGAGCTCCAGGGCCATGGCCAGCTTGTTGCGGGCGTTCTGGGCCCAGGCGGTGGAGACCTTCTTGCCGTTCACTTCGGCGAAGGGAGCCAGCATACGAAGCGTATCGCCGACGCCGGGACGCTCTATCTGGATGACCTCGGCGCCGAAGTCGGCCAGCATGGTCGCCGCAAACGGCATGGCGACAAGGGAGCCGGAGCAGACGACGCGCATGCCCGCGAAGGGGCCGTACTCGGGGATTATAAACTTGCGTTCACTCATTATACTGCACTCCTTTTAAAATATTGTGGATGCTTATTTGGCCTTTCTGCGCTCTATCTCGTCGATGACGGCGGGGATGAGCTTGCGGTAGTCGATAACGGCGCCGTAGTGCGAGACGTCGTAGATGGGCGCCGACGCAGTGTGGTTGATGCTCATGATGCATCCCGCGTTCTGCATGCCGGCCAGGTACTGCACCGAGCCGGAGATGGCGACGTTGAGGATGAACTTCGGCTTGACGGTGGTGCCGCTCTGGCCTATCTGCTCCTCGTGGGGCATCCAGCCGCAGTCGCAAAGCGGCCTGGAGCAGGCGAGCTCGCCGCCGATGAGGCCCGCCAGCTTACGCAGCTCGGCGAGGTCCTCCTCGCTCTTGATGCCCCGGCCGCCGGCTACCAGCACGTCGCACTCGTCGATGGGCTTGCCGTCGTAGACCTTCTTGGTGCTCTCGACGACGACATAGTCGCTGTCGGGCTCCACGTCCACGGTCTCGGTGATGAGCTCGCCGGTCGCGCCCTCCTTGGGCTCGAAGGGCTCGAACACGCGCGGGTGGACGGTGACCATCTGCGGGCGCTTCTCCGGGATGGCGATGTGGCTGAGTATGTTGCCGCCGAAGTTCGGCGTGGTCTGGACGAAGGTGCCCTCCTCGTCGACGTCGAGGTCGATGGCGTCGGCGGTCAGGCCGGTGCGCAGCGAGCACATGACGCGGGGCGCCACGTCGCGGCCCTGCACAGAGGCGGCGAAGAGGAAGATGGAGGGCTTGCGCTTTTCGCACAGCTGCACCAGCGCCTTCTCGTAGGGGCGGGCGCTGTACTGGGCGAGGGCGTCGTTCTCGGCCACGATGACCTTCTCCGCGCCGTAGGCGAAGAGCGTGGGCGCGAGGCCCGCAACGCCGCTGCCCAGCAGCACGGCGACGACCGCGTCGGTCCCGCCGAGCTTGGCCTTCAGGTCGTGCGCCTTGGCCAGCAGCTCAAAGGTGGTGTCGGAGAGGACGCCGTCCTCCTGCTCGGCGAACACCCATATGTCCTTGTATGCTTCTTTTCCCATGGATGCCGCCTCCTTCATATCAGACGCTCGGCTTCGAGCGTGTCCACTATCGCCTTGGCCATCTCTTCAACGCTGCCCTCGAAGAACTTGGTGTCCGTGTTCCGCTTGGGCGGGGCGAACACGCGCTTGTTGACGGAGGGCGAGCCCGGGATGCCTATCATATCCGGCTCGCAGCCGAGGTCGGCGGCGTTCCAGACGTGGCAGGGCTTCTTGAGGGCCTTCATGATGCCGATGGGGGTCGGGTAGCGCGGCTCGTTGGCCTCGGCGCAGACGGTGATGAGCGCCGGGAGCTTGACGCGGACCTTCTCGGTGCGGTCGGGTAGCAGCCTCTCGCAGACGGCCCAGCCGTCCTCTATCTCGACCTCGCCGCAGAGGGTGACCTGCGGGATGCCGAGGAAGGCGGCGATGATGGGGCCGGTCTGGGCGGTCTCGGCGTCGGTGGCGTGGCGGCCGCAGATCAGCAGGTCGTAGTCGCCGAGCTTCTCGGCCGCCTTGGCGAGCGGATAGCCCGTGGCCAGCGTGTCGGCGCCGCCGAGGGCGCGGTCGGAGAGCAGCGCGGATTCGTCGCAGCCCATGGCCAGCGCCTTCTTGAGCACGTCGTCCGCCTGCGGGGGGCCCATGCTGACGGCAACTACGCTGCCGCCGTACTTCTCCTTGAGCCTGAGCGCCGTCTCCACAGCGTTGGCGTCAAGGGGGTTCATTATGCTCTGTACTCCCTCTCTCTGGAGGTTGCCGGTCTTGGGATCGAGCTTCACATCGTCCGTATCCGGGACCTGCTTTACAAAAACTATGATCTTCATCTTATTTCTCTCTCAATCCAGCTTATTTCTGAGCCAGCACGGTGCCGCCGATGAGCATGCGGAGGATCTCGTTGGTGCCCTCGCCTATCTCAAGCAGCTTGGCGTCGCGGACGAAGCGCTCCACGTGGTACTCCTTGCTGTAGCCGTTGCCGCCGAGGACCTGCTGGCACTCGAGGCAGATCTGCGTGCAGTGGACGCCGGAGAAGAGCTTGGTCTGCGCGGCCTCGAGGGTGTGGCGCTTGCCCTCGGCCTTCATGCGGGCGGTGTCGTAGGTCATGAGCTCCATGGCGCGGATCTCGGCGGACATGTCCGCGAACTTGAACTGGATGCCCTCGAACTTGCCGATGGGCTTGCCGAAGGCGGTGCGCTCGTTGGCGTAGTTCTTGGCGATGGTCATGGCGTGCTCGGCGAGGCCGGCGGCGATGGCGCCGATGCTGATGCGGGCGCCGTCCAGGGCCTGCATGGCCATCTTGAAGCCCATGCCCAGGGAGCCGAGCAGCGCGTCGGCGGGCAGGTGGATGTTGTCGAAGGAGAGCTCGCAGGTGGCGCTGCCGCGCATGCCCATCTTGTCCTCAAACTTGCCGATGGTCAGGCCCTCGGCGTCCTTCGGGACGATGAAGGCGGAGATTCCCTTGTTGCCGGCCGCGGGGTCGGTCTTGGCGAGGATTATGTAGTAGTCGGCGACGCCGGAGTTGGTGATCCAGGCCTTGCCGCCGTTGAGGATCCAGCCGCCGTCGTCGGCGGGGACCACGGTGGACTTGATACCGGCCGCGTCGGAGCCCGCGCAGGACTCGGTCAGGCCGAAGGCGAAGATCTTGCCCTGGGCGGCCTGGGGCAGATACTTGTCCTTCTGCGCCTCGGTGCCGTGGTAGAGGATGAGGTCGGCAGCCAGCCAGTTGGCGTCCAGGAACAGGGCCTCGGAGGCGCTGCCCTTGGCTATCTCGTGGATGACTATGATGCTGGTGACCGCGTCTCCGCCGCCGCCGCCGTACTTCTCGTCCAGGTGTATTCCCATGAGGCCGGCCTGCGTCAGCTTCTTATGCAGCTCGTAGTCAAAGCCGTTCTCGTCCATCCATTTGTCACGGGGTTCGACTTCCTTCTTGGTAAATTCCCTTACCATGTCGCGGATCATAATTTGTTCTTCCGTGAAGTTGAACGTCATGTCTATTCCTCCCGTTAATTTTTTATCGCTACCCTGTCCGGGGCCGCTTTCAGCATGATTATCTTATTTTTGTCATTCAAACTCAATTAAGAATTGTGCTGCAAATACTTTATATCTTGCTCTGTTAAATAGTTGACTATTTTAAAGTAGCAAGATATAATGGTTCTGGGCAACATTCTGCTGTACGAGACTTTTGACGGCCATAATTTATTCATTTTTATTTAGTTGACGATATTGCGCAAATCTTTTATAATGAACTTGTATAAAAAAACGAAGCCTGCGGGGCGCCCTGCGGAGGGGCCTCATTTCCCGCCGAGCGGGAAATAAGGCGCGTCGCTTTTCAATCGTGCTATGGCGCTGCCACATGTTTCTATATATTTTGCTTCATCATTCATAAGGAGGTGGACGCCTTCATCGGGAGAAACTACCTCGTTGCGGACAGCGCGGCGGACGAGGAGGAATATTTGGACGCATTCCTCGAAATGGCAATAGAGCCGGAGGACCGCGCGGAGACCGGGGGAGGAGAAGAGGAATATCTCTCGCTCTTCATGGCCCACTCGATGGAAGAGGCGGACGAATTTGAGCAGGTCGTGTCCCCGTCCTCCTCCGACACGGGGCTGGAGATAAAGTATTCGCGCTTCGTCTCCTCCTACAACCAGCTCGACCCCGGCTCCGGCATCGGGCTCATACGGCTCTCCTCCGCGGCGCTCTCCACCAGCGGCATCAACGTCTACTCCGAGGACGCCACGCTGCTGTGCTATTCCCTGCTCGGCGAGGGCGAGGTCGTGGTGGACGGGCGCGGGATAAAGTGCCGGAAGTACGACTGCGTCTGGCTGGACTGCAGCCGCCGCGCGCACTACCGCGCCAGCCCCGGCCAGGTCTGGGAGTGCGCCTTCGTCCGCGTCCAGGGCCGGATGAACTCCCACCTCTTTGCCGAGACCTGCCGCAGGCTCAGTGAGGACGGCATCATCCAGCTCACCTTCGGCGCCGGCTCGCGCTTCCGCTCCCTCATCTGGCAGCTGCTCAGCACGCGGACCGACTCCAGCCCGAACCCGGACTCCGTCTTTGCGCACCTGCTGCTGAGCCTCTTCGTGGAGGTGGACCTCGCCGTGGTCAGCGCCTCGGCGAAGCAGGTCATCGTCCCGGACATCATCGTGGCCATACAGAGCTATCTCGACCGCAATTACAGCCGGAACATCTCGCTCGACGACCTCTCGCGCATCTTCAGCATCAGCAAGTTCCACATGTCCCGCGAGTTCAAGCGCTACGTCGGCAAGAGCCCGAACGACTACCTCATCGGCATCCGCCTGGACAAGGCCAAGGTGCTGCTGGTGGACTCGCGCCGCTCCATCGCGGAGATAGGCCAGCTCGTGGGCATACCGAACACGAACCATTTCCTCTACCTCTTCAAGAGCCGCGAGGGCATCACGCCCTCGGCCTTCCGCAAGCAGAGGGTATGAAAAGAGCCCCGGTGCAGCTTTGCACCGGGGCTCTTTGTGTCGTCAGCGCCGCTTTGTGGAGGCGCGGATTATGAGGTTTGAGGCCGTGGCGTAGGTCTGGGTCTGGAAGTTCGGGCGGCGGATGCCGTCGGCGAGGAGCTTGGCCGCCTGGGCGCCCATGTCGCGGACGTCTATGTCCACCACCGTGAGCTCCGGCGTGGTGAAGCGCGAATAGGGGTAGTCGTCAAAGGTCATGACCGCCGCGTCCTGCGGGATGCGCGCCCCCAGCTCCTCCAGCGCGGCCACGCAGCCTAGCGCGAGGAGGTTGTTCGCGCAGACTATGGCGTCCGGCGCCGGGCGCGCGCTCATGAGGCCCAGCGCCATGCGCCGCCCCTCCGCGCGCGTGCTCTCGCCCAGCCAGATATAGCTCTCGGGCAGCTCCCGCCCCGCGCTCTCCAGGCCCTGGCGCACGCCCTCCAGCCGGTGGGCCGAGATCATGTCGTGCTCGCTGCCGCCGATGAAGGCGATGCGGCGGTAGCCCTCGTCCATCAGGTGCGCCGCGGCGGTCATGCCGGAGAACACGTTGTTGATGTCGATCCAGCAGACCTGGCTCTCGAAATTGGGCAGGCCCAGCACGATGTGCGGGAAGCGCGTGCGCGTGAGCAGCGCCGCGAGCGGGCGGCTCATCACCGAGGCGTGCACCGCGAGCCCGTCGCAGCCGCGGCGGTTTATGAGCTCCGTCGCTATCTCGCAGGCCTCCGTCGTGTCCGTGGAGCGCAGCGTCAGAGAATAGCCCCGGGCGCGCAGGCCCTCCTCCAGACCGGAGATCATCTCAAAGAGGTGCGGGTTCTCGAAGGCGGTGTTCGGCCTGAGCTCCGCGAGGCAGACCACCGCGCGGGTGGAGCCCCGGGCAAAGCTCTGGGCGCTGGCGCTGGGGTAATAGCCCAGCTCGCGCATGACGGCGCGCACGCGCTCCGCCGTGGCCTCGGAGATGCTGTAATGCCCGTTTATGACCTTGGACACCGTGGATATCGAAGTCCCCGCTGCCTTTGCCACGTCCTTTATCGTGACGGCCAAGGCGCCCTACCCCCTCTCTATGGAGACTGCAAAGCCGTACGGCCCTATTTTACCACCCGCGAGGCCCTCAGACCAGAGCATCTCGCCCGCGGGCGCGAAGTTTTCGGCCCTCTCCGAGCAGTTTAGCGCCACGGTAACGCGCTCGCCGCCATACTCCCGCGCGAAGGCGAAGAGGCCGCTGCCCCGCCGGGCGTCGAGGGCGCGGAACTCGCCCCTTTGCAGCGGCGCGAGCGTCCGGCGCAGCGCGATGGCGCGCTTGTAGAACGCGAGGCTCTCAGCGTCCCCGCCCTGCCAGGGCATGGGGCTGCGGTAGTCGGCCTCCAGCACGCCCGCGACGCCCAGCTCGTCGCCGTAGAACACGCTGGGCATGCCGGGGAAGCACATCTGAAAGAGCACGGCGAGGCGGTGCCGCCGCTCGTCGCCCCCGCAGAGGGAGAGGAAGCGGCTCACGTCGTGGCTGTCCAGCACGCCGAGCTGCGCCGCGACGAGCTGCTTGCGGTAGCGCATGAGCATGTCCGTGCAGCGGCCGGAGAAGGTATAGGCGTCCTCGCTCATCTCGGCGAAGAAGCGGCGGCAGTGGCGGCGGAGCTCATAGTTCATGGCGGAATCGAACATGCTCCCGTCCAGCCAGTGGCCCGCGCTCTCCCAGACCTCGCCTATGAGCAGCGCGTCCGGGTTCACGGCCTTGACCCGCCGCCGGAACTCGCGCCAGAAGGCGTCATCCACCTCGCTGGCCACGTCGAGCCGCCAGCCGTCGATGCCGAACTCGCGCACCCAGTACTCGCCCACGGCGCAGAAATACTCCCTCACCTCGGGGTTCGCCGTGTCGAGCTTGGGCATCAGCCGCTCGTAGCCGAAGCACTCGTAGCCCGGTATCGCCTCCGGGTCGTCCGGGCGCACTACGGGGAAGCTCAGGCGGTAGAACCAGTCCGCGTACGCCGAGCCCTCCCCCTTCTGCACCACGTCCTCAAAGGCGAAGAAGCGCCAGCCGCAGTGGTTGAACACGCCGTCGATGATGACGCGCATGCCCATGCCGTGCGCCGTGTCGACCAGCTCGCGGAAGTCCTCGTCGGTGCCGAAGCAGGGGTCGATGTGGTAGTAGTCGATGAGGTCGTACTTGTGATACTCCCCCGCGGCGAAGATGGGGTTCAGATAGATGCAGTTCACGCCGAGGTCGGCGAGGTAGTCGAGGTTTTCGGTGACGCCGCGTATCGTGCCGCCGAGCTTGCCGTGCGTGACGAGGCCGCCGAATTCCCTCTCGGTGGGCTCGAGGCTGATGTGCCGCCTCGAGGTGGCAAAGCTGTCCGGGAAGATGTTGTACACCACGGCCCCGTGCACCCAGTCCGGCACGCGGGCGATGTCCGCGCGGTGGTTGAAGGGCAGCTTGAAGTATTCGGAGCGGTCGTCCACCAGGTGGTCGGTGAACACGCCGCCGTAGTAATAGCAGCTCTCGGCGCCGTCGAAGAGCTCGAAGTGGTAGAAGATGCGGTGGTAGGGGCTCTCGAGCGTGAGCTCCCAGTAGTCGTGGTACTCGTCGGAGAGCACGCGCTCCATCGGCTCGGGGAACCAGTCTATGGGCGTCCGGCGGCAGGCGGTGTCGCCGTACCAGAGCGTGACGCGCACGAGGTCGCCGCGGGCCGAGCGCAGGCGGATGACTATGCGTTTTTCGTCCAGCCCGTGGGCGTATTCGGACATGGGTATGTGCAAAATGGCGTCTTTTTTCATACTTATCCTTTCACGCCTCCCGCGGTCAGGCCGGAGGTCATGTGCTTCTGGGAGAGGAAGAAGATGATGAGCACCGGCAGCGACACGATTATGGACGCCGCCGCGAACACGGGCCAGGAGCCGCTCGTCTCCGTGGCCTGCAGGGCGTAGAGGCCCGCGGCGAGGGTGTAGTTGGCCTCGCCGGTCATGAAGGTCGTGGCGTAGATGTACTCGTTCCAGACGTAGATGAGCACCATCAGCGCCGTGACGATAACGCTGGGCTTTGCGAGCGGCAGCACGATGCGCGTCACGACCTGCAGATCCGACGCCCCGTCCATGCGCGCGGCCTCCTCTATCTCGACGGGCACGGTGTCGAAGTAGCCCTTCATGTTCCAGAGGCTGAAGACGGCCATGGTGCCGGTGTAGACGATGATGAGGCCGAGGCGGTGGTTGACGAGGCCCATGGGCCGCAGCAGGCGGTAGACTGCGAACATGCTCAGTATGGCCGGAAAGGAATTTAGCAGCACCAGCCAGCGCAGCACCAGCCGCCGCCCCGGAAAGCTCCGGCGCGAGAAGCAGTAGGCCGCCGGCACCGCCGCCGCAAGCGAGATGGCCACCGTCGCCGCGGCGAGGATGACGCTGTTGCCGAACCAGGTCATGATGTCCTCGCCCGTGAACACCCGCAGATAGTTGTCCAGCGTGAAGTCCTTCGGGATGAAGGAGAAGTCGGAGCTCAAGAGCGCGTTCTGCCCGTTGAACGAGACGCTCAGCGCGTAGAGGATGGGTATGAGCGTCACGAAGCAGAGCGCGATGAAAAAGAGGTTCAGCACCGTGAGCCCTACTCCCTCGCGCAGTTTTTTGCCTCTCATCTCTCCCCCTCCCCTCCGAGCTGATAGCGTGCCGAGAAGGCGAGCAGCAGCAGGAATATGATTATGGATATCGCGGAGCTGTAGCCGTAGTTGTTCGTGATAAAGGCGTTCTCATAGGCGTAGGTCAATATCGTGTGCAGCCCGGAGCCGGTCTTGGCGCCCATCTGCTGGGTGAGCAGATAGATGACGTCGAACTGCTTGAAGGTGGTGAACACTGTGATTATGACCGCGGGCGCTATGATGGGCTTTATGGCCGGGAGCGTGATGCTCACGGAGCGCTGCAGCCAGTTGGCCCCGTCGAGAAGGGCGCTCTCGTAATAGCTGCGGTCGATGCTCTGCATCGCGCCGTCCATTATCATCAGCATGAAGGGCAGCGCCAGCCAGAGATTCACCACCGTGCAGCAGATGAAGGCCGAGACGTCGCTCGCGAGCCAGCGCTGCGCCTCCAGCCCCAGCTTCTCCATCCACTGGTTCAAAAGGCCGAACTCGGTGTTGAACATGCCCGTCTTCCAGAGCAGGATGGAGACGTAGCCCGGCATGGCCCAGGGGAACATGAGCAGCGTCTTGTAGAGCTTGCGCGCCCGGAGCTTTTGTATGTTCAGCAGGCTCGCCAGCACAAAGGCGAGCACGAGCTGTATCGCCATGTTCACTACGGTCCACAGTACCGTGTTTATGAGCGCCGAGAGAAAGCCCGAGTCGAACACGAAGAGCGCCTTCACATAGTTGTCGAGCCCGATTATCGTGAAGTCGAACCAGTGGTAGACGTTCATGTTCGTCAGCGAGATGAAAAACGTATATAGTATCGGGAAAACGACGATGAGCGCGATGAGCGCCAGCGAGGGGGCCGACCAGAGGTAGCTCTTGAGCCAGCCCCGGCGCTGTTTTTTCAGCCTCTCGTCCATCACTGCATGTTGGCGATGAGGCTCTCGGCCTCGGAGAGTGCCTCGTCAAAGGCGGTGTCCACGTCCTCGCCGGAGAGGTTCACGTCGGTGAGGAGGTTGCTCACGACCGTCCACATGACGTCCATCTCGGGGATGTTCGGCATGGGGACGGCGATCTCCGCCGTGCTGCGCATGGCCTGCACCAGCTCGTCGTTCGCTACTCGCTCGTCGTCGTAGCAGTCCGCGTTCGCGGGGGCGCAGCCGCTCGCGAGGGCGAGGTCGATGCCGATCTCGGCGCCGCAGAGGGCCTCGAGCACGGTCTTTACCGCCTCGGTCTTGTTCTCGGCGGCGTATTTGAGCACCTGCACGCCCTGCACGCCCGAGTAGGGCGCGAGGGCCTTGCCCGTCTCGTCCACCGTGGGCATGGGCGCTATGCCGAGGTCGATGCCCGCCTCACGCGCGCTGGGCACCATCCAGGGCCCGCCGATGGTCGAGTCCGCCTTGCCCTCCAGGAACAGGGTGTTCACCGTGGAATACTCCGTCTCGCCCGGCATGAGCGCCACGAACTTGAGGTGATAGCGCAGCGCGGCCTTGACCGCCTCGGGGTCTGGGAAGGGCGTGCCGTCCTCAGAGATGATGGAGCCGCCGAAGCCGTGTATCCAGGCCGCCGAGTAATAGGCCGTCGAGTGCTGCTCCACAAAGCCGTAGCGCCCGCGGCCGGTGTTGGCCTCCATGTAGGCGTAGAGCTCCTCCGTCGTCGCCGGGACCTGGTCGTCCTGCATGTAGCGGCGGTTGTACATGAAGAGCAGCGTCTCAAAATAGAGCGGCAACTGATAGAGCGTGCCCTTGTACGTCGCCGCCTCGGTCGTCATGGGCAGCCAGCCGTCGAGCGCGCCCTCGGGCAGCAGGGTGTTCACGTCCGCGAGTATGCCCATCTCGGCAAAGACGCCTATCTTGTCGTGCGCAAAGATGAACATGTCCGGCGCCGAGGCCGGGTCGTTGCCCACGAGCTTGAGCGAGTCCGTGAGGCTGGTCTTTTTCTCGAACACGACCTCCACCTCCGGCGCCGCCTCCGCGAGATAGGCCGAGAGCGCCTCGATGACCGCGTCCTCCTTGTCGTGCCAGATGACGAGTTTGTTCGTGTCCACGCTCCCGCCGCCGCAGGCCGCGAGCGGCACCAGCAGCGCAGCGATGAGCAGTATCGAAACTATCCTTTTCATTGCATACCTCCAAAAACCCGGATGGGCGGGCGCAGCTTACCGCGCCCGCCCGCTTTGCGGAGCCGCTTTAATCCTTCTTTTTCTTCTTGGATACTACCCCAGCCACGACCACGACCGCAACCACGACGACGGCGACTATTATCCAGACCGTCGCGCTGCTGCCGCCCCCGGTCTCTGCCGGGGCCTCGGTCGCCGCCGGGCTCGCCTCGGGCGCGGGGCTCTCGGCCTCGGCCGCGTCGCCCGCGGGCTGCTCATAGCTCACGGAGGCGTTCTCCGCGTCGGTGACGACGACCCAGACGTCCTTGCCGCTCTCCACGGAGAGGTCTGTGGTCTGCACGCCGCCCTCGTTGGCATTGATGATGACGGAGTTTATCCAGCCCGGGGCCTCGAGGGCGTACCAGCCGTCGGCCTCGGTCATGGCCTCGCCGGGCCAGGCGGCGAAGGCGTTGGTGCCGTCAGGCGCGCTCCAGGCCCAGAGGCAGGGGGCCTCCCAGTCGGCGGGCACCTGGGCGTAGACGGTTATGTTCTCCACCCCGGCGGTCTCCGGATCCTCGTAGGCGAGCTCGTAGCTCAAATCGTCGTAGACGGTTATCCAGAGCTCCTTGGGCTCGATGGTGACGTCCTCGGTCTGCACCTCGCCCTCGTTGCCGCTGACGATGATGCTGTTGACCCAGTTGGGCACGCGGGCCGTGAACCAGCCGTTCTCGTTCTCGGTCATGGCCTTGCCGGGCCAGGTGTCAAAGGCGTTGGTGCCGTCCGGGTCGAGCCAGGCCCAGAGGTTGACGGTCTTCCACTCCAGCGGGACGTAGGCGTGGACGGTTATCTTCTCGACGTACTCGGGGATGTCGGCGTCCACCTGCGCGTCATAGCTGACGGCCGCCGTGTTGTCGTCCGCCACGGTTATCCAGGCGGCCTTGCCCGCCTCGACCACCACGCCCTCGGTCTGCACCGCGCCGGCGTTGGCGTTGACGATTATGTTCTGGACGAAGCTGGGGACGTAGCAGTAGTACCAGCCGGTGTCGCCGAGGGGATCGGCCTCCTCGCCCGGCCAGGCGGCAAAGGCGTTGGTGCCGTCGTCGGCCCAGGCCCAGAGGCAGGGCGCCTCCCAGCCCTCGGGCACGCTGATGCAGACGGGGACCATCTCCTCCCCCTCCGCCAGCGCCGCCGTGCCCAGCGAGAACAGGCAGACGAGCGCCACAAGGATAGCAAACAGCTTTTTCATTTCTTGACCTCCGTTTTCACATTTTAACGCGGGAAATTCGAACCTTGGTGAAATAGTATCACCCGCAAAGTCAAAGCGTCAACGAAGATTTGAGAAACTGCTTTCTCGCGCTCATCTGCGATATTTCACAAGTTTTCTTGTGCTTATTTGTGGTATATGCCCTGCAATTCCCGGCAGCTTTTGAAGATATGGCACAAGCCCCGCGCCGCCGCCGAAAGGCGCCTGAGAAATTGCTTTCGCAACTTCCCGGCCCGAACGGCGTCAGGCAAAGAAAAAAACCGGAGCCCCTGGCTCCGGTTTTGAGCGCTTTATGAAAATCTGTGCGCCCCCGTGCCGCTCGGGCGGCGGCGGTGGACTTCAAAGACAAAGTGCCGGTCCAGCCAATTGCCGATGACGCCGATGACCTTTCCCATGGTCAGCGCGGACAGCACGGTTCCTATGCCTATGCCCTTCACCTGGCCCAGGAAGAGATAGGTCATCCCGGCGGTGACCACAAGGCAGATGGCGTCGAAGGAGATCTTGATCTTCGGGTAGCTCAGCCCCGTTATCTGCGAGAGCTCCCGCGGGAAGAGGTCGGTGGGGATTATCGGCAGCCGGCAGTGGTTGGAGAGGGCGATGCCGAGGCTTATCAGCAGATAGCTGACCACAAAATACACCACGCGCCAGCCCAGCTGGGCGGGCAGCACGTCAATCCAGAGCTCGTGCACGTCCAGCAGCTCGCTGAACACAAAGCCGACGGCAAAGCTGAGCAGATACGGCAGCACGAACCGCCGCCGCAGTATCATCAGCGTCAGCACCAGGCCGCCTGGAACAGATAGGTCCAGGTGCCCAGGGAAAAGAACGTCAGCACCTCGGAAAAGGCGTAGGGCACGCCGGAGATCGTGGAGATCCCCGCCCCCGAGTACAGCATCAGCACCACGCTGAAGGAGTTTATCACCACCGCAACGGCCAGCGCCAGCTCGCCGCGGAAGGGCTTTCGCTTTATCTCTTTGTGTTCCACAGGTCTGCCTCCATGAGTCTTGATGATTTAGTTCACTATTGTAGGCCCCCGAGAACTATATGTAAAATTCATAATTTTCATTGGACAATAGATTTAGTTTATGCCTCCCATTGACAAGAGCTTGTCTGCCTGCCGTCTGGCGGCGGGGAGATATTTTTTATAGTAGCCGCTGTCCGTGGCGCCGTACCTGTTGCCGACGAAGACCCACTCGCAGTACTCGTAAAACAAAGCGCACTCGAGCGCGTAATGCCAGGCCTCGCGGGAGATGCCCTTATCGCGGAGCAGCTCGTCATAGTAGTAGTCCACCGCAAAGTCCCTGTCCTCCGGCGCCATGAAGAACAGGGCGTTTTCCGAGCTCTCGGCGTGGGCGATCAGCCGGGCGAAGGACGTCGGGTACGGGAGTATGCCGCCGTACTCCCAGTCGATGAGCACCGCCCTGTCCTCGGAGGCGATCACGTTGAAGGGCAGCAGGTCGTCGTGACAGAGCGCCCTCGGGACTGCGCGATACATGCGCATGAACTTCGCGTAGGCCTCCTCCAGGAGGGGCTCGAGCAGATAGCGCCCCCGCGTCTCGCGGCTGCGGAGGCTCTCTTCAAAGCTGTAGCCGAGAGCGGCAAGGCTCCCGCTCTCCCAGGTCAGCCGCTGCAGGGAGATCAGCGCGTCCAGCGCCAGGGTCAGTCTGGCGCGGTCGCACCTGCACAGGTCCTCCCCGTGCACATATTCCATGAGGAGGTACGTCCTGTCCCCGTCGGGGAGGGTCTGCAATATGGCGGGCACGCAGTCCGTGTCCAGTCCGGCGAGGATGGCCACATAGATCTCCGCCTCGTACTCCTTTGCCTCCTTGAGTATGTACGCCGACGTGCCCGCCTCCAGCTTCCACACCTGATAAGGCTCACCGTCCTCCACGTGCTTAAGCTGCTCCACGGCGGTTTCCTCCGTGACGGGCACGGCGTCTATGCGCTTCAATATCTCCTTGAGTTCCACCGGCGGCACATCCTGACTTCAGATTTCGGCGCGAGCCCCGCCTTTCGACCTGCGATACCGAAAGGCGGGGCTCGTCCAATTTGGTACGGGTAGTGGGACTTGAACCCACACGAATCGCTTCACTGGAACCTAAATCCAGCGCGTCTGCCAATTCCGCCATACCCGCGTACTGTGTTATCTTACTACGCCGGGGGCACTGCTGTCAACTTGCGCTATTGACATCTTTCGCGTGGAATTGTATCATTTCCATGCGATTTATTTGTTTGGGGGCTTGTTTATACTTGGCGTGCTGGCGAATTCCGGGGCCGTGCTGGTCGGCGGGGTCATCGGGCTGCTCTTTCGGGAAAAGATAAAGGAAAAATACACCACCGCACTCATGGCCGCGCTGGCGCTGGTCAGCCTCGGCCTCGGCATCATCTGCGTCGTCGGCACGGCCGACACGCTCTGTCTCATCCTCTGCACCTCCGTCGGCACGCTCATTGGTGAGCTGCTGCGCATCGACGACCGGGTAGAGGCCCTCGGCGCGCTGGCCGAGAGGAAGCTCTCCAAGTCCGAGGGCGGCTTCGCCCAGGCCTTCGTCTCCTGCTCCATACTCTTCTGCGTCGGCTCCATGGCCGTCATGGGCAGCGTCGAGGCCGGCATAAACGGCAACAACTCCATCCTCTACGCCAAGGCCGTGCTCGACTTCGTCGCCGCGCTGGCCTTCGGGGCCGGGCTGGGCGCCGGGGCCGTCGCCTCCGCCGTCTGCGTCCTCGTCTGCGAGGGCGTGCTCACGCTGCTGGCCTCCGCGCTCTCGCCCTACCTCAGCTCCGCGGTCGTCGCCGAGATGTCCGGCGTCGGCGGCGTGCTGCTGCTCGGCCTGGCGATAAATCTGCTCGGGCTCCGTCAGGAGCGCCTGCGCGTGGCGAACATGCTGCCCGGCGTCTTCCTCCCCGTAGCCTACATACCTCTTTACAACTGGATCGGCGGGCTCATAGGATGAAAAAGAACGCATACACCGTCTCCATACTCGCCGCAGGCTGCCTCTGGGGCTTCATGGGCCTCTTCCGCCGCTACATGGGCGAGGCGGGCTTCACCTCCTCCGGGGTCATCGTGCTCCGCTGCGGCGTGGCCGCCGTCTGCTTCGGCCTGACGCTGCTCTTCACCGGCCCGGCGCAGTTCAAGGTGAAGCTGCGCGACGTCTGGTGCTTCCTCGGCAGCGGCGTCGTGAGCCTGCTGTTTTTCACCTTCTGCTACTTCCAGGCCATGACGCTCATGAGCCTCTCCGCCGCCGCGATATTGCTCTACACCGCGCCGGCGATCGTCACGCTCTTCTCCGCGCTGCTCTTCAAGGAGCGGCTGACGGCGATGAAGCTCGTCGCCGTCGTGCTGGCCTTCCTCGGCTGCGCGCTGGTGTCCGGGCTCGGCTCCGGGAGCATGACGCTCTCCACCGCGGGCATACTCTACGGCCTCGGCGCGGGCTTCGGCTACGCGATGTACAGCATCTTCGCGCGCTTCGCCCTCGAGCGCGGCTACTCGAGCAACACGATAAACTTCTACTCCTGCCTGCTCGCCGCCGTGGGCGCGGCGCTCATCTGGGGCGTGGACGGCGTGTTCGAGACCGCCGCGGCCTCCGGTGGGAACATCGCCCTCGCGCTCGGCACCGGCGTCGTCACCTGCTATCTGCCCTACCTGCTCTACACCTACGGCCTCACCGGGCTCGAGACCGGCCGGGCCTCCATCATGGCCTCCGTTGAACCCGTCGTGGCGACGCTGGTCGGCGCGGTAGTGTTCCACGAGAGCATGAGCCTGCTCGCCGCGCTCGGCGTGGTGCTCGTCCTCTCGGCTGTGGTGCTGCTGAACCTCCGGGCCAGGCCGCGGGTTTGATTTATTCACATTTATGTGATATCATGTGTCGAATCCTGTCGGATACGAAAGGACGAGACAATGAAAAACTTCAAAAAAGCACTTGCCGCCCTCCTCTTGGGGGCGTCGGCCCTGTCGCTGGCCGCCTGCGGCGCGAGCGACGCGGAGCCCACGCCCGACCCGCACGAGGGCATGATCTATGTGAACACCGGTGCCGGTGAGGAGTGGGTGGATGAGGCCGAGGGCGTGCCCGTCTCCCAGCTCACCGCCGACGACTTCGAGACCGGCGAGGACGGCATCCCCGTCTACACCGGCGACCTCTACGAGACCCGGCTCGGCATCGACGTCTCCTTCTATCAGGGCGACATCGACTGGCAGGCCGTCGCGGACTCCGGCGTCAAGTTCGCCATGATACGCTGCGGCTACCGCGGCTCCTCTGCGGGCGAGCTCTTCGTGGACGAGAAGTTTGAGCAGAACATGCAGGGCGCCATCGACGCGGGGCTCGACGTCGGCGTCTACTTCTTCTCCCAGTCCACGGGCGCCATAGAGGGCGCGGAGGAGGCGCTGTTCGTCCTCGACCTCATCAAGGACTACAAGATCACGATGCCCGTAGCCTTCGACTGGGAGCCGCTGGAGGAGTCGCGCGCCGAGGACATCCTCGACGAGGAGCTGACCGCCTCCGCCCTGGTCTTCTGCGAGATGGTCAAGGACGCGGGCTACACCCCCTGCGTCTACTTCTACCGCTACATCGCCTACCACAACTACGACCTCTCCCGCCTCGCGGACTACATGTTCTGGATAGGCGCGCCCGGCTCTACGCTGGACTTCTACTACAAGGCGGACATCTGGCAGTTCTCCTTCACCAGCCGCATCGACGGCATCGACGCCGACGTGGACATGAACCTGCAGTTCTACGCCCCCGGCGCCGAGCCCTCCTTCCCCGAGCCGGAGCCCAGCGCGTCGCCCGAGCCCACCGAGTCCCCCGAGCCCGCGGAGAGCGCGGAGCCTACAGAGAGCGCCGAGACTGCGGAGGGATGATTTTCCCCGCTGTCGGGGATTTCCCCTTGACAGCCGCGGGGCGCTCATGTATAATACTTGCCGACAACTGAAAAGCCTTATCAAGAGTGGCGGAGGGACCGGCCCTGTGAAGCCCGGCAACCTGCTTATGCAAGGTGCCAAATCCGGCGGTGTGAAATCGGAAGATGAGGATGAACGCTCAGAATCAATGCCCGCCGGCCTCCGGCGGGCTTTTTTATGCTGTTTTTTATTAAAAATTTCTATATAAGGAGCTGCACAAATGGCAAACTACCTCTTCACCTCCGAGTCCGTCACCGAGGGACATCCCGACAAGGTCTGCGACCAGATATCCGACGCGGTCCTGGACGCCATACTCGAAAAGGACCCCAAGGGCCACGTCGCCTGCGAGTGCACCGCCACCACGGGCATCATCTACATCATGGGCGAGATCTCCACGAGCTGCTACGTGGACATCCCGAAGATCGCGCGCGAGATCGTGCGCGAGATCGGCTATGACAACGCCGCCTACGGCTTCGACTGCAACACCTGCGCCGTGCTGACCGCCATCGACGAGCAGTCCGGCGACATCGCCATGGGCGTCAATCAGTCCCTCGAGCTCAAGGAGGGCATGGTCGGCGACGACCTCACCAACGGCGCCGGCGACCAGGGCATGATGTTCGGCTACGCCTGCGACGAGACGCCGGAGCTCATGCCGCTGCCCATCTCCCTTGCGCAGAAGATGGCCCGCCGCCTCGCCGAGGTGCGCAAGAGCGGAGAGCTCACCTACCTGCGCCCGGACGGCAAGACCCAGGTCACCATCGAGTACGACGGCGAGGGCAAGCCCGTCCGCGTGGACACCGTGGTCGTCTCCACCCAGCACGACCCGGACGTCTCGCTCGAGCAGATCCGCGCCGACATGATCGAGCACGTCATCCTGCCCACCATCCCCGCCGAGCTCAACCGCGGCGACATCAAGTACTTCGTCAACCCGACCGGCCGCTTTGTGAAGGGCGGCCCGGCTGCGGACTCCGGCCTGACCGGCCGCAAGATCATCGTGGACACCTACGGCGGCAGCGCCCCGCACGGCGGCGGCTGCTTCTCCGGCAAGGACCCCACCAAGGTGGACCGCAGCGCCACCTACGCCGCCCGCTGGGTGGCCAAGAACATCGTGGCCGCCGGCCTCGCCCACCGCTGCCAGGTACAGCTGGCCTACGCCATCGGCGTCGCGAACCCCGTGAGCGTGAACGTCACCACCTTCGGCACCGGCTCCGTGCCCGACCACGTACTCGCCAAGGCCGTGAACGAGGTCTTTGATTTGCGCCCCTCGGCCATCATCCGCGACCTCGACCTGCGCAAGCCCATCTACCGCCGCCTCGCTGCCTACGGCCACATGGGCCGCGAGGACCTCGGCGTCGCCTGGGAAAGGACCGACCGCGCCTCCGCCCTCCGCACCGCCTGCGGGGTGTGAGCCTCTGAGTTTTAAAAAAAGCGCCCTTCCGCCTCAAACCGGCGGGAGGGCACTTTTGTACGACACAAGGCACAAAAAAACGCCGCCACAGTTGTGGCGGCGTTTTTTGTTTTGCGATTACTCGATGGTGATCTTCCTGTTTTCAGGGACCAGCTCAGGCCTCTTGGGCAGGTTCAGGGTCAGGACGCCGTCGGTGTACGAGGCGCTGATGGCCGAGGTGTCGATGCCGGAGACATCGAAGCTCCTGCTGAAGGAGCCGTAGCTGCGCTCGCGGCGGATGTAGCCGTTCTTGCCCTTCTCTTCGTGCTCGTCCTTGCGCTCAGCGGAGATGGTCAGGCGGTCGTTCTCAAGGTCGATCTTGATGTCGTCCTTCTTGAAGCCCGGCAGGTCGGCCTCCAGCTTGAAGGCGTCGCCGGTGTCGGTGATGTCGGTCTTTATCTCTCCGGCAGTGCCCCAGAAGTCGTTGTCGAAGAAAGTGAACGGGTTTATAATGTTGCGGCGAGTGGCATAAGGCATAAGTTCAAACATGATCAAAACCTCCATGTGTTAATATACGTTGTAGTAGTTTGTGTAAACCTCGTTGAGCTATTCACTAACTCTGTCTGTTTACGTATATAAAAATACAGCACAGATTTTAACAATGCATGAACAAATTATGAACAAACTATTAAAATTAGCACTCGAAAAACTCGAGTGCTAATTTTCTGCATATCAGGCTCACTTGAGCACCTTGCTGAGGAAGTCCTTGAGTCTGGGGCTCTGGGGATTTTCAAAGATATCTCTCGGAGTGCCCTCCTCGACCAGCTTGCCGTCCGCAAGGAACAGCACACGGCTGCCGACCTCGCGGGCGAAGCCCATCTCGTGGGTGACGACGACCATGGTCATGCCGTCCTTGGCGAGCGTCTTCATGACGTCCAGCACCTCGCCGACCATCTCGGGGTCGAGGGCGCTGGTGGGCTCGTCGAAGAGCATGACCTCCGGGTCCATGCACAGGGCCCTGACGATGGCCACGCGCTGTTTCTGGCCGCCGGAGAGCTGCTGCGGATAGTTGTCGGCCTTGTCCTGCAGCCCGACGCGGGTCAGGAGCTCCATGGCCTTGGCCTCGGCCTCCTGCTTTGAGCGCTTGAGCACACGCATGGGCGCCAGAGTCATGTTGTGCAGGATGGTCATGTGCGGGAACAGGTTGAAGTGCTGGAACACCATGCCCATCTTCTGACGGTGCAGGTCTATGTCGATCTTCGGGTCGGTTATGTTCTCGCCCTCGAAGTATATCTTGCCCTCGGTGGGCTCCTCAAGGAGGTTCAGCGAGCGCAGGAGCGTGCTCTTGCCGCCGCCGGAGGGGCCGATGATGACCACGACTTCGCCGCGGCGGATCTCGGTGCTGACGCCGTCGAGAGCCTTGACCTTGCCGTCGTTATAGTATTTCTTCACGTTCTCGACGCGGATGATGACGTCACCGCTCACTCTGCCTCAGCCTCCTCTCAAGCTTGCCCTGGAGCCAGGACAGTATCATTACCATTATCAAATACAGGCAGGAGATGCCCACCAGGGGGTACATCTGCTCCCAGGTGCGGTTCATGATGCCCTCCGCCGCGTGCACCAGCTCCTTGCCGCCGATGACGGTCAGGAGCGAGGTGTCCTTCAACAGGATGATGAACTCGTTGCCCAGGGCGGGCAGCACGGCCTTGAACGCCTGGGGCACGACGATGAAGCGCATGGTGTCGAGGTAGCCGAGGCCCAGGCTGCGGCCGGCCTCGGACTGGCCCTGGTCCAGCGACATGAGGCCGCCCCTGATGATCTCCGCGACGTAGGCTCCGGAGTTGAGGCCCAGGCCCAGCGCGCCGACCATGGTGAAGTTGCGGCTGCTCTTGAAGATGACAAAGCCCATTATCATGAGCTGGACCATCATAGGCGTGCCGCGTATTACGGTCACGTACACCTTGCAGATGAAGTTGAGGATGCCCAGGATGATGTTTTTCTTCCTGCGCTGCTGGTCGTGCGCCGTGCGGATGGAGGCCACGATGACGCCCAGGACGATGCCTATGAGTATGGCGATCACCGTTACGTACAGCGTTGTACCCATGCCCTCGAGGTACTGCTTCCAGCGGTCGGCCTCGATGAAGGCCTGATAAAATTTTACATAGAAGTTCTGCCAGAAGGTCAGATCCTCTCCGGCAATGCTCATGGCCTTCCAAAGCTCATAGGCCTCAGCCATGCTCACGGCGCCCACCTCTCTCTTTCCTCAGATTTTCTCATTTCGCGGACAAAAGGGCGGCTGTTGGCCGCCCTTTTGGAGTTTGTTATTTGCTTTCCGTCAGATCACTCGGCGGGTATGTACTTGTCGATGATGGTCTGGACGGTGCCGTCGGAGATCAGCTCGTTGAGCGCGGTGTTGATGGCGTCGAGCAGGGCGGTGTTGCCCTTGTTCAGGCCGATGGCGTAATCCTCGTTGGCATACTCGGTGTCAAGGATGGTGAGGCCGGCGTTGTTCTTGACAAACTCCTGAGCAGGAGCGTTGTCGATGACGACGCAGTCGACCTGGCCGTTCATGAGGGCCTGGACAGCGGTGAAGCCGTCGTCGTAAGCCATGACATGCTCCTCGCCGTAGTCGTCGGTGCAGTAGATGTTGCCGGTGGTGCCACGCTGAGTGCCGATGAGGCCCTCGCCCATGTTGTCAATGGTGACGTCGCTGCCTTCCTTCACGATGATGACCTGCACGCCGGTGGCGTAGCTGTCGGTGAAGTCCATGACGAGCTGGCGGTCCTCGTTGACGGTCACGCCGGCCATGACGATGTCGCTCTTGCCCTGCTGGACGGCCAGCAGCGCGCTGTCAAAGTCCATGTCGAGGATGTCGAGCTCGAGGCCCAGCTTCTCGGCAATGGCGGTGGCGATCTCAACGTCGATGCCCTCGAAGCCGCCGTCGTCGGTGGTCATCTCATAGGGCGGGAACTGGGCGTTGGTGCTCATGGTGAGCTTGCCCTCAACGATGGTGGTGAAAGTTCCGTCTCCCTCGGGAGCCTCGGAAGCGGGGGCCTCGGAAGCGGGGGCCTCGCTCGCGGGAGCCTCGGACTCGGGAGCGTCGGTCGGGTCGGACGCGGCCTCGCCGCAGGCGGCAAGCGCAAAGACCATGCAGAGCGCAAGCACAAGAGCAAGTATCTTTTTCATTTCATTTCCTCTTTTCCATGTTCCGGCTTTCCGCCGGTTTGATAACGTCGACAATAATACACCAGCCGCCTCCCTTTGTCAACTGAAAAATTGCAATTTTATGCGAAAAACTCGATTGTTGACCAGAAACGGCCCAAAATTATTCAAATCTAAATGAATAACGCGCCCGAAACTGGATATTTTCGGACGCGTTCGGACTTTGTGTTGTGCAACTTGGCTATCAGGCTATCTCCGCAGCAGCCTTCCGGCCAGGGCGAAGAGGGCGAAGGCGATGATATTCACCGCCACGACGCTGGCGCCGCTGGGGGTCTCGAGCGCGTAGGAGAGCGTCATGCCCAGCGTGAAGCAGACCACGGAGAGCACGGCGGAGCAGACGGTGACGGAGCGGAAGCTCCTGAAAACGCGCATGGCGGAGAGCGCCGGGAAGATGATAAGGCTGGAGATGAGCAGCGCGCCCATCATGCGCATGCCGAGCACGACGGTGATGGCCGTGAGTATGGCGAGGAGCATGTTGTAGCCCTCGGCCTTCGTGCCCGTGGCGCGGGCGAAGGTCTCGTCAAAGGTGACGGCGAAGATGCGCGGGTAGAAGAGCGTGAACACCACGAGCACCGCGGCGCAGAGGATGACGCTGAGCACCGCGTCCGAGCCCGAGATGGTGAGGATGCTGCCGAACATGTAGTTGGAGACGTTGGTGTTCACCCCGCTGGTGAGCGAGATGACCAGGACGCCGACGGCGAGCGCGCCGCTGGAGATGAGCGCGATGGCGGCGTCGCCGCGGACCTTCCCGGACTGCGACACGCGCAGCAGCAGCACGGCGGCGACAACGACCACGGGCACGGCCACGGCCAGCGGGGCGACTCCCAGCGCCGAGGCTATCGCCAGCGCGCCGAAGCCGACGTGCGAGAGGCCGTCGCCTATCATGGAGTAGCGCTTGAGCACCAGCGAGGTGCCGAGCAGCGCCGCGCAAAGCGACACCAGCACGCCCACGAGGAATGCCCGCACCAGAAACGGGTAGGAGAGCATTTCTAGCAGTATCATTTGCAGCCGCCTCCCCTCAGCTTGAGCTCCGCCTCGCTGCCGTGATAGCCCGCGACGGTGCCGAAATAGAGCTGCGAGTGGCCGAGCTGCAAGATGTGCGTGGCGTAGCGCTCCGCCGCCGCGACGTCGTGCGAGACCATGATGACGGTGACGCCGTCGCAGAGGTTGATGAGCTTGAGGAGGTTGTACATCTCCCCCGTCGCCACCGGGTCGAGGCCCGCGACGGGCTCGTCGAGGAGCAGCAGCTTGCTGGTGGCGCACAGGGCGCGGGCGAGCAGCACGCGCTGCTGCTGGCCGCCGGAGAGCTCCTGATAGCAGCGGCCCTTGAACTCGAGCATGCCCATGCGCTCCAGGTTGCGCTCGGCCTCGCGCTTGTCCTCCTTTGAGTAGAAAAACCGCCGGCCGAGGCTGTTTAGCCGCCCGGAGAGCACGACCTCGAACACCGAGGCCGGGAAATCCCGCTGCAGCGCCGTCTGCTGGGGCAGATAGCCTATCTCGCTGCGCTTGAGGCCGTCGCCGTATTCGATGGTGCCGGTCTCCGGCTCCTTGAGGCCGAGGAGGCCCTTCATGAGCGTGGACTTGCCGGAGCCGTTCTCGCCGACCACGCAGAGGTAGTCCCCCGCGTTCACGGCGAAGTTTACGCCGCGGAGCACCGTGTCGCCCCCATAGGCGAAGGAGAGGTCCTTGCAGGTTATTAGCGCCATCAGCTGAGCGCCTCCCTCAGCGCGTCCACGTTCTGCCGCATGAGGTCGAGGTAGGTGACGCCCTCCTCGAACTGCGCCCTTGTGACGTTGTGGCAGGCGGAGAAGAGCAGCTTCTCCGCGCCCGTGGCCTCGCATATTGTGTCCGCCATGTCCTCGTTCGAGAGCTCGATGTGGAACACGACGGGGATGTGCTCCTCGTTCACCTTATCTATAAGGAAGGCCACCGTGGCCGCGGAGGGCTCCGCCTCGTCCGCGCAGCCGGGCCAGGCGGCGTAGTACTCCAGGCCGTAGGCCTTGGCAAAGTACAGCAGCGGGAAGCGGTCGCCGAAGACGATGGTGTTCCTCACGCCGTTTGCGACCACGTCGGTGAAGGCCGCGTCCAGCTCGTCGAGCTCGGCGCAGTAGCTCTCGAGCGCGGCGTTGTACTCGGCCTCGCCCTCGGGGTCCGCCTCGCTGAGCGCCGCGGCTATCTTCTCGCAGATGAGCTTGGCGTTGCGCGGGCTGGTCCAGACGTGCTCGTCGTACTCCACCCCGCCGTCGTCGTGCTCCTCCTCGTCGACCTCCATGCCCTCGACGTGCTCCTCCTCGAGCAGCTCCACGCAGTCCATGAGCGTCACGGTGCGCACGCCGTCGCCGACGGACTCGAGCACGTCCGCGACCCAGGCGTCGGACACGCCGCCGACGTAGATGAACACGTCGCAGTTTTGTATCTCGATGATGTCCTTGGGCGAGGGCTCGTAGGAGTGCGTCTCGCTGCCGGGGGGCAGCAGGAGCGTGACCTCGCCCCGGTCGCCGACGAGCTGGCGGGCGAAGTCGTAGGGCGCAAAGACCGTGGCGACGACGGAGATGCCCTCCGTCTCCGGCTCGGCCTGAGCCCCGCAGCCGGCCAGGGGCAGGCTCAGGAGCGTCAGGGCTATCAAAATGGCAGCGATCTTCTTCATATTTCCTCCATTCGGACAAAAAACAAAAGGCGGGCGGCCCTTTCGGGACCGCCCGCTGGCAGCGGGAGAAGGATTCGAACCCTCACATACGGAGTCAGAGTCCGCTGTGCTACCTTTACACAATCCCGCTATGCGCAAAAGCTATTATATCCGATTTTCCGGCTTTGTCAAGCAAAATTTGCGCGTCATATGTAAATAAGCATCAAACCCACCAGCACGCCGACCACGGTGGCGAAGGCCGGGAGCTTGGAGCGCCACATGAGTATGGCCTCGGGCAGCAGCTCGCCGAAGACGACGTAGAACATCGCGCCCGCGGCAAAGCTCAGCGAGAGCGACAGCCACATGGGCGAGAGCGTGCCGAGACAGAAGCCCACCACCGCGCCGATTATCGTGGGCGCGCCGGAGAGGGCCGTGATGACGATGGCCTTCAGCCGCTTGGAGCCGCCGGTGATGAGCGGCACGGAGACGGCCATGCCCTCAGGGATGTTGTGCAGGCCGATTATGACGGCCATGATGAGGCCGGAGCCGCCGAGGAAGCCGGCTTCCAGGTTGCCCGCGTAGGACGCGCCGATGACCATGCCCTCGGGCATGTTGTGCAGCGCTATGGCGCAGGCCATTACCACGCCCGCGATGAAGAGCTGATACTTCGAGGCCGGGCCGCCGTCCTCGGAGCAGGTCTCGTGCCGGACGTAGTGGTCGCTGTGGATGAGCTCGTCCAGGTCGTCGGCGGTCTTGGGGTGGTCGGCGTCGATGTGGGCTATCTCGTGGTTGGTCTTCTTGTCTATCCAGACGTTCAGCAGCCAGATGACGACGTAGCCGAACAGCACGCCCGCGACGACGAAGAACACGCTCACCGGCTCTGTCGCGCCGTCGGGCTCGAGCGCGCCGGAGATCATGTCGAAACATACGACGCCGGTCATGATGCCGCCGGCGAAGGCCAGCAGCAGGCTGACGATGCGGCTCGAGTCGCGCTTGAGCAGCGCGCCCACCGCGCCGCCGAGGCCGGTGCCGCCCACTCCGGCCACTGCTGTGATGACGATTATCCAGCCGATATCTGACATGGCTGAGATCACTCCCGTATTAGAGTCAGCTGAGGCTCTTTAAAAGTTCCGCGGCGCCGGAGACTATCTCCTCCGCACCAAAGCCCACGAGCTGCTCGTGGGTGCGGAAGCCCCAGTCCACGGAGATGCAGTGTATTCCCGCGTTTTTGGCGGTCTGGATGTCCACCTCGGAGTCGCCGACGTAGACGCTCCGCTCCGGCGTGCCGCCCAGCTCGCGCATGGCGGCTAGCACGGTGTCCGGCGCGGGCTTGCGCTCCACCACGCCGGGCTGGTCGCCCACCGCGGTCTCGACGAGGCCCTTGAAATATTCCGCCGCCAGGTCCTGCGTCGCGGCGTGGGGCTTGTTCGAGACTATGGCGCAGCGGACGCCCTTATTCCTGAGCTCCGCGAGCAGCTCCGGTATGCCCGGATACGGGCGGGTCTTGTCCGCGCTGTGCGCCCGGTAATAGGCGAAGTAGCAGTCAAAGACCTGCTGGTACACGGGGCAGTCCCTGCCGCCGGGGACGCTCTGGGCTATGAGATAGTTCGAGCCGTAGCCCAGGCGGGCCCGGATCTCGTCACGGGTGGCCTCGGGGAAGCCGAATTCGCGCAGCGCGTGGTTCACGCCGTCCGTCAGGTCGTCCAGCGTGTCCAGCAGCGTGCCGTCCAAATCAAAAATAACAGTGTCGTACTTCATAACTCTAAAATAATAGTCCATTTCAGCGGCCATGTCAACCTTGACAAGAAGCAAAACCTATGATAATATATGTGAGCTTTGACCTGCGGAAGTACCCAAGAGGCCGAAGGGGCTCCCCTGCTAAGGGAGTAGTCGGTGTTGAGCCGAGCGAGGGTTCAAATCCCTCCTTCCGCGCCACCGTGAAAAGCCTTACAGTGTTTGAGTAACGCTGTAAGGCTTTTTCTTTTTCTCACAGTGAGGGCGCTATTCTGTTGTCGATGCAAGTACCACTTCGAGGGTTGAATGTGGGGTAAAGCGGCACATAGATTTGATTAGCGGGTTGTCCTCTGCCTCTGCCGTGTCGCTGCCTTGTATAATGAGCCTGATGCCGTGGCTGTCAAGTGCCTCGATGACGGCCAGGACTTTCAGTGCGTCAAGGCTTATGCGGTCGAGATTTGTCATTATAACGGTGTCTATCTCGTGATGCTCAGATAAGCGCATTAGCTTTTGCAAGCCCGGGCGGTCGAAATCGAGACTGCTGGCTGTTTCGCAGATTGTGTGAGTGACGTTCAAGTGCAAACTCGCCGCGAGGCCCTGCAATACTTGTACTTGCCAGTTAAGCTCAGTCTCATTTGGCTTGTCAGCGCGGGCGTAAATTACAGTATGGTTAATTTAATTTCACCCCCTCATGCGCTTGCCGTGCCTGCGGCGGGCGACGGCGTGTCAGGTTCGTAGGTAACATAGACACCCTGGCGGGTGTTCATCGTGACGTGCGGAGCCTGGATAGTCGCCGTGTCGGGCAGCGTGATTGCACCGACGCAGTTGTAGTGGATCGTGAGCCTCTGTCGCCATACGCCGTCTACTTTCTCGGCCTGGTGGACTTCAATCTTGTCTATCAGCTCGTTGAGCATCCTCGGTGTGAGCTTGCGTGCCCTCGTGTACTTTCGCACGGCCGAGATGAACATATCCGCGGTCGCCGCCTTGCCGTCGATGCGCTCGATGTCGGCTTGAAGCGTCTTTATGGAGTTGCGAAGGTCAGCCTGCTCATCCTCGTATTTTTTGGACATACGGGCAAAGCGCTCGTCGCTTATCTTACCGGCTACGTTGTCCTCATAGAGCTTCTCAAAGAGCGTGTCCAGCTCGCGGTCGCGGGCTTTGGCCTTGCTCAGTTCAAACTGCACCTGTTTGCGTTCTGTTGCCATTGCCTGCTGAGTGAAGCCCGTCATCAACTTGGCGAACTGTGTCTCGTACTGGCTCACGAACTTCGTCAGGCGGCGTATCTCGCCGAGGACAACTTGTTCGAGAAACTCCACGCGGATGTAATGAGTGCCGGTGCAGGTGCCACGCTCGCTCTTTGTGTTCGGGCAGGAGAAATACGTTATCTCCGGGTTAGTGTAGTTGAAGTGGTAGTGCATGTTGCGTCCGCAGTCTGCGCAGACGAGCAGGCCGGAGAACATATTGCGCTCACCGCTGTTGGTCTTGCGTTTGCGTATGCCGGCGCGTTTCTGCTGCACTCGCTCCCAAACTTCACGCGGTACTATTGCCTCGTGGACGTCCCTGAAAACAGCCCGGTTTTCGGGCGCGTTTGTGAGCCGCTTCTTGTTCTTGTACGACTTCGAGTAGGTCTTAAAATTGATGAGGTCACCGCAGTATTCCTGGCGGGATAGGATGCCCATGATGGTCGAGCTGTTCCAGCGGTATTCGTCATGAGACGATGGCTTGCCGGGGCGCATGATACCATGCGCTTCCCAATAGAAACGCGGTGTGAGCACTTGCTCTTTAGTGAGCGTGTCAGCTACCTGTTCGCTGCCATAGCCATCAAGGGTCAACATGAAGATTCGCCGTACAACAGATGCTGCCTCCGGGTCAACGACCCAACTCTTGGACCCATCTGGGTTTTTGATGTAGCCATACGGCGGTTGACCCATAGGAATCCCAGCGTTGCCTCGGATTTTGTAACTTATACGGCTCTTTTTGCTTATGTCTCGGCTGTACCACTCGTTGAACAGGTTGCGGATGGGCGCAAGCTCGTTTTCTCCCTCATCGGTGTCTATGGCGTCGGATACGGATACTAGCCGTATGTCGTGATCAGGGAAGAACTCCTCTGTGAGTTTGCCAACCTCTATGTAGTTGCGACCTAGGCGGCTGAGATCCTTGACGAACACCGCAGACGCCCTGCCCAGTTCAAGCTGGGCTATCATGTCCTTGTAGACCGGCCTGTCCATTGTAACGCCGGAGATGCCGTCGTCGAAGAAGTGGACGAGGTGGGTGTAGCCTTTTTCTTTGGCGACCTTGGTGAGCAGCTTCTTCTGGTTTTGGATGCTGTAGCTGTCGCCCTCGAGGTTATCGTCGCGCGAGAGGCGCTCATACAGGAACGCGGTCGTCTCGCGGGTCATACCGTTTGTCTTTCTCATACTTTCCTCCTTTTCCTGCGGCAAACGGCAAGTGGCATGGTCATTCTACTGCCATCCGCCGAAGCTGTCACGGATGTCAGCCAATGGCGTCGAGACGCATTAAGTTGAGGAGAAGTGAGAAAAGTGTGTTGCTGCCGCTTTCCTTGAAAACCGGCTCTACTATGTACTCACGCTTGGCCTGCTCAAACTTATAGGTGGACGGGGCGTCCATTGTGCGGCGGCTACGTGTTGCTTTCTCGTCCTTGGTGAAGGTCTGGTTCATATGAACACCTCCATAAAAGGCCCCACGGCATAGTGATGCCGTGGGGCTCGTTCGTTGGTTTATCTCCCGCCGTATTTGCCACGCGCCCCGGCGAGTAAGGGGGTCACAGGAGCTGCTTTTGGCGAAGCTGTCTCAACTCTGCGGCGTCGGTCGAACCGTGCGCCATAGGGCTGCCCCCAAGTCTACGGGAGCGCTTGCGCGAGAATTTATTGTCTGTCCGCGCTTTCATTGCGAAGCGGCTTGCCAAAGCCGTTTTTGTGGCCGCGTTCATCGCTCCGGCTGTTGCCATCATTGCGCCGCGCCCCGCGTCGCTGGGCCTCTCAGCCCACGCGGGCAGTTAACTCCTGCACCGTGTATTCAGTTGTGGAGAACTCTCAAGAAGTTTTGCTTCTCACTATATAGGCAGCGGGAAAAGGCCAAATTATGCAGTTTCTGATAAACTTTTTAAAATTCGTGCAAATTGACGAGAAATATCATACTGCTTGCGGCCCAAAACGTCGGCTGCTTCTGTTTGGGAAAGCCCATCATAAATGAGCAGAGTCAATAACTCTATATCGCTTTCGGACAGCCTACGTAATTTCTCTACCAACCGAGGCTCGCTTACCTCGTAGATCCAACTGTAGCGCTCTGACGGCTGCTGGATATAGCAAGAGCCGCAGGCCGTCTCCAACGGACGCCTGCGGCTCTCGTATGCCCTGTCGCGGTTGAACTGCGCGAGGTCGAAGCGGTACATCGCTTCAATGTCCTCCTCGCTCATTCCTTCTTTCCTGTACCATAACGCCTTCCGTTTCCACTCGCCGTCGAATTTTCTTTTTTCCCTGGCGTAGTTGTATGCCATAAAAATGACCTCCTGCTTTGATTTGGATGGGATCAAAACAGGAGGTCAGGGGTATTCAGCTATGTAGCACTCCCAGCGCTGATTTTTATTAGTTTTTTTGTTTCTCCATTGCCCTCATTTTATTGCCTGTTCCGCATTTCATTAGAATAATATAACAATTATCATTTTGATTGCTACCCTAAAATGGTGACAAAAGCCGCCGATGTCTTTTAGCCTTATATTGTGGCCTGTTAGTTTATTTATATTTTTTAATGATTTGTTTAAACTAAAAGCACACATAACGTGGCTTTAAGACTTTGGATGTGGTATACTTGGAAAGAATCTCAGCTCAGCACAAAATGCATATAGGAAAGCGGCTAGGTGATTTGCGTCGGGCGAAGAATTTGACTTCAGAGCAGCTTGCAGAATTGTGTGGCATAGATAATACACACATTAGGCATATTGAAAATGGCAGTCGTTCACCAAGTTTGGGTTTGCTAATAAGGTTGTGTACTGCCTTAAAGGTGTCTCCTTATTACTTTCTGCAAGACTGCATTGAATTGGATGAAGATGGTGTTAGCAGGGCAAGGGAACTTATGAAGGCGTTCCCAGAGCTTTCCCTACAAAAAGCGTATGCAGTTGAGGATATAATTAAAGTCCTTGACGATAGGTTTCCTGAAAACTGACCTTTTAGCATTAGTATGTTCAAAACCGAGTCAGAGCTATATGGAGGGAACAGAATGAATGATAACCGGGAACATGAGCAATTCACGTTTCTATATAAAAAATACTATTCAGAGTTGTACTACTTTGCGAGGAAAGTCCTGGGCAGTGATGATGTAGCAGAAGATATAGTTCAAGAAACTTTTTTGGTCGCATACAAAAAACTTGATGACCTGTTGGGCAGCCCCTCGCCTAAGGGATGGCTCTATAAAGTGTTGCGTCATATTATGGGTGACAATTATAGAAAACGGGCTAGATTAGCTGAAACAATTAGAATTACTGAAGGAATTGATAGTCCAACAAATGACGCTGTAAATATCCGCTTAGAACTTGAAGGTACCATAGGAAAAGATGACTTAGATATACTAATTAAAGTCTATGTTGAACGATATACATATAAGGAAGTGTCTGCGTTATACGGAACCACCGTGGATGCAGCCAAGAAACGAGCGCAACGTGCCAAGGCAAAATTAAGATTAGAACTAGAAAAATAAACTTGACTATGTGTCACCATTCTATGTGATACATCAATATTAAACTTGAAAGGAGGATTGTATCGTGTCCGGTAGAGACGAGAACAATACCCAGGCGTCAAAACCGTTAGAGTCGCTTCCAACCGAGACACTCGAAGATATGCTTCGCTGGTACGCGATATCGGATGATAATATTGGCGAAGAACGTATTTCTGAAATTATAAGAGAGTTAAAATCTCGAGAGGAGGACGATTATTTAGAGCCCAATGTAGATCAAGCTCTCCGTGATTTCTTCGATATCTACTCCGACGAGGAATCTGAATATGTGTGCTATGGGGCAATTAAAAACTATGATGGTCAAAATGCACACGATAGGCCAAGGCGAAAGAGGTTTGTTAAAGCAATAGCCGTTCTAACTGCTGTTGTGGCACTTTTGATGGTCGGCACTGTGATTGCATATGCGGCGGGATATGACGTTTTTAACGCTGTGGCTAATTGGGCGAATGAAACATTTAATTTGGAATATAAAAGTGCGGAAATTGAGGCCGGTATACATGAAAGCATGAACGCAAATACAGATTATTCCAGTATGGCAGAAATAATTGATGAATATGGAATGCACGGTTCTGTCGAGCCAAAATGGATTCCGCAGGGATTTGGAGAGCCAATCATAGAAGCGTCTGTACTCAATAATCGCTTGACTGTTACTGCAACCTATAGTGATGGTGAGCAATTTTTAATTGTTACTGCTACTGAAATTGATGCTGCACCCGAGGGGGCGACATATGAAATTGACTCTGAACTTGTATCGGAGTATGCACATAACGATATAAATTTCTATATTATGAGTAATTATGATGCAACAACAGTAGTTTGGAATAGTGGAGATTTTGAATGTAGCATTGTCGGTAATATTGGACAGGCTGAGCTGGCAAAAATAATTGATTCAATATAGTTTTTACTGGGAGGAGCAAATTTGATTAAAAGAATTAAATCTTTATTAGTAATTATTCTAACCGTAGCAACATTATCTGTTGCAGCATACGCAGACGATACTATAAATGTCGAGCCGATGCGTGCCAGTGAATATATAGCAGCATACAATGTATTTGCTGAGGCTCCTGTCGGCACAGATGACGAGGTTGGAGTTTATTTTTCAATTGTTACAGTAGGGATAATGGATGAACTCGGCGCGACAAAAATAAGCGTATATAGGAGTAAAACAAGAACTGGCTCAGGCAGCCTCGTTGGTAACTATTATGCAACTGGGACAAATTCAGACTGGATAGATCACAATTCAGCGTCTCACACTGGACAGCTCGAGATAAAAGTAACCCCCGGGTATTGGTACTATGCTGAAGTAACTCTTGTCGCCAGTGACGAAACAGGGGGAGATTCAAGAATAGTTGAAACGGGTCGAGCTTGGATTTAACGGAAAATGCATCAAACCGGAATAATGTTAACACAACTTGAGCCTTACTGGCTCAAGTTGTCTTTTATTTGTAACTGTCAAACCGGTTCGCGTTTGGCGTGGAAAACATATAAAGCGGAGCTGGCACACACGGAATTCCAGCTCCGCTGCTTTGCTTATGCGGCTGTATCTGACGTAATGGCATGAACAAATACGGCAAGAAATCTCGACGGTATCAGTTGTCCCAGATTACAGTGTGCCGTTTGCTTCAGCATACAGCGCTTGTTCTTCCGCGGCACATGCGTCGTGCGCCATATTTCTCGCTCAACGTTGTTGACCGTGGTGCAGTAGTGTTTTACCACCTCGGGGTACAACCAACTTGATGCGAACAGTAAACGCTGCAGCTCGTTACATAATGGCTTTACCCTGAGGTAGCTGACCACCACCACAAGGCGCAGAAGAACGTAGAGCGATGTATACGCGCAATGACCTAGCTCGCGAGGAAAGAGCATTGAGAAAAACTAGAAGCGATTGCCCTCTGCTCACTGTTGTAGAGGCCTAACGTCTCAAAGTTTATCTCGAACCTCGCCCAATACATCACATCCATCCGCGCCGCATAAACCGAACACGGTTGAGGCGAGGCTCAAACGAGTCTCGCCTCGACCGTGTTGAATTCGTCAATGCGTCTTGACATTATGCAATACGGCAGATGCGCTTACTGCGAATGATATGAAAAGCAATTACACACAGCCGAGAATATTTACAGCTTAGCTTATTTTACAATTATTTATGTAAAATTAGTCCAATGACAAAGCAAGCGGTCGTACTATAAGAAATTTGCTGAAGAAAAATGTCACCACTTCGTGCTTTTGAACAATAACAAGAATGAGTGGATTTCTCATACGTATCCACAACAATGATATTGGAAAACATATATCTGAAAGGATAGGTGATGCCTATGAATGACTAGTATATAGAATATGCGGTTATAAACTTTGAAATGAAGGAGGAAAAGTTGTGAAATTCAAAGGTAAAATTGTACGTTTGCTGGTTGTATTTACATTGACTCTTGCTATTGCGCTTCCAACTGTAGCCATGGCAATAGACGCCCCACATTCATATATTTGGGACATTGACAATGGTGCTGGTACATGGAACGGTAAAGACATGGGCCAACTTTGGGAAGTAAACGATGAAGCAGAATGGATTGTTAACATAACATCCAGCGAAGAAAGGACAATTAAAGCAAGTCTGTGGATGGTGCGATATCTTTGGCCAGACCAGAAGATTTTTTCTGAATACCCTTTGACATCTAAAAATGGCGGAAAAGGCATTGTTGAGCTGTTCCAGCCATCAGAGGATAACAGCTACTATTCGGTTATAGAAAATGAGTCCACTCGAGGAGCTAGGGGTAATCATAACATCAGGTATACGTAATTGTCTTACTGACATTACATAGTCGAAAACTCATAGGCCGGGGCTAATTAATGCCCCGGTCTAGATTGAAGGTGATTTTTTGAAAACAGCCCTTTTAAAACTACAGGTTTGCATTATAAGCAAGAATGTAGTAAGCGTTATAGTTTTCATAGTATTATTTCTCGTATTTGTAATTTATGCAGGAATCCTACCAAAAGAAGAAAATTATAGTTTAGTACTTAGCAATCTATCTTATCTTGAAGTTGCTATCTTTGTCATTTGCTTTGAAAAATCGGTATTCTTTTCAATTAAAAAGGCTACTCTTGAAACCTGCTGTCTAGTGGATGTACAGCAAACCAGGCTATCAAGATTACTGGCGCTTTTATTTAGTAATAGCATTTACATTTTGTTGGCAGCACTTTATACCATAATCATGGCTGTGCTGCAAGGAGTGGGATTTCTTTTTTGGCTAGAAACCCTTGTATATATTAGCATTGTTTGGCTTGGCGTAATAATACTTAGCACAGTCTTTGGATACTTTTCTGGGATATATGTAAAAAACTATATTGCATTTATTTTAGTAATACCGTTTGTTATTCTATTTTCATTTTTAAACAAGTATTTCTTTTCTATATTTTCTCCTCTAATAAACGATGCTGAATTAGACGCTTTGTGTAGCGTTTTTTCCTGCCAAAGCGTTTTGAATAATGGCATACAAGTTAATTATGCGTCACCTCGACTAGATCTATTTTCTATAGTCAAGTTTATATGCACAATATTGCTGGCGCTAATGATTATGTCCGTAGCATTTGTTATTGATGGAAGAAAACTTAATATAAAATCGATTGCAATAGTTCTGATATTTGCTGTATTATATAGTTTTTCTGTAAGTTCATATATTTATTATTCACCATTACAGTATAATCCTAATAATAAAATATTTAGTTATACATCATCTTCTACACAGTCTGCATCAATCGAAGAAATTAGTGGACAAATTGATTTAGGTGAGAGAATTGACGCAGAAATCAGTATTCAACTGAAAATAAATGACAAAATCAGCCCAATAGTTTTAAAACTTGATGAACAGTTTAATCTGAATTCGATTAAGCATAATAACTCAATAATCAATTATACAAGAGCCGGTGACTATCTAATAATACAAAACCCTCAAACTAGTGACGCTACATATACGCTTGAATATGATGGTCGCATTTATTATCAAAGTGCAGATAGTATCAATTTGTATAGCTCGATAACGTCTACGTCGTTGCCACCGTATTTTGCATTTGTTCCAATTATAGAAGGAGATTTCGCGTTAAAAAGTTACGATCTTCTTATTTATTCAAATAACTATAACATAGTTTCAAATTTAGAATGTGATAAATTGAAGTCAAGTACATATCACGTTTTTGGAGTTGATAATGTTATATGTATTTTCGGTGGTTTTTTGAACGAGATTGAAATAGATGGGACTATATTCTATCGTCCATCTTATTCAAATAAAGACTATGATGCAATGTTCCAGCGGGCACTATCATATAGATATTTTGATTCGAGTACTATGACTCTTTCTGATGATGACTTGAAAGAGATCGCAAAAGGGAAAAAGAAAATTTTTCAGATATATTTTAATTATGATACAGGTATGTTTCCCGTTTCATATGACAATTTCATTATTATCCATAGTGGAGGATGATTATGCTTTCTGTAAAAAACTTATGTTTTTCTTACAAAAGTGGAGTGCCTATAATTAAGGAGATTTCGTTTTCATGTAAAGATGGCATCACTTTACTAATTGGCGAAAATGGAAGCGGTAAATCTACTCTTATGAAATTATTAGTCGGCGCTTTAAAGCCAAAGTCAGGAGAAATACAGTTAAATAATCATTACGCTTATTGTCAGCAGTATAAATCTCAAATTTCTTATTTACCACAAACTTTTGATGTATACCCATATTTATATGTACAAGAAATTTTAGAATTTGTTGCGGAGTTAAAGGGTATTGCAAAAGAAAAACGTAAAGAAGAGATAGACCGCGTGGTGGATTATACTGGCATAAAAGATGTCCTTAGAACAAAACTTAAAAGATGTTCAGAGGGCACGATAAAACGTGTTGGTATTGCATCAGCATTACTTGGAAGACCCTCGTTTATTATTATGGATGAACCAACTGCAGGTATAGATCCATATGAGCGAGCTTCTCTATTTAAAACTTTGCGAAATTGTAGAAAGTTTTCTGCGCTATTGATTTCGTCTCACATTATTGACGACATCAGCAACCTGGCAGATAATATTATTATGCTCTCAAAGGGAAACATCGTGTTTTGCGGTTCATATTCCGATTTCATGTCGACATTAGATGGTAAAATATACTCATTAAATATTGCCAATAGTTCGATAGACGCAATAAAACAGCAATATATTATATTATCTGAGCAAGATGACGGCAGCCTCCATGTTGTACCAAAGGTAAGTGAACACGGGGTTGGGCTTAAACCGGTGCAGGCTTCTATTTCCGATTTGTGGGTTTATTATGATAAATATTTCAAACTTTCGTAAAACAAAATGGCCCTGTAACATTGACTTTATTGCTGGCGTATATTCATATGCAATTATAATATTATATCTTTTGTTCATTATTATTTCTGATATAATTCAAATATTTGGCCACGGAGTCAACGAAGATGGAACCATTTCTATAAACACGAATTTATTCCTTTTTATGCAGTTTTTTTGGTCACCCGTAGTGTCACAGTTTGTGTTGAGTGTTTTTAGTGAGTCTCTTAGACAGCCGGTCAGAGAGTATTTGAGCCAATTTAACTTAAGTATATTTGATATTATTATTAAAAGATTTTTTATACTCGTAATTCTTTCTCTATGTGCTTATCTCCCAGCTCTGTTTATAATCATTGAAAGAATTAATAATACTCTCATTAATAACAGTTTACCGCCTTTTTCTATAGGATATATCTTTCTGCAGTGCTCACTAGCCACAATGTTCTATATGTCTCTATCTATTTTTTTAGAAAGTATTTTTTCCGACCGTAACGTTCCTCTGGTGTTATTGGCTATATACATGGCTCTTGAAGCAGGTAATTTGAGGTCAATACTTAAAGAATATTGTATTTTTAATGGCTCATTTTCATACATTAATTACTATGTTATTTTACACAAAAACAACATAGTAATGATTATTTTAACAATAATAAATTTGCTATTTGTTTGTGCCTCTTATAGAAGAAGTATTTTCGGTGCAATAAGAATACATAGAAAAGGCACGAGAAGTGCAGATGTAGGGTAAAAAGGAGGGGAACGTTACCAACACCCAAGAAAAGCGCTACCATTAGAAGAAACGAAAACTAGGGAGGTAGACCAGCTGAGCAAAAAGTCAAGGAGAAAATTGAATAACGCACTCACAAAAGAGCGCACAACGTTCAGACTCGCAGCAAATGTTGTATGCCTGAGAGTAACCATCAAACCTCACGGCGTGTAGCGACGAGTGGCTTGATGGTTATATTCTCCGCGCACTTCTTCTCGTAATATCCAGCGAGAACAGGATTCTTGTATTCAGCTTGCCATAGAAAATAGCGGAACTGCAGTTGATGAAGATGTTGAAGTGGAGCTACGATTTGATAATGATATATTGCTGCCATTGGATGAGTTTCCTGAGATCCAAGATAAATATGCAATAGAATATTTGATGGATAAGTGTGACCTCAAAGTTTTATTGTCTAGTCCGTCCACAATTCAGTATAAAGCATACGATGACTCACAAAAACTCGGTGCACATATAGGCGCAAGCTATAAGCCTCGTCCGTTTAATCCTCTGATTGGAAGGGATTATAATGTCGATTATAAGAAGGAGATCAGCGATATCTACTGCTATGAATTTTTCAAGGAGAAAGACCAGTGCGTTATAAAGATCAAATTCGACTACATTAAGCACCATACTGTCATAGCATTTCCAACACCGATATTCTTGAAACATGCGCCAAACGAAATTACATATATGATTACATCTCAGAACACTCCAAACATTCTTTCGGGTAAACTTGTAGTGAAAACCATATAGAAGGGGAAGCAAGTATAATGCAGCCTCTCACTCATAACAGCCTTACACGAATTAATGTCGGAAATGCGCGCAAACCTGCTAATGTGTGTCAAGCACAAAAGAAGAGAAGTACAGGATAAGAAATAGGCATAGCTAAAGGACCTGCAACATATTCCGGCTGCAGGCCTGGAAGGATATGCCCCGTCACATATAATGATGGCTGTTCTGCGGTGCAGCATGGCCATCGTTGTTCTGTATCAGGCGGTCTCTTCTAAAGCGTTCAGGTA
>ENA-OPCP01000179-OPCP01000179.1-human-gut-metagenome-genome-assembly--contig:-NODE-179-length-61832-cov-10.999466_pt1 | contig 61832 bp, 66 predicted proteins | sample MGYA00241563_ERZ501477 | MGnify/ENA primary metagenome ERZ501477 (study PRJEB25962, sample SAMEA2042572) | human gut metagenome | biome: human gut; feature: human-associated habitat; material: faeces... | reverse complement strand
TAAGGCGGTGGCTGCGTGTTCTGCGTTCCTCTTTGGATAGCTTCTGACGCAACATCTTTTCTCGGTTCTCAAATTGCCGGATTTTCTTCTTTCCGTCCTCAATCTCGGCTTGCAACTCCTCGCGGGTTTTCTCTCTTGGCTTTGTCATGGTTGGGCGCTCCTTTCTACTCATAAGCATAGAAAAAGGACAGTCGATTTTCTCGGCTGCCCTTGTAAAATAGAAAACTTATTTACTTTGCAAGAAGGTTTTGTTCGGATACTTTTTCATCAGAAGTATGGCTTGTTTGGGCGTGGGGCATATCAGTCTGAGTTTCCGTCAAAGTCTGTGTTATGATAGCGTTCATATAACCAGTATTTTCCCTCAAACTCAACGACAATGTTATCGCCGTACTGATAAACCGCAGCCCCTACAATATCATCATTTGCTTGGAAATTTTCTTTTGGTTCTTCCGAAGAACTAACTGTACTTTCGATTTTTCCTAACAAATTGAAAGAACTTTTTTCATCTGCGAAGTTGGGTTGAGAGTCAACGATTTGATAAAGCGTATCATTTACATAGACCATAGGAGCAATATCTCCAGAAATAGGAACCAATGCCTTTAGCAAATCTTCTCCTGTTACACCTAATTGTGCTTCATCGCTTGCAAAAGGAATACGCAGCAGGTATTGTTGGTCTACTTCGTAAAGATATATATAAATGCCTGAGCCAACATCTTGTGTGTCACCTAAAAGAGAAAGAACATCTTCTCTTGTCATGGTCGGTGTTAGTTCTTTAATTTGCTCAGATGTTACCTGCGTCGGTGTATCGAGCGGTTCTTTGTTTTCTGGTATTAGACTAAGAATTTCTTCAGTCAACGGGTTACTTTCTCCTGCGTCAATCGTTTTTGCAGCTTCTTTTATTTCTTTATGAGAATAGTCGCTCAAATCTTCAACAGCAATGCCGAGAGAATTGAGATAATCAACCGCTGCATTATATTGAATTATATCAACGGCAAATGCGGTCAATGGTATCATCAAGCACAAGCAAGCTGCAATAGCCCCCCACTTTACCCAAATGGGCTTTTTGGCTTTCTTCTTGTAGTTGAGAGCTTCATCGACATATTTTGTGTCAAGCTCGCTCATAGCGTCGGAAAACTTCTTTGCATTCATACGAATACCTCTCTTTCAATCAAATATTGCTTCATCTTCTCGCGGATACGGGTCAGCCGGACAGAAATGTTTTTTTCTGAAAGCCCCATAAACTCGGCTATGTCCTTATAGCTGTCGGAAAACCAATAGCGGCGCATGAAAATAACGCGGTTTTCGGTAGTCAGCGTGTCTAAAAATGCTTCAATGATACGGGCTAACTCTTTGGCTTCGATTTCTGCTTCTACTGTATTCGGGGCTGCTATACAGGCTTCAATTTCTTCCAAAGCAATCGTGTAATGGCTGCTTCGTTTGGCTGCTTCCTTTCTCCAATAGATTTTGAGTGAAATGTTCCGAACGATTTTAACAAGATAAGATAGCAGCGGGTTAGGTCGTGCCGGGGGAATGGCGTTCCATGCGCCTAAATAAGCGTCGTTTACACATTCCTCCGCGTCTTGTCTGCTGCCTACGATATGGTAGGAAAGATTGTGGCAGACCTTTCCGTATTTTATATCCAGCTCTCGTATGCCTTGTTCTGAACGTCCAAAAAACATTTCTATGATTTTTTCGTCGTCTATCATCTCACCGCCTCCTTTCGGGCTTCACCTATGTACTACGGTTTCAGCGGCAAATACTACATCTAATCCGAAACTTTTTCAAAAAAATTATAGCACATCTTTTTGAATAGGGTGTGTCAAGTTGCCGGAATGTTTCTTTGCCGCTTTGCTGGCGGCGTTCCTCCGTTCCTCACTGTATGGGGCGGTCAGACGGAAAGAGAAACGCCCCTTTGCAATATCAAACTCCATGCAGCCCGTTTCGGGGTCTGCGTCGGTCTGGCGGCACTGGTCGGGGTGCTGTCCGGCGTAGGCGGCAAGCCGGTTCTTCAAGTCGGTGTTGTGGGTGCGGATATGGATAAGGGGGTCTTTCTCATCAAACCAAATATCGGTGGTCTTTTCCTGCTTCGTAAGCCCTGTTCTCATAAACTCTCCTTTCTGCGCCCCTGTTACGCAATAGGGGCATTTTTCGGGTGTTTTTCCCGGCTCTTGACTTGGGGAAAATGAGGATTTTCAAATAGAAACCGCCCGGACGGGGAGTGTATCGTCGGGGCGGCTGTTATCGCAAGATTTCTGTTTTTTCCGGTTCTTGACCGTCAAACATAAATTAGCTCATGCTATGTGTTCTCCTTTCTGTTCGGCGGCAAGGGGCAGTTGCTCGGCTTGCTCCTGCTCCTGCTGCTCTTTCCATTGCCTGCGTTTCTTTTCCATATAGCGTCGATTGTACTCTGCTTTTTTCGCTCGGCGGCGTTCCTGTTCCGCTAACGCGGCCTTTTCTTCCTCGGTCAGTTCCACTTCCTTGTGAGGGATGTCCACCTTACCAACAAAATTAAAGAAAATTTCAATTTCCTGTATTCTGCTTGCTCCTTTGCCCTGGGCTTGGTGGACGAGGATTTTTTCTACAAACTCATTTATCATGGCAGGGGTCAACTCGGAAAAGTCTGTATATTTTCTGACAAGGGAAAGAAACTTTTCGGCGTTGATGGTTTCCCTGCTTATGCGTTCAAGTTCCTGTTGGTCTTGGGAAACGATTTCTGTCAAATCGCTTAGCTCGGCCTCGAAATCTCTGAGCATTTGTTCAAAAAGGGTATCGGAAAGTCGGCCACTTACATTGTCCTCATAGAGCTTTCGGATTAGGCGGGTCAGTTCATCGGTACGCTTCTCGTTGCGCTGCTTCCGCTGGCGAATGGATCTTGCAGCTTTTTCCTGCCTGTCCTCGGAAGCGGAGCAGACCTGTGCCATAAACTCAGCTTCATTGTTCAACGCATAGTCACAAACGCCCTTGATGGCTTCCAACAAAAGCTCGTTTACAACAGCAGTACGAATAAGGTGCGTCGTGCAGTATTTATCATAATGCTGGTTGCCCAAATCATAACGGGAACAGTTGTACTCGTCACGATCCGGACGCTTTTTCCCGTTGGGTCTGCCCGCCCAGTCACGCGCGTTTCCGGCCTTGCCCCTGTGGTTATACATCTTTGCACCGCAATCCGCGCAAAACATCAAGCCGGTTAGTGGATTGGCCTTTCCTATGCTGTCTGTCCGGCGAATGGTTTTCCGTAGAGTTTGTACGCGTTCCCATGTTTCCTTGTCGATGATAGCTTCTTGTGTGTTCTCAAAAATGACTAAATCCTCTTTGGGGGTCATTTTGACGCGCTTATCTTTATAGCTCTCCTTATAAGTCCGAAAGTTTACCGTATGCCCCATATATTCCTGCTTGGAGAGTATGTCGGCAACTGTACCGCCGCGCCATGTGTAGGGGTCTGCGGCATTGTAGTTTGATTGATGGTTTCCCATACCGCGCTGTGCAAGATAGTAAGAGGGGCGCTCAACCTTTTCCGTTGCCAATATGCGGGCAATTTCATACGGGCCTTTTCCCTCAATGGCCATGCGATAAATCCGGCGTACTACTTCGGCAGCTTCCTCGTCGATAATCCAATGGTCTTTGTCGTTGGGGTCTTTCTTGTAACCGTAGATACAGTGGTTGCTTGTGTGCTTGCCGGACATACCTCTTGCCCGTAAAACAGAGGTTATCTTACGGCTGCAATCACGAATATACCATTCGTTCATAATGTTCAAAAAGGGTGCAAACTCGCTGCTTTCCCGTTTGTCGCTATCTACTCCGTTGGTAATGGCAACAAACCGCACACCTTTCTCTCTGAACATCACTTCGGTGTAAAAGCCCACCTGTAAATAATCTCTACCGACGCGGCTCAAATCTTTAACAAGGACAGCAGCGATTTCGCCTTTTCCAATGCCCTCAATCATGCGCTTCCAACTTGGGCGGTCAAAACTTCCACCAGACCAACCATCATCTGTGAAGTGGACGCAATTCGTAAAACCGTTGGCTTTCGCATAGTCCTCCAGCATTTTCTTTTGATTGATAATGCTGTTACTATCACCTGTGAGGTCATCGTCACGGCTCAATCTCTCATAAAGGGCGGTGATTTTACCGTTGCCTAATTTCTTGGGTTTCATGGGAACGCTCCTTTCTATGGGTGATTTCTTATCCCCCTTTCACAGCATATATCTTCGGTGTAGGGCTTCGGAGGCTGGGTGAAATGCTCGGTAACGGAAACCTCCGCTCCGTCAAAAGTCTGTCCTTCGGTGAAGTCCGGGAGCGTGCCGCCGTCCCCATCAACAGGCTTTTCTTTCAGGGAGGTACGGAAAATGTGGTCGATCTCCCGCCAGCCCTCGGAGAGGATGCGCTTGCCCTTTGCGGTGAAGGAATGGCCGCAGCAGTCAAAGGTGGCCGTGACCGCCTCATACACATATGGCTCCGCCGATGCACACAGCAGCTTGCAGCAGACCAAGAGAAACAAGTTACGCTCGCCCAGGGGCAGAGCTTTGATATCCACTTTTTCAATCTCCATCGTGGGAATAATGGCATGGTGGTCAGATACATCCTTGTCGGAGATCATGGCCTCCACCAGCGGGAAGAAGTTGCTGATCCCGTCAAAGGGCGGCAGCTTTGCCGCCAGGTGGATCACGCAGGAAGCCGTTTCTGCCATGTCGGAGGTCAGATACCGGCTGTCCGTGCGGGGATAGGTCAGCAGCTTCTTTTCGTAGAGGCTTTGTGCGTAGTCAAGGGTCTGCTTCGCTGTGTATCCGAACAGGCGGTTTGCCTCCCGCTGCAAGGTGGTAAGGTCATAGAGCTTCGGCGGCTGTTCCTTCTTCTGCTCCTTCGTGATAGAGGTACAGGTGACGGCCGCACCCTTACACATGGCCGCTGCCTGTTCCGCCGCTGCCGAATCGGTGAATTTCTCCGACACCGCCTCGGCTCCATCCAGTGTCAGGCGCAGCAAATGATATTTTTCCTTGTGAAACAGCGTGATCTTTGCGTCACGCTCCGCCAGCATTGCCAGCGTGGGTGTTTGCACACGGCCTACATTCAGGGTGCGGTGATAGAGGACGGAGAAAAGGCGCGTGGCATTGATCCCCACCAGCCAATCCGCTTTCTGGCGGCACAGGGCTGATTGATACAATGCTTCATAATCGGCGCCGGGGCGCAGATCAGAAAAGCCCTCCCGGATGGCGCTGTCCTCCATAGAAGAAATCCAAAGACGGAGGACTGGCTTGCGGCATCCGGTCATTTCATACACCAGTCGGAAAATCAGTTCACCTTCACGCCCGGCGTCACAGGCGTTGACGATGGTATCCACATCGGGGCGGTTCATCAGGGCACGGAGATTTTCAAAAGCATCCTCTTTGCCGGGTGCCAGCACATAGCGGAACGGCTCCGGCAGAATGGGAAGATCGTCATATCGCCATTTCTTGAAATGCTCGTCATAGCCGCCAGCATCCATCGGGGATACCAGGTGTCCCACGCACCAGGATACGAGAAGGCCGCTGCCCTCATAAAAGCCATCAGCCCTGGATGAAGCACCCAGGGCCGACGCGATAGATTTTGCTACGCTCGGTTTTTCGGCAATAATCAGTTTCAAATAAGCTACTCCTTTCATTGCGATAAGTAGTAAAATAGTGTATAATTCAAAAGAGGTGATTAAATGCAACGCGATATGGATCTTATCAGGAAAATTCTTTTTGTCATCGAAGGAAAATATGTCGATACTTGGCTCCCAGGGAGCGATGTTCAAATTGATGGCTACGACATGAAAACTATTGCATATCATTGTGCATTGCTTCACGATGCCGGTTTAATTTATGACTATAAAGCTCAGTATGCGGGAGATGGACTTTGCTTTTTTGGTGTTGGGCGCTTAACTTGGGAAGGACATGAGCTTTTAGACAAAATCAAGAGTGATACCGTTTGGAATAAGACAAAGGAAACTATTAAGTCCAAGGGGATACCACTTGTCCTTGATGCCGTAAAGGAAATATCGTCCGCAATCGTTACATCAATGGTTAAAGCCGCAATCCAAGGAATATAATCGAAGAACTGTGCGACCTGTTTTGACAGGTACGCACAGTTCTTTTTTAATGGATTTTACTATACGGGTCAGTTGTCTTTTATATCGCCACTTTCATCTTCGGTAAGATATTCCTCATCCTCAAAATTGTACTCGTCGGGATCGGCGCTGACCTTCACGCCCTGCTTCGGCTTGATGAATTTCACATAGGCAAAGGCTCCGCCACCCGCCAGCGCCAGCAGCAGGACAATGACCAGCAGACCGCCGCTGCTCTTTTTCTCCGGCTGCTCCGGTTCAGGCTCCGGCTCCGTCACAGGCTCCTTGCCGCTGCACTCGGAGAGATTGTTCTTGCAGACGGGGCAATTCGTATTCACCGCGCCAGCCGCACACTTTTCCTTGCAGTTGCAGACGGCGGGCGTCTCCGCCGCGGGCGCATCGTCGCCCATGAGCGTCAGAAGGTCAGCCTCGTCCACCTGGTTCAGAAAATGCACGGTTTCCTCGCCCTCATCGTCACGGTCAATAATGATATAGAACACATTGCCGTTCTTCGTTTCCACCGTGATAAACTGCTTGCCGCTCCGGGTACTGCTGCCGATATCGTCGATCAGCGACAGGTTCCCGTCCGGCGTCAGGGCGACACCTCCGCTGCCGCCCATAAGCTGCTCAAACAGCTCGCTCAATTTATCAGGATCAATGGACAGAGATAGGCCGCCGTCAGCCTCGCCGCCCGTATCGCTGAGTGTCATATAGCCGGAATAGACATAGCCGATCTTTTCCGGCAGCCGGATCATGTACCAGTCGCCATCCGTGCCGATGACCTCTACCACCGTTCCGTTGGGAAGCTGCGTAAAGGCGTAGTTATCCAGCCCAGCACCCGTGCGGACATTCAGCTTGCCACCATTGGTGGTGACGGTGCCGATCTTGCCGGATTTCTCCGTGCCGCCCAGCATAGAGCCAAACAGCGCAGAGATCAGTTCGGAAAGATCGTCCCCGGTGATATCCGTGCTGTCAGTCGGTTCCGTCTGTGCCTCGGAGGTGGGAGCTGTATCCCCGCCACTTGCAAAAGCGACCGTAGAAAAGGCCGTCATGCAGAGCATAACGGTCAGCAGCACCGTAAGTGTGCGGATCATGTGCTTATTCTTCATCGTCGGTGCCCTCCATCATGTCGGGATCAGCGGTGCCCTCCCTTTCCATCATCCCTTCCGGCAGGGAGATCATGCCGCTGGCGTAGGCGCGCAGGAAGGCGGTCAGCTCCTTGTTGTCCATGTGGACAGCTTTTACCATGCGGACGATCTCCAGATTTTCTTCCTCCGCAAGCTGCGCCTCCAGCGCACGAAGGCGTTTCTGCTGCTCCGTGATCTTCTCCCGGACCTTCTCAATATCACGACGGATCTTCTCAGTAGTTGCCATGGTCAAATAAACTCCTTTCCAAATCGTTCTCTCCATGAATAGTTGCGTCCAAGCCCCTGAACGGTTTTCAGGTTGGCCCGTGCGTTATCCTCCAATGCCAGCGCACGCCGGAACAAATCCGGGTAATGCTCCCGCAGATCGATGATCTCCTCCGCCCGCATACTGGGGCAGAAAAAACAGGAGGACTTTCCCGGCTGCGGCAGGTCCGCCGCCTCGATCGCCCGGATACACGCCGCCCGGTCCCAGCCCCATTCCATCAGGGGATACCATTTGCTGTACTTCGGGTCTGCCAGATCACGCAGAAGGACCTTATTGCTGCGGTAATGCTCGCCAGCATCATAGCCGATGAACTTGACCACCTTTTTCCCGCTGGCCCAAACCTCACGGCACGGAGGATAATTGTTGCAGAACTTTTCCTGCGGTCCGATCTTGTGTTTCAGAGAACACCGCTTGAAGCCGTAGGCGATAGAGGGCAGCGTGCCGCTTTTCAGACATTCATCCTCCAAGGTCAGCCGATTGCCGTCCTTTGTGGTCTTATAGACCCGTGTGATCTCCGGCATACCGTGATCCTTCAGCCAGCGATCCATGATATCCAGATAGGCGTAGGTATGGGGATGCTCGCCGCCCGTATCCGCAAACAGGATCAGGTCAACGGGGATACGGTGCTGGTGCAGCCCAATAAGAAGGGCGGTGCTGTTTGCACCGCCGCCATAGGAAACAATATTGATATGCTCACCTCCATCAATCATACGGCGGTCTGCCGTAGGCGTAAAAGTGCTGCTGCCAGTAGCTTGTATTGAGCCTTGCGTACTGGATTGGGTCGCCGCAGTGCAGAAACATGGGGTTGCCCGCATCGTCCAGCCCCACATAGAAGCCGACGTGGGAGATGCCCGCGGTGTCATAAGTCCCAACGAAAAACACCAAGTCGCCCGGCTGCGGATCGGATACCCGTGTAGAAATGTTGTAAAGTCCCTGCGCTCCCAGCCGCCCGGTATTGCATAGGCCGCTGTTGGTCAGAACATAGCTGACAAAGCCGCTGCAATCAAACGAGGTGGAAGGACTGCTGCCGCCCCAGACGTAGGGATATCCCAAGTATTTTTCCGCCTCCGTAATAAGCGCCGCAAAGCGTTCATCAGGCAGGTATTCCGCAGGGATTTCATAGTCCTCCGGCGGGTTCGTGATGTACTTGTCCACATACCCGGATGACGGGAACAGGTCAGAGCGGTTCCCCAGCGTGGACATATACACGGCGTACATGGAGAGCGTTTCGGTATCCATGATGTAAACGGGAACATGGCTCAAATCGAAGTTTTCAAGCCCCACGGTGCAGATGTAATACGTGTACGGGACTTCCACCTCATACTCGTTGCCCTCACTGTCCGTTCTCGTCTCTGTGCGGTAGCGGGTTTCCGTGGTGACCGTCTCGGTAAGGATATATTGCTTGTCAAACAGCATTTGAAGATCGCCTTGTACCTGGTCAATGGTGAACTGGCCCTCATGGAGCGCCGACAGGATGGACAGTAGCACATAGGGATCGTGCTTGATCTCGTCCAGATCAAAATGGTACTCGTCATAGTCGTGGGTCTGCTCGTAGGTGTCCAGATACTCCCGCAATTCATCCTCCATCGCGCAGTAGGCGGCCTCCGCCGCCAGCAGGTCCGCATCCTCGGAGAGATAGGAGGACGCAACGATGTTGGACACACCTCCGCCGAAGATGGAGGAACAGGATTGCAGCAGCCCCAGCAGCATGACCAGCAGCAGGCCGATCCCACCCACAATCAGAAATGCCTTTTTGTGTTTGGAAACAAACTCTCCGGCCTTCTTCGCCGCGTCCGCGCTTTTCCTCGCGCCCTTCGATGCTGTCTGCGCCGCTGCTGCCGCGTCCCCGGCGCTATGCGCCGCCCGGTATGCGGCGGCATACTGTTTTTGCAGCTTCTTTTTCTGCCACATCCGGGAAATAGGATTGCTGGCTGCCAGCTGCGGATTCTCCCGCAAAGCCTTTTGGTACAGCGCCTCCGCGTTGGCCTGAACCGCCGCCTGCTCTGCATGGGATACCTCCCGCCATGGTTTCAGCTTGCGATCTGTCTGCCAGTTTTGGAGCTTGCGGTTTCCGTAGCGGACAGCCTTTTCCATGCCGCGCTCCGTCATGTGCCCCGCCTCCACGCCAACATTTTCCTGTTCTACCTCATGCACCTTCGCATGGGCGGCGTGGCCGATCTCCTGCAGCGGCCGTGCCAGCGGATTTACCGGCTGATGAAATGAGGGCTGCTTTTCGGGAATGGCGGCTCTTGCCGCGTCCAGCTTATCCGCCGCCTTGTCGGACTTGCGGATCGCCTTTTGCAGCTCCGGCGCAGCGCGTTCCTCGTCTGTAAACTGCAAACGGGAGGATGGGCAATCGCTGGCCGCCGTACCCTCCCGGTAGGACCTGCGTCGTTTCCGGCGCTTTTTCTTTTCGCTTTTGTGGATACGCCGATCATCTAATCGCTCCGCCGCGCTGTGAACAAACGCCGTGGAATCGCCGGAGGGGGAATAGTCCTGCTCCGGCGCACGGTCTGAAACATGGCTCGCCTCGCCTGTGACCATGTTGACGGAAATGGCTCCGTCGCGGGTCATCTTCTGCGCCTCCTTCTCGGCGGCCTTCCATTCCTTCATGCGTCACCACCTGCCTTTCCGTAGGGGCAAATGCTCACGCACTCGCCCGTCTCGATCATAGAGATATATTTGAAAATGGGGTATGCCTGCGGCGGGCAGACCGCGTTGCCCAGAGTTTTCAGCCGTAGGGCGCGGTCTGCGGTGTTCTCGGTGATACGGGGGACTCCCTCCGGCTCAGCGGCCCAGAGGATACGTCCGTCCATTTCCGGGGGAAGCCCATGAGCCATTCCACCCAATCCGGGTTCAGCGCCGCCGTCTCGGATATCGGCCGCTCCTGCCGGATCACCTGGGATGACAGGTTGGCAGACGGAGCGCTGTTGCGAAACGCCGCCGGTTTCAGCGTGGAGCGGTAGCCCTCCGATGCTGCCGGGGTCAGATAGAATACCGCCGCCGACAGGCTGAGGCTCCAGATCGCGCCGCTCTTGTTCACCTTGCGGAATATTCCGTTGTCGGAGAGGTACACATCCAGGTTGGCCGCGTCCCTGCAGGTGTTCTTGTCGGAGGCAAGGGGTGTGGGAAACATCAGCCGCGACGATAAAAGTTCGCTGGCGCTCATGCCATGCGCCGACGCCGCAAGCCGGAAATACGAATGGGAGAACAGCGTATCCCGCTTTTGCCAGGTCAAAAATCGTTTTGTCGAGCCCCATATTGATGAAGCCAGCAACATTTTCCCCAAGCACCCAACGGGGCCGCAGCTCGGTAATAACGCGGCACATTTCCGGCCACAGGTAGCGTTCATCCGCAAAGCCCCTTCGCTGCCCTGCGGTGGAGAAGGGCTGACAGGGAAAGCCGCCTGAGATGACGGTAACTGTTTCAAGTCCTGTTTTTTCAAAAAACGCCTCCTTCGTAAAAGTAGTAATATCCCGGAATCTCGGCACATCCGGCCAGTGCTTTTCCAGAACGGAATAGGGATAGTCTGCCCACTCGCATTGACAGACGGTGCGGAAACCCGCCGCCTCCGCCGCCAGATCAAGCCCACCGATGCCGGAAAACAGGCTTACATGGGTCAGCTGATTTGCTATTTTGTATTCACCTCCTGATTTTGGGCATAGAAAAACCTCGCTTCGGTTGAAGCGAGGTTTTCTTCATCGTGAATATAACTTTGAAATTGGTAATGCAGCACATTCTTCTTTATCGAAATACAAGTACAAGAATTGATGGTACTTTTTCTGATAAATGTCCTCAAACTCAAATTTCAAAATAGAATGATATTTCTGAGTTACCTTGGAAAAATCAAAAACGAGGTTGAACTCCCCAGCGTTCGCACACAAATTGTACTGCGGAGATATAAGCCAGCCACTTTCATTTTTTACAGGTTCGGCATCGACACCGGTTTCCTCATAGTATGTATAGCCCTTATAATCAATCTTATCGTAAAAATCATCAATGGGCGTTGTAGCTATTTCATCAAGAGATGCCAGCCCCTTAACACTTTTTAGATCGTAAAGGTACACACATACCTGAAATGCTGTTGATAATCCCTTGTTTGTTACCTTGATATTAGCACTCTTCCTAAATCCATCTGGCTCCGTTTTTCCTGGTGTTCTAAGAATAATATATCCGTCATTGTAGATTCGGCCATCTGTGTCATTAAATATTCGGAATACTTTATTCTGGGCGTTGTTGTCAAGTGTTGAATATGCGTCAACATCCAAACAAGGAACAACACTTAACTCTTGCTGCTTTTTCAAACACCACACAGATAAAAACAAGCCTCCAACCACACCGACAAACCCCAACCAGTCCCATCCTCCTGTTGGAAATGAGTAATTAAACCACATCGGAAGAAGTACAAACCACAGATATGTTCCAAAGACAAAAGCAACCATGTATCCTACATATTTCTTCAATATACATACCTCCTCACTATGAACGCCAACATTATAGCATACATATTCCCGATAAGGTAGAAGAAATATTTATTGTGACTAAGCGTATTATACTGAAATTGCCTTATTTACTGTTTTTTGCGGCTCTTTTTACCATGGCATTGTGTAACTAGGGTCAGCTCAGTCATAGTCGGCCTCGCTGCCGTCCGGGTCATAGGGCGTCAGATGCGCGCGCCGCAGCTTTGCCTCCAGAATGTCATAGCAGGTGACGCCCTGATCCTCCGCAAAGCCCCACCTGCAGTACATCCTGCGGATCGCCGGGTGGTCGCCGGAGAGGTTCTTTTGCAGCCGCGCAAGCTGCCGCTCCGTTTTTACATCCAGAACACGATTACGGAGATATCCGTACTGTGCCAGCAGGTCAAAGAGATCGCCCACCAGCATACGGAAGGCGCTGCCGGAAATGATGTAGGCGGGATCATTGCTGGAAGCTGCACGCTGCTTTTCTCTGATTTTTGCATCATGCTCTTTCAGTACGGCAGTCAGCGGCGTAAGCTCCGCCGCCTTCAGTTCGGCAAGATCATCCCGGTCCCCGAACGCCAGGTAGCGTCCGGGAATGAGCCAGTCGTCAAACTTTTTCTCCGCGATCTCGCCGTAGTGCTTTGACGTCTCGACCAGATTTGCCATGTCCTCCTCGTCCTTCACCTTCCCGGCGAGGAATGCGAGCTGATGCAGCAGACCGTAAAGATGCACCTCGTCACGGATATGCTTTTCGTAGGTTTTGCTGTCGATCACATATTTCATATCTTGTCCCATCCTTTCCTTATCTGCTTTCCCCGTCGTGGGCGACCTCGCTGGGCTTGGTCGTGAGAAGTTTATACAGCTCTGTATCCTTCGGGAACTCGTCCCGGAACGGAAGGATCACATTCTGGAAGAACAGAAGACCGCTGCCGGGGTCCGCGTTGGTCACATAGGCAAGCTGCTCGGCGGAAATGTTCAGCCGCTCCGTCATCAGCTTGCGGTCGCCAGCAGACAAGTTCAGCAGGTAGATGAAATCGCTGTTTTCCAGAATGTTTTCGATCTCCGGCGAGGAAAGCAGGTCTTTGGGGTTCTGTGTCGCCCCGGTCGGGACGCCGCCCCACTTTCTAAAACGCTTCCAAATCTCGGCGCTGTACGCTGCCGTCTGTTCCTCCTTCAAGAGCAGGTGAAATTCGTCCACGAAATACCAGGTGGCCCGTCCAATGGAGCGGTTCACCGTGACGGTGTTCCACACCGCGTCCTGGACAATGAGCATCCCCGGCTTTTTCAGATTCTTGCCGAGGCCCTTGATATCGAAGCAGACAAGGCGGTTGCGGATATCCACGGTGGTACGGTGGTTGAAGAAGTTGAGCGAGCCGTTTACATACAGGTCGAGCGCCTGAGCCACGCGCTCCGCCTCCGGGATGCCCTGCGCCATGAGCGCGTCCAGCAGATCGCCCAGCACGGGCATATTCTCCGGCCGCGGGTCCGCGAAGTACGGCTGGTAGATCATCTGCACGGCCCGGTCAATGACGGTTTTCTCGATAGCCTCCAGCCCCGTCTTGCTGCCCATGATAAGCTCGCAGAAAGACAGCACGAAATCACTTTTCAGCGCCAGCGGGTTTTCTTCCTCGCTGTAATTGAGGTTGATATCCAGGGGATTCACATAGTCGCGGCTGTTGGGGGAAAGCCGGATCACCTGACCGCCCAGCCGGTTCACCAGCGGGGAGTATTCATCCTCCGGGTCGCAGATGATGACGTTATCCTTCGTGGTCAGCATGACATAGGTAATCTCCCGCTTGCAGCTCATGGACTTGCCGCTGCCCGGTGTGCCGAACACAAGGCCGTTGGGACAACGGGACTGCTTGCGGTCCAGCAGGATCATGTTGTTGGAGAGAGCGTTGAGGCCGTAATACATGGCATTGCCGCCCATAAAAAGTTCCTGGGTGACGAAGGGGATAAATACCGCCAGCGCCGATGTGGTGAGGCTCCGTTCGATCTTGATACGGTTGAGGCCCAGCGGCAGCGAGGACATAAGCCCGTCCTCCTGCTGGAAGTCCAGCCGGGTCAGGATGCAGTTGTGCGTCTGGGCGACGCTGGCCGACTGCGAAACGGCAATCTCCAGCTTTTGTTTCGTGGGCGCCAGATGCAGCATGAGGAAGGTCATATTGAACATTCTCTCGTTGCGGCTCTGCAAATCCTGCAAGAGATTTTTCGCCGCGCCGCCGTAGGTGGAGAGGTCGGAGGGGAGAATATCCAGATCGTAGCCGCTGCGGGCGGCCTTCTTCTGCTCTTGGATCTTCATGGCGTCCAGATCGGTGATCTTGCGCTTGACCATCTTGATGGCCTCGTTCTGGTTGATGCCGCGGACGTGCATGGTGACGAGAAGGTTTCCCTCCACATCCATGAAATCCGTGAGGATACGGTCCTGAATCTCCGGGGCCAATATCTGCAAAAAGGACACCGCGCCGTACATTTCGCCGATGCGGAAACGCCGCGTCTCGCCAAACTCGAAGGAAGAAGGCGCGATAAAGTCCTTGACGGACAGGCCGCTTGCCGGGAGCCAGTTCCATTCAAAGGCGAATTGTCCGCCCTCCGGATGGAGAAGGCCATGCAGCAGCGCCAGCCGCTCTTTGCCGTCCAGCACCCTTGCGCCCGCGCCCATGACCTTGAAGCGGTTCAGGGTGTCTGCCTCGATCCGGGAAAACCTTGCCCGCGCCGCCGGAAGATTTTCCGCCTCGATGGTCAGCGTGACATATTTGCGCTTTACAAAGCCGTTGTTGCCGCGCTCATACTGTATTTGCAGGATGCCGGACGCCTCCACGCGCATATCATCCAGCGCGTCGCCCTGGGCGTCCATGCCGAACAGGTTTCCGTTCTTGTCCTCATGGCGGCTGCTCAGGGTCATTTGCACGCCGATGGAGGGATCATAGCCGTTATAGAAATCGCAGAGGCGTTCAAAGATATCCCGCTGGTCGTCCGGCCCCGCCAGACGGTAGTTGACGTCCTCATAGGCTATGGTCTTGGAGAAAAGCCGGTCGTCCAGCCTGCACAGGCCGTCCGGGTACAGGTTCCGAAACGGGATGCTGTCCTGCACGGTATGGGGCTTGCCGTCGCCCTTCGCCTGCCGGATGATGGCTTCAATCTGTTTTCGCTCCGCCCGCGTGAGCTTACGCTTTGCGGCGGGCTGCGAGTTTTCCGGTTTTGCCGTTCTTTTCAGCAATCGCCCGTACCTCCTTTTCCAGTTTTGCCTGCCGCACCAGGGCGGAATAGGCGTTGTTGGTCTGATAGATGCGCCGCTTCGGACGGATGAACTTGCATTGGATCAGGTGCCCCAGGATCACTTCCAGCGTTTGTCCATTTTTCTCATAGAGGGCAAACAGGAAGAACGGGAGCATGACAAGGATCATGCACAGCGCCGCCGAGGTCGTACCCATGCTGCCCTTGCTCAAAAAGAAAAGCGGCACTCCCACAAGCGCCGCCGATCCGAAACACACAAGCTGCCGCTTCGTCAGGCCGAACAGCATCTTGCTTTTGATTTTTGTCAGGTCCTTCGGGACCGTTACGTATGCCAAAATTGATACCTCCTTTAATGCGCTCCGAACAGGCTTTTTGCAAGGCTGCCGGTTTTGAACAGCGTGTAGCACAGCAGCACCGTGTAGCCCATGCACTCCCAGATCGCCACGGTAATATCATCCCCCACGGCGATATTCTGTACCAGCACCGCATAGATGCCGACGCAGACCATAATAAGAAATGCCTGAAAGCCCAGCGCCAGCAGGGACTTCAAGTAGTTCTGCCCCGTATGGCCCCATTCCCGGTTGACCATCGTGGCAAACGGGATCGGCCCCACGGATACGGTCAAATACACCTCGATCATTCTTCCGTAGATCACAAGGAAAATGGCAATGGTGAGGATATGCGAACAGAGGCCCACAAAGACGCTCTGAAACCACAGGCCCAGCAAAGAACCGATGCTCCAGTCCGCCAGCGTTGTTTCCAGATCACCCACAACGCCGGAAATGTCGATCCCAGCATCGGAGATGATGACGCCTGCGCTCTGATCGACCACGCTCTGCGCCACGTCGAACACCGCCATAACGATATTCCAGGTGTTCGTGACGATCAGCACCGCGCAGAAGGTCTTGAAAATCCACTTCCAGAAAAGCCAGGTGTCAAAATCATGGAGATTATTTTTTTCGACGATCAACTGGATCAGCTCATAGCACATGACGAAGGTGAGGATGATGCCTGCAATGGGGACAATGACCGTTTCGGACAGGCTGCGGATCATGTTGAAGATACCGCCGTTCCAGCCGGAGGGCGTCATGCCGACCTCGCCTGCGATCTCGGCCACCTTCGTATTCACGGTATCAAAGGTCCCGGAAAGGTTTGAGATGATGCCGTCGATCAGCACCTCCTTGAACCATTCCTGGATCGTGTCGATTATCACGGGAGATCACCTCCTTGGAGGCAGCTCCCGCCGTGAAACGGGAGCCGCCTCTGAGATTTTGATAGGGCTCAGCCCAGCAGACCGGACAGCAGGGGGATCAGGGTCACGCCGATCAGCGCCACACCGCCGCCCGCGACGAGCTGCTTGACACCCTGGCTTTTGGCCGCAGGGTTGTCCTGGCCGTAACCTTCCAGAAGGTTGATGCCGCCCCACACGCACAGGCCGCCGCCCAGGGCGATCACGAGAGTCTGCAATACGTCAATAGCACTGTTGAAGAAATCCATAAATCATTTTTCCTTTCGTTTTGTAGAATTGTTGTTGTCGGGTTCCAGATCGGATGCGTTCAATTCGTACATATCGAAAGGCTCGTCCGGCTTCACAATGGCCGGTCTGCGTTTCATGTACCGTTCTACGTCAAAGACGTTTCTCTTGTCGGCGTCGGACAGATATTGGTAGCGGGGATGCTTCGTGATATCAAACTTATCGCTGAAAAACGGACGCACGCCCCGAAGCTGCAAAATACACTTGCCGCCGTCCATGACAGCAATTTCGTCCTGGGTCATCAACTCCTTTCCTAATTTCTGATAACTGAGGCCGTGAGAGGTCTGCGCGCCGCGATTTTCGGACTGGCTCAGGCTGTCGATGGTCTCCTTGCCCAGCAGCTCCGAAATCTCTTTCAACGTCCCTTTCTCCTTGCCTCCCAAAAACAAGGTGCTGTCACAGTTGCCGACGATGGTATCTGCCGCGTCCTTGTAGATGGTCTTTAACTGGCTTTGCGACTGCAGAATAATAGAAGCCGATATCTCACGGCTTCGTATGGTCGCGATCAACTTATCAAAGTTCGGTATCTGACCGATGTTGGCAAACTCGTCCAGGAGGCACCGCACGTGGACAGGCAGCCGCCCGTTATAGAAATCGTCCGCCTTGTCGCAGAGCAGGTTGAAAAGCTGGCTCTGCAGCATGGCAATGACGAAATTGAAGGTGGTATCGGTATCGCTCATAATGAGGAACAGCGCCGTTTTCCGGTCACCCATTGTGTCCAGCTCCAATTCATCCTCCGTCATAATGTCCCGAAGCTCCTTGATATCGAAGGGGGCGAGGCGGGCGCCGCAGCTCACCAAAATGCTTTTGAGTGTCTTGCCCGCCGCCATTTTGAATTTGACATACTGCTTGACGGCGAAGTGCTCCGGCTGCTTTTTTGCCAAATCGTCAAAGAGGATATCTACGGGACTTTTATAGGTCTCGTCGTCCTCTCTGGCTTCGCAGGCGTTTAGCAGGTACAGAAGCGTGATGAAGTTCCGTTCCTCTGGCTCTGCCTCATACCAGATGTAGCCGATCAGGGCGCAGTATAAAAGCCGCTCGGCTTTGACCCAAAAATCTTCGGAGGATTTTTCGCCGTCGCCCTTCGTGTTGGCAATGATGACATTGACCAGCTTCAAGATATCTTTCTCAGAGCGCACATATGCCAGTGGGTTATATTTCATGCTCTTGGAAAAGTTGATGGTATTCAGAACCTTGATGCGGTAGGGCTCATAGATGACCTTGCCGCGACTGTCCCGCACCGGCTTTCCGTTCTCGTCCAGCTTCGGCGCGCCGTGCAGGAGCATTTTCCCTGTTTCCTTCAAAAGCTGCCCTTTGGGATCGGTGATGACATAGGAGCTGTGCATCTGCATAATCGACGGTTTGACAAAGAACCGCGTCTTGCCGCTGCCGGAGCCGCCGATGACGAGGATATTCTTATTTCTCGCCGTTTTCGGGTCCTTCGGACGGCTGGTCATGGTGAGGCTTTCCGTCCTAGTCAGGGGGATGTTCCAATCGGGAACGGGGTCTATGTAGGGCGCAATATCCGCCGCCGTGCCCCAGCGGGCAGAGCCGTATTCCATGCCCTTGCGGTACTTTTTCGCGTTCTTGCCCTTGACATACACCGCCAGCCGGACAAAAACCGCGCCGAGGATGCCGACGCAGATATCCAGCGCGTGAAAGCTGGGCGCGGAGCTGGAGAAGGCGGTCTGGAAGCCCTGCCCGATATGCAGTAGCTTTTCCGAAGCGTCAAGCCCCGGCGCCAGCCGCACCGTCTGGCAGAGCTTATCAAAGAGATACACAAAGAACAGATACGGCAGGTTCGGCAGAAGATATTTTTTGAGCTTATCCTTCATCGCTCCACACTCCGTTCTCTGGTCTTGACCTTTTCGCCGCGCTCCTGCTCCTTGTGCTGCGTTTTGGACTGCTCCTGTGCCTTTTCCAGCTTGTGCCGGATAGAAGGTGCTTTCTCACGGCTCAGATTTTTAGCGGAGAACTCCCGGAAGGCCGCTGTAATCACATCGGCGTCCCGACCCTTGAAGAACACCAGGTAACGGGTATGCTCGCCGGAAGTGTCCTTCTTCAAAGCAAAATCCAGGCCGTACTTCTTCGCTGTGGAAGAAAAGGCCCGGATATTCTGATCTGTGATCTCGATGTTGGAAACGCCGGTGTTGTGCTTCATAAGCTGCCGGAGCGTCTGCTTGCCGTGCCGGAGCTGCGGATTTTTCTTGTGCTTCTCCATGTCTGCCAGCACCTTCTTTATAGCCTGCTGCAAGAGCTGGGCGGTCATTTTGCTGGCCTCCACACATAGCGCAAGGGTTTTCTGCGTGATTTCTTCCTGCAAGGCGTTCACCTCCGATCTCCGCTGCCGTACAGGTCATGGCTGACAAGGGATGTGTAATAGCTGTCCATCGTGACCGGCGCGTTATACAGCGCCGCCAGCAGATATTTCTTGATATTGCGGACATAGGTGGTGTTCTCCCGCATCCGGTCAAGGACATACTCGATATGCGAGGCGTTCAGCTTCAGGAACCGCGACCGGACGACCTCGGCAGGGTAATCGTCCCCAGCCACACGGATCATCTCCCGGTTGGAGCAGACGGTATCCACCATGAGCTCCACCAGCTCGTCCAGCCGGTCCTTGTCAAGCTGCACGTTCTGCGAGAGTACGTCATACTCGATGTTCTCTAAGATCAATGCCCGATAGCTTTCCCGCTTTCGCATCCCGTCCTGTCCGGTCCGCTCCCCGGGGGCTGGGGGACTTGATGGGATAGGACTTGATCCTTGCGTAATTGATAGATCTGTCTTTGATGGATAGTTACTTGATTCTTCTTTATTTAATTGGGCGGGGTTCTCCTGAATTGGAGCGTCCAACATTGGATTTGCCTGTACGGGATTTTCCCGTATAGGTTTTTCCTGTGTAGGTGATGGCGCTTTAGGTTGTTCCAGAATAGTGTATTCGATAGAGCCGAGCTGCCCGTTTGCGCCACGGACACGCGCACGGATCAGATAGCCGTGCGCCTCCAGCTCCCGGATGCCACCACTGATGCTGTCAATTCCATCCTTGCAGATACGGGCAAGACCCTTCATGGTGTAGTCCCAATTCTCCGGCAGAGACAACATGAGAGATAAAAGCCCTTTCGCTTTCAGCGACAGCGACATATCCCGCAGATGATAGTTTGACATGACCGTGTAATCCCTGGTCTTTTCGATACGGAATACAGCCATCTTCGCACCTCCTTCCTCTGAAAATGAAAAGTGTTGATTTCGATGAAAAAAGCCTCCGGTTTGCCTCTCGGATGTGATCCATAGGAAAACATCCATGCCCGCCTGCTTGCGGCGGTCAGAGAGGAAAAAACAGAGGCTTTCGCACCCTAATCACAACACTTGAATTTAGGTATAGAAAAAGGGCGGCTGTCTGAAAAACAGTCGCCCGAAAAGGGGATATATACAAGTTATTTGCTACTCGTCCGCCTTGAAAACCGTTGATATTACTGGCTTTTTCAAAAAGTTCTGTATCACCACTCGCACCAAAACCGGACAACGATTTCGGCACGATGTGTGCCGCGATTGCTGTCCGGTTTCCATTTGTTGACAACAGGCTCTGCGACGACCGCTTTTGGGTTGCCGCAGAGCCTGTTTGCATTAGAAATGCAATATTATCCCTTAATACGGACAACAGGCACGCCGATTTTTGCAGCATAATCCATCGTATTTTTTGTTCCACCTTTTTCACCGTTGAATATTGCAATAACGCTGACGGCATGGTTGACCATCCATTCATTCCTGATTTGGAAACAGGCTCGGCTATAGCCTGCACAGACATATTTAAGGCAGCACCGCGCAATTGCGTCTTTGAGTCTCAGCCGCCTTTTTACCCCACTTCCGCAGTTCCAAAAATGGGAAATACATACAGTATTCCTCCATTTTTGGAACTTTGAATTGGGGCAAAAATTCTGGCTGAGACTTCTTGCCGAATTGTGCGGTGCTGCCTTAATGAAGTCCGCTGATTCCAATACTTCTTTGTATTGTTGCTGCCATTCTCGACTCCAACCGAGTTCAAACCCTTTATAAGGGCAAGCACATATTAACTTGACATCAGTACCTTCATTACGAAGTTTCAGCACGATTTGAGCAGCCCAAATATCAACGCCTCTTGCCATGCCAGAAATGATCACATTCAGCCCATCAGTTACTGCTTGCCGGATTTGCTTTTCCAGATCTTTCCTTATTGCGTTCTCGGAACGCATAAGTTTTTCTGGACGGTGACCGGTAAAGCATGCCCGGTGCATACGTTTTTCATTTTCTGTCATTTTACTCCTCCAATACCGGCTCCTAAGTACATCGTAATACATACCTACTTTCATTTCAACTCGTATGTATTTTATATCTCACTTAAGAAGTAAAATAGATACATGAAAGGTTGTGATGCTATGGATACCCACGCCCGGCTCCAGCAGCTGCTGCGGGAACGCGGTTGGACGGAGTATAAGCTTTCGAAGGAATGCGGTCTGGCGCAGTCCACCATCGGAAATATCTTTAGAAGAAATACAGTCCCTTCCATCGCAACCCTTGATACAATCTGTAAGGGATTCGGCATCACCATGTCTCAATTCTTCGCGGATACCGATATGGTGGAGCTGACCCCGGATATGAAAGAGCTGTTTGACTGCTGGGTCTGCCTGACGCCGAGCCAGAAGGCCGCGGCTATCCAGATGCTGAAAGCTATGAGCCACGATAACGAATGATAGGAGGTCTTCGGACTTCCTATTTTTATGCTTTTGCCCATGGGGGAATATCAACGCGGATGTTGACATCTTGTCGTATTTGATGGATAATACAGAAAAAATGATGTGAGGATTTCATGGAAAAAACGAAGCGTTCTTTTCTCCCCTGGGGGATGGTGCCGACCATTCTGACGTTGGCGTGGCCGACCATGCTGGAGGAGCTGATGCAGACGGCGGTGCAGTATATTGACACTGCCATGGTCGGCGCGATCGGTACCCAGGCGACCGCGGCGGTGGGCGCTACCAGCACGGTCAACTGGCTGATCGGCAGCACCATTTCCGCCATTGGCGTGGGCTTTTTGTCCTTTGTATCCCAGGCCTGCGGAGCGGGGGATACGAAACGGGCGGGGAAGGCCTCGTCTCAGGCGGTGCTGGCGGTGTTGGTCTGCGGCACGTTTTTTACTGCGCTGATGCTGGCTCTGAGCGGCAAGGTGCCGGTGTGGATGCAGGTCGACCCCGCCATTCAGGATTTGGCTGCCCGGTACTTCTTTATTCTGTATACGCCCATGCTGGCGCGGACGGCCATTACGATTTTCGGCACGCTGCTTCGTTCGGCAGGGGATACCAAGACCCCTATGCGGGTTGGGTTTCTGGTGAACGGTATCAATGTGATCCTTAATTTTCTGCTGATCTACCCCACGCGGGCGGTTTTGGGTGTGACCGTTTTCGGCGCCGGATGGGGCGTCATCGGCGCGGCCGTGGCCAGCGCCATTTCCTTCGTAATCGGCGGCGTGTGCATTACCGTGGTGCTTTGGCGGCATCCGCTGCTGTCTCCCAGGGGGCAGAAGCTGCAGCCGGATTGGGACGTACTGAAGCCTTGCCTGCGGGTGGCGCTTCCCAATGCCTTGCAGCGCTTCGGGACATCCTTGGGCTATGTGGCCTTTGCGTCGATGATCAACTCTCTGGGGGAAATCACCACCGCTGCCCACACGATCGCCAACACGGTGGAATCCGCGTTTTACATTCCCGGCTACGGAATGCAGACAGCGGCGGCAACGCTGGCGGGCAACGCTCTGGGGGCAGGGGACAATCGGCGGGTCAAGGAGCTGGCGCGGATGATTCTGTTCATTGAAGTCAGCCTGATGATCGTTTCCGGGTCGCTGCTTTTCCTGTTCGCGCCCAACATGATGCGCCTGTTCTCTAAGGATGCGCAGGTGATTGCTCTGGGCGTTACGGTTCTGCGGATGGTGGCGGTGTCCGAGCCGTTTTACGGCGTGTCCATCATTGTGGAGGGCATGATGCAGGGTATGGGAAACACGCTGATGCCCTTTGTTTGCAACATCGCGGGCATGTGGGGCGTGCGCATTGTGGGTACGTTTATCTGCACCCAGTTGCTGGAAATGGGGCTGGTGTCCGCCTGGACGTGCATGATTGCCCATAACCTGCTGCTGTTTGTCCTCTTTGCCAGGTATTACATCAGCGGGAAGTGGAATCCCATGAACAGAAAAAACGCCGCACAAACCGGTAAATGCGGCTGATTTCAGCTGTGGGAGATGTTATTTCTCCGTATTTTCCGAATGTTTTGTAAAATAAGGCTTGATTTTCAGAGAAATCCGTGCTAGAATAAATCGGTCTGAAATCAAGGTGAGTCCTCTGCCGGCTTGTGCGCGGCATGAACGCCTAATATTTAAGGAGGACAATGAGATGGATTTGGTTAAGGCTCTGAACAGCCAGTACATGAAGGAGGAGCTGCCCGAAGTGAAGGTCGGCGACACCGTTCGTGTGCATGTGCGCATCAAGGAAGGCGCTCGTGAGCGTATCCAGGTGTTCGAAGGCACCGTTATCGCCCGTAAACACGGCGGCATCGGTGAGACCGTCACCGTTCGCCGTATCTCCTACGGCGTGGGCTGCGAGAAGGTTTTCCCCCTGCATTCTCCCAACGTTGCCATGATCGAGACCGTCCGCAAGGGCAAGGTTCGTCGGGCAAAGCTGTACTACCTGCGCGACCGCGCCGGCAAGGCTGCCAAGGTCAAGGAGAAGGTCTAAGCTGCAACTCAATAAAAAAAGAGGGCTTTGCCCTCTTTTTTTATTACGCCGTGGGGATTTTCCTGCTGATACTGGTTTTTAATCATACTATTATATCGAGAAATCGTATGATTGGGCGGTATGTGGGAAATATTTACATTTTATTATAGAAAACAGACGCTTGCTGTGATATACTGAAGGGAGAATATCCCAACGGCACAGGCCGTTTTTTATGGGAGGGACGCTATAATGGCGGAGAAGAGGAAGAAAAAGGAAGAGGAAAAGCCGGGCTGGCAGAAAAGTGTGCTGCTCTACGCCCATGATATGCTGTATCTGCTTTTGATCGTGATGCTGCTGTTTCTGCTGGTGTTCCGCATTATCGTGGTCTCCGGCGGAAGTATGCGGATGACGCTGCTGGACGGAGATTATCTGCTCCTGCTGAACAATACGTTTTATCATAACCCTCAGCGGGGGGACATTGTTGTCATCAGCAAGGAATCCTTTGATGACGGCAAGCCCATCGTCAAGCGGGTCATCGCAACGGAAGGGCAGACCGTGGACATCGATTTTGAGACGGGAGATGTTTCCGTGGACGGCGAGGTGCTCCGGGAGGACTATATCAATGCGCTGACCACCGTAGACGGCGGCGTTCATTTCCCGCTGACGGTGGCTGAGGGCTGCATTTTCGTTCTGGGGGACAACCGGGGCATTTCCAAGGACAGCCGTTACCCCGACGTGGGGCAGATCGACAGGCGGGAAGTGCTGGGAAAGGCCATTTTCCTGATGTATCCCGGCACGGACGAGGGGACGTATCCCAGAGAATTTGAGAGAGTCGGAGCGGTATAATGACAGATAACATGAGCATTCAGTGGTATCCCGGCCACATGACCAAGACCCGGCGGCAGATCGAAGCGGACCTAAAGCTGGTGGACGCGGTGTGCGAGATCGTGGATGCCCGGATTCCCGTTTCCAGCCGGAATCCGGATATTGACGCCATCTGCGGGGGAAAGCCCCGGATGATCGTTCTGAACCGTATGGATTTGGCAGACCCCGCCGCCACGAAAAGGTGGGCGGAGTATTTTAAGAAAAAAGGTATGGCGGTCATCGCCACGGACTGCAAAACGAAAAAGGGAATTTCCGCCTTTACCCCCGCCGCACGTCTGGCCTGCTCCGAAAAGCTGGAACGGGACGCCAAGCGGGGGATGAGCCGTCCCCTCCGGGTGATGGTGGTGGGGATTCCCAATGTGGGCAAGTCTACGCTCATCAACCAGATTTCCGGCCGCAAGAGCGCGAAGGCGGAGAACCGTCCCGGCGTGACCCGGGGCAAGCAGTGGGTGACGGTGGACAGCGGGCTTCAGCTGCTGGACACTCCCGGCATCCTGTGGCCGAAATTTGAAGACCCGGAGGTGGGCATGATGCTGGCCTACACCGGCGCGGTCAAGGAGGGCGTCATCGACCTTGAGGAGCTGGCGTACCGCCTGATGGAGCTGCTGCATCAATTCTATCCCCAGACCCTGCTGGAGCGCTACAAGGTGGAAGCGCCGGAGGGGACGCCCGGCTGGCAGCTGCTGGAAATGGCCGCAAGGAAGCGGGGCTATCTGATTTCCGGCGGGGAAGTGAACACCGAACGGATGGCAAAAGTCCTGCTGGATGAATTCAGAAGCGGAAAATTGGGTAATTTTACTCTGGAAATGCCGGAGGATATGGTATGAGCGACGGAAAAATGTGGGAAATTGAAGATGGATTCTTATCAGGCGGCGTGGGGACGATCTGCGGCGTGGACGAAGCGGGGCGCGGGCCGCTGGCCGGCCCCGTGTACGCGGCGGCGGTGATTCTGCCGCCCCATCTGGACATCCCCGGCCTGACGGACAGCAAGAAGCTGACGGACAAAAAACGCCGGGAGCTGTTCCCGATCATTCAGGAACAGGCAGTTGCCTACGGGATCGGTTTCGCCACGGAGAAGGAAATTGACGAGATCAACATTTTGCAGGCCACGTTTCTTGCCATGGAGCGGGCGCTTGGGCAGCTTGCCGTAAAGCCCGACCTTGTTCTGATTGACGGAAACCGGGAAAAGGATTTCGGAATCCCGGTGAAGACCGTGGTCAAGGGGGACAGCCTCAGTGCCAATATCGCCGCGGCGTCGGTGCTTGCCAAGGTTTCCCGGGACGACTTTATGCTGGAAATGGCGAAGCAGTACCCCGAGTACGGCTTTGACATCCACAAGGGCTATCCTACCCGGGCGCATTACGACGCCCTCCGCGCCTATGGCGCCTGCCCCATTCACCGGATGAGCTTTCTCAAAAAGTTCTATGGGGAAAAGTAAGCTGACAGGTGCCTGGGGCGAAGCGCTGGCGGCGGAATATCTGCGGAAAAAGCGGTATGCCGTCGTGGCCAGCGGATACCGCTGCCGGTTCGGGGAAATTGACCTGATTGTCAAAAACAAGGCGTTTTTGGTATTTGTGGAGGTAAAACTCCGGAAATCGGCGGATTTTGCCCGGGCAATGGAGTATGTTGACCGGAAAAAGCAGGACAGGATCCGCACCACCGCCGCGCTGTATTTATCCGAGAACCCCACGGATTTGCAGCCCCGGTTTGACGTTATCGAAATCTACGCACCGGATGGAACCCAGACGCTTCACCCGGAAATTCACCATTTGGAGGATGCCTTTCAATGAATTTTCCTGTGATTGATCTGCACTGTGACACGGTTCTGGCACTTTTGGGCGACGACATGAACCAGGCGGGCAGCCTGCGGAAGAACGACTTCCATATCGACCTGGAGCGGGCGTCCCGGCTGGGGGGCTATGCCCAGTGCTTTGCCTGTTTCACCACGCCCTTTATGGAGAAACGTCATCATGTGTCGCCTGTGGTCGCCTTTGAGCGGGAAATCGCCACGCTTCAGCGGGAAATGGATAAGAACAAGGATTTGATTTCCATTGCCTATTCCCCGAAGGAAATTGAAGAAAACCGGAAAAACGGGAAAATGTCCGCCATCCTGACGCTGGAAGGAACTGCCGAAATCGGATACGACCCGGAGCTGCTGAGCAGCCTTTGGCTTATCGGCTTCCGGATTTCCAGTCTCGGCTGGAACGAAAAGAATCCCCTCACCGGCTCCCATGAGACGGGCGGCGGGTTAACTGACCAAGGGCGGGCATATGTCAGAGAGGCTCAGAGACTGGGAATGCTGATCGACGTCAGCCATATCAGCGACGAGGGCTTCTGGGATATTATGGATATCACCCAGGCGCCCATCGTCGCCACCCATTCCAACAGCCGCGCTGTCTGGAACAACAGCCGCAACCTGACGGACGACATGTTCCGTGCCATCGTCCAGACCGGCGGCGTGGCCGGGTACAACGTCTGCGCGGAGTTCACCGGGGAGAAGCCCACCTTGGACACCATGTGCGACCACATTCTTCATTTTATGGAGCTTGACCCCAGCGGGAAGCACATTGCCCTGGGCGGCGATCTGGACGGGATTTCCGAAATGCCTGCCGGGTTTGAGGGCGTGCAGAGTTGGCCTGCCCTTGCCCGGCGTCTGCTGGAGCGCGGGCTGGAGGAAGAAACGGTGGGCAACATTTTCTGGAACAATGCCATTGGAGTGATGGAATGTGCTGTATGTGACCACGCGAAATAACCGGGATGCCTACACCGCCCAGCGTGTCCTGCGGGAAAACCGGGGGCCGGACGGCGGACTGTATGTGCCGTTCCGGGAGCCTGTTTTCTCCCGGGAGGAAATCGACGCTCTGAAAGAAAAATCCTTTCATCAGTGCGTTGCCGAGGTGCTGAACCGACTGTTCAACACGAAGCTGACCCGGTGGGATGTAGAATTCTGCGCCGGGCGCTATCCCGTCCGGTTGGTGAACCTGCCCCAGCGGATTATTGCCGGGGAGTGCTGGCACAACCCGGAATGGACATTTGACCACCTGGTGCATATTCTTGGGGAGCAGCTGCGGGGCGGCTGCCCGGGGGCGGACGGCGGCTGGGCGAAAACTGCCGTGGGAATTGCCGTGCTGTTCGGCATTTTCGGCGAGTTTGCCCGGGCGGGAATTACGGAACATGAAAAGCGCGTGGATATTTCCGTGGTGTGCGGCAATTTTGACCTGCCCATGAGTGCATGGTACGCCCGGGCGTTGGGACTGCCCATCGGGAATATCATCTGCTGCTGCAACGAAAACGGGAATCTGTGGAATCTGATTCACCACGGCCAGTTCCGCACGGACACCGTCAGCGTCCCCACCGGCACGCCGGAGGCGGATGTGACCCTGCCCGGGGGGCTGGAACGGCTGATTTATGCCTGCGGCGGACTGGCGGAGGTGGACGGTTATCTGGATGCCTGCCGCCGGGGCGGGATGTACTGCCCAAAAGACAGCACGTTTTCCCGGCTGAGGGAGGGGCTGGACGTCAGCGTCGTCAGCAGCCGCCGGATGATTTCTACCATTTCCGGCATCCGCGGCTCTGCCGGGTATCTGTTGTCGCCCTACGCCGCCCTTGCCTACGCGGGACTGCTGGATTTCCGGGGCAGGACAGGGGAGAGCTGCCACGCCCTGGTGCTGGCGGAGAAAAGCCCCATCTGTGACGCCGGAACGGTAGCCGGTGCCCTCGGTGTTTCCGAGGACGCGCTGGAACAGTATATGGAGTAGAAAGAACCTTTTGTCCCCCTGAAGGAGGATGCCAATGATCCGATATATAAAGATAGCCTGCCTGACCGTGATCGTTGCCGTTGCGCTGGTATCGGCGGCGTTTTTCTCGTACAAATGTATACGGCAAGCGACTATGGACGCCGCTCCGGAGGAAACCACGGCGGCGACCGAAGCGGAAACCGAGGCCACGACGGTTCCAACGGAGGAAACCGTTCCGGAGGATACGGCGGCGGAAACGACTGTGCCGGAGGAAACCGTCCCCGTGGAGACGGAAGCGCCGAAGATTACGATCGACGCGGTTCCACACTACCATCAGTCGGAATATCCCGACATCCGGTACGGCAACGGCACCGTTGCCACCAGCGGGAGCAGCGTCGCCGCACTGGCCATGGTTGCGACCTATATGACCGACCATGTCTACACCCCCGCCGATATCGCCGATTACGCGGTGCAGTACGGCGGAAGCCATTACGGGCGGCTGGAAAAGGTGTCCGATCTGATGCAGATTCCCTGGAAACGGGCGCTGAATGTGAACAAAGCGCTGAAAGCCGTCCGGGAAGGGAAGGTGGCCATCGCGCTGATGGGGTCGAGGTCGGTGTTTCCGGGAGGAAACCACTTTATTGTCCTGACCGGTGTGACCGAAGACGGGAAAATTCGGGTGCTTGACCCGGATGACAGGGATTACAGCGCCTGGGGCGTGGGTGAGCTGCTGGAAAACGGCTTTCCCGACGGCAAGCTGATCGCGGGCTACGAGGGCGCGTGGATCTACGACAAGACGCAGATGCCGGAGGAACCGTTTATCTACGAGCCGGAATCGGCTCCTGAGGAGTCCCGCTATCCCGGTCTGGAACTGACGGACGCGGAGGTCAAGCTGATGGCCGACCTGATTTTCATGGAAGCCCAGAGTGAACCCTTTGAGGGGCAGCAGGCGGTGGCCGAGGTGATCTTCAACCGCCTGAAATCCGGGAATTTCCAATCCTCCATCAACAGCATCATATACGCGAAGGATCAGTTTGCGGCGGTGAAGAATCTGTATCTTGCGCAGCCCACGGACACCCAGTACAAGGCCGTGGAGCGGGCGCTGAACGGGCCGTACGTGCTGCCTGAGGACGTGGTTTTTTACGCGAAATTTGCCGTGAACAAGAAGATTTGGGGGACGATCGGTTCTCACATCTTCTGCTACAGCTACTAAGGAGGTGTTCCATGGCTCTTTATGCCATCGGCGACCTGCATCTGTGCCTGGGCGCGCCGAAGCCCATGGACATTTTCGGCGGCGCTTGGGTTGGTTACATGGACAAGCTCAAAGAAGGTTTATCCGTCATCCGGCCGGAGGATACCACGGTTTTGCTGGGGGATTTGAGCTGGGCGCTGGATTTGTCCGGCGCAAAAGCGGATTTTGCCTGGATTAACGCCATCCCCGGACGGAAGATCATTCTCAAGGGGAACCACGACTACTGGTGGAGCACGGCGGCGAAATTCCGGAAGTTCTGTGAGGAAAACGGCTTTGAAAATCTGAATCTTCTGAACAACAACTGCTACGAATACGAAGGCGTCGCCATCTGCGGTACCCGGGGGTGGTTTTACGAGGAAGAACGCTCCGGCGAGCATGACGAAAAGGTGTTCAAACGGGAGCTGCTGCGGCTGGAAGCCTCGCTGAAGGCGGCGGGGGACATGCGGAAGATGGTGTTTCTCCACTATCCGCCCCGATACCGGGGATATGAATGCCCGGAAATTTTGCGGCTTCTGGCGCAATACGGCGTCAGCCGCTGTTTTTACGGCCATCTGCACGGAGGAAGTCACGCCCTTGCCATGGAAGGGCTGTGGGACGGCGTGGATTTTCGGCTGGTCGCGGCGGATTATACCGGTTTCCGGCCTTACAAGGTCATTCCGTAGCGCAATTATTCAAAACTTTTTTCATAAAAGTGTGGACATTTCCGTCTTTTTCTGATAGAATATATCGGCTGTACAATTATAAATAAATGGTCTCGGTCACGGGAACCAATTAGGAGGATTACTTACAATGAACGTTAAGAGCATCGAAAGAAAAGGCAACGAGGCTACCGTCGTTGTCGAAATCGACAAGGAACTGATGGAGTCCGGTGTCAACAAGGCTTACATGAAGGCTCGCAAGAGCATTCAGCTCCCCGGTTTCCGTAAGGGCAAGGCTCCCAGAAAGATGATTGAGGCCATGTATGGCGCCCACGTTTTCTACGAAGACGGTCTGGATGAGATTTTCCCAGAGATTTATGATTTCGCCATTGCCAAGCAGGATTTCAAGGCCATCGGCCGTCCCAACCTGACCGACATGCAGATCGGCGACGACAATATCGTTACCCTGACCCTGACCACCGAGGTCTACCCCGAGGTCACGCTGGGGCAGTACAAGGGTCTGGAAGTGGAGAAGGAGGAGGTTAACGTCACCGACGAGCAGGTGCAGGCCGAGCTGGATCGGATGGCGCAGAACGTCGCCTCCACCGAGACCGTGGAGCGTCCCGCCAAGATGGGCGACACCGCCAACATCGACTTCGAGGGCTTCGATAATGGTGTACCCTTCGAGGGCGGCAAGGGCGACAACTTTGACCTGAAGCTGGGCTCCGGTCAGTTCGTTCCCGGCTTTGAGGAGCAGATCGTCGGCATGAGCGCCGGTGAGGAGAAGGACATCGACATCACCTTCCCCGAGGACTACCACAAGGAACTGGCCGGTAAGGCCGTCGTGTTCCACGTCAAGCTGAACAAGGTCACCGAGACCATGGTTCCCGAGCAGGACGACGAGTTTGCCAAGGACGTTTCCGAGTTCGACACCCTGGACGAGCTGAAGGCCGACATCCGCGCCAAGGCTCTGGAAAAGGCCCAGAAGCAGGCCGACAGCGCCTTTGAGCAGGCCGCTGTGGACAAGGCCGCCGAGAATACCACCGTGGACATGCCCAAGGCGCTGGTGGAGAACGAGCTGGACATTCAGATGGAGCGCTTCGGCTATCAGCTGCAAATGAGCGGCTACTCCATGGAGCAGTACGCCAAGATGATGGGCGGCGACGTCAGCACCATGCGCAACGCCTTCCGTCCCGCCGCCGAGAAGCAGGCGAAGATTTCCGTCACCCTGGAGAAGATCGCCGAGGTGGAGGGCATCACCGCTTCCGACGAGGACATCGAGGCGGAGTTCAAGTCCCTGGCCGAGCAGTACGAGCTGGAAGTGGACAAGGTCAAGGAAATGGTTCCCATGGACGAGCTGACCGGCAGCATCAAGACCCGCAAGGCGATCAAGGTCATCGTGGACAGCGCCGTCCCCGTAGCCCCCAAGGCCGAGGAGAAGACCGAGGAATAATCCTCATAAAGGAATAACCTTTCCCCGCGATGGTTAGAATGTTTCAAACCCTTGAAAGGAGACATTACCATGAGTTTAGTTCCCTATGTTGTTGAGCAGACCAGCCGCGGCGAGCGCAGCTATGACATTTTCTCCCGTCTGCTGAACGACCGCATCGTGTTCCTGTCCGAAGAAGTCAACGACACCACCGCAAGTCTGGTGGTTGCCCAGCTGCTTTACCTGGAAGCCCAGGATCCGGATAAGGACATTCAGTTCTATATCAACAGCCCCGGCGGCAGCGTCACCGCAGGTATGGCCATCTACGACACCATGCAGTACATTAAGTGCGATGTCGCGACCATCTGCGTCGGCCTGGCGGCCTCCATGGGCGCGTTCCTTCTCAGCGCCGGCACCAAGGGCAAGCGTATGGCGCTGCCCAATTCCGAGATCATGATCCACCAGCCCTCCGCGGGTACCCAGGGCCAGATCACGGACATGGCTATCCACCTGAAGCGTCTGGAAACCGTCAAGGCGCGGATGAACCGCATTCTCTCCGAGAATACCGGACGCTCCATCGAGGAGGTCACCGCCGCCTGCGAACGCGACAATTTCATGACCGCAGAGGAAGCCAAGGCCTTCGGCCTGATCGACCGGGTGCTTGACCACCATTAAAATTATCTAGAAACGAGGTACCGGTGTCATGGCAAAGAACACTGAGCAGCCGCCGATTCGATGCAGCTTCTGCGGGAAGCGGGAGAATCAGGTGTCACGGCTGATTGCCGGTCCTGGGGTGTATATCTGCAGCGACTGTGTGGCTGCCTGCAGCGATCTTCTGCGGCAGGAAATAGATACGGGCAGCGGCCTGAACGCCCCCGACAAGCTGCCCACACCCGTAGAGATCAAGTCCTTCATGGACAATTACATCGTGGGGCAGGACGAGGCGAAGGTCGCCCTGTCCGTCGCGGTGTACAACCACTATAAGCGCATTTATTTCGGCGCGGATTCCGATGTGGAGCTTCAGAAGAGCAACATTCTGCTCATCGGGCCAACGGGCAGCGGCAAGACCCTCTTTGCCCAGACGCTGGCGAAAATTCTGAACGTTCCCTTTGCCATCGCGGACGCCACCACCCTGACCGAGGCCGGATATGTGGGCGACGATGTGGAAAATATTCTGCTTCGTCTGCTCCAGGCCGCCGATTTTGACGTGGAGCTGGCGGAGCGGGGCATTATCTACATCGACGAAATGGACAAAATCGCCCGTAAGAGCGAAAACACCTCCATCACCCGGGATGTTTCCGGCGAGGGCGTGCAGCAGGCGCTTCTGAAAATTCTGGAAGGCACCGTTGCCAACGTTCCGCCCCAGGGCGGCCGGAAGCATCCCCAGCAGGAAATGATTCAGGTGGACACCACCAACATCCTCTTTATCTGCGGCGGCGCGTTTGACGGTCTGGACAAGATCATCGAAAAGCGCACCGATAAGAGTGCCATCGGCTTTGATTCCCCCGTACAGAGCAAGAGCAAGCGGGATGTGGGTACATTGTTCACCCAGGTGGAGCCTCACGATCTGTTGAAATTCGGCATTATCCCCGAGCTTGTGGGACGTATGCCGGTGATCACCACCCTGCGCAGTCTGTCCCGGGACGATCTGGTTCGGATTCTTGTGGAGCCGAAAAACGCCCTGACGAAGCAGTACCAGAAACTGCTGGAAATGGACGGCGTGGCGCTGGAAATTCAGCCGGAAGCCCTTCAGGCCATTGCCCAGAAGGCGCTTGACCGTCAGATCGGCGCGAGAGGACTCCGGGCGATCATGGAGAAGATCATGACAAAGATCATGTTCCTGATCCCCTCCGATCTGTCCATTCAGAAGATCATCATCACCCCCGAAGCCGTCGAGGGCGCCGACCCCGGCATCATACGGGACACCGCCCATCCCCGGGAAAAAATCTCCGGGCGCAAATAATATCTCTATTCTTCCAAGGGGGTAGTTTTTCTACCCCCTTTTTTCAAAAAGGAGGGAAGAACTTTGACTGAAACCATTTTTGCAGGGAAAATGCCCATCCTTGCGTTGCGGGGACTGTGCGTTTTCCCCGAACAGACCGTTCATTTTGAAGTCGGCCGCGGTAAGTCCATTAAGGCGCTGGAAGCGGCCATGCAGGGCGACCAGAATTTGCTGCTGATCCCCCAGAAGGATTTGCTGGTGGACGACCCGACGCTGAAAGACCTGTATGCCGTCGGCTGCATTGCCAAGGTCAAGCAGGTGCTGAAAACCCAGGGGGAGAATCTGCGGATTCTGGTCACCGGCATCAGCCGGGGCAGGATCACCGAGCTTTCCCAGAGCGAGCCGTACCTTTCCGGCATTGTGGAGTCGGCGAGCGTGGAGGAACCGGCGGACACCATTCGCGCCCGCGCCCTGCGCCGGGAGGCCAATTCCCTGTACGGCGTGTACCTGGAGCTGTGCGAGCATCCTGCCCAGACCGTTCAGCTGCGGATGCTGGCCAGCGAGAGCAGCGGCTTCATTGCCGACTCCATCGCCCAGAATTCCGGCATCGACTTCCCGGACAAGGCGAAAATGCTTTGCCAGCTGAACAGCGTCCGCCGGTTGGAGACCGCCGTCCAGCTTCTGCGCCGGGAGGTGGAGATGCTCCGGCTGGAAGGGGATATCCAGGAGAAGACCCGCGCCGCAATCGACCAGAACCAGAAGGATTACTTCCTGCGCGAGCAGATGAAGGCCATCCGGGAGGAGCTGGGGGAGGAGGATGACGAGGACGAATTTGACACCTACGCCCAGAGCATTCGGAATCTCCACCTGGAAGAGGATACGGAGAAGAAGCTCCTGAAGGACGTGGAGCGGCTGAAAAAGCAGCCCTTCGGTTCTTCTGAAGGAGCGGTGCTGCGGAATTATCTGGACACCGTGCTGGAGCTGCCCTGGAACGTCAAGACCAGGGAGCGGGTGGACGTGGCCGCTGCCCGGAAAATTCTGGAGCATGACCATTTCGGACTGGAAAAGGTGAAGGAGCGAATCTTAGAGACCATCGCCGTCCGGGAAATGGCGCCCCAGATGCCGCCCCAGATTCTGTGCCTGGTGGGGCCTCCCGGCGTGGGTAAGACTTCCATTTCCTATTCCATCGCCCGGAGTCTGAACCGGAAAATGGCGCGAATTTCCCTGGGCGGCATTCACGATGAGGCGGATATCCGGGGACATCGGAAGACCTACGTCGGCGCGATGCCCGGCCGGATTATGACCGCCATGACCCAGGCAGGCAGCTGCAATCCCGTGCTGCTGCTGGACGAGATCGACAAATTGGGTTCCGATTACCGCGGCGACCCCAGCGCCGCCCTTCTGGAAGTGCTGGACGCGGAGCAGAACCACGACTATCGTGACCATTACCTGGAAATCCCCTTTGACCTGTCCGACGTGCTGTTTATCACCACGGCAAACACCCTGGACACCGTGCCCCGGCCGCTGCTGGATCGTATGGAGATCATCGAGCTTGGCTCCTACACGGATGAGGAAAAGTTCATGATCGCCAAGAATCACCTGATTCCCAAGCAGCTGAAAAAGCACGGCCTGAAAAAGGCGCAGCTCCGCATCACCGACGACGCCATCCGGGAGACGATTTCCTGCTACACCCGGGAATCCGGCGTGCGGAATCTGGAGCGCTGCTTCGGTGAGATCTGCCGAAAGGCGGATATGGAGATTCTTTCTCAGGAAGCCCCGAAGAAGATCACCGTCACTGGCAGCAATCTGGAAAACTATCTGGGCGTGCGCAAGTTCCTGCCCGACCGGCTGCCCTGCACCGATCAGGTGGGTCTGGTCACGGGGCTTGCCTGGACAAGCGTCGGCGGTGAGACACTGGAAGTAGAGGTCAACGTCATGGACGGCTCCGGCAAGCTGGAGCTGACCGGAAACTTAGGCGATGTGATGAAGGAATCCGCCCATGCGGCGCTGAGCTACATCCGCGCCAACGCCCAGAAGCTGGGGGTTGCTCCGGATTTCTACAAGACCAAGGACATTCACGTTCATTTTCCGGAGGGGGCGGTTCCCAAGGACGGCCCCTCGGCGGGCGTCACCGTCTGCACGGCCATTGTCTCCGCTCTGACAGGGGTCAGCGTGCGGCGGGATATCGCTATGACCGGCGAAATTTCCCTTCGGGGACGGGTTATGCGCATCGGCGGACTGCGGGAGAAGACCATGGCGGCTCTGCGCCACGGCGTGCGCACCGTCATTATCCCCAAGGACAACGAGCGGGATTTGGAGGAAATCGACCAGACCGTCCGGCGTCAGCTGAATTTCATCAGCGCACAGACCATGGACACGGTGCTTTCCGCCGCGTTGAACCGGCCCACTGAGGTCAGCCCCACCATTCTGACGGAGCTTCCCGGAGACGTGCGCACCAGGGTGCAAAAGCCCGGTCTGCGCCAGTAACGGAGGAAATACTGTGAACTTTCAGAATGTGGAATTTCTGATTTCCGCCGCATCCAAGGAGAATTTTCCCACAAAACGGCTTCCGGAAATTGCCTTTGCCGGGAAGTCCAACGTGGGAAAATCCTCGGTGATCAACCGCCTTTTGCAGCGGAAAAACTTTGCGCGGGTAGGGGATAAGCCGGGAAAAACCGTCCATGTGAATTACTTCACCCTGGACGGCGCCTGTTATCTGGTTGACCTGCCCGGATACGGCTTTGCAAAGGTTTCCGCCGGCGAGAAGGAACGCTGGGGGCGGCTGATGGAGGATTATTTCGCGGCAAACCGCATTGATCTGGGCGTGCTGATTGTGGACTACCGCCATCCGCCCACAAACAACGATATCACCATGGCGCGGTGGTTCTTAGATTCCGGGTGTCCCTTTGTGGTCGTTGCCAACAAGATGGACAAGCTGAAAAAAAGCGAGCTGGAACCGAACCTGAAGGTCATCCGGGAGGATTTGGCGCTTCCGGAGGGCTGCCCGGTGATTCCGTTCTCTGCGGAGAAAGGGAACGGCCGGGACGAGCTGGTGAAGTACATTCTTGCCGCTGTAAAAAAATAGAAGACGCAGGAGCGACCAATCGTGGACGCTCCTGCGTTTTGCTATTCTGTGGGGGTTTTCTTGAGGAAACGGACGATGAACGGGATACTGATGATTCCGGCCAGCACGTCCGCCGTAGGCTGGGCGATCTGAACTCCGGGCAGCCCCAGCAGGGGAACCCCGATCAGCAGCATGGGAATGGTGACCGCGCCGGAACGAATCAGGGACAGAACCGAGGAAATCGTGGGCTGCTGGATGCTCTGATAAAGCATGTTCACCGGCACGGAGAAGGGGACAAACAGCATTCCGATCGCCGTATACCGCAGCGCGGTGGAGCCGATGGCAATGACCGCCTCGCTTTTCTGGAAAATCCCGATGATGCCTTCGGCACAGATCATGCTGAGAACGGCAAAGCTGCCGATGAAGACCAGTCCGAAGCACGTGGTGAACACCAGACCCTTTTTCACCCGGTCATATTTTCTGGCCTGATAATTGAAGGCCGCCACCGGCTGGAAGCCCTGGCCGATGCCGAGACCGACGCAGATCAGGAAATTGGAATACCGGTTGACCACGCTCATGGCGGCAATGGCCGCGTCGCCAAAGGGCTTTGTCATGTTGTTCAGCAGCCCCATGGTCACGGAGGTCAGCCCCTGACGGATGAGGGAGGGCAGACCCACCCGGCAAATGGAAAGATAGGTCTTGAATTTCCGGCTGACGGCGCGGAAGCGGATGGTGCTCTGCGCCATTTTCAGGTACATGATCAGAAGAATTGTAAAGCTCACCAACTGGGAAGCGGCGGTGGCAAGTCCCGCGCCGTAGACGCCCATGCCCAGCTTCATGACCAGAATGTAGTCCCCCAGAATGTTCAGAAGACCACCGGCGGTCAGGCCGAACATGGCATAAAAGGCCTTGCCCTCATAGCGCAGACAGTTGTTGAGAATCAGGGAGCAGATGATCATTGGCGCGGCCAGAAATACCCAGAAGCCATAGTCCATGGCATAGGGGGCGATGGTGTCGGTGCTGCCGAGAAAATGTACCAGCGGCCTGAGAAACGAAAGGCCAGACACGCTGATTATCACCCCCAGACCAATGCCGGTGAAAAAGGAAGTGGAGACGTACATGGTGGCCTCGTCGGTATTCTTGTCCGCCAGCGCCCGGGAAACGTAGGTGCCGGCGCCATGGCCGAGCATGAAGGCCAGACCCTGCATGATGGCCTGAACGGTGAAGAGTATGCCCGTCGCGGCCTGAGCACTTTCCCCCAGAGTGCCGACAAAGTAGGTGTCCGCCATGTTATAGATGCTGGTGATGAGCATGGAAATAATGGTAGGGATACCGAGATTCAGAATCAGCCGGGAAACCGGGGTTTCCGTCATTTTTTGGTAATGCGCCTCCGAACTGGTCAAGAGATAGCCTTCTTTCTGCTTTTTTCTATATTATAACACGGATTTTTTGCCGATTCAATGGCATTATATTTTGATTATGTGCAAAAACCGGCACAGACTGGTTCTTTGGTGGTCGTAAAACAGTAAATGGAGCGTATCGGTACAGCTCCTTGGCTCTCCCTCTGGGAGAGCTGTCACCGAAGGTGACTGAGAGGGCTTTCCGCACCTATTTCCCCTCTCCGTCTTCGCTCAGCCACCTCTCCCAAAGGGAGAGGCAAGGGGGGCTTATACAAGAACAGGCACAGCGGATCATCCCGCTGTGCCTGTTAACTGTCTAATGCGCCGCGCCCACTCAGCCCGTGCCGTTTGTCAATTACTGGTTTGCCTTGGCGGCCTTCAGCGCCTGTGCCAGCTGATCGGGGCAGGAGGTGGACTTCATGCCGCACTTGACGCCCTCAACCCGGGCGATGACGTCGTCAACGTCCATTCCTTCCACCAGCTTGCCGATGCCCTTCAGGTTGCCGTTGCAGCCGCCGATAAACTGAACATTCTTGACCTTATTGTCCTCAATGTCGAAGAAAATCTTCTGAGAACAGGTGCCTTTTGTTTTGTATTCGTACATATGGATTTCCTTTCTATACAATAATATCTGTCAGTTCAGCGTCAACCAGCTCCGCGAGGGGCTGGGGCGGAACGATCATCTGATGTCCTCTGGCGCCGGCGGAGACGGCAATCTCGTCCCACAGCGTGCAGGTCTCGTCAATAAAGGTGGGGTAGTGCTTCTTCATCCCAACGGGACTGCATCCGCCGCGGATATAGCCGGTCAGACCGAGAAGCTCCTTGACGGCCACCAGCTCCATGTTTTTGTCCCCGGCGGCTTTGGCGGCCTTTTTCAGATCCAGCTCACAGCAGACAGGGATGCAGAAAACGTTGATGCCCGTCTTTTCACCCCGGGCGACCAGCGTCTTGAAAACCTGCTCCTCCGGCATTCCGATGGCCTGTGCGGCATGGCCGCCGCTTAAATCCTGTTCGTCGAATTCGTAAAACGCTTCACGACAGGGAATCCCCGCCTGCTGAACCAGACGGACTGCGTTCGTTTTTGTAGCCATATCATCACCGCTCCTCATTATACGACAAACCGCGGCCGCTTTCAAGTGTGAATTTCGAAAAAGCGGGTATCCTATGGGAGACGGGAGGTTAGGTTATGAGTGAAAACAAGGACGCGGAAATGAAAAAACAGGAGCGGGAGCAGATCGTGGAGCTTGGCTCGGACATTACGAAATCCAGCAAGGGAAGCATCTACACCCTCACCATCATCGGCCAGGTGGAGGGGCATATGATCGCCCCGGAAACGGTGAAAACCACCAAATATGAGCATGTCCTGCCCCTGCTGGCCGGGATCGAGGAAAGCGACGATGTGGACGGCCTGCTGCTGCTTCTGAACACGGTGGGCGGCGACATCGAGGCGGGGCTTGCCATTGCGGAGATGATTGCGGGGATGAAAAAGCCCACGGTGTCTCTGGTGCTGGGCGGCGGACATTCCATCGGCATTCCTCTGGCAGTATGCACGAAAAAGAGCTTTATTACCCCCACGGCCAGCATGACGGTGCATCCCGTGCGGATGACTGGACTGGTGGTGGGCGCACCCCAGACTTTTCGGTATTTTCAACGGATTCAGGAGCAGATCGCTGATTTTGTCACCGCGAACTCCCGCATCAGCCGGGAGGATTTCGAGCATTATATGATGGCAACGGGAGAGATTGCCACGGATGTGGGAACCATTCTCTACGGTAAGGAGGCGGTGGCCTCCGGCCTGATCGACAAGCTGGGCGGGCTGAACGACGCGCTGTCTACGCTCCACAGGATGATCGACAAACAGAAAAAGTAGCTTTCGCCCCGCAGACACAGCCGTTTTAGGCTGTGTCTGCGGGAACAAAAAATAAGACTGGAAATTCTCTCTGAACTATGATATAATAAAATGAAAATTCTTGTTGTAGGAGGGGCAGACTTGGACTTAAACTGGTTTGAGAGTTTCTTATACGGTCTATTTTCCGGGCTTACGGATATTCTGCCCGTTTCCGCCGAAGCCCACCGCATTCTGATGCTGAAATGCTTTGGTATTCAGAGCCACACGGAGCTGATGAAGCTGTTCGCCCATCTCGGCGTGTTCGGCGCGATGTATTTCAGCTGCCGCAAGCAGATTGTCCGCATTCACCGGGCGCGGCGTCTGGCGCGGGTTCCCAAACGCCGCCGCCGTCGTCCGCTGGATACCCGGAGTCTGATGGATTTCAGCCTGCTCAGGACGATGCTGATTCCCGTGATTCTCGGATTTTTCCTGAACCGGTATACGGAGCCGCTGAAAGAGAAGCTGATCTGGATTGCCGCACTGCTGTTCCTGAACGGCATTATCCTGTACATACCCCAATTTTTTTCCACCGGCAACCGGGACAGCCGGATGCTTTCCCGGGTCGAGGGACTTCTTGTGGGGCTGGGCGGCGCGCTGGGAATTCTGCCGGGCATTTCCGCCGTGGGTTCCGCACTGTCCGTTGCCAGTATCTGCGGCGTGGAGCGGAGCTACGGCCTGAACATGGCGCTGATGATGAACATGTTTATCCAGGTCGGCCTGATTGTGCTGGACGTGCTGGGGCTGATGTCGGTGGGGGCGGGAACGCTGTCGTTTCTGATTCTTGTCCGCTATCTGATGACCGCCGCCGTGGCCTTCGGCGCCGCACTGCTGGGTGTCAAGCTCATGCGCCTGCTTGCCGCCAATAACGGCTATACGCTGCCGGCAATTTATTGCTGGGGTGTGGCGATGTTTACCTTTATTCTGAATCTGATGGCTTAATACTAAAACGCCTTGCAGCGTTTTATTGAAAACTCGTGTAAGGGGAGGAAATTATGGCTGAGAAGAAAACGGCCAGTCGGGCCGAGCAGGCGGTTTCGGGCGCGAAGAAGAAAACGGCATCCGGTTCCGCTTCCAAATCTTCCGGGAAAAAGAGTGCGCCTGCCAAGAGCGCCAAGTACAAGACGGAATATGAACCCGCCGTCCCGCCGCATTTTCTCATTGCGGCGGTCAGTATTCTGCTGTTTGCGCTGTTTGTGGTCATCAGCGTGAACCCGGACGGTGCGCTGCTGAAAATCATTCAGTCCGTGGTGCTGGGACTGGTGGGACAGGCCGGATTTTATTTTGCCATTCCGGGACTTTTATATCTGTTTGTCATCCACACCTTTGGGCGGAAAAACGCACCGACTATGCGAAGCGTCTGCACATTGATCTTCGTGTTTCTTTGCGGGTGCATTTATCACCTTGCCGTGCAGGAACAGGAACTGTCCACGGGCTTTGCCCTGATCGCCGACCTGTACACCGGCGGCGCAGCGGGAAGTACCGGCGGCGTTCTTTGCGGCGGCGCGGCCATGCTGTTGCGCTGGCTCTGCGGCAATACGCTGGCCTTTGTTTTCTGCGTGGTTTTCGCGGTTCTGACGCTTCTGGGGGCAATGAATATCACCATTCCCAGCATTATCAGAGCCATTGCCAACCGCCCCAAGGACGATTATGCGGAGGAAGAGGACTACATAGACCCGGCGACGGTTGTAGTCAACAACATTGCGAACAAGCAGATCGCCCGCAAGCGTCAGCGCCGGGAACAGCAGCAGACGCAGCGGGCAGGGGAGAATGTCCCGGTGGAAACGGTGCCGGAGACACCCCCGCAGCTTCCGCCGGAAAAGCAGCCCCACTCTGCCCCGAAGCAGGAAAACCCCCGCGTTCCTTCGTCCCAGGATGAAGTCAAGCAGGTTCCGGGGAAAGGCGCGGCGTTCATGGAGCGCATCGACGGAGACATCAGCGCGCCGCTGTCCGGCACGGCCGGATACGTGAAGGACGAAACGCCACCGGTTGCCGAACCGCTCCCGGCACGACCCGTTGCTGCCAAGCCCGTCCGGGTGGAAGGGGAGGACATCGGGGAAAAGCTGCCCAACAAAATGCCGGAATTTGTACCCAATGCACCCATTCCCCCCGCGCCAAAGCTGGACGAAGGGAAGGTAAAGCCGGCTTCGGAGGCAAAGTCCGGGAAGGTCACAACCAAGGAAGCCGCCCAATCCGCCCGGCAGGTCGCCGCGGAAATCGCCCAGACCCAGGCGGTGCAGCAGCCGGATTACTGCTTCCCGCCGCTGGATCTGCTGAAGCGCCCGGTACGCGCCGGGACAGACGGCACGGAGGAAATGCGGGAAAATTCCCGCCGTCTCAACGAAACTCTCGCCAGCTTCAATATTGACGCCCATATCATCAATGTTACCCGTGGCCCCAGCGTTACCCGCTACGAGGTGGAGCTGGACAAGGGCGTCCGGCTGAGTAAGGTCACCGGCTGCGCCGACGATATTGCCCTGAGCCTGGGCGCGTCCGGCGTCCGCATCGCTGCCGTTCCCGGAAAGATCTCCGTGGTTGGCATCGAGGTGCCGAACCGTGCGGTCACGACGGTCTCCCTGCGGGAGGTCATTGATTCTCCCGAATTTGCCAAGGCGAAGTCCAAGACCTCCGTCGCATTGGGCAAGAGCATTGACGGAAGCTGCATTGTAGGCAACATTGCCAGGATGCCCCACCTGCTGATTGCCGGTACCACCGGTTCCGGCAAATCCGTGTGCATGAATTCCATCATCATTAGCCTACTGTACAAGGCAGGCCCCGACGATGTGAAGCTTATCATGGTCGACCCAAAGATGGTGGAGCTGGGGATTTACAATGGCATTCCCCAACTGCTGATTCCCGTGGTCACGGACCCCAAGAAGGCCGCAGGCAGTCTGCAATGGGCGGTGACGGAGATGCTTCGCCGCTACAGGATGATGTCCGACATGGGCGTCCGGGATCTGGAATCCTACAACAGCATCGTGACCTCCGAGGAGGACGGCCAGAAGCTGCCCCAGGTGGTCATTATCATCGACGAGCTGGCGGATTTGATGATGGTCGCCGCCAAGGAGGTGGAGGATTCCATCTGCCGCATTGCGCAAATGGGTCGTGCCGCCGGTATGCACCTGATCATTGCCACCCAGCGACCTTCTGCCAACGTCATCACCGGCCTGATGAAGGCAAATATCCCGTCCCGAATCGCATTCTCCGTGGCCTCCGCCATGGAATCCCGCATCATTCTGGACACCATGGGCGCGGAAAAGCTGGTGGGCAAGGGCGATATGCTGTACGCCCCCGTCGGCTGCGGCAAGCCGCTCCGGGTGCAGGGCTGCTTTGTCACCGACACCGAGGTCGAGGCTGTGGCCGGGTATGTCAAGGACAACTACACGGCGGAATACAGCCAGCAGGTGCTGGACGAGATCGAGAAAAAAGCCCAGCAGACCGGCAAAAAGCCGGCGAGCGTTTCCGACCCCGATCCCACCGACGAGGAGCTGGAGGGCGACGAAATGCTGCCCGCCGCCGTCGATGTGATTCTGGAGACCGGACAGGCTTCCGTCTCCATGCTCCAGCGCCGTCTGAAGCTGGGCTATGCCCGCGCGGCGCGAATCGTGGACGAGATGGAAGAAAAGGGCATTGTAGGCCCCTTCCAAGGCTCCAAGCCGAGAGCCATTCTGATCACGAAGGAGCAATGGGCGGCCAAGAAGGGCGGCCAGACGGAGCAGATGGGCTTTGACGATCTGGACGCCCAGCCCGACGAGCTTATGTAATGGCGTGATTAGTTAACAGCCACAGCAGTGCAAAATGCTGTGGCTGGTCTGGCGCTTTATGCAGAATCTGTTCAAGGGAGAGAAACAGTATGAATTACATAATGAGAGGTATTCAGGCGCTGAAAGAATCGTTTTTAGCAGGCATACTGGTTTATTTGGCGATTCTTGCTTTGCTGTATCTGTTCAAAAAGCGCAGAAATATCTCGTGGAAATGTATATTTGAGGCGATATTCTGCGTTTATTGTGTTACTCTGTTGAATTTAACAGGAATTTTCACGCTGCGCTATAGCCTGAATGGGTCTTTCAGCTATAATCTGGTTCCGTTTATTGGAAGCGCGATTGTCCCCATTTTGCTGAACTTCGCCCTGTTCTTCCCGCTTGGTTTTTTGTTGCCGGTTATTTTTCGTTCATGCAGAAGCAGCTGGAAAAAGGTGGCGGCTATTTGCGGCCTGACCTCGTTGGCAATTGAGATTTTGCAGCTGTTTGGCGGCAGATACGCGGAAATGGAAGACTTTTTAATCAATACATTGGGAGGTTTTTCAGGCTGCGTTATTTATACCGGGATACATGAATGGAAGACGAATCGTAAAAAAGCGGTTGTTTCCATCGTTTCGTTATGTCTGGCGCTTGCACTTTGCTTTCTTGGGATTTACGCAGTCGGCGACAATGAGGAGCAGCTGCCGGACGGATTGGCTGCCGCTGAAAATAACATTGCCGAAATCCATGTTTATTCTGGCGGCGAAAAGCGCAGCATTGACGTTGATTCTTACATATACCGTACCTTTGCAAGCCAGATCAACAATTGCGGCGGCCATTTGCTGAAAATTCAGAAAGCCACTGAAAGTGAAATCTGGAATGACGAAGACTGCTTTATCGAAATCATATATGCTTCTGCCCAGACAATAACGTTTGAAAATGCCGATAATTTCTCCATGGAAAACGCCGACAGACTTTTGTATAATGCTGACCGGAACATCCTGTATTGGGGCGATTCGGGCTATCAGAATTGCGTGGACTTTACAAAAATGAATGACGAGCTGTTGGCGCATAAAGACGAAATATTGAAGGCTTATGCGGAGCTGCCCGCGTTGATTCGGGATTGCGTTCATCAGTGACCCCTTTGCGTTTTGAAGCGTGGTTGTGCCGCCCGTTGCGGCGCGTAAAAACCGGCCTGTGATTTTTGTTCACAGGCCGGTTTCACTATTTTATGGGGTAAGTCGGAGGGCGGCATCCAGAATGGCGTTTGCGGCACCTTCCTTGGTTTGCAGCGGGAGTCCGGTGGTTTCATTCCGGGTGATGATCGTGATCACGTTTGTGTCAACCCCAAAGCCCGCGCCGGACTGCTTGAGATTGTTGGCGCAGATCATGTCCACGTTCTTCTTTACGAGCTTTTCCCGGCTGTTTTCCACCATGTTCTGGGTCTCCATGGAAAAACCGCAGATGACCTGCCCCGGGACGCGGTTTTCGCCGAGATATTTCAGAATGTCCCGGGTGCGTTTCAGGGGGATGGACATGTCTCCCTCGGACTTCTTGACCTTGTTGTCGCTGTAATTTGCCGGGGTGTAGTCCGCCACCGCCGCCGCCTTGAAAATGAAGTCGGATTTGGGGGCGTTGGTAGCCACGGTGTCAAACATGTCCTGAGCGGAAACGACGGGAATCACGGTCACAAAGGGCGGGGGGGCGATGGCCGTGGGGCCGGAAACCAGCGTCACCTCCGCACCTCTAAGCATGGCCATTCTGGCAATGGCGTAGCCCATTTTCCCGGTGGAATGGTTGGTCAGATACCGGACGGGATCGATGGCCTCCTGCGTCGGCCCGGCGGTGACGAGTACCTTTTTCCCGGCAAGATCGTGAGGGAAGGCCAGCTGACGCAGGATATATTGCAGAATTTCCTCCGGCTCCGGCAGCTTGCCCTTGCCCACGGTGCCGCAGGCAAGACGTCCGCTGGCAGGTTCGATGACTTCCCAGCCATAACGGCGCAGAAGCGCCAGATTGTCCTGTGTCACGGGATTTTCATACATATTGGTATTCATGGCGGGGGCAATGAGCTTGGGACAGCGGCAGGCGAGAACGGTTGTGGTGAGCATATCGTCCGCCAGCCCGTGGGCCAGCTTCGCGCACACATTGGCCGTGGCCGGGGCGACGATCACAAGATCAGTCCGTTCCGCCAGAGCGATATGCTCCACCTGATGGGAGAAATTCCGGTCGAAGGTATTCACCATCGTCCGGCGGCCGGTAAGCTGCTCGAAGGTCAGGGGCGTAACGAATTGGGTGGCGTTTTCGGTCATGACGACCTCCACCGCAGCGTGCTGCTTGACAAGGGCGGAGGCCAGCGCGGCTGCCTTATAGGCGGCAATTCCGCCGGTGACGCCCAGAAGGACGGTTTTTCCTTTCAGCATAGGGAACCCTCCAGAATCGAAAATTGCTTATCCTCATTATATCCCGATTTTGAATTGCTGTAAAGATGATTTTTTTCTTGTAATTTCCGCCGTACCCTGTTATAATACCCCCGGAGTGAAAACTCCAAAATATGCGCTGTATCCTCAAGGGAGGAACGGCAGCAGGAGGTAATTTCATATGGAAAAAAGAAAAATGAACACCCGGTACATGGCGACTCTCGCTATGCTCTGTGGTGTTCTGCTGGTCATGGGCGTAACCGGAATCGGATTTATTCCCTTGCCGGTGATCAAGGCGACGACCATGCACATCCCGGTCATTCTGGGCGCGGTTTTGCTCGGCCCCGGCGCGGGGGCTGTCCTGGGAGGTGTGTTCGGACTGTGTTCCATCTGGGTCAATACCACCAGTCCCGGACTGCTGGCCTTTGCGTTTTCGCCCTTTATGACCACGGAGGGACTGCCCGGCGTGCTGAAAAGCCTATGGATCGCCCTGGGGTGTCGGATTTTGTTCGGCGCCATCGCGGGATGGCTGTGGAAGCTTTTTAAGACGCTTACGAAGCAGGATTATGTGGCGCTGCCCCTGACTGCGGCTGTTTCTACATTTTGCCACACCATCCTCGTCATGGGCAGCATTTATGTGCTGCTTGCCCAGCAGTATGCGCAGGCGAAGAACGTGGCCATTACCGCCGTCTTTGGGCTGGTGATGGGTACGGTCACGGCGTCCGGAATCCCGGAGGCCATCATTGCCGCCATTCTGGTGACCGTCATCGGAAAGGCGCTGCTGCACCTTTCGGAACGGATGAAAAAACGTTAAGGAGAGATCGTTATGCTGCTTGCCATTGACATCGGCAATACCAATCTGGTTATCGGCTGTATTGAAAACGACAAAATTCTGTTCAAAGCCCGTATTGCCACCGACGCTATCCGCACCTCCGACCAGTACGGCGTGGAGATCAAAAACATGATGGAAGCCTTCGGCGTGCAGGTGAAGGATATCGACGACTGCATCATTTCCTCCGTCGTGCCCCCGGTGTTCAATTCGGTCAAAACCGGTGTCATCAAGGTCATCCGGAAGCAGCCCATGGTGGTCGGCCCGGGGCTGAAAACCGGGCTGAACATCCACATGGACGTTCCCAGCCAGGTGGGCAGCGACCGCATTGTCATCGCCGTGGCCGCCCTTGCCGAGTACGAAGCGCCCATGATTCTGATGGATTTGGGAACGGCTACCACCATCGAGGTGGTGGAGCCGAACAATATGTATCTGGGCGGCATCATTTTTCCGGGCGTTCGTGTCTCGCTGGACGCGCTGACCAGCCGCACCGCGCAGCTTCCCGGCATCAGTCTGGACAAGCCGAAGCATGTCATTGGCAAGAACACCGTGGACTGTATGCGAAGCGGCATGATGTACGGCACCGCCGCCATGCTGGACGGGCTGGTGGAGCGAATCGAAGCGGAGCTGGGACACAAGTCCACCCTCATCGCCACCGGCGGTCTTGCCCAGTTTATCACACCGCTGTGCAAGCGGGAGATCATTCTGGAAAAAGACCTGCTTTTGAAGGGCCTGAATGTCATTTACAAGAAGAATAAACGGTAACGGAAAGCCGGCAGCCCTGTGCTGCCGGCTTTTGCAATCGAAAATCCTTTCTGCGGCGGGGTGCTAATATTGCGCCCCGCCGCATAGTCTTTGGCAGGAGTGATGCAAATGATGTGCGCATGGAAACAGCTGCTGTCCGTCTTGCCGCCAAGACTTCGGCCGGAGGTGGACAGGTTGGGGAAAAACGCTTTGCAGGAGCTGCGGCTTCGCTTGGGAATGCCGCCGGAGCTGGTTTTGAGCGGGGAAAGCCGATGGCTTGGGTGCTGTGTCAGCCGGGAAGACCTGAATTACTGCATCAACGCCGCGAGCCGCTATTCTCCCTGGGCGGCGGCAACGACCGCGCAGGGCTATCTCACCGCCCCCGGCGGACACCGTATCGGCCTGTGCGGCGAGGTGGTCTGCAAGGAGGGAATCGTAACGGGCATTCGGGAAATCAGCTCTCTGTGCATCCGTGTGGCCAGAGATTTTCCGGGGATCGCCAGACGGGCGGCGGACGCTCCCGGCTCCATTCTGATTCTGGGCGCGCCCGGGTGGGGAAAAACCACCCTGCTGCGGGATCTGATCCGGCAGATTGGAGAAAAGCAATGCGTCAGCGTGGTGGACGAGCGAGGGGAGCTATTCCCGGAGGGGCTGGAACGGGGGAAGAAGACGGACGTCCTCACCGGCTGCCCCAAGTCCCCGGGAATCGACATGGTGCTAAGAACCATGGGGCCGGACTGCATCGCCGTGGACGAGATCACGGCGGAGGCGGACGCCCGGGCGCTTCTCCGGGCGGCAAACTGCGGCGTGCGGCTGTTGGCAACCGCCCATGGGACGTCGGCGGCGGATTTTCGGCGCAGGTCGGTTTACCGGCCGCTGGCGGAGAGCGGCGTTTTCCAGACGCTTCTGATTTTGCGGCAGGACAAGTCCTTCCGGACGGAGAGGGCGGCGTTATGAGCTACAGATGGTTTGGCGCGGCGCTGGTCATCGCGGGCTGCGGCGGATTCGGGTTTTCCATTGCCTCCGGGTATAAGCGGGAGGAAGGAATCCTCCGGCAGCTGCTCAGGGCGCTGAATTCCATGGAGTGGGAGCTTCAATACCGGCTGACGCCATTGCCGGAGCTTTGCCGTCAGGCGGGAAAGGAGACGAGGGGAACACTCCGGGAGGTGTTTTGCAATCTCGCGCGTGAGCTGGAATGGCAGACCGCCCCGGACGCGGCCAGCTGCATGACCGCCGCGCTGAAACGCAGTCACGAGCTGCCCCGGCGGATACGGGAAATCATGAAGCAGCTGGGGCATACCCTCGGCCGGTTCGACCTCCCGGGGCAGAAGCAGGGCTTGGAGGAAGTGCGGGAAGCCTGCCGCATGGAGCTGGAAGTCCTGGGGAAGAACCGGGAGATACGTCTTCGCAGTTACGGGACGCTGGGACTGTGCGCCGGCGCGGCGCTGGCCATTTTGTTTCTATGAGTATGGACATTGACCTGATTTTCAAAATCGCTGCCATCGGCATCATCGTTTCTATCCTCAATCAGGTGCTTTCCCGTTCCGGCCGGGAGGAGCAGGCCACCATGACCAGCTTAGCGGGGCTGGTGGTCGTGCTGATGATGCTGGCGCAGAAGATCGCCGATCTGTTTGATCTGGTGAAGACCCTGTTTGAATTCTGATGAGCTTGTTCTGGAAGGCCGCGGCGGCGGTGCTGCTGGCGGTGGTGCTGGGGCTTTCTCTGGGAAAGCAGAAGGACATCGGCGTTCTGCTGACCATGGCGGTGTGCTGCATGGTCGCCATGATCGCCATTTCCTATCTGGAGCCGGTGCTGGACTTCCTGCGTGAGCTGGAGACGCTGGGAGACCTGCAGGGGGACATGCTGGGCATTCTCTTAAAAGCGGTGGGCATCGGGCTGGTGTCGGAGATCGCCGGACTGGTCTGCAACGACGCGGGAAACGGTTCTCTTGGAAAAACGCTGCAAATGCTTGGCTCGGCGGTGATTTTATACTTGTCGCTTCCTATTTTCACCGCCATGCTGGAACTGATACGGGAGATTTTACGGGAATTATGAGCAAACTGATTTTGGCAGTGGCTTTGATATTTGCCTTGGCGGTACCTGCCTCCGCCGTGGAATTTACGGCTCCACAGGTGCCGGAGGGAGGGGCGGAGCTGATGCCGGAGGACACCGGCTCCTTTGCGGCCGGACTGACGGAGCTGCTTCGGGACGCGATTTGGCATCTTCGGCCGGATTTGAAAGAAGCCTCCAAGGTCAGCCTTGGGGTGATCGCGGCGGTGATGATGGTGTCACTGCTCCAATCCTTTTCCGGAAGCGTGAAGACCGTCGCAAACCTGGCGGGAGCCACGGCCATTGCGGCGGGGCTGCTGCTGAGCGCCAACTCCCTGATTCGCCTTGGGTCGCAGACCGTGACGGAGATCAGCGAGTACGGAAAGCTGCTGCTTCCTGTTATGACGGCGGCTATGGCGGCGCAGGGCGGGGCGGCGTCCTCCACGGCGCTGTACGCCGGGACGGCGATGTTCGACTCGGTGCTGAGCAGCCTGATCTCCCGGCTGCTCGGCCCGATGGTGTACCTGTTTCTGGCGCTGTCGGCGGCAAACGGCGCAATCGGGGAAAATATTCTGGGGAAATTGCGGGATTTGGTCAAAAATATCGTCAGCTGGAGTCTGAAAGCCATATTGACGGTGTTCACGACCTACATGACCGTCACCGGCGTGGTCAGCGGCACCACCGACGCGGCGGCGCTGAAGGCGACAAAGGTCACCATTTCCTCCGTGGTTCCCGTGGTGGGCGGAATTTTGTCCGACGCTTCGGAAGCGGTGCTGGTCAGCGCGGGACTGATGAAAAACGCGGCGGGCATTTATGGAATTCTGGCGGTGCTGGCGGTGTTTCTAAGCCCGTTCCTGAAAATCGGCGTCCACTATCTGATACTGAAACTGACCGCCGCAGTATGCGGCATCTTCGGAGAAAAGGGGCTGACGGAGCTGATTGGGGATTTTTCCACCGCCATGGGGCTGCTGCTTGCCATGACCGGCTCGGAGTGTCTGCTGCTGCTCATCAGCACGGTGTGTTTTCTGAAAGGAGTGGGATAATGGAGGCGCTTCGGCAATATGTTATTTCTGTGGTAGCCGCCGCCATGCTCTGCGGCATTGTGGTCAGGCTTTTTCCCAATGGAAGCGGCAAGCAGGTGGGGAAGCTGATCTGCGGGCTGTTTCTGGCCTACACCGTCCTGAGTCCCATTTCCCGGGTGGATTTTTCCAAATTGCCGGACTTTTCCCTGGGGTGCATGGATGACGCGGAGGACGCCGCCGCCATGGGCGAAAATCTTGCCTGGGATTCCATGGCGGATATCATAAAGGAAGAAACGGAAGCATATATCTTGGACAAAGCCGCTGACCTCCATGCAAACCTGCACGTTGAGGTCACCGTCGGCGAAGACAATCTCCCGACGGCGGTCACGCTCTCCGGGGAGGCGTCCCCTTACGCCCGGCGGCAGATTCAGGCCATAATCGCAAACGATCTTGGCATTGCAAAGGAGAATCAGAAATGGATTGGGTAACGCTGAGAAGCAGGGGAAAGGAGCTGGTCAGGAAATACCGCTATGTCCTTTTGGTGGTGCTGGCAGGACTTTTCCTCATGGCGCTGCCCGACGGAAAGAACGCTAAAGCAGCCCCGGAACCCGCTGCCGCAGAAACGGAACCCCGGCAGGACCTGCAAACCGGGCTGGAAGAAATTCTCAGCCAGATACAGGGCGCGGGCAGGGTGCGGGTGCTTCTGACCCAGCGGGAAGGGGAGCGGACGGTATACCAGACGGACGAGGATTCCGCATCCTCCGGCGTCCGGTCGGACACTGTTTTGCTGAATGGGTCTGACCGTTCTCAGACCGGCCTTGTGCGGCAGGTCAATCCCCCTACTTATCTCGGCGCGGTCATTGTATGCCAGGGAGCGGACAGCGCGTCCGTCCGGCTTGCCATCGTATCAGCGGTGGGCAGCGTCACCGGGCTGTCCACCGACAAAATAACCGTTTTGAAAATGAAATGAATGATTGGAGGCATTTTTATGAAAGTTTGGAAGAAGAATCTGGTTGCGGCGGCGATTTTGGTGACGGTTTGCGCGGGCATTTACGTCAACTGGCGCTACACCGAAGATCAGGCGGCGGCAAATCTCACGGATACCCTGGACACGGAAAAGGTCATGTCCGACGACAATCTGGTACTCAGCGAGGACATGGCGGCCATCTCCGCCGGGGAGGACGTGGCGACCACCTCCACCGACTACTTTGCCGCCGTCCGGCTGTCCCGGCAGCAGGCGAGGGACAACGCCGTGAATCTTTTACAGGAAGCCATGTCCTACAGCGAAAGCTCCAAGGAGGCAGAGTCTGCGGTGGAGCTGGATCAGATCGTGCAGACGGCGCTGAGCGAAGCCCAGATCGAAAGCCTGGTGATTGCGAAGGGCTATGCCGACTGTGTGGCCTACATGTCCGGCGAGGGCATTTCCATTGCGGTGGCTTCTCCCGAGGGCGGCTTGCAGCGGGAGGACGTGGCCGTCATCGCGGACATTGTCATGGCGCAGTCCGACTATTCTCTGAACGATATCCGTGTTGTGGAAGTACAGTGAGTTTAAGCCCCGGATGAAGGCCATCCGGGGCAATTTTGTAAATCCGTGCTTTGCATGCAGAAAACAGTTGTATTTTTCTGGATTTGTGGTACAATAAACAAAAGTATGTCAAGCCCACGGGCGGGACAAACATTTAGGAGGTAAAACCTTATGGCTGAATATAAGCAGTACATCACCCAAATCCAGGAGAATGGCAGCGTCATGATCTCCGAAGACGTGGTAGCGACCATCGTCGCCCACGCGCTGTCCGAGGTGGAGGGCGTCGGCTCTCTGGGCGTCAAGCCCGGCGTCAGCATTGCAGACTTCACCAACAAGAAGAATTGGGGCAAGGGTCTGAAAATCCTGATCGCGGAGGACAACACCCTCACCATCGAGTGCGGCATCATGGTCTGCTACGGCTACAGCGTTGTGGACGTGGCGAAGGACGTGCAGGCGGCGGTGACCGCCAGCGTGGAGTCCATCACCGGCACGAAGGTCGAGAGCGTCTCCGTCAACGTCTGCGGCATCGTCCACAAGTAAGGTCGGACGGTATGAAAAGAGGCGACGCCAGAGAACTGGCAGTACATCTGATTTACGGTCGGGCGTTTACCGGCGAGGAGCCGGAACAGGTGGTTTCCACCCGCCTGAACAAGGAATATTACGAAAAGCTGGCTGAAGAAAATGAGGTATATGCCCAGCGCCCTGACCGGTTCCAGCTGCGGTATATCGACTCGGTGGTCACCGGCGTTGCCAACCGGGAGGATGAGCTGGACGACGTGATCCGGCAGTTTTCCATCGGCTGGGACATCAGCCGCATTTCCAAGCTTGCCCGGTGCATTCTCCGGCTGGCGATTTACGAAATTCTATACGTAGACGACGTTCCCACCGGGGTCGCGGTCGCCGAAGCGGTGCGCATTGCGAAAAAATACGACGGCGACGATACCGGCGCGTTTATCAACGGAATCTTAGGCAGCTTTGTCCGCAGCCGGAATACGGATGCGGCAGCCCCCCAAGAGGAAGTCCAATGAGCGTCATCGGCATCGACACCAGCAATTACACCACCTCCATCGCCTTTTTTGACGGCGAGGGTGGTGAGAATTGCTCCCGCCTTCTGCCCGTCAGGCAGGGGGAACTGGGTCTGCGTCAGTCCGACGCGGTATTTGCCCATATCAAAAGCCTGCCAGAGCTTTCCGGCAGGCTGTTTTCCCATATTCGGAAGGATGCCATCACGGCGGTGGGTGTCAGCACCCGTCCCCGGGCGGTGGAAGGGAGCTATATGCCCTGCTTCATGGTGGGCTACTCCCACGCAAAGCTGCTGTCGGACGCTCTGGGCGTGCCGCTGATTGAAGTTTCTCACCAGCAGGGGCATGTGGCCGCGTCGCTGTGGAGCGCGGGACGGATGGATTTGCTGGAGAAACCTCACCTTGCATGGCATTTGTCCGGCGGCACCACGGAGCTGCTCCTGGTAGAGCCGGAGGGCAAGAATGTGAAGTGTACCCGCATCGGCGGCACCACGGACATTTCCGCCGGGCAGCTGATCGATCGGACGGGACAGCTTCTGGATTTGCCTTTCCCATCGGGGAAGCATCTGGACAGCCTCAGCCGGGAAGCGACGGGGAAGGACGTATTCCGGGTCAAGTGCAGGAACAGCGAATTTTCCCTTTCCGGCGTGCAGAACAAGGTGCAGCAGTTTTACGCCGCCTGCTGTAACCCCGCCGAGACTGCGGCCTACGCGCTGCGGTGCGTTGCTGGGGCGGTGTATCAGGCGACGGCGCAGGCACTGGAAGCCTATCCGGGGCTGAGCGTGGTGTTTTCCGGGGGCGTTGCGTCCAATTCCATGCTCCGGGAGCTGACGGCACCGCTGCATCCCGTTTTTGCACAGCCGCAGTTTTCCACGGACAACGCCATGGGCGTCGCCGTGCTGACGAAACGACTGACGGAGGAATAATATGGCTCAGAACGTTCTGTCCATTACCCAATTAACCGAATACATCCGCGGACGGCTGGACGACGACCCCTTTCTGGGACAGGTGGCCGTCCGGGGCGAGATCAGCAATTATAAGGTCTACCCCTCGGGACACCACTATTTTACGCTGAAGGACGAAGGGGCGGCCTTGAAGTGCGTCATGTTCAAGGGCAACGCCATGCGTCTGCGCTTTCGGCCGGACAACGGCATGAAGGTCATTGCCATGGGCAAGGTCACGGTCTATCCCAGAGACGGGGCGTATCAGCTGTACTGCGCTGCCATGGCTATGGACGGCGTGGGCGACTTGTACGCCGCCTTTGAGCAGCTGAAGAAAAAGCTGGCGGCGCAGGGGTTATTTGACCCCGCCCACAAAAGGCCGCTGCCCAAATGTCCCGGCACCATCGGCATCGTCACCAGCTCCGCCGGCGCGGCGGTGCATGATATGCTCCGGATTCTCAGGAAACGCTATCCGCTGACGAAGGTGCGGCTCCTGCCCGTGCGGGTGCAGGGGGCGGAAGCGCCGGGGGAAATCGCCGCGGCCATCCGCTATGCCAACCGTTACAAGCTGGCCGATCTGCTGATCGTTGGCAGAGGCGGCGGCTCCATTGAGGATTTGTGGGCGTTCAACGACGAACTGGTCGCCCATGCCATTTATGAATCGGAGATTCCGGTGATCTCCGCCGTGGGACACGAGCCGGATGTGACCATTTCCGACTATGTGGCCGATCTTCGGGCGGCGACACCCTCCAACGCGGCAGAGCTCGCCGTGCCGGATCAGGACGCTTTGCGGCAGAATCTGGACGCCATGTCCAGTGCCATGGCGTCCGCCCTGAGCCGCCAGTTAAAGGCGGCGCGGCAGCATTTGGACGTGCTGTCCCGGTCTCCCGCACTGCGAAGCCCCACGGGGTACATCGAGCAGCGGGAAAAAAGTCTGGAGCTGCTGAAAAACCGCCTGATTGCGGCGCAGAACCAGAGCATCACCCGGAAAAATCAACGCTACATTGCCGCCGTTTCCAAGCTGGACGCCATGAGTCCCCTGAAAGTGCTCACCCGGGGCTACTCCATGGCGCAGACGGAAGCGGGGGAGGTACTCCGCTCCGTCCGGCAGGTGGAGCTGGGAGAGCGCGTCAGCGTCCTGCTGATCGACGGGAAACTGTCCGCAACCGTAATGGATAAAAAGGAGGAAGCGCGATGAATCCGCAGAACAAAACCTTTGAGGAGTCCATGGCACGTCTGGAGCAGATTGTCCGGGCCATGGAACGGGGAGACGTGGCTCTGGAGGAGTCCCTGAAGCTCTTTCAGGAGGGTACCGAGCTGGTACGAAGCTGCCAGAAGCTGCTGGACGACGCCCAGCTTCAGGTAAAGAAGATCATGACGGCCCCGGACGGCAGCCCCGTGGAGGAGGACTTCCAGGATGAGCCTTGACAGTAGGAGCCGGGAATACCGGGAATATGTGGAAAGCTATCTGAAGGATTTCTATGTCCCCTTCCACGACGCGCCCCAGAAGGATCTCTACAAGGCCATGGAATACAGTCTGCTGGCAGGGGGCAAGCGCCTGCGGCCGATTTTTGCCTTTGAGTTCTGCCGCCTGTGCGGCCGGGACTGGAAGGACGCCGCACCCTTCGCCGCCGCCGTGGAGATGATTCATACATACAGCCTGATTCACGACGATCTGCCCTGCATGGATAACGACGATTACCGCCGGGGACGGCTGACGAACCACAAAATTTTCGGCGAGGGAATGGCCGTTCTGGCGGGGGACGCCCTGCTGACGGATGCCTTTATGGTTGCGTCCAAGGCCAAACTGGTAAGGCCGGAGGATATGGCGACGGCCATCGGGCTGCTGGCGGAGTGCGCCGGTTCTCCCGGCATGGTGGGCGGTCAGGTGCTGGACATCATGAGTCAGGAGCGGGAGCTGAGCGAGCAGGAGGTTCTGGACATTCAGTCCCGGAAGACCGGCGCCCTTATCAATGCCGCCTGCGCCCTGGGCGCGATTGCCGGCGGCGCGTCAGACGAGCAGTTTGAGGCTGCCTGTCAGTTCGCGGCGGGGCTGGGTCTGGCGTTCCAGATTCGGGACGATATGCTGGACGTCATCGGAACCCAGTCGGAGCTGGGTAAGGCCACCGGCGTGGACGGGGAGAAGAATACCTTCGTCCGACTGTATGGCCTTGAAAAGTGCGAAGAACTGGTGAGAAAATACACGGATTACGCCATTTCGGCGCTGTCCGTGTTTGAAGATACCGAATACATCGTCGCCCTCGCCCACAGTCTGACCACCCGGCGGGTATGACAAAAACCGACAAAAGACAGAGCATGCCCCCGGCCATATGGCCGGGGGCATTTGTGCGTGATTACAGCTTTTCGGTGATCTCCGCCATCCGTTCAATGGGGAAGGGCGGATTGCCGATGGGCTTCATGGCGATGGACATGAGCTTGACGGGGTTGTCGTCCGCCGCAACCCGGTTGGAGCTGAACGCGCCGCACCGGCGGCAGCGGTGGATGATCGCCCATTCGCCGTTTTTCCGAACCCACACCGCCACCGGCTCCATCAGTCCGCCGCAGTCCGATGCCCGGTCACCCGGCTCGATGTCCAGATGCACGGAACACAGGCAGTTGGGGCAATGGTTCCGGTGGTCGCTCCCCGCGCCCGCCGGGACGACGGGATATCCGTAGTTCCGGCAGGGAAAGCTTTCATCGCAGGGGTGAGTTTTATAATAGCCCTTTTCGTACTGTTTTCTTTTGTTTTCCCGGTTCATTTTGGGAATTCCTCCTAAAAGTTTTGTAAAAATCTTTTGGGAGGTTTGCGGAATTGTGACTGCCAATCTCCCGGTCAGAGCACAATATCCATTTGATTCCTATTAAACAAAAAATTACCTCATGATTTCATGGTTTGGCTGCGCGTTACGCGCAGGTAAACGGATTACCGGATGTCCTCGTCGTCGAACTTGTCGCCGCACTCAGGGCAGAATTTGGGCGGATGCCGGGGATCTTCCGGCTCCCAGCCGCACTTGTCGCAGCGGTACAGCGGCTCGGACGCGGGCTTCTTCGCACCGCATTCGGAGCAGAACTTGCCCTTGTTGACTGCGCCGCAGGAGCAGACCCAGCCGTCGGCGGGCTTGGAAGCGCCGCACTCCATACAGAATTTGCCCGTATTCACCGCGCCGCAGGAACACTTCCAGGTGTTTGCATCGGCTGCGGGGGCAGCGGGCGCGGCAGGGGCAGGTGCGGCGGACGGCTGCTGACCCATCTGGAACAGCGAGTTGGCGTTGAAGCCGCCGGCGGACTGCGCCATGTTCATGCCCATGAAGCCCATCATCGCGCCGTTCTTGTTCCCGGCGGCGGTCTTCATCGCTTCGGCCTGTGCCTGCACCATGTGCGCCGCTGCCATGTTGGTGTTGCGGAAAACGGCAGACTTTTGCAGCTCCTTGATGGTGGCCTCGTCCTCGGCGGAGGCGGTCACGGAGTTGACGCCCACGGCGACGATGGCCAGACCCCTTGTCGCGCCCCACTTGCTGGACAGAACCTCGTTCATGGCCTGGGCCAGCTCCATGGTGTGGCCGGGCAGGGCGGAATACCGGATGCCCTGGGCGGAAATCCGGGCAAACGCGGGCTGCAAAGCAGTGAGAAACTCGGATTTCAGCTGGCTGTCCAGCTGGTCGCGGGTGTAGTCCTGAGATACGTTGCCGCATACGTTCTTGTAGAAAAGCATGGGGTCGGCGATCTTGTAGGAATACTCACCGTTGCAGCGGATGGAAACGTCCATGTCAAGGCCGATGTTGTTGTCCACGACCCGGAAGGGGATGGGGGCGGGGGTGCCGTACTTGTTGCCAACCAGTTCCTTCAGGTTGAAGAAGTACACCCGCTGATCCTTGGCGGTATCTCCGCCGAAGGCGAAGCGGCGCTTGAGGGTTTCCCAGCTGCTTTCCAGACCTTCCAGACCGCCCTGGAAAATGGTGGGTTCGCTGGAGGAATTCCAGGTGTATTCGCCGGCCTCGGCGGCGAACTCCGCAATCTTGCCCTGCTCCACGATCATCATGCACTGCCCCTCGTTGACGGCGATGACGGAGCCGTTGGAAATGATGTTGTCAGAGCCCTTGGTGTTGCTGCTGCGGGAGGAGGTGCGCTTTTTGCCCTTGGTGACCAGAACGTTGGCCGCCATGCTGTCACAGTAGAAATACTCTTTCCACTGATCGGCAAGGACGCCGCCTGCCGATCCCAATGCTGCTTTGATCAGACCCATAATGCTTTCTCCTTATGTAAAAAATTTTTTGATATCAAAACTTTCCGCCGCCGCCACCGTGGCTGCTGCCGCTGGAGGACGTGTGGACGGAGCTGCCGCCACCGCCGGAGTTGCTGCTTTCCTGCTGGATGCGGGTTTTGGTGACGTTGCTGTATAGAAACAGATCCCGATTGGTGCGCAGGTGGTAGGAGCTGTCGTTCAGGTAGCTGCCCGCGCTGCGCTGGGGGCGCTTGGTATTCATGCAGGCGCGCATGATGAGGACGGTGATCCCGCCGATGACCGCGCCGATCACAATGGAAATCCAGACATTTACGTGCCGGGGCTGCTCATAATAGACCACCTCTTCCTGATCGCCGTGGTAGTAATCGCCGGAGGTGTCTGCGTACCCGTCAATGGGAGAGCCGTCACGGTAGGCGGAAAAATAGGTGGGCAAAGCATCCAGAAACGCGTCGAAGGCGCCATAATAATCGCCGTTTTTCAGGTAAGGAAGGGCGGTTTCGCCAACCTGCTGGATGCCATAGTCCGTCAGAGCGTAGATGGCATTTCCCTTTGTGGAAATGTACCAGTCCCGTTCCTCCATGGACAGAAGGAACAGAACGCCGTTGTCTGCATAGCCGTTGTAATCGTAGTAATCGTCGGCATAGTCCTGAGGTCTTTTCCCGTCCAGGCTGTCCACCGTCAGGATGACCACGTCCATCCCGTATTCCTGGCGAAGCGCCTGCGCCTTTTCGTCCAGTGCCGCTTCCTCCGAGGAAGACATGAGATCGGCGTTGTCAATGACATATTGCTGCTCCGCGTCGGCGCTCAGGAACAGAGAGGGGAAAAGCAGCAGGCACAGAATCAGGCAAATCACTTTGTGTTTCATACTGTCTCCCTCCTTAAAGCATCAGAAGCTGCACCAGCGACGCAAGCAATGCGACACCGGCGGTGATTCCGGCAAACCATGCGGCGGTCTTCTTGGGGCAGATGGGGAACGCGCCGGTCATTTTGCCGGTCTGGCCGTTCATGGCGAATGTGTAGATTTTGTCCTTATACTTCGTGTTCAGAATCCACACGGGGAAGAATACGTAGCGCGCTTTGTTGTGCTTGATGTTCAGCTGCCGGGAGGTGGGAACCACCGAGGAATAGCTGGCAAAGGTGCTTTGCAGCCGGTCGTCCATGGCGGCGTCCACCCGCTGACGAACCCGCTGCTCACCGTTTTCCGAGGGAACGTCGTACTTGTCGGCAAGATACCCGGTGAGATACGCCATATCGAAGGATGTGAGCAGCTTGTAGTCAAACGGCTCAATGGACTCCATAAAGTCGTCCTCCATTTTGGTAGAGCCGTCCATGGGAATGCCTACGAAATCCGCCGCCGCATCCCGTTTCAGCAGGAAATGGTCGGTTTTGGTGTATTCATACTTGGAATCCGACCAGGTATGTACCCGTGTGGCCTTGTAGCTGCCGCTGAAATCCGCGGCGCAGTCATACAGCCAGAAGGGGACGTACATTCCGGTGATCTTTTCCAGCCGCTGTTCCGAGGTAAAGCCCTTGGGAAGAAGGGGCTTGCCCTTGCAAAGACGGAGAAAGGCCGCCTTGGCGTCTTCCTTGTTTTTCTGAAAGGGGATGACGCCGTCGGGCTTCAGGCCGCCGCTGAGACGGGCGGGCATAATGGTGGGATTTTCGCAGTAGGGACAGAAGGAAGCCGCCGTGTTCTCGTCGCAGAGGATTTCTCCGCCGCAGGAGGGACACTGGAAGACACGCAGGGTGCTTTCCTCGTCCTCGCTGAATGACTCCGTCTGTTCCGGCTCCCACTGAAATTCCTCGTCGCCCTGGGGGTTCTGGCTTTCGTTGAACGCCCGGACGGTGTCGAGGTCAAAGGTGTTGCCGCAGTATTCGCAGGTCAGCTTCTGAGCGTCCGACCCAAAGTGCAGACCGGCATTGCAGCATGGGCATTTGTATTCCAGGACGCGGGTTTGTTCCTCCATGGTTTTCTCCTCCAATCATTCTCTCAGATATTGTAGGGCGCAATCCACAAATACGGCCGCGCCTGTGGAAAGGACGCTCTCGTCGAATTTCACCTTGGGATGGTGCTGGGGGTAAACATAGCCCTTGGACGGCTCGCCCGCCGCCAGCGCCAGCATCAGGGAGGGAACCTCGTGGCTGACATAGGCAAAGTCCTCCGAGCCGCCGCCCCGGGCAGGCTTCCCGCCGCTGAGTTCTGCCGTGGTGAACGCGCGGTTTGCGCCCAGCAGATCTTTGAGGTATCCCGTGACCATTTCCGAAAGTCCCTTGTCGTTGACAAGGGTGGGGCAACCGCTGCCGAAGCTGACCTCGGCGCCGGCACGGAAGGCTTCCGCCACGTTTTTCGCAATGGCGGTCATGCGCTCTTTCAGATAGGCGCGGGTCTTCTCGTCATAGGTGCGGATGGTACCGCCCATGGTCGCCGTGTCGGGGATAACGTTCCCGGCTTCTCCAGCGTGGAAAGTGCCAATGGTCAGGACTGCCTCGTCGGAAGCGGACAGCTCCCGTGCGTGTATCTCCTGGAGAGCGATGAGGATGTGCGCCGCCGCCGTCAGGGGGTCGATGCCATTCTGGGGCGCGGAGCCGTGACAGCCCTTGCCATGCACCCGGATGGTGAAATAGTCCGCCGCTGGGGCGCTGACACCGGGGGCGGAGACCACCACCGTTCCCGCCGGGAGCGGCATTCCCGCCGCTACATGAATCATCAGGGCTGCGTCGGGTCTGGGATTTTCCAGCACGCCGGAGGCAATCATGTCTTTGCTGCCCTCGAAAATTTCCTCTGCGGGCTGGAACATGAGCTTGACCATGCCGTCCAGCTCCGACTCGTGGGCTTTCAGGATTTTCGCCGCGCCCAGCAGCATGGCGGTGTGCATATCGTGACCACAGGCGTGCATCCGTCCGTTCTGGCAGGCGAACTCCACGTCGGCCTCCTCGGCAATGGGCAGGGCGTCCATATCCGCCCGAAGCAGTATCACTTTCCCACCGGGCTTGCCGACAGTTGTAACAAGTCCCGCTTTTCCGCATTCCTGAACGGTGTATCCCATTTTCATAAGCGCGGATTTTACATAAGGCTTTGTTTCCGTCAGGTCAAATCCGGTTTCCGCGTGGGTGTGAAGCCACAGACGATGGGATTTGATTTCCTCCTGAAGCGCTTTGGCTTCCTGTAAAATTTGTTCCTTCGTCATATAAATCAGCCCCTTTCATCTTTAGTATGCCTCGCTACAGAGAAAAGTCCGCATTGTCGTACTTGGAAAAATCCACGGCTTTGGGCTTGGCCGGGATGCGCTTGCAGGGATCGTACTTGAATTTGCGGCACTGGTCGTCCACCGTTTTCAGTCCCTTTTTGGCGCACAGAATCTGCCCGCCGCCCAGACGGGCGCCGTTCGCGCAGTAGGCGCAGGAGCGTTCTATTTTCTTGCGAAACAGCATAGCGGTACCCTCCCAATCTTCATTCCTGTATTATACACCAATTACTTTAGAAAAGCTACCCCTTTTTTAAGGCAACACCGCACAATTCGGCAAGAAGTCTCAGACAGGATTTTTGCTCCAATTCAAAGTTCCGAAAATGGAGGAATACTGTATGTATTTCCCATTTTCGGAACTGC